>Ga0307982_1001929_pt1 | contig 16875 bp, 8 predicted proteins | sample OrgLakmetagen989_FD_201847 | JGI IMG/M metagenome (GOLD analysis project Ga0307982, IMG submission 201847) | Saline water microbial communities from Organic Lake, Antarctica - #989 | ecosystem: Environmental > Aquatic > Non-marine Saline and Alkaline > Saline | place: Antarctica: Organic Lake...
TGGTCGCAAGCGCAGCACATAGCCGCGCTGGAGGCCAAAGCGGCACGAGTGAGGCAGCGTGCTGCCCAGCGAGCGGCTTCTGCACGCCCCGCCCTGCAGGGCACAGACAGGGGTGCAGGCCAGCAGCGCTCCTCTGCAGGCGTGGGGTATGGGGAGCACCCCTCCGCAGGCGTGGGATCCGCTTTTGATGCACCACAGGACTTCAGTGGAGCCATGCAGAGACCCACCTCTATCATCGACCCGCTACGCCTCCGCAGTGCAGTCGTACCAGTGGACGAGCAGCTGGCACAGGCAAGTGTAGACCCAGCCATGCACAGCCCCCCCCCCACTGCTGTAGTGCCCACCAACGCCAGCACCAGTGTGTATGGAAGCCGCTTCCAACTATATGCCTCTCGTCGCCATTTGCCTGTGGGTAGCTTCGCCACATCTGACAGCGGCGTCATGGCGCAGGCGGCTGGGGCACTGCTGGCTGGGGGTGCGGCAGAGGTGAGGGAGGGTGGCAGCGGCTTGATGGCTAAGGGAGCAGATGGCCAGTTGCAGTGGACACCGGCAGCCCAAAAACGCCGCCAGGAACTGGGGCTGCACAGCTCTGGGTCTGCACACGACACGCCTGCAGCAGTACGGACCACACGCCCCGCAGTGCGCGGTCCGGCCCACGCCGCAGCCGCTGGCAGCTCCAAGCCACGCACGCGACAAGTGGCAGCCCAAATCGCAGCAGCATCCACAGCTGCCTCGCGACAGGCTGTCACCCGAGGCAGCACCACCTCCCGTCGCCGCGTGTCAGCCACAAACATGCGTGCTGCTCCTGGTGCCGCTGGCGCTGCCTTGGCCAGGTCAAGGGCGCCGGCAGCCTCCGCCGCCAGGACGGCTGCACACCCATACGACGGAGCGGCGAGGTACTCTAGAGGGCCAGTTGCAGCCCGCAGCTCATCAGCACCGAGAAGCTTACGAAGCATTTCTCATAGAGCAAGCACTAGTCCTGATGGCCACAGCAACAGCCCTGTGATGCGTGTATTGGTGCAGCAGGGGCCAGCAGCCCGGGGGGGGCGCCTGTCCACCCGCAGCCAAAGCGCGCCCAGATCGCAGCAGCACCCAGCCAAGTCAAACGCGCGTGAAGGCACTGGTCGAGCGAATCGCCGGGCGGAGCTAGCGTATTTGAAGCATGTATTCCGTCGACACCCTCAGGATGCAGTGGATGTGGCGCAGGAGCTCGGGCTGCTGCCGGCGGATTCCGCTGCCCACCTCGAGCAGGAATCTGCACTTGCCGCGCAGGGCGCTGTCATGTCAGACGCGTTTGATGTGCGTGGGGCCTCGGGCCAGATGCTGTTTCACGGGCAATTTGACGAATCCCACGGCCCCGCCAGGCAAACGGGCAGGGGCAGCTCACAGCACAAACTGCAAGCAGCTGCTGGTACAAACCACGACAGGGCAGACACAACAGTGGCTAGCTACTGTGCGCCGCATTTTGCATTCGGGCACTCATCTCGCGACAGCACCCCAGCTGACGTGTATGCGGCTCCACCGCTGTCGCCCGCTGCAGCGCTCACAGGCCTGCCATATGCACGCCAGCCACGCCTGGCTAGATTCCAGAGCGATAAGCACCGCATTCAGAAAGAAGCTCTGGCTATGGGAGTTGTGTAGATTCCATAGCCTCAGCTTGTTTTTTATGACATACATGCATTCAACTACTGACCCCACCCTGCGCTCGTGGATTTGCAGATCAGTGCTCTGCACTCCCAGCACTTGAGGTATCGTCTTCCCCCAGGCCCTCGCTCTCGGGGGCTGGGCGCTTGGCTGCTTCCAGCCGCCACACCTTGCTGGCGTACTCTTGGATGGTGCGGTCAGTGCTGAAGCGGCCTGAGCCAGCGCAGTTGAAGATGCTGCTGCGCACCCACGTGTCCTTGTCCATGAAGGCAGAGTCCACACGGGCATTGGCTTCCACGTACGATGCGAAGTCGTGTCGCACCAAGTACCGGTCATTGCTCCCGTTCAGGGAGTGCAGTAGGCAGCGCACATCGTCCGCTGGCCCAAACGCATCCGCAGGCAACCCGGACGGAAATGGGCCGCTGACTGCCGGAACACCGTAGAACTTCAAGTCTGCCTGCTTGGCAGCATGCTGTGTCTCAGTGAAGCGGCTGTGGGCGGCCTGTGCAGCCTCCTGCACTCCGCACGCATGGGTGCCATGGGACAGGGGTGCCTCGCCAACCGCGATGCGCAGGTCATCCAGCACTGCCTGCACCTCGTACTGCTGGCACAACACATCGCTTTCATCGAATGACATGCTTTCCCGGATCTGCTGCGTTTCATGTGCCTCTGCTCCAAACGCGAACATGTGCTCCTCGCCAACCTCCGCAGAGATTTCAATATTGGCGCCGTCCAGTGTGCCCAAGATGACCCCCCCATTGGCCACAAACTTCATGTTTGAAGTGCCTGATGCTTCGGTGCCCGCAGTCGAGATGTGCTGGCTGATGTCCGAGGCAGGGATGATGCGCTCAGCGAGAGTCACACAGTAATTCGGCAAGAACACGACCTTGAAGAATGGCGACACATCCGCGTCACTGTTGATGACGCGTGCAATCTTGTTGATGAACTGAATGATGCGTTTCGCCATTGCGTAGCCCGGAGCAGCCTTTCCCGCGAATATGGTGGCTCGGGGCACAACCTTGCCTGCGCGCTGTGCAGGCGACAAGCGCTTGATGTAACGGTACCGGTGCCAGCAGTACAGGGCATTCATCAACTGGCGCTTGTACTCGTGAATACGTTTCACCTGGATGTCGAAGAGCATGGTGGGGTCCAGCTGCACCCCCGTCTCCCGCTGCACCAAGCTGGCGAGCCGCTTCTTGGCGGTGAGCTTCACCTCCTGCCATTTCTGCACAAAGCTGCTGTCGCTGGCGAAGCGACGCAGCGCAGTCAGGCGGTACAGGTCCGTCAACCACGCCTCCGACCCCAGGGTGCTTGTGATCAACGCAGCCAGGGGCGGGTTTGCTGCAGCAATCCACCGGCGCGGGGTGATGCCGTTTGTGATGTTGGTGAACTTGCTACCCCCCAGCACCCTGACAAAGTCGGGGAAGAGTGACGTCTTGACCAACTCGGAGTGGATTGCAGCGACGCCATTCACCGTGTGGCTGCCCACCACCGACAAATGTGCCATACGCACCCGTTTGGTGTCCCCCTCTTCAATCAGGGACAACCGGGACAAAATGGCGTCGTCGCCAGGACAGGCAGCCGCCACCTCCCGCAGCCAGCAGGTGTTGATCTCGTACAGGATGTCCAGGTGTCGCGGCAACAAATGGGACAGCAAGGCCACAGACCAGCGCTCCAGCGCCTCTGGCAGCAAGGTGTGGTTGGTGTACGCGAAGGTGCGTGTGGTGATGGCCCACGCCTGCTCCCAGGACTGCTGGTGCACATCCATCAGCAGCCGCATCAGCTCTGGGATGCTCAGACTTGGATGGGTGTCGTTCAGCTGGATGGTGTGCAGCTCGGGGAACTGCTCCCATTTGCGGCCGGGCACCTTGAGGAAGCGCCGAGTGATGTCCTGCAGGGTGGCAGACACTAGGAGGTACTGCTGCTTCAGGCGCAGCTCCTGCCCCTGCATGTGGTCGTCAGCAGGATAAAGCACACTGGTGATGGTCTCTGCACGCTGCCGGCTTTCCACAGCCTTCATGTAGTCCCCAGCGTTGAAGGACTCCAGGTCGAACTCGGTGGATGGCACCGCTCGCCACAGGCGCAGATTCAGCACATTCATGGTGTTGAAGCCGGGCACGGGACTGTCGCATGCGACCGCTGTGACCACTTCACCCCCCTGCCAAGACCACGCCGTACCGCCGTCTGCGCGTTGCTGCATGACACTGCTCCCGTAGAAGCGCACGGGGTACGTGACGTCTGTGCGTTGGATTTCCCAGGGATTGCCCATGGTCAGCCAGCGGTCGGGCACCTCGTGCTGCTTGCCGTCCTCACTGATGACTTGCTTGAAGATCCCATACTCGTAGTGCAGGCCATACCCCCACACCGGCAAGTCCAGCGCCGCCATGCTGTCCAGGAAGCAGGCCGCCAGGCGCCCCAGGCCGCCGTTGCCCAGGGCTGGATCAGGCTCCTGCTCGTACAGGTCTTCGAGGCCGAAGCCCAGCTCCGACAGGGCGGAGCGGAACTGGTCTTCAAGATCAGTGCACAGGAGGCAGTTCTGGAAGTAGCGGCCGATGAGGAACTCCATGCTCATGTAGTACGCACGCTTGCACTGGCTGGCTTCGAAGTACGCATTGGTGTCATTCCAGGATTCAATCAGGCGATCACGCAACGCGTGAGCAGCAGCGAGGTAGGCTTTGTTCCTGTCAATATTGAATCTTGTCCCTGCCAGGGTGTACTCGACGTGATTTGCGATGGATCGCTGGATGGATGGCTTATCTGCAAAGAAGTGAAGCGTGGAGGACTGCTTCGTATTTCTGCGTGCAGGCGCATTGTGTGACCTCACTGCAAGAGAGATAAGATGCCATTAGGCGCCACAGTTTGTTGTGTATCTTCGTGTCATCTTCGTTGGCTTCCATTGGTTTGAGCGAGTCGCTCCGCAAATATGTGACATCTGCAAAGTGATTTGGCGTGGTGCGGACTTCACATCAACTCCAAAGCAAAGTGTACCTTCGCCAAGCGAGCGGAAGCTATCGCTACGAGTGAGGCTCTTAGAGTTGGAATCGGCGGCAGCCATTATTCAAATTGGGATGGTTTAGCTGTGTTTTTCAACTTGCAAATATACAAGACGAGCTGATCGAGGCGGAGCGGACTTTCTTGATATCACGCACTGCCAGCAAGATGAAGCGTAGACTGCAACTATAGCAAACCCAGTATTATGTTTATGTTTAACATGAACGTAGCAAACTCTCGACAAGCCTCCGACACTGTAGCTTGCCCCCCTGATACAGGCTTTCCTGGTCTGGACATGGAGCTGCACCGTCGCTTGGCACGCTCATCCGGCAATGCAGCTTTCCCAGCCAATCATAAAAGCACACGAAACCAAATGGAGCTGAGTAGTGCTGCTGGCGCCGCTATTTGAACAGTGAATGTGCGAGTTCCGACTCTGCAGAATCTTCCTCGGATGAGCAAGCTAGACTCTTTACCTGAATGGCAGCTACAGCCCAGGTTTGGCCTGAGAAACTTGTGTCTGCATTACATTCAATAATAATTTCGTTAACTTGCTTCCGAGATGGCGAAGGTCCCACGAGAGTGATTATTGGAATCTGTGGAGGGGCAGCTGGAGGCAATGGCGAACTCCACCCAGACAGGCTCAGCAAGCATTATACAAATGGATGGCTTTCATATTCCAAACCGCAAGCTTTGTACGATGCAAGTCCCGCCGACGTGGGCAGCTGATTGTGACCTTGTCAGCGGGGCAGCGGTGAAAGGCTCGCCCCACACGATCGACGCACAGGGGTTTGCCAGCGCGTTGAGCAGCTTACAGGTGCACAGGCGCACACAGACATGCCCTGTTTATGATCGCTCCCTTCATGATCCCCGCTGGCATGCCGTGAAGGTGCCCCCCTCCTGCCGCCTGCTGCTTGCCGAGGGCCTGTACATGCTGCTGGGCAGCAGGCGGGACGCGGAGGGCAGCCCCTGGAGGCACGTGCACGCCGCATGCGACCAGCACTGGGCCTCATGGGTCCCGCAGTATGACAGCTTCTTGCGTATTTGCCACCGCAAGGTCACCGTGGGCGGTCGCTCGTTGGCTGAAGTGGTGCAGCACTGGGGGCGCTCTGAGCAGCCCACGTGGCGACTCCTCGCCCCGAGCATGCTACGAGCAGACGTCATCATGCAATCATCTGGGGGTGTTCTATGGTGTATGCTGCCAAGCACTGCGGCACCGGAGTGGGCCCCACCCCACTCCCCGCCCGGCACCGCTCTGGGCTGCGCAGCCGGCGCTTGCATGGCTATGCACTCCCACAGCAGCCAGGCGCAGCATGCAATGGAAGCAGCATTTGCAAGCATGCCTGCTATACACTCTTCTGTGCATGTTTGTGGGTGCCTTTTGCATGCCTGGTGCAACCGTGCTGCCTGGGGCACTGCAGGCGCCTCAGACTTCGTCATGGCTGGACGCGGTGTTGTGTTTGATGCCGGCGTGCTGGATGCTGTACACTGCAGCTATCTGCTGCTCAAGCAGCACACACATGTGCATCATGTGTGTGTAGACGTCCTGTCTGGACCCCCCCCCTGCAGCCCCGGCGCGTACAGGGTGTGGGTGAGCAGGGCGCCTGCACCGCCCCCTTGGCGGTGCATGTGCAGCCGCACCGCCCCCTTGGCGGTGCATGTGCAGCCGCACCGCCAGAAGCAACAAGACAAGTACAAGCACTTCAACATATATTGATGAGCTTATTGACGGAAGTTCGCGTCACCGGGGATGGGTGAGCTGTACCCCTCGCCCGCCTTGCTCTCCTCGGGTGACGGGGCGGAGGTCACGGAGTACTGCAGGGCCAGCCCCCCATGGGCGGCCGGCGAGGCCTCCACCTGCACAGAGCTGTGATCAAGCAGCGTGCCAGCAATGATCATGCGGCTGAGGTCTGTGGCGAGGTGCTTCTCCAGCCAACGCCTCAGGGGCCGGGCGCCGAAGGCAGGGGAGTACGCCTCGGCCACAATCGCGTCCAGCGCCGCGTCAGACACGTGCACCTGCACATGTCGCTCCAACAGCCTGTCTTGCACCAGTTGTAGCTGCAAACGGGCGATCTCACGCAGGTGCCGCTGGCTGAGGGCGGAGAATATGATGACGTCATCAAACCTGTTGAGGAGCTCGGGGGGGAAGTGTGCCCGCACCGCCTGCATGACCAGCGCTTCAGTGGCGGGGTCCACATCCCCAGACGCCATGGCTTCAGCTGCGCCAGCATCAGCGACCTTCGTGGCCCGCGCGCGTTTGGGGGCGGGTTGGGCCTCTTTCTCGGCAGAGGCGTCCAGCAGGTGCTGGGCCCCCAGGTTGGAGGTCATGATGATCACGGTGTTGCTGAAGTCCACAGTGCGCCCCTGGCCATCTGTGAGGCGACCATCATCCAGAATCTGCAGAAGCACATTGAGCACACGGGGGTGAGCCTTCTCCACTTCGTCAAGCAGCACCAGGGAGTAGGGCCGGCGGCGCACAGCCTCAGTCAGCGCCCCCCCCGCCTCGTGGCCGACGTACCCAGGGGGTGCACCGATGAGGCGTGACACACTGTGCTGTTCCATGTACTCGCTCATGTCCAGGCGCACGATGCGTTTGTCGTCGTCGAACAGCTCCCCCGCCAGTGCCTTGGCCAGCTCCGTCTTGCCCACCCCCGTGGGCCCAAGTAGCAGGAAGGAGCCGGTGGGGCGCCCCCTGGCAGACATGCCGGCCCGGGAACGAATGACAGCATCTGCCACGGCTTGCACTGCTTTGTGCTGCCCAACCACGCGGTGGTGTAGACTGTCCGCGAGCGCCAGCAGCCGGTGGCGCTCAGAGCTGAGCATCTTGGAGACTGGGATGCCAGTCCATTTGCTGACGATTTCAGCAATGTGCTCGGGAGTCACGATCTCCGAAAGCATGGGTGCCTCGTCACTGCCACTGCCCGAGGACACAGCTACAGCTGCCGCGGCCTCTTCCTGCGCTTTGGCGGTGCTGCGGGCCAGGTCAGCCTCCAGCTGCGGAATGGCGCCGTACTGCAGGTCTGCCACGCGAGCCATGTCGCCGTCTCTGCGTGCCATGTCCAGCTTGTGCCGTGTGTCCTGCAGCTTCTGCTGCAGTGAGCGCACCGCGTCCACCCGTCCCTTCTCCTCGGCATACCGCAGACGCAGGGGGGCCAACTGCTCCCGCAGCTCAGCGATCTCAGACTGCACCTTGCCCAGACGATCTTTGCTGCCTGAGTCCTGCTCGCTGGCAAGCGCAGTGGCTTCCACTTCCAGCTGCAGCAGTCGGCGCTCCAGGGTGTCGATGACCTCCGGCTGGGAGTCCAACTGCACCCGGATGTTGGCACAGGCTTCATCCACCAAGTCCAGGGCCTTGTCGGGCATGAAACGCTGTGTGATGTAGCGGTCAGCAAGCTTTGCCGCAAGTACAAGTGCAGCATCAGTGAGACGCACACCGTGGTGCGACTCGTATGTGTCCTTCACGCCGCGGAGAATGGACACTGTGTCGGCCACCGACGGCTCCGACACCAACACTTGCTGGAAACGGCGCTCAAAGGCGGAGTCTTTTTCGACGTGTTGCTTGTACTCAGCTAGAGTAGTTGCTCCGATGCAGCGCAGTTCTCCCCTGGCAAGCATGGGCTTGAGCAGGTTAGCTGCATCCATGGCCCCGTCGGCCCGGCCGGCGCCCAGCACCAAGTGTATTTCGTCAATGAAGAGAATGATGCCACCATCTGCGGCTTTGATCTCGGCAAGCACTGCCTTGAGGCGCTCCTCAAATTCCCCCCGGTACTTGGCTCCCGCGACAAGCGAGCCCATGTCCAGCGAAATAAGCTTGCACTTGAGCGTGTCTGGCACATCCCCCATGACGATGCGCTGGGCAAGCCCCTCGACAATTGCAGTCTTACCCACACCTGGCTCTCCAATCAACACTGGGTTGCTTTTGGTCTTGCGCGCAAGTACCCGGATCGTGCGCCGAATCTCATCGTCTCGTCCAATCACAGGGGAGAGCTGCGGTGCGGAGCGGAGCGCGTGAGGAAACTATACCGAGAAGCATTGCGCACCAAGTTTACGTACTTTGCCATCAGCAGCCATTTGTGTAAGATCTGTGCCGTATTTCAAGAGTGCCTCATATGTACCCTCAACATTTTTGCTGCGCGGTTCGGGTGAGAATTCTGTCGAACATTCGAAGCTTCGGCTTGCGGAATTTGAACAAACCTTCGTTGCGGCCCTGCAGGTGTAGAAGATTTGATAACTTCCAAAACTTTACTGCTTTGAATAGAATTTGCTTTCAGAAGCTTTTTGATGGATGCCTGTGCGCATGCAGTTGAGCTTCTTGTGCAGATTCTCAACTGATTCGTCACTCACATCATTTAGACACGCCATGAGAAGGTGGCTGATTGAAGTGACACTGTCACCTGCACTCTTGCTTGCCATCTGTGCTGATTGTAACAACTTAATTAAAGCCATATTTGGAGCAGCTTCTGTTGGTGCGGGTGTTTGCTTTGGGAGTGCTGCAACAGCTTGTTTCGTAGATGTGATGAGCCCATCAATGCTGCCATCAACGCAGCGCAGCAGGACTCGTCGCGCAAAGCCGGAGCTTTCCACAAGCAGGGCATCAAACAAATGAAGTGTTGTTGTTCCACCGGAGCTTGCTGCGGCAATGGCTGCATCTGTTGCAGCTTTCAGCACTTGGTTTGTGCGATCAGTGAAAGCACTTGGGTCTATTGAAGACATTTCTGGTCAATGAATCAAGGTTTCAATGACAAAACGGTTGAGAAAGTCGAAGCGGTTGGTGAGATAAAATGAATTGTGCATGGTGTAATACAAGCAAGCATGCAACAACACTTGCAGACACCCCGTGTGAAATGGACCCCCCTTGAGACCACCCTTGAACATGCTGACTTCTCGCCAATGGCAGCCCCAAGCTACTCCTCTGGAGCCTTTGCCGCCGCAACACGCGCACACATGACCGTGATGTCATCCAGGCGCCCCCCGTGTGACCACAGGATGTCGTTCTCCTTGGCCAGCTGTGCAAAGGGGCCGTCCCGCCGCCGATCCATGCTGAACTCGAAGGCTTTGTCCGCCAGGGCAGCAGCCAACAGGTCCATGTACTCGTCAGTGCCAGAGCCTTGCCCCTGTGCAGCGTGCACACCGGAAGTATCTTCCCACTTCTGCAGCACATCCAGCAGCTCGTCCTCGTGCATGTTGTCGAAGAGGCCGTCGCTGGCCAGCACCAGGATGTCGCCCTCCTGCACCGGCGTGCGCGCCACGTCTGCGGACTCGGGGCGGTCAAATGCCTCGCCTTCGCCACTGCTTGCCCCATCTGCGTACCCCAGTTGGTACGGCTGGTTGAATGCCCTCAGCTGTTGCCCAGTGCGGAAGACGACGTCCCACTCCCCCAGCTCACCCCCCCGAGCCACGTCCATGGTGCCCAGGCCGGAGCTGGAGGTGGCTTTGCGCAGCACCAAGGCGCCACTGTCCCCCAGGTTTGCAGTGGCAAATTGGTTGTACGCGTGGTCCAAGCCGCCAATGAGCGCTGTGCTGCTGCCGGTGACCCGCTCCGTTTGAATGGCTTCCCACGCTTGGATGAGCACAGCAATGGGGCTGGGGGGCTCCCCGCCCTCATCAGCACGCTGCTCAACCGCCAGGCCAACCAAGCTCATGAGTCGTGTACTGAAGTTGGCGGGGTCGATGCCACTGCCGGCCCAGGAGCCCACGCCGTCGGCAATGCCCACGTATGTGACGTCATCCCCGTGCCGGTGGGGCCAGCGCAGGTTCTGGATGATGTGCGCATCCTCCGGTTTGACCTTCCCCGGGCCCGGGATGCACTTGATGCCGGTTCTCAGCGCCAGGCTGGGCAGGCTGCGCTCGGGGGGGGTGTGGGGGGTCTCCTCGTCACTGCTCTCCCCATGCACGCGCTTGGTGCGGATGGAGGCGCCACGCCGGGGGAGGATCTGCCGCACATAGTTCTCCTTCCCACCAGTGAGGTTGTGGTTGACGGCGTCTGCAATCTCCTTGAGAGTCAGCATGCCCTGCAGCACCCCATCATCCACCACGGGCAGTACCCTGACCTTCAGTTCAGACATGATCATACTGCATGTGATCAACGTGTCATCGCCCGAAACGTGAACCAGCTGACTTGAAGGGGTTGCAAATGTCTCAACTGGGCCGTTCAGGATATCGTCTGCCCCAACGCCTGCACTGTGTTTGTAAATCGCTCGCAAAATATCTCGCGCTGTTACCATTCCGCTGATGCGGCCCTCCGCATTTTCGATCATAATGTGTCCAATGCGGCGCATAACAAGCACTTGAACAGCATAAAAAATGGTGCTGCCAGAAGGCATCAGGTACGTGCTTGGATCAAGCCCCCGGCGCCGGATTAGCTCCATTGCAGTAAGTTTCGCAACAGCGGGAGCCATGGGTTTGTTACTGCGTGCGCTTGGTGCGCTGGCTGGACCAGAGCAAAAGTTTCGCACACAACTCGAAATAAGACGCCCTGGCGGCAGCTGAGGAAGGCCATACCTCGCAAAAATTACTTCAGAGGCTTGAACATTGCCAAATGATGAGAGGTGGCTGCCTTCGACTTCGAAGGTACACCTGCCTGAGGCACCCAGATGACGCAATGCCCGGCTGTAGATTCTTTTTGTTGAAATCATTATTGGCAGTGGTAAACTGTGTAGTGCTGCACTTTCAGTCGCTGATCCAGCGGCAGAGTGAAGAAGCAGGAGTTTCTGAGTGCCAACGGAACTGCACCAGCTGACCACTTGTTCGAGCGGGAATCTCCGAGCAGTTGTAAAGATTGGCTACACTGACAGCAAGGCTATCGTCATATCTAAGTTACATAGCGCCCCTGACCTGCTGCAATTGCATGGCGGTACTTCTGAGGGAACACACATCCCTCTGTCAGGGGGTGCTACCAGGACTGTGGCTGTCCAGACCAGAGCTGTCGGCCGTGCACCAAAATCCATGACGCACAAAATGCCCGTCTGGCGTGAGGGGACTATGCTGAAGATCTTCTCAAGCTGCCCGAATCTGGTCAGCAATGCAGTCCACTTGCTTTGAATTCCTTTCAATTTTGCCTGTTTGCTCAAATTCCGCCAGCTCGCAGCAGCAAGCAGACTTTGTGCATACACTTCAAGCACCGCACTTTCGATTTGCTTCTCTTTATGGCTGAGATGAGTATTCCTCGTGAGCAAAGCGCGTCAGACGAGCTTGTGTCATCGAGAAGAAGCTCACCTGCACCAATCAAATTCGAGTTAGGGGAGGGTTGGATCTGGCTGTGCAGCCGGTGCTGCAACGAGAAGCACAACAATCGGCGTTCCTACTGACAGCTTGCATATGGCAGCCAGTGCTGCAGCAGCCCGATCTGCTGGCCCTCGTCACCGACGCTTATTTGACTCGGCTGGTGGCAAGGCTGACGAAACGTGGGCACGGAACCGCACCTTCGAAGGCTTGCTGGGAGCAGACGCATTTCCGCTGAACGCTTTTCCTTCCCTGAGCACTTCATGCTCGGGCTTACCGGCGAGCACGATGCGAGTGCTCTTGAAGCACAGCCCTGCCTAACCGCCCTTGCCTCACCTGGCCGAGGTGAGTAGGAAGTTGTGCGCGTCGTGAAGCTGCTGCACGGCCCTGCTGACGATCTCGGCTGCACTGGCAACAGCTTGCTGGTGATTGGACGCAAGGGTACAGTGAGAGCGCGGTGCTGCAGGCCCTGGCCATGCCCGGCGTGCTGCATGACATGCTAGCCGCCGGTGCCCAACAAGGCGGGGCATTTCTTGGACCCGACCCAGAAGTGCGGCATACCTTGATGCTGAGCTTGGAGCTTTGGAGCCATTTGCCGAGTTCTGGGGCCACACGAAACTTCACCGCCTTGCTGTTGCGATCCCTGTGCAGCAGGGTCAAAACAAGTCTGCCTGCTGCAAACTCATTTTAAGGCAGGCATCCACGACACGCTTGTAGAGGGTCGTGGCTGCAAGGCGTCGGATGCGGCAGCCAAGAAATGTCTGCACAAGTTCTGCGGCGTGGAAACTGTGAAGGCCTCGACAGCTGAATCGATTGGGGTGAGGAACAGAGCCGTCGCCTCGGCACTCACAGGCTGCCTTGCAGCGGCTGTATCGAAGAGCTGCCCAGCGAACATGTCTCTTGCAGAGCATAATATTTCAGCGCCCCACCGATACAAGGGAGTGGCAATGGCTTTGCCCGCACGTGTTCTATTAATTATAAGTGCCTTCACAAAGCTCACACGCGCAGCATGTCGCTTGCCCACACCATGAGGTACTGCTTGCAGCGCACGGCCCCTGGGACCACAGCTCCACGGCAGTGCCTAGACTCTTGGACCGAGGGCTCAGGTTCACCGCCACCACAGCAGCGCCTTTCTTCCTGATGCTGATGCTTATCGATATATCTTGCAGCTGAATTACCGCGCGTCAAACGCCAGCTTGGTGAGTGGGAAGTGCACACGCCGCTGGCCCCGGTAGTCTGGGAAGATCAATCATGCGCAGCTGCAAAAACTGGAGCCCAAGGGTGAAAACAGTTTACATTTAGTACGTTGCTGGGTATGATGCTGCTGAAAACGCCAAGCGCTCTCTCACACTTGGCACATGATGGCGCGGTGCTTTGGAGGCGGGGGCCTGGGGGCGCTGCCTCACGCGCATCCCCGCCTCGTCGTCGCTGCTGTCCATGCCACCACCAAACAGGGCGTCTGCCATGCGCTGCCGGCCCACGCTGACGGCGTGCTGGTGCACCAAGGCCTGCTGGCTCAGCTGTGGGCGGGGGCCCCCCTGCAGCTCGGGGCTGGGGCTAGGTGGTCTTTCGGACATCAAATCACTCACCGTCAGCGGCCGGTGCACGCCCCTGCCCCAGCTGGTATCATGGAGAGGCCTCTGCTGCTGCTGCTGCGGTGCAGCTGGCCCTGCCCAGGGATTGTGTGCTGGGGCAGCTTGGGGGCGGCTGACCTTGTCGGGCGGGCTCAACTCATCAGCTGCAGATCGGTACAAGCTGGCAATGTTGCGCGCGCTCTGGGAATGAGGGGGCAGGGACACTTGCAGCGCGGTGGACTGCACCCGCCCCACGGCTGCCGCGGAGAGGTACTGCTGCGTCATCTCCACTGCCAGGCCACGCTGAAAGCTGCTCATGGCACGATCACGCAGGCCTTGACTGTGCAGCAGCACGCCCAGGTTATTGTACGTCACTGCCAACGCAGCCAGCGCCCCCGGGAAGAAGGGCTCCTCTTGGGCGGTGTGTGCGCAGCTCTGCATGGTGCGGGCGGCCTCATACAGGCCCTTGCACAGCGCCGCCACACTGCCGTGGAACTCGCTGTGCAGGCATGGCAGCGAGTGCAGTGCGATGCCTTTGCGATCCAATGCAGCCGTTAAGCTGTCAGCCATGAGTCGTGCCGCCTCCAGGCGCCCCCCCTTGGACCCCCCGCTGGCAGCTGAGGGGGGGCGGTATCTGCCACCTGACATAGCTGCGATATGCTGAGCAGCAGCGTGTGGCGCTAGCAGGGCCAGGTCTGTACCAGCAGTGCCCAGCACCCCCCACGCACCCAGGAACTGCCCAAGGGACAGCGGCGTGAACTGGGAGAGGTACACCCGAACACAGTCTTCAGCAGCTGACAGGAACACGTGGGCTGCGAACAGTGCTTGACTGCGCGAGTCGCTGTCGTCGCTTTCCGCTTCTTGTATTGCTGCCAGGGCCATTTTGTTGTATGTGTGGCAGGTGAGTCGCGCGAACATGGCGAGGGGCAGAAAGGGAGCCCCCCCCTCCACAGGGGCCTCGCCCTGCTGCAGCCCCATGGCGGACATGGCAGTGAGCTGGTGCAGCGAAGACAAAATGCCTTGTTGAATCGGTGCAGTCGTATCGGCCAGACTTTCCTCGATTTCCTCTTGCTGTGCCTGTTGCCGGCTGGCTTCATCCGGCGGCAGCAGCCCCGGCAGCACACTGGTGCGCCACAGCTGCGCGTGCTGTTTCAGGGCGGTCAACAGGGGCATGATCACCTTGCGCAACAGAGGGCGCACTTGGCCGAGACTGGGCAGGCTGCGGGGCAGGGGGGCGGGGTAGAAGCTGGGCGTAGGCAGGTGCCGCCGGGCAGGCTGCGCAGCTCGCCGCAGTGTACTGCTGTACACGGAGGCACTCTCGCCGTCCTCCTCCTGCCAAGCTTGGGTATCTCTGCCAGACCGGTGTGGGGCCGACATAGGTCTACCCCCCGATGCCCACAGCGGCTGCTGCGACTGACCCCCCCCCTGCACATTCGGCGCAGGACGAGGCAAGCGGAAGGAGCGCGTGGCGACGATGCGGCGCCCGGCTGCAGGGTGGCGCTGAGCACCGCTGGAGGGCGGCACCGGCATGCCCCGAGCAGACACCCCGCTGGGGTCCGATGACCCCGTGACAGCCGAATGCGGCCGCCACGCCCGCTGGGGGCTGGGCATGAGGTCATCTCCTGGCAGCAGGGAGGCGATGGCGGAAGCGGTCAGGCTGCCACCCCCCGCGTATGGGGGTGCTTTGCTGGCAGCATCCGCCACCCACGACCGCTTGAAGGACCCCGCCCGGTACAGCACCCGCTCCTCTTCGTCTGAGGCGTCCGACTCCTCGTCGATATCAGGGATGCCTGCCTCCTCATAGCCCCCATCCACACTCTCGCTTTCGCTGTAGGCCGCCAGCCCCACCCCCCCGCCACCCCGGCTGGCACCAGCTGCTCGACTGTGCATGGCGATGCGATCGGCGCCGCGTCGCGTCTCGGCTTGCTGCATGACTGGGGAGGCGCTGGCAGGGCGCACGGAGGCTGGCTTGCTGCCCTGTGTGTGTGCAGATGCGCTGACCCTGTGCTCCCGCACCCGCCCCACAATGTCCTGCACTGTATCAGCACGGCCAGTGGCATACACGGTGTGCAGTCCGGTGCGGGGGGTGGGCACTGCTCCTGTCATGTACTCCGCGTCTGCAGCATCCAGCGACGAGGCACTGGTGACATGCGTGCGCACACTCAGCGCAAAGCTGCCCACATTAGGCAGGGGGCCTGGAGCCTCCGCATCCAGCCACGCATCGCCACCCCCGTTGTCGCTGCTGGAGGGTGTTGAGGCGCCCCGTGGGGGGGGCGACGCCTGTGCCCCCTCGGCCGCCCCCCCCTGGATGCTGCCGCCCCAGCCCGAGGAGGCCACTGAGCCCCGGGGGGACGGCTGCTGGTGGGCCGAGCCGTGCACAGATGAGGAGTCCGATTCGTCGCTGGTGGATGCCTGGGCTGCACTGGGGACGGCTGCCACAGCAGCAGGCTGGGGGGACTCGAAGTCCGGCACGGAGAACTCACTGGAGGCGGCTGAGGTGGCGGAGGAGGCCCGGCGGCGGGGGGGGGGCAGGGGGGCGCCCTGTGCACTGCTGACGGGGGACTGGGGTGCAGGGGAGTGATCTGCCGCCTTGGAGCCAAAGGTATCCACTGGGGGGCTCAGCAGCTTGGGGGACTCCACTTGGGTATCTGGACTGGGCGACATCCAGCCAACGGCGTCGCGGCGAATGGACACTGGCAGTGCATCGTCCGCTTCCTGGGTTGCAGCCACGGGGGCATCTCGGGCTGAAAGAGCGGATGATGAGTCACGCACCGCTGCAAAGTGGTTGTTCGCTCGTTGCGCTGCGGGTGTGCTGGGTGTCTTGGCACTCTTGAGGGCTGCAAGAGCTCCCAGGCGAGAGATGCCCCCTCCCCGGCCTGGAGGTAGCTGGGGCACAGCAGCAGCAACACTGGACTTTGGGGGCGGCGGATTGGGCACAGATTTCCGCGGCGGTGGCCCTGGTGCGCTTTTGGGACTGGATTGCGTGGACTGCGCTGTGGGGCTGGGCATGGAGGGCGGCAGGCTGCCCACACTGCTAGCGCTGCGATCGTCCTCCGTGAAGTTGCGATTGCTGCCGCGGGGGTGTGTTGGCGTTGAAGCTATGGCGACAGTTAGGCTTGGCCTCCGTGGCAAGCTTCTCTGTGGGGAGCTGAAGGCGTCAGCTTCTCCGTTTTGAGAAAGTGCAGGGGCTGGTGCAGGGGCTGGTGCAGGGGCCGGTGCAGGGGCTGGTGCAGGGGCCGGTGCAGGGGCCGGTGCAGGGGCTGGTGCAGGGGCCGGTGCAGGGGCCGGTGCAGGTGCCGGTGCAGGGGCTGGTGCAGGGGCCGGTGCCGGTGCAGGGGCTGGTGCAGGGGCTGGTGCAGGGGCCGGTGCAGGTGCCGATGCAGGGGCTGCTGCAGGGGCTGGTACAGGTGCCGGTGCAGGTGCCGATGCAGGCGCTGGTGCAGGGGCT
>Ga0307982_1001930_pt1 | contig 16872 bp, 15 predicted proteins | sample OrgLakmetagen989_FD_201847 | JGI IMG/M metagenome (GOLD analysis project Ga0307982, IMG submission 201847) | Saline water microbial communities from Organic Lake, Antarctica - #989 | ecosystem: Environmental > Aquatic > Non-marine Saline and Alkaline > Saline | place: Antarctica: Organic Lake...
CCCCTCCCAGCTGCCATGTCGTCTCGGCTCATGCGTTTCTTGTGCAGCCGCATACGCTCCGCTTGTTGCTCTGTTATGGCTGCGCGCACGGCGGCTTCGTGGGCAGCACGCTCGGCCTCCTTGGCTGCTGCTCGCCGTGCCTGCACCTCCCGCACGCGCTCAGCCCCCCCCCTAGTGGGTGTGCCAACCCCCCCCTCATCCTCACTGACTGCTCTGCCTCGACCCTCCTCCCCATTGCTGCCCTGGCGGCCCAACTGGTCGTTGGCCCTGGCAGCAGCTCGGGCAGCAATGGCCTTGTTCTCGAAGAACGCCTCCCGGGCTGCCTCCCGGTTAGCCGCATCACGATCAGCAGCAGACCGCAGGCGCTGCTGCTCGCGGTGCCGCCGCTGCACTGCAGCCTGATCAGCAGCACCATGTGCGTAGTGTGGGGATGGTGGTGTATACTCCCCCCCCCTGTCACTTCTTGGGGCCCCCCCTCCGTTCTCCGCCCTCAGCCGTGCCCTGTCAGCCACTGCCCGGCGCTCCTCCCACTCTGACTGCCGAGCCTTGGCGGCCAGGCGACCAGCCATGCTGCCGTCGCCGCCGCCACCCCGGCTGTACTGCGCGTGTGCAGCTGCCTGGGCCTGCTGTGCTGCCCGGCGGCGCGCATCAGCCATGGACGCCACGGCCGCCCGTGCCTCCAATTCGGCCTCTCGGCGGCGCTCTCGGGCAAGCCAGGCGGCGCGCTCAGACGCTGCAGCGTCACGCTCGCGGGCCTCGTGTGCAGCCCAACGCTGGGCGGCTGCAGCTTGATCCGCCTGCTGTTCTGCGCGCGCTGCTGCCCGCCGCGCCCTTGCAATGTCTTGGCGCGCCGCCACTGCGGCCGCCAGGCGCCGGGCACGCTCGGCAGCGTACGCGGCGCCCTGCCCAAATGTCATACCACCCCCTCCCCAACCATCGTCGGCTGCAACCTGCTTACCTTCGACTTCCAGGGATGTGTCAACAGGGGTCTCAGCGGTTTCAGTGGGGGCGTCTGAGGTCGCGGACAGGTCAACATGGTACACTGGGAGGGCACTGCCTGCCTGCTCCTGCTGCGAATCACCATCAGTATCACTCTCTGCCACCTGTGCGGCAGCCACAGCAGCTGCTGTGGGCAGCGCCTGTCCCATTTTGCGGCTGGTGAGGCTGCCCACCATGGACACAAGGCGCCCCCGGATGATGGGGGAGAGAAGGATCTGGCGGATGGTGGGGCGCTCCATGGGCACCTGCCGCAGCATGCGGGCCACCAGCTCCCGCAGCCCTGGCGAGTACCGGCTGGGCAGTGGCTGGAAGACCCCTCGCCCGATGCGGGAGATGAGGACGGCCAGGTTGCTGCCGATGAAAGGCAGCTTCAGGGACAGCATCTCGTACAGCAGCACGCCCAGAGACCAAATCTACACACAGACACGGGTAAAACGCCACTGGCATACAGGCGTCACTGCGTACGTACGTCGGTTTTTCGATTGTACTGCTCCCCTGCGACAATCTCGGGGGAGAGGTAATATGGGGTGCCAATTTGGGTCTGTGCCATTGCTGCTGTGTGGTCGAGTGTCTTGGCGACACCAAAGTCCCCAAGCTTCACCAGCCCATCCTTGGTGAGAAACACATTTGGTGACTTGATGTCGCGGTGCACAATGCTTTTGTCGTGGATGTGCTTCAATCCCAAGCAAATCTGCACAAAGTACCCGAGAGCCTCGTCTTCGCCCATGAAGGTGTCAGCATCCTTATGTTTGTTGAGAAGCTGTTGCAAGTCACCGCCGTCGGCATACTCCATCACTATGCTGTAATAGGGGCGGCATGCAGGTGGGGACCAAAACGCGGGCGTAACGCGGAGCATACCAAAGCTTGCTGTCCTCCTCGTAACAGTCAATATACCTGCAACGATGAACATATCAAGGAACATTAAATCGTTTCCCCACTGCTTACGCACTTTGTAATGTTTGCATGGTCCAGGGCCTCCAAGAACTCTGCCTCCTTGCGAGCGGCTGTCGCCTCGGCTGAGGACATGTCCTTCACGCGGACCTCCTTGATCACGACCAGCTGCCGCTTATCGGCCACTGGAGATGCCAAGTAGGCAGCTCCAAACCCTCCCCTGCCCAGTTCCTTGATGCGTTTGTATCGCTCAGCCATGCTTGCTTTGCTGAAATGGGTCTTCGTCCCAAGACGATGCTTGCCAAGCTTCCCTGGCTAAAGTGTGCGCTGAATGGGAAACACCGCGCGTTGAGACGGTCAGCAAATGGGCCAAATTGAAATGCAGATTTGTTAGCTGCGCTGTACAATGATAGAACACTTGGCTTCAAGCGACGTGCCGGAGCCTGCAGCGGCCGCTGCCGCAGACGGTCGCAGCTGCGAGCTTCGCCTCTTTGCCCGCAGCTGTATGCTCGAACAAAGAAGTTAAGATATGGTCCAGGGTGTACTGTATATCCATGTCATACTGTGCGCACATTTTAAAACAACACATTCGGATTGACACGGCGGAGGCGCTTGGGCTGAGGGAGTCTGCAACGGTAGATTTTCCTAGGGACCCCCCGTTTCTGCGATATGCCCCATATGAGATGGGCCAGCGAAGTGGGGAAATGATTGCAGTCATTTTCAGTCAAGCAGAAACATACATCCAACTTCGGTCTGCCGTCTCAGTGAAGCAATGCGCATCAGAGGAACTTGATCGTGCATATCGTTTCTCTACGGAAGCTGATAACCAAGCTGCTATCAACAAACTTTTAGTTGCTTCATCCCAAGGCACAAAAAATTACACTCAATTTTTAATTATGAGTGAGAAAAAGCGAATCAAACTCAACGGCACCACCGTCAACAACAAGTGAGACCCTCTCTGAGCAAGCAAGTGAAACGTTGTCGAAACCCCAGCTCCACCGCAGTGAAATGCCTCCTCAGATGGCAGACTTCGTCACAAAGCTCGCAGTGCAAGCCATGAAAGACCATGTTACAGAGCAGGTGCGTACCCCTTGCTGCTTTGTGTGCCCGCTTCCGTTGTGGTTGCCAAATTGTTGACTGAGCCTCCAACACAACTAAAAACTCGACGCCCATCTCAGGAGATGGCAACAGCAATCAAGGAGAGCATCATGCAAGTGGAAGAGGGCAATTGGCACGTTATGGTGGGCCGCAAGTTTAGCGTATTCACTACGCATGAGGATGGCAAGTTCATCTACTTCTACGTGGGGCAGACCGGATTTTGCATTTTCTGCACGTAGAGCGGCCATTTCAGCTGCGCACAGAACACCGGGCTATGCACTGGGACAGTATGAAGCTGTCTCTGTGCTGGCATCAATGGGGACTTGTGCCGCTGGGTGTCGCCGGCAGGGTTGGCCTGCAACCCATACCAATCAAGCTTTGCTTTCTGGTCAACCAGGATCAGCGCCCACGTGCATTGTCGAACCACAGCACTGGCAGTTTGTCTATGTATAGGAAGAACCCAATGAAATGCATGTGCCATGATCGATCGTGCAGCTTGAATTCTCCTCAGACTGGTGTGCAGTGTCACGCCTCCTTGCACTGTGCATGCCCCCTTCTGCAGCCCCTCGCACCAGCCTCGACTTGCAACCATGCTGGATGCTTGACCCGTGCGAGCATGCAAAATGCAAATTTTGTATTGTTTGAATTGTGTGTGTATGGTCGTGCCGAACCTCTTGCACAAGGCGAAGAGTTTGCGCGAAGCGATTGCAGAGTGTGATCGTCTGCTTCGTGCACAGCCCAAGCTGCACGACTACCGCTGCTGTCTTTTGCCGCATAAGATGGACTCGTATTCCGGCTTGGCACAACAACTCTACCTTGTTCGCTCTTTGAGTGAGCAAGGGTTCCTGACCCAGCGTGCGAAGTCGCTTCTGAAAGGTGCGCATGAAGTTTGTTGAGCACAGAAACACGCCCTGAATCAGCACAATGCGCGCAGGTCTGGTGCTGGCAGGAGACGAGGGGATTTCACAGATTTGCTTTGAGGCTCCTTCATTTTCTCTCCAAGTAACAGCGGATCGTCTTTTCGAGCGCGCTGGTACGTGTTTTGTTTGCGCATTGCCCAGCGTCCTCCGCACTGTATTTTGCTTGAGCGTCATTGGAGCTGTATGCAGTTGACCATGCCGAGGCAACATTCAACAAGGTGTTTGCGGACATAACGGTAGAAGATGCAAGACAACTGAGCACGACCAGCAGGTCCGAGGATTCATTGACCAGCAATGGAGACTTCACTTATGGGGAGATCAATTTCCGCTCATTTGCATCGATTTTGCGCGGCATCCGGACAACAGCGGGCTCCCGCTTGCTTGACTTGGGTGCCGGGGTCGGCAAACCTGTCATTGCTGCTGCCCTTTTGTTTGATTTCCAGGCTTGCGTCGGCATTGAGCAATTGCGGGGCCTGTACAAGGTTGCCTGCTCTCGTCCGAAGCGCCTCTTGCGGTGCCTGCAAGCCCAAGGAGGGCTGCCCGAGGACTTGCCCGACATGGAGTTCAGCAACACGTCTTTCTTTGACACATCATGGCGCGACTACGATGTTGTGTTTTTGAGTTCCACCACCTTCGTGGCATCCACATTGGAGGCTGTGGCCCACAAGGCTCGAGAACTGCCGCACGGGGCAATCGTCATCTCCCTCACGCATGCACTGCAGGCGCCACATCTGCAAGAGCAGTCCCGCCGCACCATGAGCATGTCCTGGGGGCCTGCACTGGTGGTGGTGCACCGCCGGGTGCCCACTGCCGCCCCCGCCCGCCCCCCGACCTCCCACGCTGCGGCGCTGTCAGACACGGAGAGCGATGGGGCGGCATACAACAACCACAACGGCGGCGGGACTGGGCACGCGCTGCCTGTTGTGCCGGCTGCCCGTGGCATGCGCGTCCGTGTGCCGTCCTACGCTTCCTCAGACTCCATGGGCCTGTTTGACATTGACCGTGAGCCCCAACCAGAAGTGGACGTGATGGACAATATACGGGAAAGCCCAGGCAACAGCGGCGCTGCCAAGCCCCCCCTGCCCCCAGCAGCCCTCATGGGCCAGGCTCAGCAGGGGCGCACAGTCCTGAAGAAGTCCTTCAGCATGTCTTCCCAGGGCACCTTCACCCTGGAGGGGGTGGAGGACCGCATATCCCCCCCCTCCACCCCCTCCAGGGGGCGCTCCAGCAGCGACACCGATGCAGCTCTGGCCAGCCCCGCGGGCCCATCAGGCATGGCGCCCTTCGGCTCCCCAGCGGGCGGCCGCCATGCCCGGGTGGGGGACATGTATGGGGGGGCCTCCTCGCCCCAGGCGGAGGGCCTCCTGCAGCGCCGCCACGCCAAGCGGTCTGCTGCACAAGGCAGTCGCCTGGGGGGGGGGTTGCGCACTTCCTCTGCCGATACGCAGGGGGTGTCGCCCATGTTTGCCCCCACAGGGGGGATGATGGGCATGCCCCCCCTGCATATGGGCAGCTCCTTCGAAGAGAGTGCAAGGGGGTTATCCTCCCCCATGGACCGCTCCCTGCGCCAGCGCAACGCGCAGCGGCAGGTGGCTGGGCCCCTGAGGGACCGCCTTGACAGCAGCGGCTCGGCTGAAGGGCCCCCCCAAAAGACGTATGTGACGCCCCCAAAACCAGTCTCTTCCACGGCAGCGCCAGCCAGTACTGTATCAGGCCTACAGGGTGCCTCGTCACCCCAGGGCACCCGGCTGCTGCAGCAGCGAGCCGCCAGACAAGCCGCCCTTCCCCGGGGCAGCTTGCTGCAGCAGGGTGTCTCTACGGGCAGCACACCTTCCCGCACGACGTACAGCGATAGCACGGTAACCCCTCCCCAGCCTGTTAGCCTCAATGCACCCCCTACTGAAGAGGGTGCAAGGGGGCTCTCCTCCCCCATGGACCGCTCCCTACGCCAGCGCAACGCACAGCGGCAAGTAGCGGGGCCCCTGAGGGACCGCCTGGATAGCAATGGCTCCCTCTCATCAAGCGAATCCATGGGTGGTGGCCTGTCCAGCTGGCAGCTGCCCCCCCGCGCTGCTGCGGACACTGCTGCAGATAGACTTGAGGACATGTCGTCTCCACAAGGGGCCCGCCTTCGGAGGTCAAGGGGGGGTGTACCACCCCCTGCTCGGGCGTTAGGGGACCCTGTTGGGGGTGGCAGCGCATCTCCACTTACCGGCGCAGCACCGGCACCTGCCTTCCAAGAGCACGAGCCTCAGTTTGCAGCCCCCCCACGAGCATCTGAGGGGGTGCAGGGGGGGGCATCTTCCCCCATGGGACGCTCTTTACTTCAGGCACGCAATTCCGGGGCCATGCCACGTGGGGGGCCCCTCAAGGTACACATGCGCGATGGGGGGTCCCCTGCACCCAGCCCTGGGGGGGGTACCCTCACCAGCCCGCCGCCCCAAGTGCGCCTCACGCAGCACAACAAGTACCTGCAAGCAGCCATGCAGCAGCCGTTCAGTGGCAGCGCATCCCCCCAAGGCGATGCCCTGCTGCGCCGCAGACAAATGGCGCACAACGTGGGGGGCACCAGCGCTGTGCCAGCCCCCCCCACCGGCCCCATCTTCTCTCCCTCGCGCTCTGGCAGCAGCACGCCTGTGGTGGCCCGCACTGCATCTGATGTGTCTTCCCCAATGCAGGGCTCCGGGCATGCCAGCGCCTTTGCAGTGTCCCCAGCCAGTGCTCACCAGGACCCCGCCCCCAGTGCGGTCACCCGCAACGTCAGCGCCTTTGCTGTAGACGACGACGGCTTTGGGACTGCCCAGTATGTGCAGTACTCCACAGGCTACCCCACCTCTCGCAACGACACGACGCTGAGTATGGACGAGGAGGCAGACATCGTTACGGCGCTGGGGGCGGTGGGGGCAGCAGGCGCGCAGACGCGGGTGGGGGTGCGCACGCGGTACAGTGACGCAGACAACGACGTCATGGAGGGTTCACTGTGATTCACAGAAATTCATTCACACCCCCCCCTTCGCCTGCACGCGCCTCAGTTCCACACATCCTGTTGGGGGCGTGAGGGCAGCGAGGCACCCAGACGCAATCTCTGCACTCCTTCAAGCCAGGCATGCCAAGCAGGCTTGGCCGAGCCGTCCGTGCGCAAGAGACCGCTGCGACAGCGCTGCTCTGCTACCCACTGCACACTGCGCTGCTCCGCCGCGGAGCACGGCTCGCACCAGCTGGCCGCCTCCGCCAGGCAGGCATTGGGGGGGCGGTCCACCAGATGCCCCCCCGACAGCAGCCGCAGTCGCCCAGGCATGTGCGTTTGAGATGCACGTGCTGCAGCCAGCACATCTGCGATGAACTGGGCCTGCTCCTCGTCGCCACCCCCCCCTGTCTGGGCGCAGGGGGGTGACGGGTGCGCAATGTACAGCAGGGCCAGGCACATGCGTGCAGGCATCAAGGGCCCAAGCAGGGCTGGGATATCAAAAAGGGGAGACGCGGTGAGAGGACTGCCCCTGGAGGCACCCCGCTGCTGCGGCAGCTGCAACGGGGAGTATTCCACCGGGGTGTTGTGCACAGCAGCTTGCAGAGAATGCAGCCATGGTGCATTGATGCTGTGGGCATAAGCCAGGCCGTCTTGGCTCAGGGTCACGCCCATGGACATGCGTGCATCTGTCAAGGTGGCGATGCTGGCGCGCGTTTGGCGCAAAAAGAGCTCGAACTCAGCATACTCTGCCTGTGCTCGCTTGGCGTCCGGTGCACCCGCACTACTGCTGTGAGAGGACCCTGCCCCGCCGATAACACGCGTCCTGCTCAGAGGCGGTGGCAGCAGGCGCACATCCAGCTGTGCAGCGACGTTGATGTGAAACGCACCGTAGTACGCGATGGTGGGCAGGGCCACCTTCAACATGGCGTGGAAGCGCTGCAGCACCTCGGGGCTGTCCCACCGCAAGCCATCTCGCAGGCGCTGCAAGGGGGGGCTGCTGGTGTTATATGGGGGGTCTGACGCCCTCAGGTCCAGCGGCACAGTAAGGCGCCTCCCCTGCAGAACATGGATGCCCACCATGCTGCGGTAGCCCACGTGGTGCAGGGTGCGCATGACGTCAGCAACCTGCAGTAGCTGTATGCTGCAATGCTCCTGAGCGCTGCTTTGGCTTTCACTCACATAGCTGACGTTGATCTCACCTGGGAACGGCTCAAGTTGCTCCCAGGTCAGAGCGATATTCCACGAATTTACTGCGGGGACTTCAAAATGTGACCCACCAGGCTATGCTCATATCAACAAACTTACCCGTCGCAGAGTCTGTGAATTTTGCCCATGCCGCCCGCGCAGCCGTATTCGCGTGGCTGTCGGCGGGTGCGTTGTAAGCGGACGTGACGTGAAGTCCCTCGGGCAGCAAGGGGAAGCAACCATGAAGCCCTGTATCGCTCTGAGCAGCTACGTGGCTGATTATTACCAGCAAAGTACAAGTCTTCAATGCTGACCACGAAAGAAGACAGTTTAGTGCCGATGAATGGTATGTCCTTGAAGGTTCGCGAAATTTCCTCGACATGTCTGCCACGTGACACGGCCCTTTGCCGAAACGAGTGCAGCTGAGCGACAACTTCAACACGCCAGGTATTTTTTAAATAGTTAGCTGTTTGGAAGCGACCGCCATCCTCATGTTGGCCCAACCAACTGACCAATAGATGAGGGAAGCAAGTTGGGGCTGTCACGGCGCACCTCAAAAGCATAGCTCGCCCCCCCTGCAATATGATTGGCGGCTCCCAGTGTCAGAAACTCGAAATGGTGCTTTGTTACCTGTTGCATTTAGTATGTTGCACAGTATGGTCATGTGATCCAGGCATCTTGTCAGGGTGGAAGCTTCCGTTTAGACGATTCGCCTTTTTCCCAACGGTATGTGCTTCAATTCACTCAGTGCAGCTGTCTTCATGCATCGCCCATTGCATTGCAGTCATGGATTCTACATTTGGCGCATCAATGAAGTCCATGGGTTCTACAGGAGGTGCCAAGGGACCCGGCCTAAAGCGCTCTGTAGACCGCCTGGAAGCAGTGAGTGACATGTGCCAGTGCCTCTTGCAGACTACAGTGTCTGCATCCTCTTCATCACAGACTATACACCAGCAGGCAGAAGTGGTTGCTAGACATGAGAAGGAAATTCTGCAGGTCCGTAACTTGTCGCTCTGTGAGCTGTTTGTGTTTGTGTTTGGAGGTTCAGTTCAAAAACCGCAGAGCCTGCCGTCTGTGATTGTATTTGAACACTTGGTGGCTAGTTGGCTGTACAGATAGGAAATTTTGAGATTTTGTGTATATATTGTTCAACTTTTGAGCCAATGGCCACTGCTGGCGCACCAGAAGTGCCAGTGGTAGGCAATGAGATTTGGAGTCACTATTTGGAAGCTCCCTTTGCAGACCGGTGAAGACGCAGTTGAGCTTGTTCGGGGTTTGGAAAGTCGCATGAAAGCTGCCATTCAAGATTTGAGAACAGAATTCATGCAGAAACTGAGTGTTATCACCAATGAGATCACGCAAATGCAGAAGCAAATCAACGTGCAGAAGGGAGAGCAAAACATCTTGGCTCAACAGAACAAAGAGAGCAACCGACGTGTGATGGAGATCGGAGAACAGGTTCAAGAGCTTTCTCTGGAGCTACTTGGAGACCCCGTGGGCGCTGCCGCTGGCTCATACGGCAAGGACTAGCGCGGCTCACCTCGGCCAGATAACCTGTAATTGTTCAAGCGCTTGCTGCAACCAATAAATTGTTAACACGTGAAAGCAAGTGGAGATTCCGTCTAATGAGCATGCAAGCGGTCGGGTTCTACTTGCTGCCCTCTGCTGAGGCTGCTGCCTCCATGTTGGCCTGCTTTGCCACGGCAGCCTTGTGCTGCGCAATGGCCTCTGCGGTGGGCTTGGGGGCTGCTGGCAGCTCTACCAACACCACTGACATGTTGTCTCTGCTGCCCAGGGCCAGGCATTCTCTGATGAGCATGTCCGCAAGCTCCCCCATGTCCGCCACGCCAGCAGCCACTTTGCTCTTGATGTACTCACCAACCTGCTCGTTCTCCATCACATCCCAGATACCGTCGCACGCCAGGACCAAGTAGTGGTCAGTGGCGCTGTCGCGCTCGTGCACGACGAACTCGGGTTCGGGGGACACCTGCTGCTCCTCAGCGGGCAGCGAGCTGGAGGTCTTGTACACGAAGTCGCCAAGCGCACGGGAAACAGCCAAATCGCCATTTACACGGCGCATGCTGACAGTGCCACCAGCTTTCTGGATGCGCTCTTGTTCGGCAGGCTGCAAAGCACAAGTGTGAGCTGCAAGCGAAAACACGCCGCCAGACAATTTTACGTACGTTGTAGGGCTTGTGGTCTTCGCTCATGGCCTTGACGCCGGAAGCAGTCACCAGGATGGACCGGGAGTCGCCACAGTTGGCAGCGATGATGTGAGTGGGCGTCACCATGGCTGTGATGGCTGTGCTGCCGCTGTGGTCGTCGCCACGCTTCACTGCATCCATCTGGCGCAGCTCAGCATCCAACTCCAGGAAAGCTTTGCGCATGGAGGCCTTGAGGGCATCGGGGGTCTGTACAGTAAGTGGGCCATGTCAGGTACGATCAAGTATAGTGTGCGCTGTGGATGACATACCAAGCTGTCGAGGTTGATCTTTGCAAGCAGCCGCTTGGCCCTGCAAACGAATGTGTTGAGCTACCCTGCAACATGCTTTGCGCCATTGCAGCTGCAATGGTGCACCAAACAGCAGCCCAAAGCACATGTTAACTTGCTGCATCTTGAAGTGTGCAAACTCGGGCAGCACCCGCAGCTGTCGTGCAGATATCACATAAGCTGCCTTCTACCAGACTCACGATTCATTCGAGACCAGGTCGCCGCCGTGCCCGTCGAAGACACCAAACCAAGAGACATCTTTGTGTCCGGGCACACCAATCTGCATGACGTGTGCATCCTGCAGAAACATCATGTGGGCTTGAAACGGCGTGGCCAACAGTGCTGCGAAACGCCAAGTGCTGGCTGCCGGCCAAGACACCTACCTCTTGATTGACACGCCACCCTTGCATAGAAACGAGCGCACACGTCATATCCAGGCCAGTTATGATCTCAGGATGTGTGTCAGTCTTGGGCTGCGCAGAGGGTATAGCAGGTGAGCGGCAAAGACAACTACCCGGAATCACATGAGGAGCGACTCACCTTATCCAAGAAAGAGCCCATAGCTGTTGATGTAAGATTGGCTTGCAATCAATGAGGCTGTCACCTGAATGGGTGTCAGCAGGCGGAAGAAGCGGTAGTGCGAGAGTGCAAACTCAAAAGCGGATTTGCAAAGAATTGCGAACGCTGTTGCAAAGTTTGGAGTGACAATCTTGGAGAAGACAGGTAGAAAGCAGATTAGTTGAATTGGGTCTCACACAAATCCTTTCGATGCTACCAAAAGTTTATCCCTCGCTCCGATTGTGAAGATTTGACGAACTTGACGGGGGTCGGCGTCGCAATAAATGTTTCTGCTGTTGCGTGCACAACTCAAGCCTCTGGGCAGCGCACCTGTATGCAGCCCCAACTACACCCATACCTAGCTTATACGGCGCTCGCAGGCAGCACCCTGACAAGCTCATCAGCAGTTGTGCCGCAGCTGGCAACACATGAGTACACCAGAACGCTGCCCCAGTCCATCCCCCCGCCCACCACTGCAAAATGAGACAGAGCACCAGCCGCCGTGCCAGGCTTTGTATCATTTTCATCGCTTCCGCTGTCCTCAGCATCGGTATCCACTTCATCTGTCGCGGCTGCCGCGGCTGCCGTGGCTCCGCCTCCCTCCGCCTCGCCCACCACCACATCCCCAAGTAGACCCCCTGGCAGCACACCAGACACGGTTGCACTTGCATCCACATCCAGGGCTTCCAGGAGCGCAGGCATGAGTTGCACTTCGAAGGTGCGGGGGCCTCCACAGCCTGCACAGGGGGGCGGCGCTTCCAAAACATACCCCTTCGGCAAAACAGGCCCCCCCTCAAATGCATACCGCATGATTTGCTGGGGGGACGCCTTCAGCGCCTTGTGAAACATGCCTGCACCCGGCCCTGCGTCTCTCTCGGACCCCCCTGCACCCTCTTCGTCGTCGCTGTCCACCCCCCCAGCCCCCAGGGAGCTAGGCAGCGCAGCAGCATCCTCTTGGCCAAGCTCCGACGCAAGGTATTTCTCGTACAGCGCCTTGATCTTGGCGTCCTGGTTGCTGCCATCGGCCGCAGCTGAGTCCAGGGGGTCGTCATATGCGACCAGCTTCCTGCAGGGGAACTGCGGCTCAGCGGCGCGAGCAGCAGCCTGTGTGGCTATGCTGCTAGTGCTGTGCATACGTGCTGCAGCTTGTGTAGCCTCCATGATCCCCCCAAACATGCCCTTTGTAGCGGAAGGTGGGGGCTCAGCGGGGGCGTCCCCAGCTTCAGCACCCCACCCCCCCCTGTCGCCAGCTGCCCACGCGCCGGCATCTGCAGATGCACCCCAGCCCCCAGCATCATCTCCAGTGCCCCATGTGTCTTCGCCTGTTGCGGTAGTGTCGGCCCAGCTCGCTGTGCCTGCTGGAGCGGTGGCAGTGGCAGCGACAGCAGTTGCCGCCGGTGAAGCAGCACTTGAACGCACAGCACTCCATGCTGATGGATTTTCTGAGCAGGCCTCCGATTTACATGCCATGATGGAGATTGTACGGTCAACATCCAGTGGGGCAAAAATCTAGACATCGTACAAGGGTTTTGAACTGCGGATTTTGGTGGGGACCTTTCCTCACGCACCTGGAGAACATTTTGTAGAGGCTCGCCACATGATTTACAGTCGCGATGAATAATCTGCCCACTTATATCTAACTGTGGATGTTGGTTTTATCTCAACAAACGAGACTCAAAAGAAGTCTGTACTCACAGCTGGCCCGCCAATGTAGGAATCATCTGGTTTCAGGCTACCCGGCTGAAGCCTCTTGCCAACCCGACCTAGTGTGGCACAGCAGTCATCGGAGCTTGAATACATGCTGAATTAGGGCAGTGGGCTGAATGGATTTTCGCCGCTTCTGAATGACCATCAATTTTCAATTTGGGCCCTGAAGTGAGAGAGTGGCTAGTAACTAGTTGCTGGACTGCGCACCCCCCCCCTGCTGCTGGGCCTGCGGCCCCGCGCCCTCCTGCTGGCCGGTGGGCGCTGCAGGTGTATACTGCTGCATGCCTGCGCCCCCCGTTGCAGCCTGTGCCTGCATGTAAGCCGAGGCCTGTGCCTGCCTGTGCATGGCCCACATCATTTGCCGCTGCTGCTCGGCAGCTGCCATCTGCATGTTGGGCACGCCCTGCATGCCCTGCATGCCGTACATATTGGGCATGGTAGCACCGTACCCTGCCATCATGCCGGCGCTGAAGGCACCCCCCTGCATGGGGGCACCCCCCCCCTGCATGGGGGCGGCGTATGCGCGGCTGCCGTAGCCTGCTGTGGCCTGCCCCGGGAAGCCAAACACCATCCCATTCCCCTGCTGCATCATGCCGCTGTGGCCCTGCTGCTGCCCCTGGCGACCGTTGTAGCCTCCACGACCCCCGCGCCCGCGCCCGCGACCACGGCCTCCGCGGCCCCCGCCGCGTCCTCCACGACCCCCGCGCCCAACATTGTACCCCTTGCCAGCAAATGTGGTGGGGTTCATGTTGATTGGTACGGAGTCCCCGCTCGCAACAACTTCAGCAACGGGCAGGGGCAGCTGATAGCCAGGTGCAGCGCTGTCCACGCAGTCAGCAGTCTTTGACAAAGTGATGCGCAGCATAGGTGTAGGGGTCACTAGCTTGACAACCTCACAGCCTTCTTCGACTGCATCAAAGACCTTCTCAGTCATCTCGTGGGTAATCTCCGTATTCTGGTGCAAATTAGCAAGCCTGCGCTTCACATATTCCGCAACTGGCACTACCTTCCAGGCGTGGGCAGCTGAACTGGCAAATGTAACCTGTGTGAGGGATCAATGTGTGCAAGGTGATCATGTTCGTGGTAGTTTTTGTCTTAGTGGCTGCACTACACAGTCACTCACAGTCTTGCTGGTCTCTTTGAGAAGATGCTCGATAACCTCAGCAGCGGCTTCCTCGGGGGACTGGGAGGGAGTCACAAAAATGAACTTCTCGAACTTGTCACTCTGGTCTGGATAGGTAACAGACGAGCGTGAGTGCTTGCTGCTGCCATTTCCATTGAAGCCTCCGGAAGGTTGAGTTGAGCCCTGATAAGACATCTCGTACACTCAGTATGGACGGGTAAGCAGAAGATAGATGTCAAGCAAAATGCGGCACGCAAGACACTGATTCAATTATGGCAGGCAGGAATAATGAGACTCTGAAGCTGCAGACGTGTGCGGCCCTGCTGCTAGAAGAGGCTGAGAGCGCGAGGGTGCTACGCTCCCAAACCTGCCTTTGATAGGGGGGCTGTTTTGGTGGATTTTCCTTGCTGGTTCGTGACAAGTTATAGAAGCATAGTCAGTATAATTGCGGCAAACATTCCTGCTCTTGCGGCACTTTGAGCATGCCGGCCTCGTCAAGTGCATGGAAAAATAGGAAACGACAGCTTCTCTGCAGCATCAGCTGCTCCTCTGAGGCCCACTCGCTGATTAAAATCAAGTTGACAGCATACGGCCAATAAGACATTCTTGTGTAAACTGCCTTGGGTTGTGGAGAATACTTGACCAGGTGCTCAAAATCGAGCAGCTCTACGACACAAAGTCGCAGCGAGCTGCCCGCTTGCCCAGGTGATTTTCTGCTTTCTTGGGAGTCTAAAGGAACGTTTCAGCCAAAACCACATTACCCAGAGTAAGTTCTCGGCTACATAGGGTGCATAAGATTGCTGTAGCTGCATCACGGCCCAGAGGCTTGGTGTTGAGGGAAACTGTCACACCGAGGAACCTCCTCGCCCGGGCGTCTGATACAATATTGGCCAGCGCGTTCTCAAGACCGCAGGCAGCAGCCTTTTACTCGAGTACTTTGCAGATGCCGAAGACTTTGGCTAAATTGGAACCCGCTTCCTTGGCACTGCGCTGCATGTTGGCATGTTGGCTGACAGTTTGGAGCTTGCTTGCGTGCCCAAGGCATGTAACTTCGATCGTCGTTACATCTTCGTGTGCCGCCAGCTGGACCACTCATGCCGGCTCATGTTACTGCATCGAAGATCAGCCTGGTTTCATTGTCCCCTGTGCAGTTTCCCTTGCGCAGCTGACTTCCTCGGGGGCAAAAGTCGCAGTTCATGTGCCCACAGCAGCGTTGATAGCAACAATTGCCGCCTCCCAAACTCACGACGCATCAGCAGCCGTCACCCTCGGCGTCTTCGCTGACGTGGGATGTACGTATTCATGACGAGTGCACCATAGTACCGGTCAGTCGAGCCCTGTTTCTGTCTGTAGCGCTCTCGAATGCCCCTTTTATCACACTGCCAGAAGGTGGAAGCCTCCTCGCCACCATTTCGTTGTTTTGCAGCTCGTACACTGCGATGGAGCTCCAGCGGGGAGAGCATTCCCAGCGAATTGCATCCAGTACAGTGGGATTGGCAATCAGCCCACCAGTGTGTCGTGCTGCGCAATTTGGCACTCAAGCAAGCGGGTAAGTAAAGACTACAGGCTGTGCACGTCGCTGGCACCAAGGTGTTCGAAAGCTCACATGTACAAAAACACTGCAAACGATTGCAACTACAGATTGTGGCCACTCCTCTCCGCGTATTTTCCAGCAACACACGTTTTCAATGCACATACCTGCGAAAGGGACTTTTTTTCGGCCCCATCACACATCAATGCCAGCGGGCGCAATTACATTGAATGGAGCAGGCACGCGCCCAGACGCCGCAGCAGCATGTCGAAAATACGGGGCGTACCTGCCCCCTCCTGGAGTTCTAGCTGGTCTCCAGGCAAATCTTGACATTGACCTGCCGCAGTGGGCGTGGAGCAGTGTGCGGTGCGCAGACGGGACGCAGGGCGGCTGTACTGCAGACGATGGGTCGGCAATGAGCGCCTCCTCCATTGACGCACATGCAGCCCCACAAACTAAGGGAAGCCACGGCTTCAAATACTCCACGTCTGCCGTGGGCGCCTGGGACGGTGGTGGCAACTGCACCGCTGTGAACACCCATGCGGCGCCATGGGCCAACGCGGGCGTGTTGGCGCCTTGCTCCACCAAGCTGTATGCAGGCTGCTGGCTGCGACTGGGGCTGCCCAACCACCCACGCAAACCAATAGCTGGCCAGCAAGCCGCTGTACCGAGGTGTGCCCAGGGTTTTGTGTCCCTCCCGCCCCCACCAAACAGCACACGCGCCCACATGTGTGTGCGCCTGAGCGGGACTCACAGCACCCTGCCTCACGCGTTTGCGGCCTGCGCGGCTGCTGGAGCTGTGCTGTACATGCCTGGACAGCATCCCACAGTAGACACCTGGATGGCTGCTCATGCCCTGAGGTCCTCCTCTCTGGACGGTCATCCTCGGGTGTGGACTGGAGCTGCACTGGCCTCGAGCAGCGCCTTCGCGGCCAGTGGCGGAGGCAACGTAGTAGACATCACCACTGGGCAAACTGCCACACTGGCGGCAAGATTCTACCATAGCGGGCAAAAACTTGGGGCAGACGCCTTCAAGGGGGGCCCGATCCCGCTGTTGGCGGAGCTGCAGGAGGATGACCGCCCCTGGGGTGGCAGCGTCGTGCTCCTGGACCCAGCCCCGCTGGCACTGCAAGTGGCCCCTGGGAACGTCGGTGCTCCCACTGCAGGCTTTGTGTGTGTGCAGGAGTATGGCTCCGCATACACCGCCGGACAGGGCTTGGGGGGGTGCCCACGGGAATGGACGCCCCTGGGGGGGGGGTGCATCCTGCCTTCCACCCGTGTTTCTAGCTCTGTGCCCATGAGTCAGCGCGATGCACTACACACATGTCGCGCTTGGGGTGGCAGTGGCTTAGCCTCTCCCAGCTCCGTGCTTGAGGTGGAGCTCATGCAGGCCCTGCTGCA
>Ga0307982_1001931_pt1 | contig 16854 bp, 12 predicted proteins | sample OrgLakmetagen989_FD_201847 | JGI IMG/M metagenome (GOLD analysis project Ga0307982, IMG submission 201847) | Saline water microbial communities from Organic Lake, Antarctica - #989 | ecosystem: Environmental > Aquatic > Non-marine Saline and Alkaline > Saline | place: Antarctica: Organic Lake...
AATTTGGCCAATGCCCCTCTCCCTCCTGAATCATTCCGCACTTGCTTTGTTTGCGCAACGCACGCGCATTCCCACTTCTGCCCGCAGCATTGGCTTCTGTGCCATTTGGGTTTGTATTAGTTCGATACATACCCATACCATAATACCATGATCTATCAGGCATCCGGCCTCGCAGCCGTAACTATATAATTAATAGGCAGCATCAAGGAGCAGAGAGCAGAGAGGCCCAGTATTCGTATGTTGGATTTTATATGGAGGTACGTAAGTAGGTAAATCATCGATTGCCATAGCAATATAGGGGAAATAAAGGCAAGGAAGATATAAGAAGGGAAATTGATGTAAATCTCTTAAAAAATCGAAGTCGAACTCGACCTCGTAGTTATACGTAATTCGTAACACTTGACATCTAATACAGACCCAAATAAACAGAAGCCAGTGCTGCGGGCTGAAGTAAAAATGCGCGTGCGTTGTGCAAACAAAGCAAGTGCGGAGTGATTTATGAGGGGTAGGGGAATTGGTCAGGATTCTCGTAAAAATTTGCAAAAAGCGAAGAATTTGTAGGTGTTGCGCACTCTACAGAGCAGCAAAGAGAAAGAGGATGGCGCGCGCGCGCGCGGGCTAGGGAGCTCGTGAGATGTACATGCAGAGGGCGAGGGCGAGGCATTCCTTTTCAGCGCAAAAGCCAACCATTATTCTGCCTCGTCCGCGGCCAGTGGCAGTGGGTTGAATAGGCAACTTATTCCTTATATTTTATTGAAAACTTCTTACGTCTAAACTATAAACTCTGAAAAGAACGGAATGTAGAATGGCTGCAGCAGCAAGTCGCAGCGTCGTCAAAATACGAAACCGGAGTTCGTTCTAAATTTTCTCTTTGATAACACCGACACATCACTCACTTCCCAGGGCTAAATCGATTTGAACAACAGAGCTCGCCTACAATTTTTGGAGAGCTCTGAAACCAAGTCGCGGTACAGGCTAACAGCCTACGATCTGTCTCCACGTCGAAGAAGAAAACCATAAGTGCAATGTTCGTACCGCTGGGGTGTTTTTGAGACATTCTTTGAGCGGTGCGTGGTTACAGCTAATAGAGGGCTTTCCGTCTTCGCTCCTCCTCGGGCTGGTGCTGTCACACACGACAGCTCACTTGAATGAAAAAGTATAAGTATCCTAATAGTGAGTGAGGTCTCACGTCAAATCCCAGTAATCGCGAGGCGTAGTCAATATACAACATATCGCTGGCTGCACCAGGTAATGTATCACGCGTAACTTCGGCGACAAAAGTCATCATGTATGCGTGAAATCATGAGCTTCATGCGCACGCGTCGTGAGTGAGTTCTTTTGCATCGCTCGCTCCCATTGTTGTCTCCCTCGGAACTCGCCCAACAGCTTTGATTTTCATGTTGTTTAGAAAAGAGAAGTGCATTGCATACATGCAGCCTTTAATTATGCTTCCACTTAGGAGATGAAACCCGAAAGTGCGCTGTCCGCGCGACTGGAGCATCTTTAAGGCATCGAATACACGCTTAAAGCCCGAATAGCCCAATCTATGAGTGACTTTGCACCTCTTCACGCAGATGCTGCCAGGTACACAAGCACCTTCGAAATGTGACCCAAGAAAACTTAAAGTGCCTAGCCTCATATCAAATCCCAGTAATCGCGAGGCGATAATTCAGCAGGTGTGTCAATAGCTTGCTGACCCGGATCATCTCTAGTTGTTGGTTCTGCTTTTGTGGCTTCAAGCTCGACTTCAGGCTCGCTTTTACCAGCACAGCTCTCGCCAATGGCTTTGTGAATAGTCCGCGCATATTTGAGCTTGCGTTCACCGCCAACTGTATTTGAATTGTCTTCGGAAGGGTGAAGAGCATAGCAAGTCAAGCGTAAACGCTGCGGTAGCTTCCACCAGGATGCCGGCGCAGGCTTCAAAGCTACAAGCACTTCTGCACGTGACTTGTCTGGCCTTGGATGATGACGAGCGTTGCGAAGATATTTTTGTGAAGCAGAACATTTCAGATCAAGCCTTTCTCCAAACGGGCCAAGATTTGAAGCTTCAAGACTCGGCGCCATACTGAGCCCACGTGCGGCTGCAAATGCCGTACGTATTTCGTTTGAACTGAGGAGTCCTTCGCATCCTAGGCACATCTTTTTAGGCTACACTTCACAACAATGTAAGCTCGTCCCTAAAAAGTTAATAGTTCATCAATAGAGGATACATCCAAATGTCAAACGTCTCATGTAGTGGTCATAGCTAGCCTGAGAAATGTGATATTCCAATTCACGTTATTAGGATGTTAGGATGTTAGCTTCAAAATAAGTTCGTTCTGTAGTTCTGCACTGTAAATTAGCTACTGTAGTTGTTGTCTTGAGAGGACAGAGATAGAGCCGGGAGCTGGATGCTGGATGCGGCTATGTAGCCATCAGTGGAGTCACAGTCAAGAGACAAGAGTCAGTAAAGTAAAGATATGTAAAACAAGGGAAGCACCACATCTCTAGACTCCTCCATTTACATCTACATAGCCCCGGAGTTCTCTGTATCTATTGGGATGACGAAGAAGAAGAGGAGGTATCGGATGTAATTTATACTGAATTGGGCGAATAGCGAACTCGCGTGTGATTGCAATTGGAAATCCGTTTGGATGATTAGGCTGTCGGGCTATCAGGCCACACATGGAGATGGCGCAGGGTGCCTCTGGAAGCGAGAAGCGAGGGGGGAGTTCACGGTTCGGATCTCGGTCTGAGTAAATACTCACTAGTGCTAAAATGATCGCAAACACAACCACAGTCGCATATATATATATATATATATATGTTTAATATCAAGTAAAATATCAGCTGCCTTGACAGCCTTCATCGTGCCTTCCATCATCACACTAGTTCAGCCACTCTTTTTCAAATAATATCAAGTACAATAGCAGCTGCCTTGACAGCCTTCATCGTGCCTTCCATCATCACACTAGTTCAGCCACTCTTTTTCAAAGGCTTAATGCCATGGACCTTGATGGCTACAATCACAATCGGATTCTTCGTTGGGCTGGCCGTGTTTCTCGGATGCCTATGACTCGAGCGCCGCGGCAGTTGCTTACTGGTTGAGTAGTGCACTCTAGGCCAAATGGGTGCCCTGATATGACATGGGGTCGGACATTAAAGGAGGCTCTAAAGTGCAAAGGACTTCCGGTCAAATTCAAGAAGTGGCGTTCCATGGCAGAGGATAGGACGGGCGGAGTGGAGATCGCGGACGTAATCGAACCTATAAAGCACAGTCGCCCAGTCAAACTTGTTCAATAGGGTTCGTCAATATGCAGCTTTCTGCTATTTCTTGATGTCTTTGCAGTTGGGGAGAATAAACGAAATCTAATCTTATCCAATCAAAGGGATTTTATAAAGGACACTGCGTTATAATATTAAGATATAGAAAGAGATGGCTGTATGTCCTACTCCTATTATAGCGTTACCATTTTTCGTGCTATAATATCTACATTACCGCAATATCTTCGTTTACCCCTTCTTCAGCAGCATGCCCGGTCGGGGTTCAGTTCCTACCGTGGAAGAGAGGAGGCAGTGCATTACGATCGTTTGAAATTTATAACGACATATTGTGGAATGCTCTCATAGTCGATGCCACGGCGGTAGTATCAATCTCTATCAACCCATACCACCTATAAAAACCATACCCAAAACACCATAACGAATGCTATGCATCTGACCACCCACAATTTCCAATGAAATCCCAATAAAATCATATAGGAAATTAGGAAGGAAATTATATAGGATTTAGTAGTAGTATATGTAATGGATTATAAGTATGGTCCGCCGTGACAGTCATTCGGTGCAGACCTAAGAGCACAGAGAGCACAGCTACATCATAGATATTCTACTCATTTCTTTTTGCCCCCTTTCTTTGCAGTTTGCTTTTTGCCCTCATCAGGTCCTTGATCTTCAGCCGCTTGCGTAGATGAAGAGCGTTCTTCACGTGCCTCCAAAAACAATTCAAACATGGTGCCGTCACCAGCTTTATCAGCAGCTTCACAAATTTGGGGAATAATGTCCACGGGAGAAATCCCCCGAGTGATAGTCTTCGCAACACGATCTGATGCCAAAGGATCTTCGTCACCGTTCATGATCCTCATCTTGATCAACTCCCAGAGAGAAGAGTGGTGGGGGCGGTGGTGGCGGTGGGCAACTTAGTACCATGTCATCGGGAGACTTCACAGCTCATGGTTTGCAACTATCTGAACAAAAAGTTTCACACACTGAAATAAACGAACATCTGAAAATGAATCTTCCGGCAGATATCATCAATTCAGTGACCATCCATGAAGCCTTCAAGTGTTTCCAGACTCCCTTTATCAACGCTCCTCAGGGCAAGGCCGCTCAAAACCTTGGTTATGCGGCGGATGCAGAACGCAAAGCCCTCGCTTTGTTTAGTGATTGCAATGCACGACTTGTACGCCAGTTTGAAGCTGTTCGTGATCTGACAGAAGGTATCTACATGCGATTCATGCATTCACCCCCTAACGCAGAAGGAGACCCCGCCCCTGATATCTCTCGGACCGAAACCTATTTGAAGACCATGCATATGTACGATGCACCATACCTACGAAAAATGGGGGAGTACCTGAGGACAGCTGAAGAAGCAGCTGACCTTCATCGTAAGCTGTCCATGATTCAAGTCAAGCGTGCATTCTTGGACATCGTCCTTGACCAAGAAGAAGACAAGAAGGCGGCAGCCGCAAAGAGCAAGCGGAGGGCTAAGCTTGGGTTTTCAAACAATTAAATGCTTGTTTGTTTTTTTGTGAAATCGCTGTGCCCTTGGGCAAGGTGTGGCTTTTTTGCGTACTTTTACTTACATAGCACTACTGATGACGGATGATAATATTTAGTATTACAGGGGGGTTAAAATACAGGGGGTTTTGCTTGTTTTACCTTTAAGCACTATACTTATAAAAAAATACTTACCGTAAGGAAATATAATCTCTTACTTATTATAATATGATGATCACCATCCAAAACAAAACAACTACCGAAATTGAGGAAAAAAGACAAAAGTACTTAGAGTATCAGAGACAATACAGAGCCACACACAAGAAAGAGAAGCAGCAGTATATGAAAGACAACAAGGAAAAACTCGCCGAATTTGTCGAAAGGGCATCGAAGCACTATGGCCATGTACATACCTTCCATCGATCAACTTCCTCGATAGGGTTCGCGGGTGCTGACGGTGAGTTTCCTGTCACCCGGGCAGCCACTAAACTTAAGCATGATTACGAAGAAACTACAAAGTATACTTTCCCCTGCTTTGTGGCTTTTTCTTTATCTCTGTTCATCCTGGTCGGCCTAGGCTCGAAGCTCCTAGATAAGTGAAAGCATCCTACCTGTGGAGTGAGTTCGATTCAGGATGAGCGGTGAGAACCCCCTACCAAACTCAGATAGCAAAAGAGTCTGAGCCTGAACTCACTCGAATCTTTGTTCGACCTCGCTAAGTACGGCTTCTGGAGCGGAGAAGCAACTCCTGGTGTTCGTAGGCCTTTGAACATTCGTGTTTGCGCAGCCTGTAACAGTGCAGCCACGTGACACATACTTCGTTAGCGAGAAGAAAGGCGATGCTGAGGTCGGCTGGCGCCCGCCGCCTGAGAAGAACATTAGGACGATGCCCTTCTGGGGCAAAAATACCCCAGAGAATTGCCTCGTGGGCCTGGGACGTGACACACGAACAAACACTCAGTCTTGCTAACTTGTCCGGAGGGAAGGCGCCAGTTGGTGCCTTGATTGGCCTTTTCTGGGGCGAATTCGTTAGCGCAGATGCAGCTCAAGTGCGTTCTGTATGTGCATGTGCCTCTGTGACTGCTTTGTACTTGCCTTTCTTTGTTTTTGAGTGTTTTTGGGGGAGTATTAACTAGACTAGCGCACTGCGAGTAATATAAACCAAATTTTAGCACAAATCTATATTTTAAGAGGACTACAAGGTACAACGTTCCGATGCCGACTTCCAACTTCCATTCGAAGCCAGTAATCCTCTTTTTTTTTTTTTTATCGTGTCAGCTTCCGTTTGGTATACGTCAATGGGTGTCTTTACCCTCAGCTGAGTTGCCTTTTCGGCTCGCAGCATTGGCACCACTTTCGCTTCCTGCAGCGGACCCACTTCCACTTCCGCTACCGGTGACCGCCTTTTCGTCTTCCGTGCCCATGGTGACCGCCGTGCTCCACACGATTTCTTCGGCGGTGCTCGGCGTGGAAAACTTGTGGCGGCCTCTCACTCGCGGTGGGCCTTTCGACGCAGGCCGTTGGTTTCGGCTTTGGTCCTTTTTTCGAGCTTCCGGAGACGGCGACCGCCCGGGTTTTCGTTTTTTGGGCCCGCCGCCCGGGCTCCGGGACCGGCTCGTGCGGCGCGGGCTCCGAGACCGGCGCCCGTCTCGTCGCCGTGAATTGCTTCCACCACCGCCGCCGCCGCTTTCACCGCTGCGCAAGGGAGGCGACCGAGTGGACCGCTTGTGCTTGCGATCCGGCGAACGCGACCGCCGGCTGTTGTTGCCACTCCCTTTACCGCCACCCCCACCACCACGCCGCGGCGGCGGTGACGACGGAGGCGACCGACTTCGGCTCCTCGCACTATGGGCTTTGCTTTTCCCGCCGCCGTTGCCATTCCCGCCATTCCCGCTGCCTTTGCCACTATTTCGAGAGCCAGCTGCTCCAGCTCCTGACGCATTCGACGCTGCTTTCTCCAGCGCTTTTTTGGCTTTCTCAGCTGCAGCACTCGCGGCTTTCTCGCGTCGGCGCACTTCATCATACGTGGGGTTTCCCTCGAGGGGATGCGCCCACTGTCGCTGCCCGTTAGTGTGCTCGTAGTAAATCTGCATTTTGTTGGACTTGGACATCGATTTCTGCACCCAGCCCGGCGGTAAGGGTAACGAATCCGACGTGACTTCGAAGGGTGGCTCTACTGCGGCGGCTGCCTCTTCGGTTGCTGCTGCTGCTGCACCCACCCCTGCTGCTCCTGCTCCTGTAGTTGCAAGTGCACCTGTTTTCTTTGTCTCTGCGGTGGCCGCTACTGTGGCAACAGCAGCAGCAGCAGCAGTGGTATCAGCCGTTGCTGCACTGGCTTTTCCCTCGGTCGGTGTGTCGCAGTGCAGCGTTTGCAGCGCTTCCCAGTCCTCCTCTCCCTGTAACAAAGGGCCCCCGTGGTCGACATTCACGTCGTTCAAGCCTAGGCCCAGCCCTAAACCCAGTCCTTCCACGTCGTCCAGAAACGCCATGTCCAAATCGCCACTGAGGCCGCTGGTTCCCGCAGGGGGATGGCCGTTGGCATTGCTGCTGCCGCCGTGGTGGCTGTGGTTGCCTAACGCCTCCACATCACTGCCACCGCCTGCAGTTTCAACGTTGCCATCGTTGCGGCCGCCGTCGCCTTCTTCCCCGCCAATCGCACTCACCACGCTACTGCCTACCCCACTACCCCCGATGGACGAGAGCCTGGGCGTCGCGACAGACGACCAGTCCAGAGAGTCACTTCGGTCTGGCCGCGTGGTGCCATCTCCCTGTGAGGACAGTGCATTCTCATTACTTGCACCGCTGCTGCTACCACCTGCGCTTCCCTTCGTAGCAGGGGTCGTGGCTGGCGCGCCGGTGCTACTCTCTGCCGCATTGTTTGTTGTACCGGTAGACTCCGAGTCTCCACTGCCAGTCGCCGCCGCAGCAGCTGCCGCAGCAGCCGCTGCTTCTTCAGCAAGCACTTCGTCTCGTGACTTGGCTTTGGAGAACCCGTCGTTGCCGTCGTCGCTCGTAAACACGTGCTGCACTTGCATCAGCTCTTTCCGTAAAAGCCGCCCTCGGAGCCGCTCCTTGCTCGCGTCTTTACCTTTGTCAGCTCCAGCCGCGGCAGCAGAAGGAGGGTTCGCTGCTGCTGCAGCTGGCGGCCGATACTTATCATCCCGGTCCCGTATTCGATCGCGGTCTCTCCGGTCTCGATCTTTGCTGCGGTCGCGGCGACCGGGTGGGCTGCGGCTGCGGTGACTCTTGTCGCGGGGCGGCGACCGGGACCGACTGCTGCGGCGTTGGTGGCTGCTGCTGCTGCGCCCTCTACTGCCGCCCCCACTGCCATTATTCTTACCGCCCCGTGGTGCGCGGCTGTCAGGTGGCGAGTCGTCGCGCGAGCGGCCGCTGCCCCCGCCCCGCCTGGGGGGAGAAGCTCTGGAAGCGCGCGGGCGGCCGCTACTCGGTGAAGCCGTACGATGGGCGCGCGCACCACCACCGCTGCGCTTACTGCCGCTGCCTCCTCTGCTGCGCTCTTCCGGCGATGACGACGGCGACCGTCGCGCGCTCTTGCTCCCGCGGTCGTCGCGTCTGCTGCGGTCTCGACTGCGGTCTCGGCTCCGATTTCGGCTGTGGTCCCGGCTACGATCCCGGCTACGGTCCCGGCTGTGGTCTCTGCTGTGGTCCCGGCTACGGTCTCGGCTACTCGCACTGCCGCCGCCGCCGCTGCGCGCGCTTGCTTTTTTGCTACCGGCCGCTGCTGCGCCACCGCTGCTACTGCTGCTGCCAGTGCTGCGCGCAGGTACGACATGAGCCGCAGGGGTTGCTGAAGTAGCATCGCCGGGGCCAGGGCGCACCCATATCCTGCGCCCGCTGGCCGCGTGGTAATAGTATACCTTGTTTTTCGAACTCCCAGGGTTTCCTCGGTTCAACACCTCCCAACCCGGCGGGAGCTCACCGCGCTCGTCCCGCGTTATGCGGTTCTGCGGCGGCGCGTTATCGCTCGGCCTTTTCTCGACGCTCCCCGGTGGAAGCTTCCGCGACCGCGGGTCTATGGGCCGACGGGCTGCTTTGGCAGCAGCTGCGGCCGCTGCAAGCGCTACTGGCTTCGAGGCGTCGTCATCGTCGTCATCGTCATCCTCGTAGTCTACGTCCTCTGACTCTCCGGAGTCCTCTGGCCCAGCGCCGTTTGATCTGCGCAGCTTCTCTAGAACATCTAATGCTCCGCCCGACCCGTCACTGTCACTACCGTTACTTTCATAGCCCGGCGGCACTGGTGGCTGCTCAGACCCCTCTACCTTCGGTGGTTCAGGCCTTGTCCACTGTTTGTCTCCACTTATTTCATTGTAAAAGTAGCTGAAATAGCGCAAGAGCGAAACATGTGGGTATCGATGAGATAGGTACTGAGAGATAATGCAGGTTATGCAAAGTATTGAGTTGCGGAGATAATCCGGTTCGACTACTATCCAACTTTAAGAAGACACACCGTCTATTGTGCGTCTTTGAAACCTTTTCTATCCAACCCGGGGGCATCGGCGGGGGCTCATTCAATGAGGGAGGCGGCGGTGGCTGCATCATCGCTACGTTCCCCGCCCTGAATTGCGCATAGATATAAGATGGTAAAAAGTGATAGCGCGGAGGTAAGGTATACGTAATAATGCCCAAATTACTACTGAGTATACAGATTTGATGGTCTGGCGATGTTAGCGGTTGCGACACATGGCACAAAAAGCTAAAAGGCAGTTGCGGCGATTTGAGTTTCCCTAACGGCGCCAGCAAAGGAGTCGCAAGGAAGAGACTGTGCTGACACTGAGATTGACTGCGGCATCGTCCTTTCGCAAATGTCTGACTATCCAACGCCCAGCATGAGCTCACCGGTAAGCGTTCTAAGCCAGGCTTCCCTCGCCCGTGAACCCAAACAGCAAACTGTGCGGTGGGGCGAAGCTTGAGTGAAGTCAGTGGAAGTATGAAGTGCATGCGTGGGTTCAATAACACGTAAGTTCGTAAGTTTGGATTCAGAAACCTGTCTCATTTGCTGCTTTGGAAGATGCTGGCTGGTGCTGATGATGATGTGTGATGTGCTGATGATGTGTGATGTGCTGATCAGCTGATCTTGCATTCATGCTTTCTCTTCCTCAAAAGATTTTCTGGCGAGCAGCACCGAAAGCGCGCTCCCATTCCTTGGTCGGTGCGATAACACACAGCTATGCGTTGCTTGTGAAATTCAATAGATTCTATATTCAATTCTTCATGCTGCCCGTCTCAATTTTGACTTTTGGTCCAATGGACCCTTTGGCAATCGGTATGGAGGCATTCATTTATCTTTCTCCACCGGGATCAAGCTTTTAAACCCGTTCTCACATTTCATTCCTACTTCGCGTCATTTGTGGACGATCGCAGTTACTCTTCCTACAAGCGAAGGAGTTCCAAGAGTGCCATGTTGAAGACGGCTTGGCTCATTTCCTACAACTTGGCCTCGGCTGCGGGCTGGGCATACGTCCTGTACCTCGCGCTGGTTGCTTTGGCTGACGGGAAGTCCGCAGCGGAAGCATGGGACACCTTCGGATTTCCGCTGATGGTGGTGCAAACCACGATGTCTTTCGAAGTCTTGCACGCCATCCTGGGCTTGGTGCGCTCGCCGGTGTTCGTGACCGGCATGCAGGTAGCGTCGCGGCTATGGGTGGTGTGGGGCGCCACCTATTACTCAGCCGCCAGCCAGCGCCACTGGAGCTTGTACCTCATGGTGGTGTCGTGGTGCTGCGCAGAAGTGCCGCGGTACCTGTTCTACGTGGCCAATTTGGCGCTGCCCTCGATTCCTTACCCCCTCTTTGCGACGCGCTACTCTTCCTTCATGGTGCTCTACCCCACGGGCATCACGGGCGGTAAGGATTTTCACTTTCTTTTTTGACTGATTACGCTCCAATTGACACGCATTCATTCTCTACTTCATCTGTCTATCTACTACCACACTGCTTTCACATATTTCGCTTAAACCCGTCATCCCTGATCCTTCCTCTTCCTTTCCCATTCTGTGTAAATTTCCATTGCAGAGATCTTCCAGTGCCTGGCGTCTCTGGACCATTGGAAAGCCAACGTGCCCGTGTGGTTTTACGCGCTCAAAGTGATTCTAGTTCTGTACGTGCCGGGGAGCCCGTTCATGATCATGAACATGGTGGGCAACCGCAAGTCGGCGTTCAAGAAGCGCAACGCGCCCCCGCCACCCGAACCCAACGGGCTGGTGTGGCCCGTCACCGACCACAAGTCGGGCGAGCGGGGCTCTACCGAGACCAACAAAGCCATCTGGCGCGCGTCCCTGGCCGCGGTGGACCCGGCGGGCGCCGAGAAGCTGCAAAAGGTGCGCAACTGGCGGTTCGGCTACGTGAAGCAGGTGGAAGCCAACGTGCGCGCGTCGCTGGCGTCGGGGGAGGCCGCCCTGGCGGTGGCGAAAGCGGGCCTGGCGGAAGCGCACCGCTTGTTCGAGTTTGCGCGCCCGGGCAAGACCACTATCTCGCTCAAGGACGCCATGGACACCTACACCGACGCAGCGTTTGAAACGGTGACCATCAAGGGCAATGGCAAAAAGACGGGTGCCATCGACTTGGCGATCCCGTACGGCGGCAAAATGGGCGCCCCTTACCACGACTTCAAGGACCAGCGCAACGACCTGATCAAGGGGGACGCGCTCCGAAAGCAGCTCGAGGCGTGGGCGACCGCGGGGGTGATTGAGCCCGACTGCGCCGCCGCTCTGGCAGCCGTGGCCGACCACCCGGAATGGCTGGACTTGTCGAACCACTACTTCGTGCTTCTCGGCGCGGGCTCGGCCATGGGCCCTCTGCCGCTGCTCTTGTCCCTCGGCGCCAACGTCTACGCCGTGGACATCGACCGACCCAACGTGTGGAAGAACTTGATTGGCAAAGCCCGCGCCGCGAGTGGCAGTTTTTCGTTCCCGGTGCGGGCGAGCAAGGCGGCGGGCAAGAACTTGAACAAGATGAGCGACGACGAGCTGGCGGACGTGGCGGGCGCCAACCTGCTCCAAGACACCCCCGAAATTGCTACCTGGCTCACTTCGGTGTGCCCGCAGCAGCGAGTCACGGTGGGCAACTACACCTACCTGGACGGCGCCCTTCACGTGCAGGTACACATGAGATCCGGTGTTTTCAAAACAAGAAAAGAAAGACTGCTTTTCTTGAGGTACTACTTTTTCTCACTTTTTCGTTCTCTTTTCTCTGTGCCAAAAAGATCTTCACGCATTCCCCGAATTCTTTGGAATAATCGTCGTTCTGTGCTTGGGTTATTCAATCAGTTGAGCTTGGCGTGCGACGCGATCATTGGCAAGCTCGCCGAGCAGCGCCCCGATTTGGCTCTGGCGTTCCTGTGCACCCCCACCGATTGCCACGTCATCCCCAAGGAAGCCCACGATGCGGCCAAGAAAAACCTCAAGGTATAATCGCCATTTCATAATGATTTTTCGCCTCCAGAGATTTCCTCCCTTTAAATAACTGGAGTGCATGCCTGCATGGCTTGCTTTCGTCCTTGGGTTTGAATTGCCGATTTTTCAAATGCGAACATGTATTTTCAACACAGTCTATTTCACCTTTTCATGTCGTGTCCTTGCCAGGCTGCGCCCTCGTGGCAGCACATGTTTGCGGGCGTCCTCGGCCTCAAGCCCAACGCCCTCAAGCCCGTCACCACTTCTGACAAGAACAAGGAAGACATTTACCTGGTGGACGGCACCGTCTCGGACCAGGGCCCCAACTACATCTTGGCGAAGCGCCTTCAGCACTGGCGCGCCGTGGTGGAGTTCAGCCAGGGCCACACCATTTCCTCCAACATTGCCCCCTCCACGGCCACCGCGTCGGTGGTCCACAACGCGCAGTTTGCCGCGGCCTACGGCGGCATGCACGTGTTCTCGCCCATGGAAGTGATGTACGCCGAGACTTCCAACGCAGTGATGGGGGCCCTCCTGGTCCACGACGTCCGGAACCCCGAAGCCCCCGCCAACGGCAAAAACAAGCTCAACAACCCGCTTCAGCTGTTCAGCTACGGGGGCTTCCACGGCGGCACCTGGCGCTGCGGCTGGAAAATGGGCACCATTGGGATCCCCTCTGCCGTGGTGTTTTACGCGAAAACCTACGGCCTCGTGGCGGGCGCAGTCACGGCTGCCTTCGTCGCGGGAGCTGCTAACTTCGTGATGAACTAGATTTAAGTCATTTATGCCGCTTGCCGCATGCCAACTTCGTGATGAACTAGAGTTAAGTAATTTATGCCGCTTGCCGCATGCCGCATGTCCCCTTGGTGGTCTTCTTGATTGAATGCTCCTTCAGCGATACGCGATACTCATCTCATTGGAAGGAAAGAAAGGAACAGGAAAGTGACTTAAGACTCGGACTATGACATCCTGAAGCCGCGGAAGTCGGAGATCCATTCTTCGGATCTTTCCTCTGTGAACTACATGGCGCTTCTTATTTTATGACTTCTTTCGAACTCGGACTTTACCCTTCTTGTTCTTAGTGCTCGGTAATGCACAGCACACTATGTGCTATAACTATAACTACTATAACTACAGCCTTGGTTACTTGTATGCATTAACTTTCAATTCCGCCCTTCCACTATCATATACTGCGCATTCCACAGTCAAATAAGTGCGACTGGCCCGTTTACTGTAGGTTTTAAAAGTAGTGACTAGTAATTTACTGGGCGGTGCGTTTGAATCTAAACCAGAAGAGGTGCTTCCCGCGCAGCAATTGGGCGTCAGTTGACAACCGGGTGGGCGCTTGGTGGTGGTTGGGAGTTGGTGTAGAAGAAGTAGAAGTAGAAGTCTGCTAGGCATTAGTTAAATAGAATGCCCATGTGAAAGGAAAGCTCACAGCAGTGGTAAGTTCAACCTCTATAACTTTCCTTTACAAGCGAGATCAGTTCCTACATTTCCCGGGTACTCACTCCGCCCTGAAAAGAAGAAAAAATGCGCATCGAGAAGAAACCCTGGCTTCATCTCTTTGTGTCTTTGAGTATACTTCGAACTGTGCTGGATACGTAGACTTATGGTGCGCTCCAATTCAGGATACCAACTTTGCGATCAAATTCGGCTATGTTTGCTGTGTTCTTCGTCAGTAAGTCAGAAGGACTGTGTACGCCAGGGATGAAGTCGAGCCAGATAAGTCCACTATCAAGTGCGTCTTCAACGTAAAAATATGCCAATTTTTACGATGCGACTTTCCATGAGTGCATGCCATGTTGAATCTGCGAGATTGCCAGCTTGCTATCGTCAATCGTCAAGGACACGGACACATCCATGTGGTTGGTGCATGAATTCAGCTTAAAGGCCAGTCAAAAATTTTATTATTACGACATCCGAAACCATGGCTTTGGCTTTTGCTTTTCAGTAGATGTGAGGCTTACAGTAGTTTACCGTCGCGTTTTCCAAGATAATGCAGCCCCATTTAGTAATGCCGCTGCGTCCGATGTTGCCTTTATTCTATCGTGCGGGAAGTAGCCGGGGCGGGGTAGCGAGAAGTCGCGTGTCCGCGAGAAGAGTCACATTTGGTGAGCGAGCCAAGGAACGATCAACATAGACCGAAGAACCATTCGGGGTGCCGTCCGAGCCCGAGTTTGAAGAATAAGCAGGGTTAAAAGAATCATTCGCAGGGGATTAAATTTAGAGTACTGGCTGCCATATACCTGTAGAAGAAGTAGAAGTCCGCTAGTCATTAGTTAAATTTGAAAATTATGTGAAAGGAAAGCACACAGCAGCGATAAGTTCAAACTCTGTAACTTCCCTTTGCAGGCGAGATCAGTTCCTACAGTTGGGAGGTGTTCTCTTATACTCCCTTATACGTGCACCATTTCACCGAATACCCCCCCCCCCGTAGCGCTCCTCTGATAGCTCCGAATAGTATAGTATAGCAGCCCTCACTGAGCCTCACTTTTATGCCGTGTGTCTGTCTGCTACTGCCTGCTGCCCTTGCCTTATATCACGATTTGTGCGCTATTCGTTCTTCTACATCCCAAGCCTCTGTCGTGCCATCGCGTTCCCTTGACTAGCTGCACTCTTGTACCACCGAAATGCCTTTGAGTTGCTCTGCGCAACACCGAGACCACCCTCAAATAGCACTCCGAGTAGGTATTGCGCTTCATTAAACCCTTGGTCAGCAGCCATCTTGCACCATTTCGCTGCTTCCGTATAGTTCTTCGCTATTCCAATGCCGTTCATATAATTAAAACCAACGTTGTATTGCGCCATCGCAATTCCTTGCTCAGCTGCCTTCAAAAACCATCGCATTACCTCCGTATCGCTCTTTACCATACCGCGGCCTTTAGCAACCATGATCCCCATGTGGAATTGTGCCCGCGCTACTCCTTGATCAGCTGCCTTCTTGAGCCACCTAACCGCCTTTACGTAACACTGCGCCACGCCTTGACCTTCATCATACATACTTCCAAGATAGTATTGTGCTTCCGCGAAACCTTGATCAGCTGCTCTTTGGTACCAACGCGCTGCCTCCGCGTTATTTTGTGCCACACCACGGCCTAAATGAAACATGCGAGCTAGACTAAACTGTGACAGTACATTCCCCCGGTTGGCAGCCTCGCGAAACCAGTGCACTGCCTCCACGTCGCTTTGTACCACTCCAGTGCCCTTCTTCAACATGATTCCCAAACTTTGTTGCGCCTCTGCAGATCCTTGAAGGGCAGCCTTTTTAAACCAACGCACCGCCTCTTCGTCGCTTTGCTGTACTCCAGTGCCGTTCTTATACATGAGACCTAAATTAAACTGCGCTTCTTGAACGCCCTGATCAGCTGCTTCCCGATACCAGCGCGCCGCCTCCACATGGCTCTGTGTCACGCCACGACCTGAATCATACATGACTCCAAGCTCATACTGTGCCTGCGAATCGCCATGGTTCGCTGCCAAATCGAACCAGCGCGCAGCCTCCACGATGCCCTGCGGCACCCCCATGCCGTCCCTAAACATAGTTGCAAGATTGAAATACGCATGCGCATGCCCTTCGTCAGCTACTGCCCGCCACCCATCCATAGCGGCATCTAATTCGCGCTGTGCCGAAGCTGGGAGGGTAAGCCAAGACGCATTTCCCTCTCGACGAGGCGGTAAACACTTAGGAAACGCCGTGTGGCCTCCTCAAATTCCTTGTCAGGTCCAGGGGGCAGGGGGGCGCGGCACAGAGGGCACGCCTGCTGCACTCCGAATTTGTGCAACTGCGCCACGCACGTATCGTGAAAGGCGTGGGCACATTGCAAAATGGTAGCAGCAGCACTGGACAAAGGACTCAAGCAAATAGCGCACTCTTCGCCACTATTTGCCCACTGCGCGCCCCTAGGAGCTCCCGGAGAAGTCTGGCACTGTGGCAACTGGTCGGCTTTAGCTATGCAATTCTGCTTGTGATTAGCTTTCCAGTGTGCCCGCTGACATTCCCTTCTGCAGTACACCTCGAGCCCACATCGAGAACAAGCCGAAAGCTTCGGGGCTCTGGCGCTACCTTCGGGCGCGTGACAATTACTGCAGACCTTGTCCTTAGAATTGGGTATCTTCTTGGTCCTTTGAAAAGTCGTCATAACGGAAGCTGCTAGCGTCCAGCTAGAGCTAGAGCTAGAGCTAAGATTCTCTTTCCCCTTCGTGTAGTGTCGCTCATTTGCTGATATCGATATATCGATATCGATACTCGGTGCTTTTCGTCATTCGTCACCGCACCGACGAGCCGACGAGACAAACAAAAATAATACGTCAGTCAAATGACCCACCTGGTCATGATTCAAGAATAGTCAATAGTGTCAATATTTGGCCCGAGCTCCAAGATACCGGATTCCGACAGGAGGTAATAATTAAGATACTTCTGGAAATTTCGAGCAAGGAAGTTCGTAGTGATGGTTTACTCGTCATTGGCGTGGTGGTAACGCAATACGTAAACATCCCGACCAACGACCAACGTCAAGAGAGGCAGCACCTTGGCTGCTTTTTACGGCGGCCATCGAGATATATTACGCAATTTCGTTTCGATTTCATTTGATAAGGCGAAATCGGCGAAATTTCGTTTACCGAAATCCACTAAACGCCAAAGGGAACCATATACATATACAGCCGAAATGGGGGGGAGGGGG
>Ga0307982_1001933_pt1 | contig 16850 bp, 21 predicted proteins | sample OrgLakmetagen989_FD_201847 | JGI IMG/M metagenome (GOLD analysis project Ga0307982, IMG submission 201847) | Saline water microbial communities from Organic Lake, Antarctica - #989 | ecosystem: Environmental > Aquatic > Non-marine Saline and Alkaline > Saline | place: Antarctica: Organic Lake...
GCTGCATTTATGTAGTTTTGTACTGCAGTAGTGGATCAAACGGAGCGCCCTGAGCCAATCAGAAAGTTGCACTGAGGACGTACGAAAAGTTGCACTGAGTAAGTATTATACCCTCCCAACATTTGCATCCATCACTCGACTCTCACCTGTTTCACTTTCAAACATTTTCAAAAATCTTCTGACTTTGTTCTCACGCCCCTTCCTCAACCGCATCCAAAAGCTCCTCTAGGCTTCATTAGCTATTTGAATTAACCTGTCGTAGGATTCGCTTAGATCTAGCTACCGAAGTACTGTAGTGTTGGCAATGCAAGTGCCACATGATGTAAGTATGACAGATGCATCATTACTAACGAGTGCATAGTAATATCAATGCCCTCTCAGGCAAGAACAATTGCATGTGGACCTCTAGGCAACATTCATGGACGTTGGCCGCATCATTCCTTACGATTTCAGTTTTTCTAATCAATTTCAGTTTCAAACTTACTCCCCGAGCAGCAGGGGGTGATTCGCAGGGCAGGGGTCGCTTCGTTCGGACTGTTTCGCGCCAGCATTATCGTGAGGTTACAATCCCTGTTCGAACTACTCTTACAACCTGCCCTCACACAGCAAAGCAGGATGTACGCAGCAAAGCCACGGTGAAGAAAATTGTTGAAGCTCAGAGAGGCGCAGTGGTAGGCTTAGTGCGTGGATTCAATGACTTCGGAAGTTACGGTAAGCTACAGTTTCGTGGAAATAAAATGTCAACGAGAAGAGCTGTTTAGCCGCGCTTTAATGTTGTCTTCTTCGGCTCTTCTCAGGCCAGCTTTTACGACGAAATGAATTTCTCATACGGCACTTGACTCGTTACCACAACACCCGGGGCGTCGGCAATAGCAGCAGCTATGACCTTTGGCTCTTTCATCAGGGTGACATATCCGCTCAACATGCGCTTTGCCTAACACAGCACGTGCAGCGTACTTACAAGGCCCTCAAAGAGAATACTAGCAATAATTCCAGGCAGATGCTAAGATTCGAAAGCATTGCTGATTTGTGGGCTGAGGGCACAGCGATTGCGAACCGGCTATGCAAGCGCAAAGAAGGTCACATCAACGAGACAAGGTTGCCATCTGTGGCGTGCTCGACTCGACATCAGATCGGCTTCAAACTCATGTGCCGCTTCTATGCAGTGCAAATGTTCCCATGGTTACAGCGCCACAATTACGATTTTGTGCTACGCCTCGACGACGACGGTATATTGACGACACCGCTCCGTGCTGATCTTTTTTCAATCATGAACTTCGGTGGATATGTCTATGGACTTCGAGCGGTTCGGCGCGGCAAGCACGGCGACGTGGAGGCTTCTCTCGCAGCCTTCGCACTGCAATACACACTCGACCATCAGGTGCAGTAGCATTGAATAATGCTAATATCAATTGAATTTATGGAAGCTGATTGTATAGTCTATCATTTTTAATTTAGAAGGTACCTACATGCTATCCACAGCAGGGCAATCTCGAGGCTTGCCTCGTCTCATGGTCTCATGTTTTTCAAACTCATTGGTATGGAATTCCTCATACTAAATACTAAGAATCTACTATCATTTCTCTGCCAACAGGTGCATCTACAGTGCTCATTGGCCGCTTTGCTTGAAGTAGGCATTCACTTTCGTAATCACTTCTTTGTAGCGAATACTGCCTTCTTTACACGCCCGGACGTGGCAGCATTCCTGGCTGCAGTTGATGCAAGTGACGGCTTTTTTACTTACGGCTGGGGCGACTCCTTAGTGCAAGCCCTTGCTGTGAAAATGTTTGCTCCTCCGAATGCTGTCGCTCAGGTGCACTTTTCTTTTGAACTTGTGGTATATCTTGTGCGGTGAGGTAAATGCACCTGAAATTTGGTGTTGTGGTGCGGTAGGGTTTAGTTTATATGGCTCGTAACTCCTCTTTTGCGCCAATTAATGGAGCGCAGATTTTGGGCGTAGGCTACAATCATGGATCGCACGGTGAGGTTTCGGCACCCGGCCATGGTAATTGGAAGCTTCGCACCTATCATAGTAGCGATGATGAGGCAGCAACAATGCCACAGCAATGGTTGGCAACAGCGCAGCGTACCTTGAATTCATGGAGGACGTCACTTCCCTTTAGTTTGTCGACTGAACAAAGTACATCTATTCTACCGTTATATTATTGCGGCATACATATCCTTGCTTTGGACTTCACTCAGCCGCCTGTGACTCTCAACCAAGGGCATAGAGCGTCGTTACCGGTGGCACATATACCTGCTTGGATCTGCAGCTCACCATATTTTCATTCACGTGACTTTATGGAATCTCCTCCAGTAGACCTTCATCCTAAGTGTATTCAGCGGGATAAAGCCTCAACTAAATTTACACCCGTCTCGACGTCTCAGCTCGCTCTTATCCGCCGATGTCATCATGGAACTGCCTCACTGTGGATCGCCTGCATAAAGAAGGACCCTCTGTTTAAGGCCTGAGAGCGACAAATACCCGAGTGCCCACTTGTAGATGAGTGTCCTAGTGCTTCTGTGGAACCCATTTCCCAAGAAATGGAGTTTTCACCCAGACAATTCAAAAAGATATAAGGCAGAACCTTGAAAACAGAATTTAAGATCAAAGATCTTTTAGAGATCAATATCCCAATATTCCTACTCTACTTAGGCAACAGGCAAGTCAAGAGAATAAGTACTTCGCCGCTGCCGAGAAAGGCTCACGAATCCGAAGGAAAAAGTGACCGAACGAAACCCGAGTAGACTATTTCGAAGGTTTAATCGAAAGCCAAAACTACAAGGACCCCGAACAATAAGCCCCCAGAACCCCCGGCTACCCCTACTTGCGTAAGGAAGTCACATGTGCTTTGCCTGAGGGCCGATCCTCCAAGACAACACCAAGCTTCTCGGGGAGCACTTCATCTCGCAATTTGTCGCATATCTCAAGCAGCTCTTGCGCTAATGCAGATCCCGCTACCGTGTCGCTGTATTTGGAGTCATCATCATCAGCAACTCCTCCTCCATCTTTGGCAGCTGCCTTTTTTGCAGCTTTGGCTGCTTTAGCATTGGCAATCAGGGCCCTCTTCGCAGCTGCTCGGACCTCAGCCCGGAAGTCCGTCAGCGCATGCAATGTTTCCCCAGCGCTGGTATTGCTCGCGCTGTTGTTGTTACTATTGTCAGTGGCGTCACTGTTCGTGTTGGCGCTGGCTGGCATGTAAGCCGTAGCCACGGATTCAACACCAAAGAGACTGGACGTTTTGGCCACGAGTCTCGCACAAAGCGCGAGTGGCTCAGGTGGCACTGAGACTATGTTCCTGGTCCTGGTATTGGCCAGGGCGTCACCACAAGCAGCTAGGTCTGACTCTTTGGCCAAGAGGTATGCTTCGCCCGCAGCTGCAAGAGAAGCTAGAGCCCGCATCGCTTTCGGCGTATCAAAGTCATCCGCGAGGGCTTGAGTGATCTTTATGAGCACACGAAGAAGCAAACAATTAGAAGATTAAAGCGTATTCAAGGTTCGTGGAGTGGAAGGTCTGTGTTGGTCATGATAGAGGAGACTGACACCTAAAATCTGTTGGACCAAAATTGCGTACGAAAGAAGAGGAAACTACCGTAGCATTGGCGTCAGCGTGTGCTGTCACCAGAGTTGCCTCATGCGCACCCCAAGATAAAGGGCCTCGTGAATGGTGGCTCTCAATCTCTTCCGTCCCCTCATTCTCTCCTTTCTCAGAACGATTCGAAGTAGCATTTTGGACTCGCTCCAGGAAGCGAATGAGGTTGCGGCGAAGGTGACGCGCTTCGTCCATTCTGGCTTCCGAATAGGTCACGTCGCTACGGTAATGGTACTGGGCAAGTGCAGAATGGTGGGGAGAGCAAAGATATTAGAGCACAACATGTAAAGCGATACAGCATCCACATGTGTTCGGTTTGAATTCTATGGAAAAGAGTCGAACTGCAGCGTGCTACACTCGAACCTGAAGGCAAAAGACGCGAAGGTCGTCGGGATGGCCATTTTCGGACAGGAAGTCCCGCACCTATTGCAATAGGTTCGTGAAACTTGCAGGAAAAGGGCTCATAAGTAATGTATGGATAGTAAGTTGGCCAAAAATAATAATGCAATTGATATCAAGATGAGTTTCAATGTTACCGTGACGAAGTTTTTCAGGCTCTTGCTCATTTTCCTCCCTGTAATGTGCACGTGGCCCGCGTGCAGCCAGAGCGGCACCCACCCGCCCCCGGGCGCTCCCTGATACGCCTCGCACTGGGCCATCTCGTTGCAGTGGTGCGGGAACGCCAGGTCCTTGCCGCCTAGCAAAACAAGAATTGGTGCATTAAGATAAGTGAAACTTCAGAAGCGAAGTTCACGCGAAGGAAGTAGACTTCGCAACAAGAAACTAATTCAAGAGAAGCAGCGGCCCTAAGTTTTGAAGGATGCAAAGACAAATTTTCTTTCGTTACCCGAGTGCACTTGAAGGTCGGGGCCGAAGTGCGCGTGCGTCATAGCCGAGCATTCAATGTGCCATCCAGGCCGACCCACCCCCCAAGGAGACTGCCACGCACTTCCCTCGTGCACTGCGGCCTCCGATGCTCCTGCTTCAGGCGCCCCTTTCCAGAGCGCAAAGTCGACAGCATTGCGCTTCCCACCGGCTATAGGGCCAGCTCTGCTACTGCTGCTATCGCCTGCAGTACCGTCAAGATGACCACTGCTGCTCTGTGCTGCGGATAATGATGCGTCATCATCGGTTGCTCCTTGCTCCTGGTCAGCCGCTACCCCAGATCCCCCTGCTCTCGCAGCCAAAGTACGGCCAAACCGCCCGTAGTGCTGGTCGCCGAAAGCGGCCACGTCGAAGTACACGGACCCGTCCAAGGTTGCATACCCGTAGCCCTGCGCGACAATACCCTCAACGTAAGCGATGATGTCGCTCATGTGCTCCGACACCCGCAGTTTCGCGTTCGGCTCGAGCACGCCTAGAATTGCCATGTCAGCAAAGAAGCGCGATTCGAACTTTCGGGCAACTACATGAGGGGGCACTTGCAACGCATCCGCTTTCTTCAAGATTTTGTCATCGATGTCGGTGACTCCTACTGCATAACAGAGTGGCACGCCGAAATGCTCCGTCAGCACCTGCACAGGAGACGCACCAAAAGTGGAGTCAATGATCTGCTCAACGAGTCGTGCTGTTAATTAAACTTCCTGCATGGGAAAGGAAGTAAAATTAGAAATAAGGGTCAAAAGCGAATGAAGGTCAAATCGTTGACCAACTCTAGAGACTATGTGAATTTTCGCACTTACTCGTCTAATGACATCGAAGCACACGTAGGTACGTGCATGCCCAATGTGGGCGTCATCGTAAACAGTAGGGCCGCATGCGTACCAGCCCCAGTGCGGCTGCCCTTCAGGTAGCGGTGGCAGCGGTTCCTTGGACCCTGTCAGCGAGTTATGGACTCGAAGCTGTGGCGGTGACGCCATTGCGGCTAGCTTGCGGCATCGGATCAAGGAGCGAGCAGCACGCTGACGTATTCCACGGACTACAAGCATTAGAGCTTGTAAATTTCTTATACTTTCGAAGCAGAATGCAACAATCGAATGATAAGCTAGCAACTAGGACTAAAATGTATAGAACACGTCTTTCAGCGTGATTTCGCTACTATCTGTACCATTTTTAAGAGTTTGGAGACTGCAAAATCTAGCTAGCTACGTACTAGATACAATATATCATATTAGAGAATGGTGTTTTAAAAGAGTCTTGCTCACCATCACACCAATCATATGCCATCTTCACCATCCTAACTTACCAGCGCACTAACACATTTTCAAAGAACAAACATTATGGCGGTTGTTGATGCCTAGCTAGCCATATGGCTACAACCTCGGCAACTTCAAACTAGCTTGAGTCCATGTGTGCTGCTAGCTTATTCTGATAGGGATTAGTTGTACCACAACTAGCCTAACCTACTAGAGACAGGAGGGATGCCAACCTATCATCCGTCATTTCACCAAAGCTCGAAGCGGAGCCGCAGTTTATTGAGCCTACAGGGCTTCTTAGCTGTAAACCTCGTCTTGTTAGGAGGCATTAGCTTTTTCTGGTCGACTCCATTACCGACTATCTCGTATTTGCCAGCCACATCGACTCTCGAGCAAAGAGCAGAGCAAGATGCCGCGATGAAGGCTCTTGAGACGAGCTTTAATGCAGGATTAGAAGCTCGCTTGCGAGACGAAAGGTCGAGTAGTCTTCGAAGGCCTGCTCATCTCCTTCCTAAGCAGACACGTGAGGGCTCTGCTAAAGAGCTTCACGGCGATATTCTTGCTACAACTCCACAAGCATCACCTCCTCAACTAGTTGCCACCACCTACGAAGAAGTCATACCAAAAGTAAATCGTGCTTCACCGCCACCTCCTGGTGTGGTTGTGCTGGGCATGCATCGCTCAGGCACTTCTCTTCTGACGGGTCTCTTGTTTCGAGCAGGGTTGTGGGTGGGCGACAGGTGGGACTTGATTTGGGGTGCCTCTGCGACCGATAACGCGAAAGGCTTCTTTGAACGCACCGATGTAGTGCTGCAAAACGACTACCTCATGAAGCAGCAAAAGGTAGGTTGCCTAGATATTGGAGTTGATCGTTGCTGATTATGCCTTGTCTGTCTTACGTGTGCTTCTGCCATTTGAAATAGGTGCATTGGAGTTTGTTTGGCGATCGTTTCAATGCTTCTATAGCCACTCAAGCCGTAGCATCAGGCACTTTAGACTGGCAGCAATATGGCGCCAAAGCAATGAAAGCATTGTTAGCGTCACATGCTTCATCAAGCAAAGAATCAGGACCTAGAACTGTGCCGTGGGCCCTGAAGGACCCAAGGCTTTGCCTCACTTTGCGCTTTTGGCTGCCCCTCCTCTCTAGTGGCAAAAGTGTTAGCTCCAATAGGGAGTCAACTTTAGGTGGTAGAGGAGTGGCACCTGCAGTGCTGTTCACTTATCGGCATCCCGTAGAAGTAGCCAAGAGCTTGCAAAAGCGAGAAGGCTTTGGCATCAAGCGCGGGCTTCTCTTGTGGCTCGCCTACAACGAAATGGTACTCTCATCAACAGAGTGTTTTTGCTTCGCTATAGAACACATGGGTATTATTCTTATAACGATGATTTGAATTCCTACTTTTTGCACAGGCGCTGCGGCAGTCGCAAGGACTATGCTTGGTAGCCACTAGCAACGCTGCTATCAACGCCTCGCCATTGAGTGAAGTCACACGAGTGGCAAGAGCCCTCGAAGAGCAGTGCAACCTGAAGCTCCCTCGGGATGTGACCGCGAAGGACGTCGCAGAATTCGTGGATCCTTCATTGCAGCACAACCACGCCACAGTCGATCAGACCTCTAGTGCTGGTGCTGGAACTAGCAGTACAAGCAGAGGTAGAGTGAACTGTGACCCGACTTCGAGTTGGGAGTCGTTTCAGCTGTTAGACGCTATCGGGCGGCCAGATGTAACAAACGTCAATCCGGGCAAGCGACAAGCTCTTAAGATGGCTCTTGAAGCCTTTTGCGCTCTCGAAAGAGGAGCTGCGTTACAGGGAGCTGATCGAAAGCCTTTCTACGACAAAGCCTTAGATTGGGGCTAGGAATATACTTCCTTTATTTCAGGTCCTTCAATTTTTGTTGTCTTGAATCAAATCAAACCTTTATTGCCGCTCGCGAACGACTGAACCGCCTTCATAAATGACCCCTTAGGCCCCATATATTCCCAGTGCACTTGAGGGCTGAAGTAGCGCAATGGCCCTCTAAATCCCATGGCACAGTGATATCACTTGAATACAGTTGAAATTAGCCCTATGACTTATGCAGTGCTAAAATTTATAAACTATTATAAATCGGAATAATGAGAGTATAGAATACGTATATTTTGTTATATCTTCACGTGGTAAGTGGATGCCCATGTACCAAAGGGAAGTCGGTGTTCGAGTGCGCCTACTTCACAAGTAGCACGCAGCTAGCAAAAAGGTGAACAAATTCTTCGTATGGACTTCGCACTTCGGTAGTAATTTGACCATATAGGTACAACATTTGTTCACTCCACAGGCACTGTCGAGGAGCCACCACTTTCATTTTCAGCAGCATTCGCAGCAGAAGTTGCTTGTTTTCGAGTCACAAAGAGTTGCCACTCCTTCCCACTTGGCGACGACAAGAACGCCCCCCATTCCCCCATGCCTAGCACCTGCAAGGAATTGGCTGCCACCACTACTTTAGGCCATGCATTCTCCTCATCATCATCGTAGCGATTAGAATCACTGCTGCTGCTTCCCGGCCTTGGGTGCTTGTCTACATGCACCGAAAGCTTTGGCGTAAACCCCTTCGCTGCAAGCCTTCTCTGAGCTGCCTCTAACAGCTCTCCGTGCTCGCGTGCGACCATCACCACCGGAATCCCCACAGGAGCTGGTGAAGGGATGGCGTCGTCTACAGCAGCAGCATCATCTGACTTTGCACTTTTATCTTCTTCTTTCTCCTCAGGAGTGCCGTCATCGTTAGAAGGCTGTGGAGGGTTTGGAATGAGAGAGGGAGTGGTGATGCTCTGCCCTGACATGATAAAATTTTGGCCGTACTGTGAGTTCACCACCACCACGGCAGCCGCACCCTTTCGCTCGGCTACTCTTGCCTTGTGCTCAAACATGCAATCCCCGCGTCGCACCACTGCCACCATGCCGCTTTCATCCCCACTCTCCTGCTGGGCTGAAGAGGAGGGTGGTGGTGCAGAAGGCCTCGGAAAGACCCACGAATGCGGTCCCGTTGGCTCGGCAGCAGCTGCAGGAGCGGCAGGTGGTGCCGGTGCAGATGTTGATGAAGAGGGGTTAGTGGGTGGATCGGCACAACCTCTCGGGTCTGTGCTTGAAAAGTGCATAGTTCCAGACACCGGTGGCGTAGGATCCGCGTCTAGAGATCGCCCAAATCCTGACACAGCACAGGGAATGTTGAAGAGAGCTGGCAAAGGCAACGGGGACAAAGCTGATTGAATCAAGGCTGCGACAGCGTTGGTGTCATGATCGTCTTCCTCGCTCTCATTGCCAATCTTGTTGACATTCGCTGAAGCAGCGGTGCCTTCATGGTCAAGATTTATTCTACACACGAGCGTTTGGCTGTGCAAATTGGAGGCTACAGCTCTTGACACAGCCGGCTCATGAGTGATGGGATTGTAAGGGCGTGAGTTGACCACTGAGACCACGCCTGAGCCAATGTTGGCAATTTCAAGGGTCTCTCCGTCGTCCAAATTCTCCACCAGAAACCTGTGAAAACATACGGATGAAAAGTGTGCATTTGGACGAGGGCATCGCAAAAAGTGTTTCCTTATGTACGCATGCTCCTACAATTGTTCTCCCTTTCCATCTCTCGCGTGTTCATAAGAGCTTCTATTACTACCTACCCGTCCGTGAAGACCGATACTTTAAAAGTCCCTAAATCGCCCATCGAAAACGTGGTACCACCAGTCTCTGCGACTGGCGCATCTGCCCACGTGGACTGCTCTTTGCTGCCTTTTCTTCCCCCCTCAGATCCTTCTTCTTCACCATCGTCGTCGGCGTCGTCGTCGTCGTCTTGATTTCGAGGTGACACCAAATGCCACGGTAAGTCATTGAAGGCATGTTTGAACCGATTGGCCGCGCTTCGCCCACTACCACTCGAGGCAGGAGCTCCGTCTCTTCCACTACTGGGAGGAGCGCGGCGTCGGGTTTCGGTGCCGAGGTCGTCGGCATAGTCGGCGTCGTAGCCGAGCTCCGCCAGCCAGTGTGGCACTTTGGACTGCAGGGTTTTCGCCCCCACAGGAGGGAAAGACGCTCTTTTCGGTGGGGGCACTCGAAGCGAAGGAGGGGGCCACGATGAGGATGCCTTTTTGCTCGATGAAGAAGAATCCTTTGCTTTCTTGGCTTTCATCATGCCTTCTGCCACTTCCTTCGCTCTCGCGTGCCATTTCTTGTCCTCTTCGCTGGCCTCGCCTTCTGCGAGGCCATCCACCACCAATTCAATGGTGTCGTTATCAGCGATAGGGCCACTATCAGCATTTGCTTCGCAAGTAGACTTCTGCTCCGTTGCTTCTGCCACTACCTCTTTTGCCACTAGGTCTGCTGCCATTGCGGCTTCCTCGTCTTCCTCGTTGTTGGTCTCAGGGGACGACGACGACGACGATCGAGTCATGAGGAAAGGGTGCGCTTCAGTGGTAAACACGAAAGGCCGGTCGTGGATCCAATTTGCATCATCGAAGAGCAAATATAGGTACCTTTGAAAAGATAAAAGACGTATACGAACACGAGAGTGGAAATAGTCATGGTCGAGTTGGTGCTAAGTGTGGGAAGGTAAGACAGACAGAGAAAGGGAGAAGAGGGCATCAGATTATATATCTATAGTGTTGTCTAAGTGTGTGAGTAAACCATACTTGGCAGTTTCTGCTAAGAAGAAAGAGGGCATCGTATCCTCAAGCTCAAGAGTAGCCACGTTTTTCACTGTCGCATGTCCACAGGAGGTGCCGGTGTGTTTGGCGAGTGATTCAAGGAAAGAGGCACCAGCCCACAGCCAGGAATCTTCACCCGTGGCCCGGCGCACCTAATATATTAATGTGTTGAAATACAGCGAGCACGAGAAATGAATTGAAAGAAGAGTTCAACAAATCAACATATGCATTGTCTGTTTGGAAATAATTTTAGGTCCGTAAAAGAAAGATTTGTGTTTCTATCGTAATATGAAGATAGGAGGCATCGCAAAAACAAACGCGCCATATTACCAAGTAGATAGACTCGATCAGCTCGGGCCTCAGGGGGTACAGGGAGGTGCCTGACAATTGCCATGTGGTGAAATCGTACTCTTCCGGCAAGAACCCCCAATCTCGCCACACCAAGCAAAACGCATTGAGGCTCTGAGTGGCGCCAGATAGATCGCCGGCTAGGGCCTGAGAAAGAGACGAAGAGGTAGATAGTAGAAGAATCAGAAGAGAATTAAACCAAAAGTACTCTAGACTCAACCTTGCGCAAACGATAACCTATCGAGGAAGAACGATGTGACAATTATTATTCTTTTTCTTCACCTGAACCCCCGGCCAAAACGCCATGAGGTTTTCGAATCTTTGCCTTCTCGGCTGACCCGAATAAGTATCCACGTCGATGAACCAGTCTCCTCTCCTCAAGTGAGTATCGATGCTCTTCACCGTTTCTAAGTAAGCGTGCCACCACTTGACATCGCCGAATAAAAGGTACATCTAGAGGAGGAGTACGAAAGGGGAAGGAGGGGGGAGAATAGGAGTTAAGAAGTGAGGTGCTTACGTCGTCTACTAACCACAGCCAATAAATTTAAGCGACAAATTAGCCTACAACACCAGCTGTAGTAAGCAGTGCACACCCTCGATAGACGTGCCCCGTGACACTGACCTTGAGGAGGTACTCGAAGTACGAATCTGCATTGCTGCCGATTCCCGACACAGATTCCGACCACTGCGAAGATGGGGCATTTATAAAAGCGTGCGAATGGCAAGCAGTATTAGGCATTGAAAAATCTCAAAATAGAGTACCAGCTACTCCAAAGTCTGTCTGACCCAACCACCTATCCACACCCAAACTCCCTCATACCTTCCCCGACCGAACGTTCACGTGTTTGCCCAAAAGGCCTAAAGGGGTGCGTCGGCTGTGGAGCGCCCACGCCGCTTGTTGTGCCGCCATACCATATTCGGGCAGGCCGCTCAGGTGCGAGAGCATGGTGAACTCCAGGGCTAGCGAGCCCGCCCCCGCTAGGGAGGCCACCGGAGTCTCCCCCCTCGGCACTCCGTGACGTAAGTTTACGGTGCCGTAAGGAATCCCCGTAGGGGTATGGAAGGCCGGTAATAAGCGCTGGCCTAGGTCAAGGGCTAGGTCCAACAAAGAGCCATCGTACGCACGGCTTCCGTCCTTTTGTCAATTGAGAAATAACACAAAGAGTAAGATAAGCTGTCAGTTAACGAATCTTGCAGTACAGCAATGAATCACTCAGTCATTTTGAAACATCAAAATTATTGCTGAAGTTAAACTAAGATACCAAGACATACCTTGGGGTAAACGTTCAAGATGGGGTCGGTCGCTAGTTGATGGGCGCTCAATAGGCCCCCCAAAATGCGAATCGTCGTCTCAAATACGCTTACGCTGTCGTCGAAATCAAACTTCGAGGGTAAAGCGCGTTTCACAAGGAGCACTGCGCGCCGAAATTCCGTGAAATTCCCCATCACCACGAGGGTGTCTAAAGTGTCAATCAGGGTGACGGCAGGCAGCCGAATCATGTCAAAGGACCGGCCGCTGCAAGTCACCGGTGCCAGTTCCCCCTTGGGGTAGGCGTGGTACATGTACCCATCGTAGGCTTGCACAAACATGCGCCGCGCGGCCTCCTTGTAGGCCTCCCGCTCCCTCGGAGACATAATTCTTCCGATTCGCGCTGCGATTAAACTCCGCTCGTCATTACGCTGCGTTTCACTGCTGCTACTGCTGCTACTGCTACTGCTCTGTTGTATGCGCCTGCGTTCGTCTCGCCTTCTGGACGCTCGAGTCACTGCATCTTCATTTGAATGGTCCTGAGGTGAAGACGGATAGGTCACCTCGCCTCCGTCCTCTGCTTCTTCGCTGTCATTGACGTCTTCCTCAATGTCATTGCTGCCACCGCGGCTGCTACTGCTGCCGCTGTAGCGCACAGGCGACGCAGATGGCTTGGTGACACACAAGCTCGGAACGCAGACGGTGACCTCATACTCGCACGGGAATGGCTCCGATACCGACTTTAAGTGCACGCTTTTCGCCTGTTGTTTTCAAAGGAGTTATATGCAAATAGTATAAGAAGAGGTGTGCCGTTGGAAATATTTTTTATTAAAACAATCCAACGACGTAGATGTTTTGTAAATACACGAAACTAGGAAAATGCACATGATGAGCAACAAGCTAGGAGCTATGAAAATACAAGCTGACCCGATCGCGGCGCGCAGAACAGCACATGAGGTTGACTTTGGTCTCGCGGGGGAGCGGCGGGTTGAGTTTACCGGGAGGCACGCAAGCGTCACCTCGATCGAAGCCGTGAGTCACGTCGAAGGATGGCGAATTCGCGACCGACGTTAGGCCGCTGTTGAAGAGCCCTATTCAACCAAGGAACAATCGAAAAAGTGGTTTTGCAAAACTCAGTAGTAGTGCTGAGTTATAAGCGTCAAGGAGTGTAGCGCGAACAATGACACTCGTAGATGGCGCAGAGGTTTACCTAACAATTGTTCCTGGGATTTGAGATGGTGTGACCGGCCGCGGTATTGAGTAACATTAAAACGATGGCACCACCGATAGGACCAATAGTCTCCTGGCGAGCGGTAATCTAAGCAGAATCCAGCAGGTATGGAGCTCAAGAGCCCGTCTGCGAAGCTCATTGCTTTGCCAACGTTCTTGCTGCCGCTATTGCTACTGCCTCCGTTAACCACCGCAAAGAGGAACAGCACAAGCGCCGTCGAGCAGCCTCGCATGAACATTGCCAGCCTGGGATTGTTCATCTTTACTGTCGAGCAGCTAGTTTCTGATGTATTTTTTAGCGTAGCTTCACCACTAGTTCATTTAACGGGCTACACAGTCAGGCCGCGTGGCAAGTATCCCATGGCTGTGACCAAATACCTGCTGAACTGATGAACTAAGATGAATGATGACGTTTCGTGTACGTCTTTTCCCCCTGTAAACCGGGGCTACAGGGGGTTTTGGATGCACCGTCGTCAAATATTGGCATGTTCTTGTTGAATGTTAAAAGTTGAATTGTATTTAATATTGGCAGTGACATTTATGCCTACACCTTCCTGGGCCTCGCTGTGGAACTATGATTACAGCACCAAAAGCACAGGAAATAACGAGCCGCAAAACATTGTGTAAGTAAAGTCCGTAATGGTTTTCATTTGAGACGAGCAGTTTACCAACTCCCACGCCCACCACCACGGCCACCAGAAAAGGGACTCCCGCGCCCCTTGCCCCCTCCTTTGCCTCCACCTTTGCCACCTTTGCCTCCCTTGCCTCCTTTTCCGCCGCCCCAGCCGCCTTTGCCACTTGTCATAGCGACCTTTTCTTTGAGAGGCGGCAGCGTCTCTTTGAGGAGGGTCAAGAACCCAGAATCGTCGCTGATCTTTTGCAGTTGGTCAAGCAACAAGCCCTCTTTCTCGTCATCATCCGCGCCGCGCACTTTGATGTCCATCACTGCCCCAGCTTCGTCCGCAGTCAGTTGCATTTGGCGCACGTTTTGGTTCGACTCGCAGAAGCCCGGCGGCATGACTCGCCTGAGCGCAGCCCACACGTCACTCATGGTCCTCACCGCGCGCCCTTTCCCATCGAAGTGCACGGTAGCGTAGCCCTCCGATGAGGACAGCAGGGACCGCACCGGTGGGAGCTCGGTGTATCCGGTGGCCACAGCAAGCGCAGCGCTAAGGGCTGCTAGACCGCCGTCAGAGGCACTGTCCATTCGAGCCAAGAGCGCCGTCGCAGCAGGTTGAAACAAGAGCCTCACCGCTGGCGCCACCGCTGCGGCATCCTCAGACACGGTCTGAGCGGCGGTGAGCAGAATAGCCGCCGGTTGAGGCGCGCCTTGCCACTCGAAGGTATTCTTGGTCTGCTTTTCGATGGTTTGCAGCGTCGTGCGTTGCTTTGGCGTGAAAAGGGTCACGCAGATGCCCTTCCGACCAGCGCGCCCTGTGCGGCCCGACCGGTGCACGTAAGTTTCGGTCTCCGGCCGCCCTGCCCTCGACTCGGGCGGCTTGTTGTTGATCACTAAGTCTACGATCATGTCCAGGCCCCGCGCCGCCACGTCCGTCGCGATCAGCACCCGAAACTTGCCCTTGCGGAACGCCGCCATGGTCGCTTCGCGGGTGGCCTGAGGCACGTCCCCGTGGAGGGCCTTGGACTCAAACTTGAGGGCGTCGTCCACCGACAAGTCGTTGCACTCCAGCTTGGTCTCGCAAAACACAATGGTGCGCCCGGTGGCCCCCGCAAACATGCTGATGGTGTCCGAAATGGTGCCCGCTCTGGTTTCCCAGTGCGTCGGGATCGCGAGGTGCCGCACGTCCGTGGACGCTTGCACCGAGCTGTTGCCCACCACGTCCACCAGCTCCGGTGACGCCATGTACTTTTTGGCGATGCCCATCACCCACGAGGGCAGCGTGGCACTGAAGAGGCACGTTTGCCGACCCTCCAGCGTGCAAGCCCCTAATATAATCTCCATGTCGTCGGCAAAGCCCTGGGATAGTTATTATGAAGTAAAGCATCGAGAGCGAGTTGGACGGATAAAAACTTTCAATGCACCGCAAAATTCAATTCTGAAAGTCGTACGAGCCTCCCATACCTGTCTCCCCACAGTATTTGCAACTAAGGGGCACCTAGTGAAAGATCGTACAAATATCTTTCATGTTCGAAGCACGCCTTACCATGTCGAGCATTTGATCGGCTTCATCGAGGACCGCAATCTTGCACCTCGTCGCCAGGTCAAGCGTGCCTTTCTCCAAATGGTCTTTGACGCGGCCCGGAGTGCCCACGATAACGTCCACGCCCTATTCGAAGTAACACACGAAAGTACGAGGTAGAGCAAATGGCTGACCAACTAGACGAAAAGAGTTTTTGTTTAGAAATCTAGGCTCGAAATAGTGACTATCCTCTCAATCTAACTACCTGAACTACTAGCGCAGCCTTACCGCGCGTAGAGCTGAAAATTGAGGCGGATAAGGCGTGCCACCGTAGACCGTCAGCACTACGAATCCTGCACAGACTGTGGCAATCTCCGTAGCCACTTGTCCTGCCAGCTCACGCGTGGGCGCGATCACTACGGCTGCAGGCGATCGACCGGGCTTCAAATTTGAGCCCAATTCTTGCAACATCTCTGCAATTGGTAGTGCGAAAGCTAGCGTTTTGCCCTGCCCCGTGCGCGCTTTGCCAATGACGTCACGGCCTGACCGAATCAGCGAAAACGTCTGCGCCTGAATGTCGAATAAGGACTCGATGCCGCGGGTGCGCAGCGCAGTCAACGTGGCGCCAGACAAATCAAAGCGGCTCAAATGACCGGGCGGCAATTCGCATGTTTTTTCTTTTGGCTGATCTTCAGCTTTGTCCATTGAGCGTGTGCGCGGTCGTTTGCTTGTGGCACCGTCTGGAGGTACCGATGCTACCGCAGCGTGCGTTGCTCCTTCTTCCTCGTCCGAACTAGCTGCAGTCTTACGCTTCTTTGATTCAGAGGATATAGTTGAGCTCTCCTTTTTATCTTTCTTCTCTCGCTTCATTTTTAAGGCTTTCTTAGCGGCTTTGCGCTCTTCGACGTCCATTTTGGAGTTACTCTTTGAAGAATCGCTGTTATTACTGTAGTATCGCTGTAAATCGCTGTTACTTTCGGCAATCTCTTTTCCGAATTTTTTTCCTGCCCACCCCGAGGAGGGGGGTGATGAGCGGGCTGATGAGTTGAATGTTACGGCGGAAGGACAGGAGGGCTCGGAATGTAGAGCAGTCTACCGCAGAGCTGGGTTCAATGTAAGTAATCCCTCAGTTCTTGTTGGAAGTTAGGTCGCCGCACGTAAGAGTAAATTTAGGAAGTCAATTGAGTGCGAATACGATACTGGTCCAGGCCTGGAAACCATCGAGGCGTAATCAGGTCAGTCCCCGGGCCCGGCTCGAATGCTGCAAATGAGGTCTGTCACTAAGTGCGCCTGAGCATCCTATGCCAGAAGGCCGTAAGGTGCGGAGCGACATAGCTAGTGATGCGACTTGAGCTGCGTAAGGAAACGAACTCGAACTCGAACTAATACAAACCCAAATGACACAGAAGCCAATGCTGCGGGCAGAAGTGGGAATGCGCGTGCGTTGCGCAAACAAAGCAAGTGCGGAGTGTATCATGAGGGGGAGG
>Ga0307982_1001935_pt1 | contig 16842 bp, 13 predicted proteins | sample OrgLakmetagen989_FD_201847 | JGI IMG/M metagenome (GOLD analysis project Ga0307982, IMG submission 201847) | Saline water microbial communities from Organic Lake, Antarctica - #989 | ecosystem: Environmental > Aquatic > Non-marine Saline and Alkaline > Saline | place: Antarctica: Organic Lake...
GTGAAGAAGGAATGTTTTCTGCGTTCTTTTGTGTGTGCTCTCGCTCGCGTTGCGCTGCACCCACCCACCCTCCCCCCCAAACTATACAGCGGGAGCATTGGTCGCGGGCACAGCCGCTGCTGGTACCACCGCTGCTGCAGCATACCAGCACGCGAAAAACAAGGAGCAGCGGGTGCTGGTGCTGGCGACCGAGACCTACGGGGTGGCCGTCGCCTGGCAGCGCGCATTAGCACAGGAGGTAATCGATCGATCGATCGATTGATTGTGGGGGTGGGGGGTTGCTTTTGCTTGTACACGAGAATTCGAGCCCTGAAGCTTTTTTGCTTGGTAGCTCTTGTCGTGCAAGGAATCAATTTCATTCCACCATTCAAGTAGATGCACGTAGTGCTGTCCCGCACTCGTGTGCGTACCTTCTTTTGCGCTCTCGTTCACATTGTCGCACGTGCGCTCGCTCCCTATAGATTCGCTTCGTAGCCCAAGCCGGGTTAAGTTCTGATCCACCAGGTACTCCGTTGCATAGCCTCCAGCAACAGCAACAACAGCAGCGACTGGAACTGCAAGGAAGCCCTTACGACACCAATGAAACTGCTGCCACCATGGACGCTGCTCGAGGAGTGCGGCCGCTCACAGCCGAAGGTGAATGCATGCGTGTGCGTATGTATGAATGTGTAGTGCGGTGCGCATACATGCGTATGTATCTTTGCCTCATGAACCGTTTTTGAAATACCATTCAAAAGTTGGCACTTACTGTATATCGTCGTCCATAGTCCTCTCTCACGGTACGCTTGATTTCTCGGTCACTGCCTTCGCTCGCTTCTCCCCATAATACGTGTATTATTTCTCATCCTATACTACATCAGAGCTGTTGGCGGGTCCGCCGGGTCCCCCGGGCACCCCCGCGTTTGCGATTTGGGCCAATGGCGCAGCTCAGGCCGCCATCGCGGGGGGGCTGCGCACGCCCACGGCCAATCAGAACCAATCGCCAAACCGAGCTCAAGCTCACACCCCGAGGTCGCCTGCTCTATCGGGTGCTACAACTTCGCCTCGCCTCGGTGGTCTCAGCAGCAGCGGCAGCGGCAGTACCAGGGCGAATGCGAGCAGTAACGGCAGCAGCACCCTGCCGGCTTTGAACCTAGATGCTGAAGCACTGGAGATGGAGGTCGAAGACAGAGGAAGAGACGGCTGGAGCAGCATTGGGGCCTGGGCGCTGAGTGACTTCTCGTGGAGCCAGAATACGAGTGGCAGCCGTCAGTCCAGTGGCTGTGACGACTTTTTGGCTGCTGTCGGCACTTCGCGAGTGGAGGCCTTCGTTCCTCCTACAGTTAAAGTCACTTCTGCTGGTGCTGCCAGCGGTGGCATGTCTGCTGCTGCTGCTGCTGCTGCTGCCAGTTCCTCGGCTACCTCGAATGATCATCTCGACCCCCTGTCGTCTTCGCCTCCACTGCTGCCACCACCGCCTCCAATCGACCCGCTGTTGTGCCCCCCTTTGCGGGTGAAAAGCGTGATTGGCGCCCCTACCCTGGGCGCGTTTGTGGCGGCCATGGGCCAGCCGACGGACGGCGCGGTGAGTGCGGTGTACATGGGAGGAGCAGTGGTGTGTAGCAGGAGCATGAAGTAGACATGAGGAACGAAGGAGACAATCCACGTGTTTGTATGCGCCCCACCCCACCCCCCTATCTGCCTTATCTCTTTTGTCGTGTCGCAAGCATAGCATAAGGATCATTATTTACTTGCTTTGTACTTCAGACTTCACACGTACCAACTACTTCAGTAAATCCTTTTTTTAGTCGTCTTTTTTTTTCTTTTTCATGGCAGATTTCGTCGGCGCGCGTTGTGAAGACGATCGACGCCCACACCGACGTCCTGCACCTGGTGTTCCGGCCCTCCCTCACAACTAGCACCTGTACGGGTGGCGCTTCTAGTGGCAGTGGCAACAGTGGTGCTGGTCTTCGCACCGCAGCAGGCGCGGCGGCGGCGTCCGCAGTGCACGCGTCACCGTTTATGGGGGGCGCAGAAAAGGCCGGGCGCGCGCGGGCGGCGCAGAACGCGATCCGTGTCACGCAGGTACTGGTGGTAGTGCTCGTTGGAGTTGGCCCGACGTTGGGCTCTGCTTCATTGAACCCTTAGCTGACCTTTTCCTCTCTTTCTTCGGCTGCTAGCCTCTCTCCACTTCTTTGACCTTGTTCGCCTACGCCTGTATTGCGCTTGCCTGCTTGTTTGCTGCTCTTCTCTTCTCTTCTCTTCTTCATTCTTTTTCAAGGTGCTGTTGCTGCTGCTTGGCACGTGGTTGGTCGCTGATCTCGCGACCTCGGCTGCTCATGCCACTGCGGCTGTCTTATCGGCGCCACCGTTCTCAGAAGCCGTGTTTCTTGACCGGATCCTTCCGACTTCCTTCTTCTCCTCTGATTCCTCGACGACAGCAAGTGCCGCAGCTGCTGTTGTGAAGGCGTTCCTGAACCGTACGATGGAATCGTTGGCAGCCCCAGCAACAGCCATTGCAGCGAGAGCGGCACCTATTGAAGGGGCTGGACCAGAGATGCCAACGAGTCAAGAAGCAGATTCCGTCGGCAGCAGCAGTGGAGAAGGAATGACGTCAAGTGCTGTGATCACTGCTGTCAGCTTGCCGTGGCTTCAAACGATGGGCACCCGAGGTTGGACGTTGCTGCAGCGAGGGCGCGCGTTCACTACTGTGCTGCTAGAGGCCTGCTGGGCTTCCACCTCACGAGCAGCCTTGGTCATCACTGTGCTAGCAGCCCTGCTCTTTGCGCTATTGTTGGCGCCGTTTCCAATAAACAATGACGACGATGATGATGCCGACTCTGCAAGCGGAATCGAAGCCTATGTGGTACGTCAATTAATAAAACACACGATTTCAGTGCATTCGAGAAAAGAAGAGTTGCGAGAATAGAAAGTACTCAAAAATATATGTATCTGATATTTTGGAGGCCAATTCTGATGTATCTCCCTTCTTTTGGCTTCTCAACAGGTGCGGCGGTGGCGGGTCGATTCCTCCAACGGTGCGTACGTCATCGTGCTGGACTCCTTCGATTCCACCCTTTCAAGCGGGGGCCACAAGAATGGTGCAGGTGGTGCCCACGCCGCCGCTGCTGCAACCAAGGGCACAAAAGGAGGCAATCAAGACAGCAGCAACAGCAGCAATGAGGCGAAGACATGCCGGTTGCACGCGGTGTTTACGCTCCAACCGTTCGTGCCAAGGCACCACCGCGGCCACACCCCCAATCCTTTTCGTTTTCAGCTGTGAGTTATAGAAATGAACACCTGTCCTTCGTCTTCTCGTTTGTCATGTGTTGCTGTTCTGCTACAAATGCGTTACTTTCAACTTCCTAGGATACTTCTACTTCTTGCCGACTTATGTTGCACTCATTTTCTTTGCTTCGTGCGGTTCTTTCTCGTGTGTTTTTATGCCGCATATTGTGCAACTCACTGAACAATGCCACTTTGCCAACAACGAACAGCGGCGGAGGTCGGAGTGCCGGAGGAGGCGGTCCTTTCGGCATTTTAGCTGGCGTGCCACCCGATGACGACGACACTTTACCGGCTTTGCCTTCCCTGCTGCCGTCGTCCGGGCGTGAAGGAATAGGCGCATCACAGCTACTACCAACCTCATCGCAAGCCTATGCGCAACATCCTCTGTTTGCTGCATCTTCTTCTTCTTCTGCATATGCCGCCTCAACGAGTGGTACTGGCGTCAGTGCAAACGCGAGTAATCATTCTGCTGCCGGTGTCAGTTTTGACAACGGCTATTTGGGCGGCAGCAATTCAGACGGCAGTTTCAACAGCGGCCCAATATCATCCTCATCCAGGGGAGCTGTGAACAACAGCAGCAGCAGTGGTAACACCAGCGGCACTGGTGGCAACAGCGGGAAGGGAACTCGGAGCTTAAGCTTTGGAGACAGTCCTGTTCAAGGCAGTAACGGCAGCAATTTGAATGTAATGGCAACCCCTGCTCTTCAACGCACCTCTGCCGGCAGCCACGTTTCAAACTCCGCTCCCACTGCAAGCAGCAGCAGCAGCAATACTAGCAGCAGCCTCGTTGGACACAACCACGACCACAGCAACGCTAGCGCTAACACTAACAGCAACAGTGGCAGTGTTGCCGCCAACGGTGCGATGGAATCTCCATCGTCATCGTCACTAGGATCCATGCCGCCGCCGCCCCAGCAGCGCAGCACCAGCAACAACAGCAGCAGCAGCCACAACCACCACGCCACCACCACCAGCGGCGGGAGCAGCAGCAGCAACGCCAAGTCGTATGCCGAAGTGCTCGCGCGTCAAGTCGCCACGGCCGAAGCCAAAGGGGCCGAAATGCTAGCGGTGGAAGCGTCGCAGTGCTTGCTGACCCTCGCCGTGCAGGTTGGCCCCACTTGGAGTGTTTTTCGCGCCAATCAATCGCTTTAGTGGCATCGACAACGCTCATCTATACTTTCCCCGTCAGCTCTCTTTCTAACTTTCTGGTTTCTGATACCGAGGTCTCCCAATCGTTCCTATCGTTCTCGCATGTGTTTGTCGTCTTATTTTGGCGTTTCTTTTTTCTGGTTCCAATCTCTCCGTCATGTTAAGGTGGAGCACCCCAGCGACGCAAAATTACAGCGCAAAAAGGCATCTTCTTCGAAGCAGACGGCAAAAAGTCGCTCCAAAGCATCATCATCATCGTCGTCGACGACAGCAGCAGGAGCAGGGTTGTCCACCAGGAGGCAACAAGCGCTGACCTCCACCATCTTGTCCTTGGCTCTGGACGTGCGCGATGCCGCCGAAGGACAGCGCTTCCAGTCCTTGGTGTTCGAAGACCAGAGGAACCGCAGCCTTTTGACGTCGGGCTAAGAGATCGAAGAGAGAGAAAAAGTGCGGGCTTCTTTGAATTTGTAATCACTGGGGTGTCAGGAACTATCGCAAACCCAAAGGCAACCCAAAGGACCAGGAACCCCCCCCCCCTGTTCCTCCCCTCAGTGGTTTACGGGAATACTTGAAGGTGCTGAACTTTACACCACTCAACACTCAACTCAACACCGTTCAACACCGACCACCGACCGGCCCTATGGCTAATTTCGCGACATTAATTCTGTATAGTTTGCGGCGGGTGTACTACGGGACTATAGAAACCGAGGTGGCTACTGAAGCTCCCTATGTGTTCTAAGAAAGACCTCTCGAACGTTATGTTTAGAAATAGGATTCCAATTGCGGCTGGTTTTGTTCTGCATTTGGACTTGGCTGCTCATCTGTTCAGCCATACTTTTTATCTACATTTTGCCACTGTGGTGCTAAAATTAGCATTTTAGTGCGATGGACCTCTCAATTGAACAAAGGCAAAGAGAAGTGATAAGCCCAGGTCCTAGGGGCTTGTCCCATGTAGAGCTACAGCACACACCGCAAACGTTTACTTCTTGGCGAGTTCCTTTCGCAGCTGAGCCGTGAAGTCGTCTTCGATTTCCGTGTCATCCCAATCCTCCTCGAACTGGCGTGCATACGCAATAGTAGTAGCGATAACCAAAGGACCATGAAGTCAACAATTATTTCCCGTCCCAGGAGAAGCACCCGAGCCGTAGAGGCGGTCGCATGCAATCAATTTTGAAATTCGTCGAAACCAGGCCGCAACGAGCAAACACACGTAGTTCAATAAGTAGGAACACGAGCAGTCAAGTAAAGGCAAATGTTAGGCATAATGACCATTAAGCAAAGATTTATTTGGAAAAAAAATACTCAGTAAGAGCTGGGATGCAGCCTGTTCAGAAAACAGTTTGAACACAAAGTCTTCTCTACCTGAACTCCGTCGGCAGGGTCTTCAGCGGATTCGTCCCAATTCTTCTCTGCAAATTCCTATGAGCAGGAATAAATCACATTATTTTTAGGCAAAACGAGAGCAAAGCTTGAAAATACTAGCATAGCGTTCAGGGCGCTTAATGTATGCTCCATTCGGTGTGATGAGAGAGCGTAGGACGCTTCGAGGATAGATCAATATGATAACTTGCCGTTGCATGCATAATCTCTCATGTGAAGGTTATTCTGCAACACAGCTAGGCTTTCGCTAAGGCCATGAAAATTGTAAATTAAACAGATGAACTAGTATTCTAGTGCTCGTCCACACGCCTCTTCTTTCAATTCTAGCCATCCTGTAAACTAGCACTAGTCTTTATCACCTCGAATTCGTCGTCCTCTTCCAGAACTTCGTGTACGAGCACCTTTTTCTCCTCGGTAGTAGCTGCAGCCGCTGGTGTCGACATCGTCAAAGTTCGCTACTTGCTAGAGGTATTCACTGCAACCTTAGCTGCCTTGGCCTTGTGCTGCTTGCTGCGCTTCTTGCTGTTCGCGTAGAGTCTCGTCGACTCGACTGATTTTTTTCTCAGATGATATTCACACTATTTATTATATATATATTAGTTCGCGCGTTTGCGCCGTTTTTCGGCTTTTTCGTTCCGTCCGTCGACCCGCTCTCTGCACCACTCCGGAGCGCTAGCTAGGCACATTTAGTCTACTGCTGAAGGCTCAGAGTGCATGCTTCCCAATGTCTGAGTCGAGGCCTCAAGACGTGCCAATGGAGGCCCAGACTCCACCTTCGCGTCGAATTCTCAAGGATCGTGAGACTTCGAGGGTGCGTAAGGTGAGCCCTACCGTTGTGGGCTCGCGAATGTCGTTCTTGATGGACAGAATCAAAGCGCTCGATGTGCCAAACGACGATGGTGAAGACGAAAAAGAGATGCCGGTGAAGCGGAGCCGTCGGTCGTCCGACGCTCGTTCTAGGCCAAGAGATAGGGGCGAAGAGCAGCCTGTCGTTAGGGCGTCCCTCAACCAGCATATGGCAGAAGAGCAATCGCAGGAAGACCAGCATTTAGGTACAGAAATTCCCGAAAGGAGTCGGGAGTCTTATATGGATGCCGTAGGCAGCACCGGCACTGCCACCAGCCATACAAGTGATCAGAGCCACGTCAGTTTGAGCAGTGCGCGCACCAATGTGAGCGCCAGCAGTGTCGATTTTACGAGGCGAACGACTCGGGAACCTGGTTTAGATTTTGGGAGCAGCAACAGCCGAAGCAACAGCAGCAGCACTGGCAGAAATACTTACGGTGATGAAAGCGACGGACCTCCTAGAGCTCAGAGCAAAGCTGCTCCTGCCCAAAATGAGCTAACACCGGAACTCTCTACAGAGGATGTTGGTGGTGATGAGACCTACGACCATCTCGGTGCTGCATCAGATACCGGTAGGACGAGTGCTTCAGAAGAGTTTGGCGAGACATCGCTTGAAGATATTGAAGCAACGGTTCACCATCCACGCGATAGCAATGGTCACGCCAGTGATAACAACGCTGGCATCATTAGTAGCGTCAGCAGTAGAAGCAGCATTATGAGCACCACCACCAGCAGCGCTATGCTTGCTAAGATGAAGAGTATGATGGGCGCAAAGAGGTATCCATCCAATGCTTCTTTCTTTCGAAAGCGGCCAAGTATGACCAGTAAAACAGATTATGCGGCAGTTTCAGGCGACAACAGCGATACTGCCAATGCCTCAACTGAACAGCAAGCAGGGAGGACTCCTCTTCATCAAAGCGGCACAAGAGAGGATGCCCTCACCACTGCTGATGGCTCGCCGTTGCCCTCTGCAACGACTTCTACAACGATTCCTGCCACAAGCCTTGCGGAAACAAGTGAAGAATCTTCTGCTGCTGCTCCTTCAGTGGTCTGTGCGCAAAATTCTGGGTCGTCAAATCTTTCATCATTTGGTCCTCCATTGAGTCATCCGTTGTTAAATAGAGTTCAGCAGCCTTCCTCCTCTCCTCACCGTGGAAGAGCGGCGTCGTCTCCAGCTGTGGTGCAGCACTTCTTTAATGATGATCGAATTTTGTCAGCGGTTAATGCTGATACAGGCGTTGGCGGTACCACCAGCTCAGTTTCAACTTCGTCTGCTTTGCGAGTAGAATCATTAAGAGAAGATACCTCGGTCCCCGTTTCAGCTGCTGCTGCGGCTACTACTACCGCTGCTGAGACATCTACCGCTGCTGCTGTCAGAGCTGCTGCTGATGCCGATTTTGATGACAGTGATGACGACAGCGATGACAGCGATGGTAGCGATGACAGTGGTAATAAAAATCTTCCTGCGTCTCCTGCAATTACACCTGAAAACTCGCCATCCACGCCTTTACCACCGCGGGCACAAGTGCGCTCCTTAGTGGACGCAGCCGAGGAAATCTTGCTTCGATCTTCAGGAAGGTCTTCTCCTGGCCACCATGATGAGGAGGAGGAAGTGCAGCGAGAGGCAGAAGATTGTCAACGTTGTGATCAACATCTATCATCCCGTACAAAACCGCCCATGCCCGATTTGAGCCCTTGGGAATTCGCTAAACTCGGTATGAAATTCGTGGCAGTGGCAATTCTGTGCGCGAGGTTTGTTATGCAGGACATGTCAAGAGCTTTGGGATTGTTTGCAGCGAGGCGCACTTACGGGGCTGCAGCTACGGTAGGAACTGCAGCTACGGTGGCGAGCGGAGAATTGCGAGCTCTAGTGGCGCAATGGCGCGCTTACTCTTGGCTAGCGATGCAACTAGGGGGAGTAGCCGTGGCCTGTTTTTGGTTTCTGGTACAAGACTCGTTTTCCTGGAGCCTTTCATGGGCTCTTTCGGCAGCAATGTCGTTGTTTTGGCCTCGAAAGATCATCTTTTGGGGTTGGCCTTCACCAGCCGCTGACACCACCGAAGGTAACCCAAACAACGTTGCCCATGTCGACGGCACCACTGCTCACTCTGCTGCTGCTGCTGCTGCTGCTGCGAATGACGCGGTGATGTGCTCACCCACTTTCGCGGGTTGCTTAGATGGCGTAGTTGCCGCTGCCGCAAGTGGGGGCCGCGGAGGGTTCTTTCAGCGAAGGCTGGGGCGCCCTCTGAGAGGCAGGCCAGAAGTGAAGGAAGACCGCAGAAGAGGGCGGGTATCAGTCACCGCTGCGCCTTGCCCCGAACAATAGGCCGCTTATTTGTGCTTTGTATTTATATTTTATTTTCATCTTTCGTTATATTTGTTGTTCTTTGTCGCGACAGAGATTTCCCTTGCGCTAATTTTGACGTTTGAGCAGCACACATGCATAATTCAAGATTTTGGGCCATAAGCCATAAGCCGCATATAATATAAGATATGAGCCATAAGAGGTAGGGATTTTACGTCAACTTTCGTGTTTGGTGTTTAGTGGGATTCCAATATCTCGCTTAATTCCAGAATAGCCCTACTGCGCATCGGCTGGCGCTATGTTCGAACACTAGACACCAGCTCTATACATCGATACTAGCACGGTCGGTGGGTTGACTGGGCTGGTTGGAAATAAAGAACGGACTGCTCCGTCGTGATACAAGTGCGGTGTATAACGCACGACATGTCGAGTTCGGAACAAATAGGGGTTCAGAATTTTTGCTAATGGTTACTAATTTAAAATGAATCGAAGAAAAAATCTTACACGTGAAGCAGAAAGGTCCTAAGTAGAGCCTAGCGTAAATTAGGTCAAATTCAGAGTCCGAAAGCCGCCCTCTTAGTAAGGCCCGCCTACAGCGGGATCAACTTTTGCTGAGTACTGGTTGATGCCGCCAGCGAGGTTATAGACCTGATGATGAAGTCGAGCGTTGTTGTGGATAAGAAAGCAGAGACAATAAAGCTCAAGTTACATGGAAATGCCGCGATTATGCAGTATTTTTGAACACCATGGAACTTACAGCATAAATCTAGTGTCGTCAACGAGCATCAATTTATTGGCAAATAATTTACGTAGCAGCATGCACTTCGCTGCAATTCTTTGGTACAGGTACAACTACTAGCATCGGTAATCACCCCTAATGTAGTGTGCACACGCATACCTCGTTGAAGCCGCCTGCTTGGTCCAGCCACCCGCACAGTTGGCCCGAGCGCCCGCCAACTTTGCACGCCACCACCACCGGCCTTGTGAGTGGGTATGTGTGGGGGTGAGTGGGGGGTGGGTGGAAGGGTATGAACGTGCACACACAGACCCCCACATAACAACAACCAGAGCAACAATAACAACGAGGAGGAGCATACACGCACACGCAGGCACTGGTAAGTACACATAGGCACATGTGAAGACACAGTTACGTACAGGTAGACACAGTAATATAGGATGCGGATACAGGTAACGGCACTGTTAGGTAGACTGCATTTCGGGTCATGGTTACTACTGCATGCACAAAGCGTAAGTGCAGCAGACTGCAAATTCAATAGCGTAGAACGAAAAAGCATCAAAGGCGCTAAAAGGAATAAGAAGATAAGCGAGCGTGCATGCATGCAAGCACGTACGTACTTGTCTTTGTCGAGCAACGAACCGTCCATCAGCTTGGCGGACCACTCTTCCATTTTGGACAACGGCAAGTTGAGCATCGGGCGCACGCCGTCAAGTCCTGCAATGTAAAAAAAAAGGGTTTGTCAAAGCAAAGTGTGCACGATATCATGCCCCCTCTCCCCCCCCCGCGCCCCCGCAGGATACTTCGAAAGGAAGCACCAAAAATCGAAGATAGAACGAACAATTGAAAAGGTAAAGAGTAAAGAACGACAGAAATCTAAAGTTAGGATATACGACAAGAATTTCCAGATTCGAAGAAGCCCTCGATAGGATCTGACACGGAGATATTATGTTGAAGTCTTGTGAGAGGCAGCTTGTAGGTTTCATCCTGGTATCTTCCCAGCTACTACTTCACTCGGTGCCTATTCCGCTCTCACTCAAACTTAAACTTCATACAATGACTCTACTCACCAGGAGTGGGATAGTTGGCAACCATAAGTTCGTCAGGCTCTGTGACAGAACAGGACAAATTAGGAAACATGCAATCAGAAGTAAACTAAGCGACGAGTGTACGCTGATACACTCAGGAAACATTATCGGCACTTGCGCTACATGTCAAGTCGATAGATTGAGGAGGAGGAGGACAGTCACGGGCAAAGCATACACTGAAGCGAGAAAGTCGATATACCTCGACAGTCGATAAACTGGCAACTTTCCATGTTTAGTACGCTGTAAGTTCCAGGCACATCTCCGCCATCGAATAGGGTCTAAATTATTGTGAATAGGGCATACAGTATTCCATTTTGCTGGTGAGAACCGAAAGTATCACAGGTTATAGCTAGCTAGGGTCTGATAACGCGATGAAGATAGCCTCCCAGGTAAATACGGAAGATATTGTGACACTATATTGATTGAAACTGGAAGAGCGCGGAGCTAGAAATACGCACCTTGAGGTCGGTCACGCTAATCTGCCCCACGGCAAATTGAGCTTTCGGCCCACGGTGAAAAGCACGAGCTCCACGATTGACAGTCCACGAAGCTACTGGCCGCGCGAGAATCAACGCCGAGACGAAGGAACGAAAGCCCATCGTTGATATTGGAAACTACCGACACTAGTACAAGTAACTAGTTCTACGACTGTAACAACGACGCCTTTAGCAGCACCTGCTACAGCTAAGAGGCTAGCTAGAGTGATGAGTGATGAGGCAAGGGTGATGATGACTACTAACTTAATAGCAAGGATACCCTTGGATGAGGTGTTGAGGTGTTCCTTCACACTGCTCCTTTCACCACACTAACATAGTACATCTTCAAAATAGGACATGAGATGAGTCTTCGATCAAGAAAGGTGGAAGAATATATTACATTTTTGAAAAGTACGTTCAAGGAGCTTGCGACGTGTGGCAGACTCCTAGGAACTTTAACATAAGGGCATCGCTTGCTGCAGCTCGCAACCGTTCAAATAATCCAAAGAAGTCCTTTGAATACTCATGTCGGATCTAACCACTCTAAAGGCAGATCTACAGGTATAGTGACAGAAAGGAATGATCATAAGTTATTTATGATCATGTGATCAAATAGATTTGAGACAAGAAACAACGAAGTTTGTAATTCAATTCGAACCCTTTGTTAGGGTCCCTAGGGATCAGCCTGTGATGAGGCAATTACAAGGCTTGATCTCTTTATGCACGGCAATCAATGATGCATTTTTGAGCTACTCGTATTGCCTTCTGCTTACCTTTAATTCGCTTTGACACAAGCATGTGAGCACACGCTTTGATGTGAGAAATTCAATCCATCATGTGAAACTAATCAACTCAATGATGAGACGATGATTCGAATGTTTCTTAAAAAATATTTGTGATTTGATTTGTAGGTTGTTCGTGGGCGGCGGCTTGAACTCAAACGAAAAAATGAAATGATAAACGCTGAAATTTCGATCCTGCAGGAAGAAGAAATTAGGCTGATTGCAAAGATCAAAGAAACTCGTGGCGTTGTCCAAGACCGCTCCGCCAAAATGACTAGAGCTCGTGAACTTGCAGATTCTACACTGAAAGAATTAAGTGCAAACACCTTATCTGCCGAGAGCAACCGTTGCAGCGTCTTGACAAAAAAACATAGGGCTGAGGCCGAAGACCAATACCAGGATTGGCTCGAAGGAAGCACAAATTGAGAGGAAGTGAACGCGGCTCTATCGTAAATTTGTGAATGAAGTATTGCTTAGTAGATTATGTGCTCCAAATTCAAATTAAACTGGCCTTTTAGAGCGCAGTTCGACACGTAAGAACTAAATAAACTCATCTCCACGCACAGCATGAGGGGGCTCTACCGCTCTACCCGCTCACCCGCTTACCGCCCACCTGATCCACACCCGACCTAATAGAAAGCCCAATGCGCATGTGGTTTAAGATATTACGAGAGATTTATCTCGGATTTTTTTATTTATCAGAACCATTTGTGTAATTTTACGTGAAGCCAAATGAGAGCACACCCCAGTGGGGCTTAAATCCGAATATAAGCACTTATTTTAAGCCACATGTAGTTCAATTTAGACAAAAATAAACACCAACCCTTACCCTAACCCCACCCTGTAAACCAAGCGTAAACCAAAATTAGTTCGACTGGGGTGTGGTATGAGCCAAATAATAATAAAAACCCGTTCTTGTATTCACTATGAACGATCACTGGCAATAAGCAACAAATTTTGTGTTACTGAATTCTCAGGTTTACGATTTACACAAATCTACAATTCCAGTCACTTCCAATACCCGCACTCCTTTTGGCGTGTTTAGCGGCCTGAAGGCAGATGCTTATCATTTATGATAGTCTTGGGCTCTTCTAAAGCTGAGTGCCTGGGTCGGCGGTTGGTCGACGGCGGCCAGGCAAATGTCCAGGCGGAGGATTACGCGAAAGGCCTGTCCTGCTGCTGCCGCCTTCGTCCGTGTCCACCAACTATAATTCAAAGGTTACGCCGAGGTGAAAAACATATGAAGACGAGAAAATCACGTGACAACAATAAAGTGGTTCGTTCTTCTCGTAATTCACACTACTTGTGTGAGGTAAATGCGTAGACCCTCGCACTAAGAAGGCGGAAGAATAAAAGGAGAGATCGGTATTCGTACAAGCCTTAAGCGGTTGTTTGTTATATGCAAGTGGTTCAGCACACTACCGTTTCGAGATTGCGGTCATTGGGTAGTCGAGCAGAGGTCCGATTCTCAGGGTTTCGCTCGTGGCGAGCTGCCAGCAATGACGTTGGTGTCGGCTGTGTACCTTTTGAACTCTTGATGTTGTTGACATTGCTGCCGCTTATACTCTTAGCGTGGGAGTTGTGAGATCCATGCGCGCCACCATTGCGACGCTGTTTGCGATGAGCCTCATACAGCTCCAAGTCTTTTAAAACCTGACACATTCCACAACAACATCATTTCAAATGCTAAGAGCCAATAGTTGCTCGAGTAGTTGTGTTCGTTGCTTTCTTTACATGCCACCATATCCGCGTAAGTATATGTACACATCGATGCGCGCTAAGAAACAAAGACTGCGCCCACGTTCCAAAGTTTTCATTTAATTTTGGTGTAGTTGAAGAGACACTATACCGTAAGGCGGCTGACGGGATAGTTTTCCACGATTTTTTGCGCTTCGTGAAGGCTTAACCCCGACACACGAACGAGCTTGTCCGCCTTCAGCACGATGACAGCAGAGAAATGTTAAACAACGAATAAGTTCACGTTTATGAAGGCACGAAGTCACGAAAGCGTATCATAGCGAACACGGCTGATTGATTAGGTTCTTCGTTACATGTGCGCTTCTCTTGCTGTAAAAATGCGCTCGAGAAACGTGTTGAAAGGGAGAATTGGTCGCGCACCTCGAGAGAACGAGCCACACGAGTGCGCTGATAGCGTAGAATTTCATCCCAATGCAGTGTGCCACTGCATAAGGTGGACATCATGAGGGGCGAGAGCGAAAAAAACAAAGGCAAAGATAGCATGAAAGTGACTATATATTATATTAAATGCACGGTGTGAAGAATCGTAGTAGGCGTTCTGCAGTCACTTAAATAATCAGATATTGGAAAGCTACTCACGTTTTAAGAGGAAAGTGACGTAAACTTCTTAATTAATTGTCATGATAGCATTTCAAACATGAAGAACCGATCTAAAAAAATGACATCAAACAACTTAAAGCATGTCTACAGCACCTGTGGTCGTAATCACGCTCGTCAAATTGATCTTTGATGTCGAGTACTTGAGCGAGGTTAGTTTTACCCAGCCGAATGAGTTCCAAAGCTAAAAATTCGCCCCAGTTTACCTGAATAAAAGCCCGACCCCCAAATAGTGAAGCGCTCAAATGATACGAAGCAGGTGAAAAATTAAGATACGAAAAGAAAGTACTACGCCATGAAGTTAGGATTCACCGTGTTGTCATCGTCTTCTTCGTCACCTCCATCAATGCCTTTCACTGCGTCGAATTCTTTTCGCGTAATCAACCGCCGCAGCGTTTGTCGCTCTTTCTCTTCAGCATACCTAAAGCACGCGCGCAGCCGCTTCATTTACGAAGTGAGTTGCACCACTACATCTGCAATTAGGGAGTGAATTTACTGTACCTTCAACCTTCAATATAGGTACTATTCATCAAACTAACCTTTCCACAAAAATGCCTGCGAATTGCCCCAGCGCAAACGCGAAAATGGGCACCCCGGTCGCCACGAAGATCCCCACAAAAGCGGCGTGTGAGGCGGGTATAATACCATCGCTGTTAGTAGAGGGGGCTTGCAAACCTGGGTCAATGTCGATATGTTTTAGGGTTTACTCATTGCTTTCATTTGTTGGCTTCGTTATTGCTACCACGTTCAAATTATGAAAACGGAGTAGGTAAAGGAAGGAATGCGGAAAGCAAGAGTGGATGAAGCATGAAGCATAAACTCATCTGGCGTGTTACGATAATTTTAAGGTTTTTACCGCCGGTGCTGAGAGCAGCCACGGAAAAGTAAATGCTGGTGACCAGCCCCCAGTCTTCCACGAGCATCCCATACAGCACCCCAGCGGCCAACCAAATGATTAAGAGGGTAAACACGTGCACCTGCCATCGCAATTAGACAGAAAAGAAACAGCAAAAAGGGTGCACTATGCACTGTGACGAAAGCGTTATTTTAAGGATCAAGACGCATGGAAGTAAAACTGAAATCAAGGAAGGAATATTTCTATTTCTTATGCATCTACCAATTTTAATGGGCTCTCATGGCAAAGGCAAATAACTTCATTCGTGCAATCCCACCCTCGTCTTGTTGTCGGCGTAAAACTTCATGGTTCTTGCTTTCAGGACAAGGCAACGATCCGTGCAATCCACATCTCCGTCTCCGTCCTGATTATTAAGTGGCGGTAGAATATTGAAGACGAGAGCGCAGTGAGTGTAAATCATAGAAGGTGTCGCATCAGTCCATTCATAGACCTTTAATTCATGCCCTTTGACCTTGTAGATTCCCATTCCACGTACATGTCGGCTGTCTATCTCCCTCGCGCGAACTCACCCATCACCTCTACATACACACACCCTCACACACACATACACTCGCATGCGTCCTTCTACACCTGGTCCGCCGTCCAATCCAGGTGCGACGCTTCGCCACTGTAGCTGTCGTTGTCTTCCAAAGCTCCCGCCACGAAAAAGCCGAGGGCCCCGCCAATCGCCGACGCGCCTGCACCAATCAGCACCACGCTGAAGATGCGGCTGACGTCACTGGTTTCGGACAAGGCTCCAAACCCAATGCTGTAGCCCACGTTGGCGGCGTAATAGAACGACTGCGCGTACCTACATGGTTGGAAGAAGGGACGATCCAAAAGAGAAAGAAAGTAAACCAGAGAGAAGTGGCAGCGTAAGCGCAACAAAAAGTAGAAGGCGCGCACACAAGACAGCTAGAGAGAGAGAGACTTGAAAAGATAGGCACACAGAAAAAAATTTTCTGCATGGTATCAAGTACTACGACGGATAAGCGACATCTTGACAACGGCTTCAAGATATTTATTGTCAATAGCGGTCGAAGCTACCCTTCGAATGCTATCTCATATCACTGCTTACGGCCAGTTGTTCAGCCAGCTGTAGACGGCCGCTCCTCCCAGGAGCCAAGTCGCCCACGCCATGAGCACCACGACTTTCGCTGAGGCACTGGACAAGAGACTTAGACAAGACCTGGAACCAGCCTGTATGTTTTGTGGTTGCCATGCAAAAGTGTCCGAGTAAACGTGTTTTGAAACGATATCACGGAGTGTCGGCTATAGCAAGAGAGTTAACAGGGGTAAACCAAGAATACAGAGAGAGCCACCCATTCTTATTTTTCTAGAAACGCAGTCTGAATCAACGAGAGCGGTGAGTAGAGGAAACATGCAAGGCAGGTGTGCTTCTGAGACCTACCCGGTTCCTTTGAATTAGCGCTGTCAGCTCTTCCGTCGTTAATCGCCCGAGTGGCGACTGTTGGTGATCCCACGTATCATCGGCAGCTGCTATGTTATCTGCGTCCTTGCTTTTCTGAGCTTGGTTGCGCTGCATCGTTCCGTGCGCTGCTG
>Ga0307982_1001936_pt1 | contig 16834 bp, 20 predicted proteins | sample OrgLakmetagen989_FD_201847 | JGI IMG/M metagenome (GOLD analysis project Ga0307982, IMG submission 201847) | Saline water microbial communities from Organic Lake, Antarctica - #989 | ecosystem: Environmental > Aquatic > Non-marine Saline and Alkaline > Saline | place: Antarctica: Organic Lake...
CACTTGCCCTCCAACGCCATTCTGGCGACGTGCGAGTTGCACGTCAGACGCAGAGAGTTGTTCAGGCAGACGATGGACCCAGGACCCAGAAGGTTAGCCGGGATGCAGTGCTCCTCCCGCGCGCATGCGCTCCAGTTGCCTTGCACTAGCTCCAGGCTAGCCAGGGGGGCCCACAGATCCCGAGCAATCTGTTCCAAAAACTGCGAGACGTGGCGCGCCGTATTGCTGACCGAGAGAGAAACCCTGTTGAGGGAGGGCAGGCTGACTTGGGAAAACGGGGTCGCCCACAAGTCCATGGAAAGCGATTGCGTGTGCGTGTTGTTGAAGACGCCGAGCACGATCAGGCCTCTTTGGACGGCCTCTGCTTGCGCCGGCCACGGCATCCAGTTCAGGAACACGCATTGCGGGTGGCAAAACCCAGCGACAGCGGCCGGAGCCCGAGCGTCAGGCAGTGGCTTCTTTGCATAACCAAATTGGTTTGCTACGAGGGTCAGGTCTTTGATGCGCCCAAGCCGGCGCAGGAAGTGAATCCACTCGTCCCCAGAGTCTTCGTTTAAGACCACCGTCACTCTGGTATCACGAAAGCGCTCTTCCCACGAACGAGCGCGATGGTCAGGTGGAAGCTTTGTAGCATACATATCAGCCAACTCTTGTTCGGCAACTTCTATATCATCAGTTCTGCCATCAGCAGCATCGTGTGCTGGAACTTGAGGCCTCTCCTGATAGTAAATTCGGATTCCGTGATTGGCGGTGAATTGGACGTTGCACATCATTGTCCCGGGCGAAACGGAGTGGTCGAGCTTGAGAGTAAATGCAAGTGACGCTCGCGGGTTTCAACTTCAAAGGGAGACATGGACCGGTCCAAGTGTGTCAACTTCCTGCCGTCACTCCCCGACTTCCTGCCGTCCGTCACTCACGTCCACGTCACCGAACCCTCGACGCGTCACCTTGAAGAGTGACGGTGTGACACGTCACTTTGAATAGAAAAGCGAGTCCCAACGTCTGCTGCTGAGGCACATTTACATGACATCATGGCCACCACCTGTGACCCACGCAGCACTCGATCGGCCAAGAAGAGCGCCGATGGCACCGCCAGAGGGATGACGCCACAAATGCTTATGATCGCCAAGGACTCCGCCAAAGAAGCGCTGTCCCGTGTGCTTTCAAGCGGCTCGTTCCCTGACCTTAACCAAGAAGCAAGTGTCTCCGTTGGAAGCGTGCCCGGATCTAATGTCGTATGCCTTAGAGCCGGTCTGTATTCGCTGCGGCGTTTGAACGATTGATTGACAGTTGGGAAGTCTACCAAAAGCGAGAAAGCGACCTGTTGCGAGATGTGGTGGACGCTGGTGGCCATGAGCACATTCAAAAGGTTCTCGCTGCCATCATGACCAACCCTGGGGTTCTGCAGCGTGTAAGCTTTGGACAAGCTGTTGTGCTCTGGCTGCCATTGATCAGTATTGTCAACCACTAGATTGGTGCAAAAGTGCTGGTTCCATTGACCTGCACACAAGGGGAAGAGTCCCGCAACAAGGGGCTGGACGGCGTGGTCGAATTTCCGTTCCCAATGATCGACGCGGAGTTTCTCGACGTCAATCCCAAGCAGTTTGATCCCAGTACGTGGAGGTTGCGACTTTGGGATCATGCTCGCTAGCTCATTGCCTTACTTTATGCTTGATGACGTAGCCATCGGGTTTCTACAACAAACTGAAGTGGTCATGCGTCGGATTGCTCAACTGACTCGCGCGGAGTTTTACGTGCGCAGAGGCGCGTTTTCCGGGAACCCTGTTTCTCACCATGGTGCCTGCAGAACCTGACTTCACTGCGCTTTGTGGACGGAGGCATTGTCGCGGAGCAGCGCTACGTGGAACGGGAGTACTTTGAGCACTTTGCCAACAATGGCTGGGATGTCGCCCGTGCAGTGCGAGCCCTGTGGGGCGGTGAGTCGTTCGTTCTTGTACGCATCGACAGCTAGCGCGGCCGCGTTCAAAACTATGTTCTTGTTTTTTTTGTAGGGGAGCGCAGCTGGGAAGCGTTGACCCTGATGACGTCCAACGCTCAAACGCTCGCCGTCATCAAAGCCATCCTGAGCTTGGTTCAGATTATGGAGCGCCGGCTGCTCTTGTGCAAAGCCCCCGAGCTCTACACCCTTGTTCAGGCAATGCTAACCCTCAAGAAGCAAGCTGACGTTGACATTGACGCCGACGTCGCAACACTGACCAGTGTTGCCACGCAAGCTCAGAGTAACGAGGGCGGCGCGCTTGTCTTGGCTCCAGCGACGGAGGACGCTGCTGTCGAGATGTGGGCTCGTGCAGCCGGTCAAGCGTGCTTGCTTGCGCTTGGCGTGAAATACGAGGAGGACACCAACGAAGCCAACTCGTGGACAATGGTCCGAGCCTCCAAGTACGCCGCGAACACGCTCATCCTCTTGCAAGACATGCGTCGCGACCCATGGTCGCCCCTAGAGTGGGTGCCGCTAGATTTATCGGCCCCGTTATGGCCCGGCCGGAGTGGTTCGTTCGACATTACGAGCCCTGCTCAGGACCAACTGCTGACCATTGGAGACGAGTGCGCTGTCACGTGGCTCCGAAAGCCGGGATCGACCGTCGACTTGGTGAGGTTGTATATCCGCCCTACGTGCACGGAAGCATGACGCGGTTGGAACTAGGTTGACATTCGTCTGTACCGGGGTTGCATGGACGGCGTGCCGGAAGGACGGCCTCCGACACAACTCATGGCGGTGTGCCTCTTGGCAGCTCGGGTGCCAGACTCGGGACGTTGTAAGCTCGCGCGACTGCAGCGTCGCTCAATGCAACTCTCACTGGGTCTCTCACTGGGTCTGTAGATACGGTTCGCATACCGGACTACCTGACCGGCGGCGAGTATTTCAAGATCAAGGTCTGCGCAAGCAGGGACGAACCCAACAGCGCCCTCAGTCCGGTCTTTCGCATTTGCAGTCGTACCAACGCAAGCGCTGCCGTCACGCCCTCTTCCAGGGCCTCCCAGGCGGCGCCGCCAGCCTATGCGCCTAGTATCTCGTCGGTTGTCGAAGTCGACGTGTGCACCGCTGCAAGCTTGGAGCAGTATGAGGAAGAGGTCGATCTGCTGCTCAATTTTTGCTTGCCGAGTGCGGCGTCGCTGGCCGAACTGCGATTGAGCGTCGCGGCAGAGATGCCCGACCTCGAATTTGGCTTTCGCAAAGCCCGCCAGCTCGCGGTGGGCAAGACGGTCTGGGTCAAAATTGCTCAGAGCAACGAGGAGAACCAGCCGCTGCAGGGAATGCGCGCAGCCGGAGCGGAGAACACAAAACCCGTCTTTGTCTCAATTGTGCGGGCTTGACTGTGATTGCGCATCGACCCTGCTCTGCAAAGGGCTCAATTACAGGCTCTTTGAACATTGCCGTTGCCGTTGTACCAAGCTGCACTCTGGGACGATGTTCGCACACTTCATTGCCAGTCCGCCTCGTCTTGCCAGCATAGATTAGCTCACCGCGTGAGCAAACGTGACGGGTTAGAGTTGACGAGCAACCGTTCTGCTTGGCACGCGCTTTTATCAGCAAAGTACAAATATAGATTTAACCACGTCACATTGAGGTACATGTTCATAGTTATATACGTGTGTAACTGATTACACGTCACTTAAAATAGCTGGTGTTGCTCATTTTACATCTATAATCAAACCGGCTTCCAACAACCCTTGCTTCATTCGCAGTTTTCAACCTCTACTGCCAACAACCTGCGCTCTAGCGCCATCCGTTCCTCAAGTGCCACAGGCTGCCATTGTTGCTGCATCCACCCGCCTCTTGCCATGACTCGAACGGTGCTCACTTTACAAGAGGTTGAGGACTTGATCAGCGACTCTCTCAAAGACACGTTTCTTCATCAGCACACTCCGTCTCTGCCAGCAGATGACATGCCGCTTCTTCCCGCTTCCTTGGCTGTCGCCGACGAATTTGCGCTGGTCACCAATCCTCCAGCCGAGCTTTTGACAACCAGCTTTGTTGAGCGCAACGCTCCGTTTGTGGCGACGTCGCCAGCCACAAGCAACACTGCGGATGAAGACATGCACACGCTGCGACGTCTCATTCCAGTCGACCAAGCCTTTTGCAACTTGGGCGCTGGCTGGAATGACGCGATTGGTCCAAGTGCTGATACCAGACCCCAGCTGCAAAGTGATCTCGCATTGGGTCGTACACACTCAGCCTCGCACGCGGCCTCTGTCGATTTGGTCGACTCTCTCGCTTTGGAGCCTTGCCCCGCCCGCAAGGCTGCCAAGACCATGCTCATGCAAGGCCGTCCTCTGCAGAGCCGTCCCCGACAAGTCCTTCCGATGCATGACCTCCCCATGCAACCCCCCCCCATGCCAACCATGCCCCCGCAGGGTTTCTCCGTACAGGGCCTCCCCGCGCAGAGGTTCCCCACCTACAGCCTCCCCATGCACGCCTTTCCCACGCAGGGCCTCCCCATGCATGGCCTCGGCTCGGCCCACGCCCAGCAACATGCGAGTGAAGAGCTGGAAGTGTCTTGCATGTACAAGAAGCGCATGTACATGGCCACTGGCCGTGGTCGCAGAACCGTGAAGCAGTTGGAAGCGCAGCAAGGGGATGTGACGGAAAAGGTCAAGTCTGCCCGCCGCCAGCAAGTCGCGCGAAACAAGAAGGCGCAAACCTTGAATGGCCTGCTCGACTCTTTACCCCGCATGCTCGCGATCATCATCAGCATTTCCCAATCGCCGGACGGCGTGGTGACTCAACAGCACCGCCGAGACTTGCACCACGCGCTGGACCTGATCCCTACAGGGGACAAAAAGCTCGAGGAACTCTACGCTGTGTGCTCACTGCTCGAGGCACATCAGAATTCACCTTCAACCTGACCCTCAACCAAGCTTTTCACTCGCTGATGTAAACTATGCCTGCTGCGCAACTCTGCCTGCTGCGCAACTCTTGTGCCATCATTATAATTCACTCGCTCTCGCTCTCGAACTCTTGCGTGACATGACCATCTACTCCAGGCGCATTCGCAGGGCTGTTCCGAAGGTAACCGGTTTTGTCGATACCGGCCGTGTAAGCGCAGGGTGCTGTGCTTTACCAAAGGCATTGGTTGGGGCCGCAGGGGCCAGGGGACGGCGCAGGAATGGGGGGGGAGCGGCACCAAGTGCTTGCCTACTTTTTTCCCGGGACAGCCGACTTTAACAATCAAGCCATCATGGGGTACGTGTGTCGCCGCAACATGTACCACTCATACACCCCTTGTCCTTTTTCCGAAGCGACAATGCCAGCGTTGGATGAAGCCAAAGCTCCCTGGTGGACGCCTACCCCCGAAGAGATAGCTGACGCTGAGGTCCGTTGGCAAGAGCACCTCAAAAACCCACAACCTCCTGCACCTGTAGCTCCTATATGTACGGTATGGTGATGACCATCGCAGGGTCAAGGTTAATTTCAAAGTCGATGCCAAACTGCATCAAGACGTCTGGTGGTCGGCACCATCGCTTGTGGCGTGTTTCACCGAGTCGCTCGGTTCGCTCTGCCGCAAGTTGGAGGGGGACGTTCGAGAACGCCCCTGCATTCACACTCAAGCTCTTTGAAATTCATGCTGTTGGAAGGTGTATGCTCAACATTGCAGTATCGTACGCCAACGTGCGTTCATGGCTGTTGCTTGAAGTTGTGGATGAAGGATTTGCAACGCTTCTTGTCGGTTCACCTATCTCTGGTAGGTCCTGAAAAGGATGTATCGTAAGCTGGAGCATTGCTTCACCGATACCTCTGCGACACGTCACAGAGCCGTGAGCCTGCGTCATTCAAGTTGTAGGCGGTAGCCACTTACCTGCTCAGACGCTGGCACTTGGCACCCATGGCGACCCTGTCGGTTGTCAGTCCGGGTCACAACCCTGCACAGCTTTGCCTGTCGCATCAACGACGTGTCGAACAGAGCCTGCGTCCGTGGAAAAGGAATACTTGCCGTCAACCCCGAAAGACGATGCGCTCGGCAAAAGAGGCGGCGGCAACGCGCGCTGCGCGCCAGCGTGAATACGCCCGGCAGTACCGTCTCAAGAGATCTTCAATTCAAGCAGACGTGCTCGCGTGCTTGACCTTGGCTCTCCGGCTAGCTGCCTCGACGGCTAGCTCAACCGCTGTGCCGTCGTGGGACCACTGGCAAATGCTCGAGGCGTTCCTGACAGCGGTGCCCGTCGGCCCTGGGTTCGGGAGCCTCTACGCGGCGTGCTCTGCGCTGGACGCGCTGCCGCGTACTCCCGTCTCGCCGCCGCCACCTGCGGAACGCCCTCTTCTGCCGTCAGACCCGTCCGTAGAGCCCTTCGAGGTGCCGTTTCTCGAGCCTTGGAGCCGTGAGCGTGGGGAAGTAGCAAGCTCGTTAACTAGTCCCAGTCTTCAAGAGCAGGTTCGCGAGCGCACGCAGGCTGCAGACAAGATGCTGATCTAACACATTGCCGTGCAGCCGAACCAAGGTTCGTCGGGCCTGACCCCTTGAGTGGGAAAGCAGGGGCGTTTTGGAACGTCATCCTCCAACTTGCGGCAGAGCGAACCGAGCGAGTGAACCAAGCGACTCGGTGAAACACGCCACAAGCGATGGTGCCGACCACCAGACGTCTTGATGCAGTTTGGCGTCGACTTTGAAATTGACCTTGAGCCTGCGATGGTCATCACCATACCGTACATATAGGAGGTACACGTGTAGGAGGTTGTGGGTTTCTGAGGCGCTCTTGCCAACGGGCCTCAGCGTCGGCTATCTCTTCGGGTGTAGGCTTCCAGGGAATTTCGGGAGCTTTGGGAGCTTTGGGTTCCTCCAACGCTGGCATTGTCGCTTCACAAAAAGGACAAGGGGTGTATGTTTCGTCCAAACTGCTACTCACGTACTGCCCCATGATGGCTTGGGTTGTTAGGTCGGCTGTCCTGGAATAAATAAGCAAGCAGTCGGTGCTGCTTCCTCCGCCCCCGTGCCGCTCCCCTCTGGTCCGAGCCCCCTCAGCCAAATACCCCAGGTTGTAATACATCCTCTGTAAGACGACCAGAGGTAGGTGGACCGACGAAAAGCGTTGCAACTCCTTCGGCCACAAGTTCCAGCACACAGCCGTGAGCGCACGCCCGCGTACGAAACTGTGAGCATACAACTTCTGAAAGCATCAATTTCAAAGACCGGGTCATGCACCACGCGAGCTGGGCCGTCTGGCACCGGGTTGGCTGGCCCCCGATCGCCTAGTCAGACTCCTCTTCGTCGCTGCTCTGCCACCCCTCCTTGCAAGGCGCGCTTGCCGCGTCGCTGCCGTCCTCGTCGTCCTCGGACCAGTCGTCCTGCTCGCCGTACGGGTTGAGGCGACCGGACGCGCGCTCGCGTGACTGCCACATGACGACAGCAGGAATGACAACCGCGCAGGTCATCATGATGGCCCCGGCGACACCCGCTGTGAGAATTGCTGGGTGCAGCATGATGTAGCCGTTCCAGCCAGGGTACTGCGAGGGGCAGCGGTCACATGACGGGCACGGCCCGCACGCGTCGTCGGGGACGGTTGCGCTCAAGGCCGTCAGGCCCGCAGACACGCCCACGGCAAGATGCTGCAGGAAGGTGTACGGCATGGCAGGTAGCTAACTGGGCACCTGGGCCGAAGAGTGGCCGCCCAACGACGAGCGCGGCGAAAAGGAGTCACGCCCGGCGCCCGGCCGCCGCCGACTCCTGACCGGCCCGGCCAGCGACGTTGGCCCCGCCTGCTCGGGGGTCAGGCCCCAGCGCCAGCGCAGCTGCCAGCGTGGAAGGCGAGAGACGCTCGAGCTCTGCCCGGGCGTCGCGCGCCCGAGACGGCGAGCCCGCTCCCTGCAGGAGCTTGCGAAAAACCCAGAGCGGGCGGGCCTTGCGAGCCGCGCCAAACGAGCACAAGACGCCGAGGTACTGTAGATCCTCGAGCTGCCACTATGCACCGAGCGAGCGTGAGACGGCCGTCGTTGCGCTCGGTCGAGTGGGGCTGGGCTGGGCGCTTACCTGGAGCAGCAGGCACAACTTTTCGCACACGCGAGTCTTGTAGACGTCCGTCAGGTGCACCACCATGTGCCCCCCGACCTCCAGGGCGGCCCAGGCCGCTTTGAGCGACGTGTACAAAAACCTACGTGCACAAGCCTTCGTTGTGAGAGCCCCTGCTGCCAACGGTCGGCACAACGCCCCTCACCCCGTCAACCAAGCGTCGAGCGTCGGGTACGTGTCGACCGACTGCCCCGGTAGCGAAGTATAAATCTCAAAGTTGAAAAAAGGCGGCGAGGTCAGCACCAGATCATAGGTGCCGGGCGCCAGCGTCGCGCCTTCAAATCCAGAGTAGGTCACCTGAAAGCGGTTCCGGTCGCCAGGCTCGACAAACGCCTCCCGCAGCTGGTCGTGCCCTGGCTGCAGGGCCGTGTTAGGATCAAAGCCGTGGTAGCACTCGAGGTCGGTCGCGATGGCCGCGACCATGCGATCGCCCCAGCCTGCGCTAATGTCGAGCATGCGCGTGGCTCGAAAGCGTCGGATGATGGCCACGGCCAACGAGGGCTTGAACTGCGTGCACTCGCGTACCTGCAAGGCAAAGCCGTCACTTCGAAGCCACCGCCTGACGCTCCGACCGGGATCCCTTCCCCGCAGAGAAAAGAAGCGTTCGCCTGCCTTCGTACCATGGCGTAAAACTGCTCCCGCATCGTGAATGGAGTGAGGCGGCGATGAGCTCGCCAAGTTGCTCGCAGGAGCGCTTCCACAAAGCCTGGCTGCTGCCACTGCTCCAGCGGCGAGTGAGCCTGCAACCGCGCTTCGTGAGTCAGGTGTCCGATCCCTCGCCGGTGCGAGCCGAGCCGGCGGGGACCTGATCTTGACGTCGAGCCTGCAGGCGAGGCTTTTCCTGGTAAAGGTCAACAAGCACGTCCATCGCGTCGTAGTCTGCGCTGCTAGGTTAGGCAGCATCGTTCACCGGTCGTGCCCGCGCCCTCCCTCTCACCCGCTTTGTCATGTTGTATTCCCAAGTAGCCGTCTTGGAAGAGCAACGGAAACAGCAGACGGCCATTTGCACCGCGGGCCTCGAAGCGAACGTTGTGCGGAGTGCATCGCACCGTGGTCCAGTTTGCTTCGTACGTTCGCAGGGCCGCCATCATGGCCGCTGCGCGTTCAGGAGCAATAAACAGCCGCTTCCACGGAAACGACAACTGGCCAGCTCTGAGAGCGTTGGCGAGCGACGGCACCAGGTCTTGAAAGGCAACCTCCGGCGCGTCGGCAAGCGCTTGCCCGTCCAGCGCGAGGTACGCTGCCGCCCCTGGCGTGACGCTGGCCTGCAGCAAGGGACGTGAGGCGGTGCCTCCGAGACCGGTGTCGGTCAAACGCGGCGTTCGCACCTCGGTGGCGAGGCCCACTTGGGTTTCGACGCGTAGGTCTTTGACGAGATCAAGGACAGCCGGATCCACCTTGCCCCCTTTTTGAGACAGCGCCATTCCCCAGGCTCGGACGGCGGTCCTCAGCTTGACGGCTTGTCGCCGCGCGGCCTTGACCCGTTCCGACACGGACGGAGAGCTTGGGGAAGGGTCTTGGTCGCAGTAATCGACAAACTTGACCACCGTGCGCAAAAAGGCGACCTCTTTGCGCTCGAGGCTCGAGGCGCCTGGCTCTTTGCGCTGCAAAAGAGCGCCAGCGCTCGGCCGCACGCGCTGCAGAAGCGCCTGTCGCCCGCGGCAAGTTGTAGTGAGCAATCTCAGGCATACGTTGGGCAGGGAGCTACCTCAAACGGGAGAAGTGGCAATGAGCTTTCTGGCAGCATGCGCTTCTGGCGCTTGCAGGCAGCCTCTGCTTCATGGCTGAGCGCGCCCGAACAGAAGTCGGGCAGGCTCATTGTCTCCATGGTCGAAAGGGCCTTTCAACCAGACGCCTTGCCTCTCGGGTAAGTGCGTTCCAGCTCGGACGCCTCCTTTATCCATTCAAGAGGAGTGGCTCGCCAACGTCATTCGAGCAAGAGCGTTGCGCGCGGCGGGCTTTCCGCTTGGGTTTGAAATGAGCGTCTTGCCAAACCTCGTGGCAATCTCGGTGCTCTCTTACCTTAAGCGCGCTTGCCATGTGCAGCAGAACCCCTCATCAAGTTGCCAAATACGCGAGTCGCCGAAACTGTCGGGCCCCTGGTTCTGCTAGGCTGCAAAGTATGACAGCAGACAGTTGTCAGAAGCTCACAATAACGTGGCGCAAGGGCTTGACTCTTGTGGATGCTCGGCACGCACGTGTACCCCTATGTGACGTGGTATTGGGATACGTGTGCTCGAGTCGACCGAAAATAGCTCGGCACTTATCAGCACCCGACCTCTTCCGATCAAGCTCATTTTACATGCCATTTTCCATTGGTCTCAGGTTTGTTACAACCCGTCGACACTTGATCATGTCTCCTTCCTGCCAAGCGTTGGCTCGTCTCAACGAGTTACACTCCAAGCATGACGCTTGTGTTACCAAGATTGCTGCTCACAAAACAGCGCGCAAACGCGCCAAGGCTGATGTTCGCCAAGTCAGAGCTGCCAAGGACGGACTGGTGACCAAGGTCCATGCTCTGCGCACCACCTTCTTCCAAGGAGTGCAGCGCGACGCTGCAAAGCTGCTTGACAGTAAGTCGGGTGGTTCTGATGATTGTGGTTCTTGAACGATTTGAGTGCCATTTGATCCTCCCACTATTGCTTAGGCTGCCAACACGTGACTGTGACCGAGGTTCAAGCCCGTTGGGCCACCAAGATGGCCGACGCCATTGCCAAAGAAGACGAGGTGGCCTGTTTGGATCGCAAGCTCGAGCTTGGCCATCAAGCCCTGGTCGCTGACAAGTCCAAGCTCTTGCGGCTCGAGGCACAGGTCACCCAGCTCCAGCAAGAGCTTCGAGAGCTGCACGGTCAAGTGATCAAGACGCTGGAAGGTAAACCCCGATCGGTTGACCTTTGCTATCTCTTAGTCTCACGCCGTCTGATTGCTTTGCGTTGCAGGCCACCAGGATTCAGCCGAGGAAAGCCAGCCCCAGGCCAAAAAGAGCAAGCCCACCCCCAAGCCACACGCCGATTCTCACGCCAAGCTTGCTTCACAAGGGCCGACGGCGATGGACTCAGCCAAGGCCCTCAAGCTCTCGACGAACACTCCGACTCTGGCACCCACTTCGTTGCCAATCACGTCTTCCACCGTTGCCACGGCGCCGGCCCCACAGGATGAGGAGGACGAAGACGACTACCCTTCAGCTGCAGAGGCGGACGAGGACTACGATGCCACCAACGAACCTGACCAGGGCGAGTCGGACTCTGAAGCAGTTGGAAACAAGCAATCGCTGCGGGTGGAGCAGACTCGAAGCAAGCTGATCAAAGAGCTCAAGGCGGCCCCGACGTTTGATCGCTTACTCGACCCTTGCGCGACGGTGGCCAAAGTGGCGATTGTTCGCTACTGCCAAACTGCTCACGAGCCCTACTTGGTGTACAAGACGCGAGCCGGCAAGGTGGTGGGGACCCCCTTGCGCAACCTGACTCCGGCTTGGACGCTCGAGGTGCACGTGGTGGTTGCCATGATGGAGTTCATGAACCACGACATGGCGGTGTGGTCTGGAGCTGGCGTGCTGAACGTGGACAAGGTGCGCGAGTACGTGGACGAGACCAACTTTTACGCCAAAGACCGGTTTGACGACTTTGTGCGGACTCTGGCCTCCCCCGTTCGTCAGTCTTCACTCAACTTGGCCTGAGCTGTGAACGCCAGATCTTTTTTTGCTGTACGATGTTCAGAAGGTTCCATGTTAGATGTGGTCATGACCCAGACAGAAAAATTGATTTACTCGAGAGGTGCGTCTTGCTACTTTCAAGTCACCTCACGCAAGCAAGGAGGGTTGCGGTGTGGTCATTCAGTGGAGCTTCAAGAAAGTCTTGACAGCGGCAAAGATGACGGTACCGAGTGACCTCCTGCAGGTTCTTCAACTTTGGCAAGGCGCCGCAATCTACTCCTGTGTAGCGGACAGCGGGTCCCCATTGATTGCAAACCTTTGCTCCGCCTCGTGTGACTCTTAGCAGAGTGAGACTCGCGAGCAAGGTGAGGCGCAACTGACAGCGGTCACATGGTTAAATTTCAAGGCGGCGGATGTCTGGAACAATCCTCTCTCATGAGCCGACCGATGCGCCGCGCAAAGTTTGCCTTGCTAGCCTTGGTGATTCTTGTTCTGTTGGACGTCGGGTGGATAACGTACAACGTCCAGCACGGCGCTTACCGTGGCTTGGTCAATGGCAGAGTGACTTCCCGGCAAGCCATCGCGGCCCTCTGGGCCTGCGTGCTGCTAGCAGAAGTCGCCCTTCTGACCAACATGGCAGCCGAGGCGCCCTCGCTCGCCCACGCGCTCGGGGCTGGAGCCCTTGCGGGATTCGCTATTTACTTTACGTTCAACGCAACAGCGCTCGTGACCTTTTCCACCTGGACAGCAAGCGCGGCAATCGTCGACACCATGTGGGGAACCGTTCTCCTGGCAACCGCCAGCGCTGGCGCCTGGCACTTGGCGTCGGGCAGAGCGTGCTGCACGACTGATTGAGTGGTCTTGAAAACATGATAACCAGCCAAGCTTGACAGGTCGTGGCGACTGCGCATCGCTGACAACTTTGAAAGCGCTCACTCTTTTGAAGAATGTGCATGGTAGGAGTGGTGCCCGAGAAGGCGGCGAGTCTCAAGACGTCAGAAGCGCTCCTGGCCCCCACGGACAATGATGTCATTTTCTGAGGCTCCATTGCTGAGTCGAGCCGTCGCCGTGCCAAGACCTGACGGGAATCTGCACCCGGCACGATGTTTCTTGATGAGGAGCATGCCGACGAAGCGCGTCAGCTGGGCCTGGGCCTGTCGCTTAGCTTGATCCGCGGCCAAAGCAGGAGCCAAGAGGTGCTAACCGTCAGGTTTCTAGACGGCAATGCTGCGGTGAAAAGCGATCTGGGGTCGCAATTGGATGCGCTGATGGCCAAAGTGAGGGAATCCGCCACGGCCAGCCCTGACGCTCACCCGTTTGCCGTTGAGATTGGTGTACCGGGCCTTTGCCAAATGCCCCCCTCCGAAGCGCAAGCGTGGATGGCTCGGGCCGATCAGGTCGCCTGCTGGGCCGACGTGCTGTGGCTGTCCACGGAGCACGACGATCCCCAGCCTGCCAACCTGGCAAGACCAGTTCGAACGTTGCCCATCAAGTGCCGCGTCACAACGATCGTTCTCAATGACGTAAGCACTTGCATCACGGAGTACATGCAGCCGTTCTTGGCAGCAGCGTCAAGCATCGTGGCGTTGAAGGACGGGTGGCTACGGGACTACCCTCCCCACATGGTCCCACGATTGCGGCGGCTGACAGTCGCCTCGCCGGCGGGTCTCAATACATGGCTGACCGAGTTCTCTCGGGCCGGCCAGGGCCCGCTGACATGGCTTCAGTGCGACGGGACTCCTTTTGATGACGCGCTGATCGTCCCTATGGGCGCCGTCAACGCCACCACAGTCATTTTCTCTGAACCCAGGGTTGTTCTTGATGGTCCACCAGTGGGCATGCTCTGGGGGCAGAGCGCGTCGGCATGCCATGTCGACGCGCGGGTGGTCGCGGTCCCGAACGAACCGATGAGCTGCATGCTCAGGCCTGACATCCAGTTGCAAGGCACCATCGTCATCGGCTCGCTTTGGTCTGGGATCGGAATGGCCGCGGAGCTGAGGCCCGAACCGCGCCCGCTTGTCGTTGCTGCGACTGTCGTTGACCTCGGCCCAGTGCCCTCGTACGACCAAGTGCAAAGCCAGCTGGCCAGCCGGTTTCCCAATGCCATCGTCGTTGTTGTCGAGCTTCCGTCCCCACGAGGCCGAAGAGGGCAGCTGTACGCAGAACGGCTTTGGAGAGCGTCTCGCGCAGCAACTTGCCGTCTTCTCGACGATCTTGGCTACTTTGCGCAAACGAAGGTTGATCATCCGGCGTACAGCTCAATCTGTGGGTACTCGTTCGACGCGAGGCTCGCTACGTCGTCGACTCCGGTGGGATCGGCAAGGCAGTCACTATGGCCCCTGCTGCTGGCCGCGATCGTTCGGTCCCAGCCGTTGGAAGAGGAGCTGGTCATCACGCTGCTCAAGCGACTGGCCGTCGACGAATGCCTCGCCGTTTTGCAGCCAACGAACGAGACGGGCCAACCCATGGTTCACATGCAAGTCTTGACTTAGTAAACCATTAGATTCAACCGTTGTAAGCGTGATTGCGCGTGATTGTGCTGCGAGCGACATGGGCATCATGGGGAAATCCGCATAAATTAAATCAAGCACGTGCCCTGCGCTTCAGGCAACCGCATCCCCAAACAGACTCACCCAATCGCTCACAAGCAGAGGACCAAGGGTCATGGGAATGGTTGCGTCCGGCAGCAGGCTGGCAATCCACATCAACGAGGCAGGAGCCATGAGCTTGGGAAGGTAGTCCTTCGACAGCCCTGCGAACCCTGGTCGCGCAACCTGGGTCCACACCTCGAGGGCTTTGGCCTCTTGCTTCTGATGCACAAAGAAGCAAATGATGGACGGGACCGCAGACGCCAGGGTGGTGAGGCTCAGCTGGTAGTGATGCCACAAGCTGCATGCCGTTTCCAGGTCCCTCCCGGGTTCGCACGCCACGGGGTCCGACTCGGTGAGCAGGGTTGTCAGCAGCCACCATCGGGCAAACCCCGTTGAGCTGCGCGACGCTTGCTGAGCGGCCATGTGCACGACCTTGTCCAAGTCTTTGCTGGGACCAGTGTCGGGCAAGCCCAGAGCCGTGCCCAAGGGGTAGTACCGGGCAGGCGAGCACAGCCTGCCAGTGTGGTGCAGGCTCAGGGCTTCGAGCAAGAGATTTTTGGTGACCTGAATGCTCTGAATCTTCAACAGCAACGTGCCCCCAGACATGCCCCCGGCCTGATCCTCCACCTTGCTTGAGTGGGTCACGATGCAAGGCACGGACGCTGGCGGGACCAGGGTAAAGTACGACCGGGTACTGTCCTTGATCAACGTGCGCATGGCGTCTTGCATGGCAGGAAAGCTTAGACCGACGGCGTCTGTCGGTCGCGAGCAGGGCTTGTCCAGCAACGCTGGTTGAGGCTTTGCTTTTTTGGAGGGCGGAAGACCCAGGAGCGACTGCGCGGCAGGCTCGGAAGCGTGCGCCGAACGCTGAGCGAAAGAGCTGGCGGCGAGCGAGGTCATGGTATCTGAGGTAGTTTGCTTGCTGCTGGTAATTGATCCAGAAGGTGGTGCCCGGTCATTGACCCGCTTCTTGCCGGGCCGCCACGTCACATAAACCCTCCTTGTGCCACGTCACGTCGCGTGACGTCACGCATTCATGCCGCAGAGATGGGTCAGGCTCGCAAGCGCGCGATGAAGGATCGTGGGGCAAGAAGCCCGGTGCGCATGTCACCTGCGCGTCGCGCCGCCCAGGCCGTCGCCGCAAAAGCCGCGGCGCAAGCCGCCAAACAGGCTGCGGACCTGGCCCTTCGAACTGCCAGGCAGGCGGCGGAGCTGGCCCTTCGAACCGCCAAGGAGGCCGCGGAACAAGCCCTTCAAACCGCCCAGGACGTCCAGCGGGTTGACGCTGAACGCGCCGCGCTCGCCTCAGCCGCCCGAGAAGGGCCCGACGCGCTTCGCCGAGCTCGCCTGCGCGCCGCGTACGGTCGGCTGGCCCGGCGCGCTGCCAAGCGCGCGCGCCGAGACGCCCGGCTGGCTGCCGCTCACCCTGGTCCGGGTGGTTCGAACGGCTCCCGAGACCTCGAGCTCCACTGCGTCCTTTGCCTAGACAAGTGGACGGCTGGATTCGTATGCCCGTACCAGCACGCAGCGTGCACCGAATGCTTGCGGGCGTTCAACGACGCAAAGGCCACCGGGCTCTTTGGCGCAGAGGAAACGCGCGCGCACTGCCCCCGACTCCCACCCTGCTCACTCCCACCCGTCGTCTTCTTCAAAGTTGGGACGCCCGTCTCGCGAGTTGGCAAGACTTGGTAGACCAAGTTCCGACTCCCAGCCTGCTCATTCGCACCCGTCATCTTCTTCACAATGCAGAGGTCAAAGCGGTCGAGTCGGTACTCTTGCAAAGTGAGTCGGATGCACTGTGTGAACTCGAAGACATGTACATAAATTACTCTGAGTCACGCAGTCAGCCACCCAGTCATAGCAGCGTCACGCGTCCGCGAGACAACTCAAGGACGACCGTCTCGTTGTACCGCAGGCCCACCACGCACTTGGACTGCCAGTCTCTCATGCCGTCTGGGTGGTCGTGGTTGTCAAACATGGCCATCGTGGGTTCCATGGCCTTGACCAACCGCGTTCCTGCCGGAACCGAGATGGGCAGGCACATGCGCTGAGCGACGTCATTTCGAAAGCAGCCCCGCGCCGCAATTCTTTGAGCAGCCTCGTCTTGATCGGGGCAGGCCTTGTCCCACAAGACCAGGCTCCTCATCTCCCACCAGACGCCGTTCCGAACCATCCCCTTGGCGATGAACTCAAACTCCATGTCCTTGTTCTGGGCGCACACGTCCTTGACTCGAATCATGGCCAACGATCCGGCCTTGGCAGCAGCACTCTTGGAAGCAGCAATCTTGCTGGTGGTAATCTTGGTAGACTTGGTCGACGCCTTCTTGCCAACGAGGGGCTTGGCGGCGACGGTAGCAACGGTGCTTGATTTGGCTTCCATGATTGATGGGTAAATGACCCTTTTGGGCCCAGCGCGGGAGGGTATCCTTTTCAGCATGCATACGTAGCTTTACGCCACATGTAGCGCCATTGCACACGCAGCGCGCGTAGCACATGTATCCATTACGTGCTCGGGTGCTACATGTGGCGTAAAGCTACGTATGCATGCTGAAAAGGATACCCTCCCG
>Ga0307982_1001938_pt1 | contig 16821 bp, 3 predicted proteins | sample OrgLakmetagen989_FD_201847 | JGI IMG/M metagenome (GOLD analysis project Ga0307982, IMG submission 201847) | Saline water microbial communities from Organic Lake, Antarctica - #989 | ecosystem: Environmental > Aquatic > Non-marine Saline and Alkaline > Saline | place: Antarctica: Organic Lake...
AGAGGCCAGGGCAGCTGCCCCCGCGGCCTCTCCTCCTGACCTCAGCTCTGCCGCCGCTGCCAGCACCCCGTGCACCAGCAGGTGGGCGGCTTTGCGAGACAGGGCAGTGTGCAGATCCTCCGCGTACGTCAAACCTGTGATACGCTGCCAAGTTGAGCTAGACATGGCTTGTGGCTTGAGTGTGGCGGTGCTGGACTCGCCTTTGCCTTCGACCCCCCCCAGCCGAGGGTTCAGCTGTGCCAGATCGTGAAGCGGCAAGGCGCCCCCAAGCGTCTCAGCCCTGCAAAACAGGGAAACGCCGATGAATGCGCCCGTTGTGATGTTTTGATGCAGCTTCCGCCGCGCACTACACAAGCTGCTGCTGGGAACGGCAGCAGCTGGCGCCAATGCTCGCCACGGGAAAGGTGCCTGCAGCGCTGGGGCTGCCGCACGCAAGTCGTACTTTGCTGCCAGCATGCTGGAGGTGGGTGTCCCTATGGCATGGAGCAAGCTGATTCCTCCTAGTCCTGACTGCAGCTGCTGCAGCTGTGTTTTGGCAAACACACTGACCCCCCGCTCCGACGCAAGGTGGGACAAGATGCCACGTTGGGAGCTGCGTGTCTCAACACTGCCGTACCCTGCTGACCAGCCCAGCTTTGCAAATTGTGCCCTGCGACTATGGGGCGGAGTATGTGCATGCATCTGCATGGAAGACTGTCCTGAAAGCAGGCGGCGAAGCGCTGTCTCCGCCTGGTCTGCGGCGCCGACAGTCACAGACCCTGCGCGCTGGGCGAAGGCCACACCCAGACGCAAGGCATCGGCAACGGTGACCATCCCAGATGATCGCACTCGTAGGGTGGCACTTGCCCTGGACAGCTGTAGGGGGGGGCTGCGAGCTTGCTCACTGGGCCGCCTGCCTGGGGAGGGCTGGGTGTAATCTGCGACCAGCCCTGCCTCATCTGAGACACCCAGAGCACGGCCATGCGCAGGCACCTGCCGGAACAGCGCTCCTGTTGGAATGAAAAGCGCGTCCCCTGGGCCCAGCACAATGGTCGCCGGCAATTGGTGCGCGGATGCATTGGACAGTCCAGGGGGCAGCTTCAGCATTGACTCGTACACCCCACCATGGGCCAGAGGCGCTTCCTGAAGCACTGCAGCAACCCACTTTTCTTCCTCTGCTGTGATGCAGGCCGTGCTCCGGCTGCATGCCTGCCGTCGATCGTGCTCCTCCGCCCCCAAGGGCCGTGGGGGCGGGGGAAGGAATTGCCAAGCCGAGGTGTGCTGCAGCTGCAGACGCAATTCAGGTGTCATTGCCCGCATATAAGAAGTGCTGCCTACTGTGGGCGCACTCCACAGCATGCTCTCATGAGCAGTGCCGCTTCCTAGGAAGGCTGCAAATGCAGAAGTGGGTTGGGACATGGTGTTGGGCTGAAGCTGCGAGTCCTGCAGAACAACCTCTGCAATTGAGCCCTGCTGAAGAACAGATAACAAGCGAGTGATGGCCAATTTGCCACCCTTGGCTGATGTTGTCTTTGTGTCGCGGTGTGTGGAGCTGGCATGCGAAACAGCTGTCACTTGTGGGCTTGCTGTGAGAAGGCCATTCGACAGCTTGTGCAGCACACTGCCAACTGCACGATGGGAAACCCACTGGGCTGCGTGAATTGGGCTCTGCATTCTTCGTGTGCGAATGATCACTGTTTACAGACACGGGTGAAGCAACTGACCTGGTTTGCCCCAAAGTGATAGCTGGCCGGCAAAAGAGTCTGGAAGCCGTCATCGAAAGAATCCAATGCCATGCCGGGAACAGACAAGCACATAGCATCAGCTGCGGTAGATGCAAGCCAAGGAAACATTAAATGGTTGCCATTATCAGGCCGCATCTGTGGCTCAGCAGCCAGCACATGCGCTGCAAGACTTGCCGACAGGACAAATTTCCACACCTGCCACATTCGTGGCAGCTTCCACAAGCACCCAGGCAAACTCGACATGCTGGAGCTCTTAAGAAGCCCAGTCTGTCAAAAGCACAGTTTTTGAAGTTGGCTCCGGAAAATGTTGAGGCTTGCGCCCTGGCTCGTGTGGTCTTTTCTCCAACCAGCAGCGCTCGCCTCATGATGACGAGTCTTCTGGGGGGGGGGAGTGCTGTCGCTTCAAGGTCTCTTGGACAACATAAATGATAAATGGAGGCCAGCAAAACATATTTCAGCAGTGTGCATACCATGGCCCAAGCCAATCCAGTTGCGCTGCAGTAGGTGGGAGACTGCCTTTGTCCAAAAAGGAGGCCACTCGACCGGAAGCAAAGTCTGCTCGTCGCCTAGCTGTCTCTGCCCAGTGAGGTCCACTGTGGGACCACTATGGAGCCCAAAGCTAGCCATTTATGGCCAACAAGAGTAGCAGATGCTGCGTATGTCGTCGGGCTGCACCCAAGGACCCCATCATCTGATGCGCAGCACGGCGGCAGCAGCGACAGTGAAAGCGACTGCGGGACGGCGGAGTGGGAAGGGGCAAGCTTCGGTAAAAAGCTGTGGACCTCTTTCGGGGAACAGTTTGCATTCCAGCCTGGAGTCCCCTCATATGACGCAACAGACCCCCTGCCAATTGTGGACGTTATTGTGGTATGTACAACAGCGAGTTGCCCACACCTCGCTGAGCTGCAATTACCGCACCCCCTACCGCAGGTGATGCCCTCTCGCGGCGACGAAGTCCCGCATGGCTACGAACTGATCGAATATACCGTTGGAGGTCTGGAAGCAGATCTGAACCGTGGTTCACCTTTCGGATATGCCACCATGCTGGCCGTGAAACGATACTCACCATTTTTGGAGCCAGAGCTGACCACCGGCTCTGGCGTCCACCCCAGCGAGATTGGAGAGGGCATGGTGCCATGTGTGCCTGCAAACGACGTGTATCCCTCAGACCAATGCCCCCTCCTTGACATTGACATCCTCAGCGGCTCAGCTGGGCACGTGGCTGCAGCTGTGCAACGCGACAACACGGGAGCAGGCTCCATCTCTGGGCTACAGTACCCAAATGGGGTGCGCCGCTCAGAGCATGGGGAAGACGACTTTGGTCTCTCCGCCAAGGGCTTCCTGCACCACGGCTTCGGGCCATCTCTGGCGGACTTGCAGGGCGCGGGGTATCTCCCCCACTCCCTGGGGAACCCCACATGCTTGGCCCCCTGGAGCCTGGTGCGCCACACCCCAGCAGGCAATGACGCAGACTTGAATGTGCTGAGTGGGGGCGACACGCTGTGGCTGGCCATGCGCCGGCACGCGTCAGGCGCAGCCCTGGCCAAGCCGTACTGGGGACGAGTGGCGCAGCTGATTGACAGCGGCGCACTTGTTGCCGGGGTGGCCCCACGCCCTGCAGCAGACGCCGACTATGCCTTGGAACATGCTGCTGGGGCAGAAGAGGCTGCAGCGCTCACCAGCGACCTCGCAGCTATGGCCAGCGGTCGCGTGCCCCAAGCGCTTGCCGCCGCCGCCGCCGCCGCACTGCAATCCTCCCCATCCCCATTCATATCTGCACGAGCTCACATGCGTGGGCCTATTGTGGACATTGTTGTCATCAATACTACGCAAGGGGAGTCTGCCCCCCCCGGCTATGTGCTGCTGCACACCAGCGTCAACCTAGGGGCGATGGGCGACCGCATCCACTTGGCATTTCGCCGAGGAAAGCCAATGGGCCTTCAAGACCAGCCCCTCGCGGCCTGCCTCATCAGCACATACCCGCCCCCACCAAACGACACCAGCGCGCAGGCTGCTGGGGGCATGCACTTGCGTGTTCCGCCCCGCATCGATGTTCCTGCTGGTCTTCCTGCGTTCGTTGAAACGCACGGATGTCTGTTTGGGGGGGCTCTCGCAGACTATCGCCTGCAAAGCACACCTTCAGCATGGACAGCCAGCTACCAAGGTGTCTTGCAGTCGCAGCAGCAGCTGGCAGTGGGCGAGACGGCTGCATGGGGCCACAGCGCTCGCATTCTCCACAGTGGACTGAGCACTGCATCTGCCAGCACATCCGGCAGCAGCAAGACATGGGATGGCCCTGTGCTGCGACGGCGCTCAATGAACCTGGAGACAATCTCACTGGGAGGGGGCTCTTCGGCCCGTGCAGGTGCCCTTGCGTCCCACGCCTCAGCGGAGAGCGTGGGGGTGGGGGGGGGCAGCGGAGCCGGCTCCGACCTTGCTGGCGGTGGCATTACCCCCGCCCGTCAGCGCAACAACATCACCAAGCACCTCCTCTCGCCTCCGCCAGGGCCCAGTGAAATGGCCATCCCCACCTGCCTGTCCCACGCTGAGCTGCCCCCCCCACGCCACATGAGCGAGCTGCAGCCCTGCGAGTTAATGGACGAGAAGGGGCGAGTGAGCTTCCTGTACTCGCTACGGTTCTCAAGGCAACTGCCAGCCACCACGGCACAGGCTTTGACGCTGTGGTATGCGCTGTGTCGCTGCGACGGTGCGGTGCTGCTGCCGGCGGTACAGCGGGGAATTGCCGCATGGGGTGCCGCACGTGATGCGCCCACCCCGCCCCGCTCCTGGCTGCACAGCGCCGCCGCCATGAAGAACCTGCGCGTGCCCGAGGCTGCGTTCCATATGGGATTTCTCTCTGCACTGCAGCTGCGGGGCATTCTGGAGGAGAGCTTGGTGGCCATGCATAATGTCCTGCTGTGCGGCGGCGGCACAGAGCAGCAGCAGGCTCAGCCCCAGCGGCAGGAAGGCGCACAACAAGCTCTGACACTGCACACAAGCGCATTTAAGCAGGCCCACCTGGTGCAAGTGGGAGAGAAGACACAGCGCCTGTTTGGGTTTGGCCTCGGGTATGCTGTTCCACTCCAAGCCTACATCCACCTCATCACTGGGGATTTTGCACTGCCCTTGCGGCCTGTTCTGCCTCTGAGTGTGTGTTCAACCTTCAGGCTGCAACTGACAATGCTGCCTGACGCGCAGCCTTTCATATTTGAGCTGCCGTCGCCCCTGAGTCTGCCGCCCTCCAGCGGCAGCTACCTGCTGCTATTCCAGTGCTTGAGCCCCCTAAACATAGTCAACGTGTTGGGGCTGCTGATGCTGGAACGCAGAGTCCTGTTCCACTCCCGCAACGGCAGCGCCCTGTGCCCCGTGTCTCAAGCCCTCAAGAGCCTGCTGTGGCCGCTCTCCTGGGCATTCCAACACATCCCCATCGTGCCCCCGCACATGGGCGCACTACTGGAGTCACCAGTGACTACCCTGCTGGGGATGCTGACAGATGACCTGCCTGCTGAGATCCCCCCCGAAGTGTGGCTGGTGAACCTAGACCTAGACTGCATCTCCCGTGGATGCGCTGTGAAGAGTGTTCTGCCGAACACCGAAGGAGGTGGCGCGCCAAAAGTGTTCTTCACTGGCGATGCCCCTGAAGACGAGGTACTGCTGAGCGACCCAAGCCGCTCCAGACGGGACGTGACGCTGCTGCTGCAATCCCCCCCAGCAAGCAGCACAGACAGTGAGTGGGCATCAATTATTGAAGATTTGCAGCTGACTCCAAAGTTCCCCAGCGCGTCAGGGGGGGTGTACCGCTGGGGGGTCCCCGGGGAACTCGTTGCAGGCTCTCGGGAAATGTGCGTCGTTCCGCCTCGATTGCCTGTGCAGGGGCACATCATGCGCGGCAGCACGGGGGAGGACTGCATGCGCCTGCCTGTGTCCACTGTGGCCTCCACCCCCGCCCGCCCCGCCCTGCTGCAGGTGCTCCGCTCCCCAGGCTCCCCCTACAAGCAGTACGCACAGGGCATCGAAGAGTGGAACACGGAACACAACGGGGGCATTTCGTTCGGGTCGGTCGCCCGTGCAGTGCAAGCAGCCTCGACCCCCCCCCCCAGCAGCACCTCCACCCCCCCCGGCCTGCCTGCCTCGGCCGTGCAAAGCCCAGGCAAGGATGGGGCACCCCCTTTCACTTTCTCCACCCCTGCTCAGCCTGCAGCGCTTGTACCGGATCCAGCTTTTGTCAGTGGGTTGCCGTTGCATTCGGGTAAGGCCTCCATTGCGGCAGATGCGGGGCTGCTTGCCGCCGGCCAGTTCATCCGCGACATCGCCCTCGCTGCTGGTGCTGCTGATGCTTTAACACTGGCAGGCATGGCAGGCGGGACCGCTGCAGAGGGCGACCCATTCCCGCTGTGTTCCGCTGCAGGAACTGTCCGCGCTATCGGACACGCCTGGGCGCTGCAGAGTCCAGGAAACGCTCTCGGCACAAGCACATACTTGGGCATACAACATCATGTGCACAGCAGTATAGCGCAGCTGTCACCTGGGCTAAGGGCATTCATGCTGCGTGCTGTGATGGCGGCACCCCTTGTTGCCCCCCTACCCCCCCTTTTACCCCCCCTGCCCAACGGCAGTATGTCCCTCAGTGATGCAAGCTTAGCTGCAGTGAGCGACATGCAGGGCAGTTTCCGGGGGGGCGCTGCATCCCGTGTAAACATGCGGTCAGCTCTAGCAGAAGCCCTGCAAGACACGCCCCAGCGGGCCTCAGCCGTCGCCCTGCAAAGCCAGTCGTGGAGGGACTCCCGCATGGTGACGCCATACCGCCCGTGGTTCCACGCTGGGGCCGCCATGCATGGTCTGCAGGCAAACATGCCGTCTATGCCCGTGGCAATGCACACTGCAGCAGTGGTGGGCTGTCCCAATTCCCACTTGTGGTGCTGGGGGGAGCTGCCCCCGTCTCGGGCGGCTGAGGCCGGGCAGACGCGCCCACGCTCCGTGAGCACTGTGGACGGTGATGTTCCTGCAGCAACGGTTGTGGAACACATGATGGTCAGCGTTCCGCCCCAAGCTGCCATCCTTCTCTGTATGCGTTTTGCGGCACTGGGCACAGGACGAAACCCGCTAGGTGTGGACCTGACAGAGCAGGTTGCTGCTACCACGGATGGCGACAACGCATCAACACCTCAGATACTGCACAGCTCCAGCGCAGCCCACGAGGAAGGGCCAATTGGCATGCGAGGGCGCCGACGGTCAGCAACACAGCCAGATGATGATGACACCAGCGTGGGTGGGGGGGTCGTAACTGCCTTCTTTGGCGCCAGTGCAGAGGCAGAAGCTCGGCAGCGCAGCTCAAGGAAGCGGCGAAGCAACCCAACGGGAGCCCCCAGTCGCATGTCCATGCGAGCCAGCGCCAACGCTGGTGCAGCTGGCACGGTGCAGCGCGACCAAAGCCACTCCAGCGACGACGAAGACGGAGCTGAGTTTGAGCTTAACAGCGCTGAACGTGGCAGCTGCCCCAGTGGGGTGCCTGGTGTCTCGGAGAACCCATACAGTATTGCGGCTGTGACCAGTCACGGCAGCGCCATCCGCATGGGTGGGGGCCCTGCGGCTGACGCTAACGACACCATCCTGTCTGAAACTCGCACCAATCGGGGCCAAGCTGCTGAGAAGTGGCTCGGCAAACTCACACGGGAGGTGGCAGCTCGGTTCCTGGTGCAGGCTCTGGGAAGCTGGCGGGACCACCTGTGGCTGGACGGAGAAGAGCTGCTGAAGGAACGCCGCTCCAGTGTTCTGGCTGGGGTGGAACAGCAGCTAGGTGCACCCTCCAGTGCCGCTAGTGAGCGCTCAGCATCCCCAGAGGCATTCCCCATGGGGGCAGCTGGCGACAGCGACAGTAGCTCTCTGGGCAGCAGCGACGACAGCTCGGACAATGACGAGGAGGCTGCATCGTCTGACGACGACGCAGCGGATAGCGCCGTGGCAGAGGCGGTTGCCTGTGCCGTGCTGAGCAGTAGCAGTGGCTTGGCAGCGGCTCCGGTGGCGGCGCGGACCGCTGCCCACGCTGCAGCCAAGGCGGCCGTCATGGAACAGCTGCACTTCGTGCCTGAACACATCGCAGGTGCTCCTGTGTTGAATTTGTCTCGCAGTGCGTTCGCCCCCCGGCCGGGCAAGGCACCCTGTCCCATGACCGCTGCCCTTCGCCGGAGCACTCTGCGGCATGTTCACGGGGGAATGGTGCAAACGGGCGATATGGGACTGCTAGACGAGCTGGGCTTCGTGGAGACCGTCGCTGTGCATGGCGCAGCGATGGCTGCTGGGCGCCAACGCAACCCCGATGACTCACCCGGGGGGCAATCGGCTGACCAGGGGGCGGCTCTGCGGGAGGGGGTGCGATGGGGGGGGTTCGCATCGGAGCTGGTGCACTCGCAACTGTTCCATTTGTTCACCCAGGAGACGTCGGAGGCTGGGGGGGCGTGGGCACGCACTGCAGCAGCTGGGGTGTTGGGCGCCGCGCAGGGGGCCGCCGCTGCCGCTGCCGCTGCCTCGTGGCCCACAGTGGACACACGGCGCGTGGCCGCCCTGCAGGCTGTGCGCAGCGAAGTGGAGCATACCGCGAAAGTGTTCAGTGCTTCCCGGCGCGCGTACCTGGAACAGCACATGCTCCGCCAGGCGCCCTTCCAGGTGCTGTGTGACGTGGTGACGGCGCCACTGTGGGGGCGCCCAACGCAGGGAGGGGCTTTTGACGAGCTGCTGTCAGGAGAAGGATCTTCGCACATCCTTGCCTCTCCAGCCCTGCACACCTCCTCCCCCATGGCCAATCGCAGGGTGTCTTCTCAGTCAGGCACATCGGTGCCGGCCTCTCCCTTGGCTCCCCTGCCCCGGGCATTTCGGGTGCCCCGGGACAGCAATACCCCCAGACGCCTGCTGCATGTGGCGTCAGACCGCGATGTGAGGGGGCATGCACCAGCCTTGCCCCCCCCTCCGCCCTCCAGCTCAATCCATCCCCCCCCTGCCCCCCTGCCGAGGCAGCCGTCGGAACAGTCAGACACAGGCAGCGCACACGGCAGCATTGGAGGAAATCCCCCGCACGCCATCGCCACTGAACAATCACCGTCCAAGCGCAGCCTGCTAGCAGGCAGGCGCCTCTTGGCCCAGTCTGGAGCAGGAACAGGGGGCTCGGCCCGCAACTTCAAGTCGCTTACACCAGCAGCCTACAAGCCCCGTCGAGCCTCCGCCCGTCCAGCCTTCAACACTGCAACCCTGCAGAGTCGCATGCGACTGAGGGCACTGGGTGGTGCTGTGCAGTCTGCCGAAGAGGGGGGCAGTGTCTCTGCGACCAACACCGGGTCGCAGCGACATGCTGCGCTTGTACTACAGCGCTCCCTGCGCGCACCCTCCGCCTCGTCGCCCAATGTCGTCTTGAAGCATGCAGGGCCAGTGGAAGTGCGTGCAGCTGTTGACTCCTTCCTCTCGGCAGGAGCCACTGCTGATGGGAGTGTGGGGCTGCCTTGGACCGGTGTGCACTCGCCTGACAGCTCTCCCCTGGGCAGTTTGGAGGGGCACCCAGTGGATGCCCCCCTGGCCTCCTGGTCTTCGGCGTCAGGTGAACTTGATGTCCATCGCACGGCCAGCCAGGTCTGGGGAGACCTTCCCGTGTCATTCAACCGCATCACCACAGAATGGCTCGCACCTTCGGGGGTGTTCATGGATGGTCCAACCGGAACAAGCGCTTTGTCCCTGACCGAAGCAGCCCAGCAAACACTGTTGCTGTGCTGTTTCGGTGAAGGCGATGCGCGTGTTCTGCTTGCACAAGACGACACAAGTAACGACCAAGCGGGCTTCAAGGTGCCCCACATGACCTCTGTTCTCCGGCTGAGAAAACAGGACCACTCTCTCAGCTCAGGTGTGGTGCGGCTGGCAGCACATGTGCTAGATGTCTTGCGGCGACTGGACGCTCAGTCGAAGCGGCTCGCTCGACAATTCTTGACCCCAAGCGAGACGAGATTATCCCCAAGCAGGGCGCCCATCAATGGAGCCACCCCCCTTCCGCTGGACACATCTGCCGCGGGGGTGCAGGGGGGGGCACTCAGCTACCTCGGGGCACGTGCGTCCCTTGAGTCACTGAGCCAGTTCACCGCTGCAAGTGACTCCGTGCAGGGCGCCGTTCCCTTTGTGAATCTGCGCATCAGCGACGCCTCAGATATGTTCATTGCCCCCCTGCAGTGGGAAGCAGACCAGGAACTAGGCCCCCCTGGGGCAGCTGGCGGTGACACCCTGACTGGCATTTCCTCCTGGGCTGGACTGGCGGTCAGCTGCCGCAGCACAAGTGCTCGTCTGCGCTTCACATACGGCACTGAGTGGGACATGGACCTGCAGGGGGGTGTTCCAGGGGGGGTAATGTTGCCCTGGCGACTGTCCCAGGGGGCTGCCAGCCGCACGGCGCAGCACCGCCTCCTGCGGCTCCTGTCCAAAAAGGGCCACGAGCAGGCTGCAGAGGAGTTTCACACCCTGACGCGACCCCCCGGCACAAGTGCCGAGTGCATCTGGCCACAGTATATGCAAGGGGTGGGCGCCGGACACAGCAGCCCGGGGGGCGCCGGCTCCCCTGCCAGGCCAGGCAGCAAAGGCACGCCCTCGGCTGAACCCAGTCGACAAGGCACACCTGCGCTGAGCTCTCGTGTGCTTGTTGCGACACAGCTACTGCGGTTTGCAAAGGCTGCCTGGAGGTGGCTACTGGCTTCAAAAGCTGTGCCGAGCAGCGATGCGACAGCTACGCGTGTCCTGCTGGCTGTGGGCACTGCACTGGCCTTCAAATGCGACCCTGCAGAACTGCTGTCCTTGCTGTCCTGGCTGGGCGAGTTACCAGAGGTGTCCCACAACCTCCCACTGGTGCAGCTGGCCAGCGGCACTGTTCTGGTTGCACTTGCTGCACAGGAACAGCACGTAAGTCCAGCAGCAGTGGCTGCGTGTTTAGCCGCCTTTCCCCCATTGGCCCCCGATGTGTGCAGCTGCTGCGCTGAGCGTCTACTGGCTCAATTGGTACTGCCGCCTCATATGCGCAAAACCCGCAGCAGCTGGCTGGGCCCAAATGGTGCAGCCAGCTCCCAGCACTCAGGCATCAACATCGCCACCGGCACTGAGTGCAACGCCTATGTTGTGGCATGCTTGGCGGTGCTTCTGCAGAGCTCACGGGTACAGGAGCTGCAGCAGCAAGTGGCAGACACCGAAGCAGCCAACCTGCACACTGCCACAGACGGCAGTATCGTCAGTGCATCGGCGGCATCGGCGCCTGGGGGGGCACGCAAAGCCTCCAAGCGCCAGCACCGGCGCAAGCCTTCAGATGCGGAGAGGACGGTAGTGGTGGGCCCTGGGACCCCCCTTAGGGGGGGTGCTGACGGGGGGGTGGCAGCCTCCCCCCCCGACGCCCACACTGCCAGTGAGGCAGCACTGCTCACCGCCCGCAGAGCAAACCTTGCCCGCAGCCACAGTGCCACGCGAAAGGTCGTCTTCGACTTCGCGGCGGAGACTGAAGAGGGTGTAGGGGGGTCGTCAGAGCAGGGCAGCGGGTCATCACAGCACCGCCACAGGCGACACCACACTGCGTCTGGAACAGCCCAGCTGCTCCTGGCACTAGAGTCTCCCGGCAGCGCTGACCTCAGCATGTCTTCGTTTTCTCGGGATCGTGTGCACTCAAGATCGGCCCGCAAAGCCAGTAGCCAAGCCAAGATGCTTGCAGCTGCCTCAGTGAACGAATGGCTATTCTCAGCTGCTCAGGGCACTGGCGTGGTGACGTCTAGACGGACACACACTTCAGCGGCTGGAGAGCTGCTGGGGCCCTCGACGCCCATTTTGAGGGGGGAGTCAGGGCCCGTGGACCGCAGCAGACGATACAGCGAGGCTGCTACAAACAGCTCTGTCCTCGCTCGCTCAGCTAGTGATGGACGTTTGGGGGTGCAGAGGGGGAACAATCCTTCAAATGACCCCCCCCTTCCACCTCTTTCGCCCAACCCTGCGCCCACGCGGAAGAATACCCTGCGCTCGCTGACTATCAGCACATCCAGTCGATCCATGCAGCCAATGTCGCCCATTAAGAGCCCACGTGCGGAGCCGGAGCCGTTCTCCACCCCGCAGTCGTATGAGGGGGGTGTAGGGGGGGTGGGATCTGGGCGCATGGCTGTGAGCGAGAACAATACTCCGACCCCGAACACCGCGGGCCCGAGGCAGCGCGGCGGGCGTCGCTCCACCATTGACTCCCGCCCCCTGCATGGGCCCATGCGAGGGGTGTTCACTATGGCAGCCCGGGTCACCAGCTATTTGCAGCAGCAGGGGGTGTGTGTCTCCACAGGAGGGGCCATGGAGCACTCTGCACACACGCACTCGGGCATGGCCTGCAGCCAGCATATCCGAGACGTCTTGCAGGCGCTTGGGGGTCAAGATGGCACCAAAAAGGCACCAGTGACACTTGAATCTCCCTCATCTGCGAACACTGCTGTGTTCGTGCTGTCCGTGGGGCCCCTTGAAGCCCTTGAAGGGGGATCAGCTGGGAATGGGGCTTTATTTGCTGGAGCATCTGCTGAAGCTGAGTCTCAGCTTTCCCAAATGCAGGGAGCTGGTCACATGCGCAGTCGCACCTCCATGGCCGTGCCAGTGGAGGGGGGGGGGAGCGCAGATGAGGGGGGGGGTAGTGCTTCCAGCGGCAGCCAGGTCCTGTCCCTGTACAGAATGCTGCCGCCATCAGCAGACAAGGCAGCTGGCACAGCACTGCCCAGCGCGGCGGGGGTGACAAGGCAAGCTCTGCGGAGTGCTGATCGCGCCAGGAGTTTGCTGGGGCACCTGCTGTCGTTGGAGGGGCCCCTGGATTCCAATCCTGGGGGGGCTCCTGGCGACTCTTTCAGCTTTGTGGCCACGATGCAAGAGGACGTGACACCAGGTGTGGCTCTGGCGCTGCTGTGGCTGCTGGCTTCCGAGGAAGCCCCCCTTGCCAAGGCTGCCGTTACACGCCTGCTGCTGCAAGTGAGCACTTTTATGACGCGCACTGCAGGCCTGCAATTGCCCACTGTGACGCGCACGACAGATGTGCTGCTCATGCTGCCTCGCAGCAATGACGCCTTCAGTGTCACGGCGGCATGGCGCGCGGTTCAAACGCATCATGCATCAGATTCCCTCCAGGGGGCCATCTTGATGGACGATTAATCTACTTTATGCCTTGCTCTGTGCATGCCAATCCAAAGTAATTCATCCACGTACAATTCAGCGAGGCTCTCTGGTTCTCTGTGCATCTGCTGCGGCCTGACAATGCACATGAAAAGTTAGAGAATTTTCGTCATGGACAGCCTCAGCCCACTTGCGCTGGCCTCGTCCAAGCTTGTGCCACAGCTACGCATGCATGCCCAGCTTAAGCAGCGTACATACATGGAGAATTTCCCAACTAATTTATCAGCCTACTCAGGTGGACATGCCGTGGAAGCTGGCAGTGAAGCAACCCCTGCTGCAGCTGCTGCTGCCGTGCAAACTAGCCCAGACCAGTTCGAGGCAGGCACTAATTGCTCGTCCATGGGCTCCCATGCATTACCATTGGAACGACTGTTCAAAATATTGCAGTTTGGCTTGGGTGACTTTTTGTCATTGTCTGATTGGTGTGTGCTGAGGCTTGCCAGCCGGCGGTGCCTGCGAGCTGCCGGCCGCCTCTTCCGCGGCCGCCTCTCTGTGTCCCTGGCGGCGCTGTGCAGCACACACCGCATCATAACAGTGCCTTACTCCTGGCTGCCAACCCTGCTTGCGGCTGGATCCTTCAGCGCTGCCAAGGTGCCACCTGCCAGCCGCACAGCGCCACCAAGCAGCTGCACACAAGCCGCCCCCAGCGATGGCTCTTCGTTTTGGCTGCCACCTGACACACAAGTGGTGCCTATACTGGACCAGGAATTCACGCTGGTGCTGCCGTCAACCACACCGGAGTCCTTTCTGGGGAAGCTGAAACGCACGGGGGCAAACCAGCGCATGGCTTGGGTGCCCCCAGTTGAGGCTGAGCAACGCATGAAACGCTTCACGACACGCTGGGGGGGGCTCCAGGATACTGTCAGCACACATTCATGGACAGAAGCACAACATCAAGGGTTTGCTGGAGAGTTGCGTTTGGTATTCCCGTTTGAATTCAAATGGTCGAACGAAACGCAGATTCCCGGCGCAGTGGGCGCTGCAGCCATTGGCGCGCTGCCACGCGAATGGGCCCATTCGATTCACTCTCTACAGGTGAAAGGCAAAGTCAGTTCACACGTGGCGCACTCACTTGGGGAGTTCGTGCAGGCGAAGGGGGTGCAGGGGGGTGCCGGGATCCTCTGTGTGAGCTTTCCCTCCCTAGGGTGCCACGGCGCACACAACGCACCCAGCTTGGGACTAGACACAGCATTTGATGTAGTGGCAGCGGACTATAACGTATACCGTGACTTGCCAGTGGTGGGGGGCAGCGCATCAGCAGGGGGGGGGGGCAGGACCGCAACAGCCATGTCAGAAGCAGGGTATGACACAGACAGCGCTGCGGCCGCCGCCCTGGTACGGTCCATGGTAGGTGCCCTGCGGGGGTGTGCCAGCAGCATCTCCATGCGCCATAGCTGGGACAGCGGTAAGGATCCTGCCGACGATGCCACGGCCACAGCCGCAGTGCTGCAGTCTCTGCTCCCCCGCGTTGAAGCCGCGGCCACAGCGGGCAGCGGCGGCAATGGGCCCAGCCATCCGGCCTTCACCCCCCTGTCATCCCTGGCCCTGACGTCAGGCTCGGTGCAGTGCCCAGTGATCACCAGCATGCAGCTGCCCACCTTGATGCGCTACCTGGGGCATTACTCGAATTTGACCAAGCTGGACCTGTCTTGGCCCGCCGCCTCTGTCGCTCGCAGTCCAAACGCCAACTTGGCACTGGCGCGTGGTGTGGGGGATCTGCCCTTGCTGCAGGAATTGAACGTGACCAGTTGGCAGCTGGGGGGCTTCGTGACACCCCGTTTACACCAGCTGCCGGCTGCAATGACGGCAGGTGAGGACACAGCAGCAAGTGCAGAACAGTATGCTGCACTGAGCGAACACTGCACGACGGTGTTCTGCTCTGCCTTGTCGCGTCTGCGGCAGACACTGAGGGTGCTCAGCCTGGGCAGGGCCCCGCGGTCTGGAGTGTTCCTTGTGCAACTTGCAGCTGCACTGCTGCATGCACCTTACCTACACACACTGGACTTATTCTCCTCTGGGCTGCAACCCCAGGACGGTGCGGTGCTGTGCGAGCTTCTCCGAAAACTGCCAGAGCTGCGGTATGTTGCACTTGGGAACAATGCGGAATTTGGTGAAGGGGGCTGCGAGTACATTGCATTCATTTTGCCGCATTTGAACAAGCTGCGCACCTTGGTGCTGACCAACACGGGGCAGACGGACGCCAGCTGTCGGCGGCTGCTGGGGGCGGTAAGGGGGACCCCCTTCCCACAGCTTCCGCTCACTGCACTGCATGTAACGGCCAGCGAGGAACAAGGAACAGCTCCTGTGGATTTGCAGCTTTTACTCACCATGCGCTGGCAACACTTCCGCTGGGTGCTGCAGCAGTCTGGGGCCCCCCCTACACCCCCTGCTGTGCAGGCGCAGTGGGCTTGCCGTGGCCGCATTCTGCAAAGCATCCCTGCTCGACTGCAGTGTACACAGGGTATGTCTGGCAGCTGCTTTGACTTACAAAGCACCCCACAATGGCTGGCAGCTCGAAGTGCAACCCTGGGCAGCCAGCTGGTAGGCGTCCCGCCCCCCGCTGCCAGCAACGCACAGTTCCAGCTGGATGAGGAACAGTGGCCTGTGTTCCACATTGAACAGGCCGGCCAAGCAACAGATTGTGTGTTGGCAGCCTTGCACACTTTCCCCAGCGACCAGCTGTCTACAGATGCACACCCATGTGACCTGTGGTCGCACCAAAGCACCCCCCCCTTGATGGTGCTTCAGGGAGGCAACTCAGCTGCAAGGAAACGTCTGACAGCTGTCCTACAAAATTGGGCCCATTTTTGCAGCTGTGACCAAGCAAGCATCCCAACAGAGGTCGGCATTTATGCTGACCGCGACTTTGCACACCCGGGGTGGTGGGACCCCGCGTGGGCCCCTCGCTGGGGGGTTGAGGGGGGGGGCAGGGAGTTCCGTATGTCGCTGGCGTGTCAAGGAGGCGATGAAGTCACGTCACGGACAGAAGTTGTGGCACTGCTGAGCGCGTTGAAGCTACTTCTGCCGTTTGTGCGACAGCTGACTGCACTGACCCTAAAGCGCTGTGCACTGGATGTGCCGGCCAGCTTTCAGGTAGGATCGCTGTTCGCCATAGCGCCTGCGTGCATGCGCGATTTGGCCGAGGTGGACCTGAGCGGCAACCCACAAATGGGTGACAAGGGGGTAAAAGCAGCAATATGGCCTTTGCTACGGCACATCACCGCCCCGCAACTGTGGCAGATTCGGGTGGATGGCAGCGGCATGACGGTGGCGTCTGCAGCCCTGCTGGCCAGTGTGCTGCACACTGCTCGTCCGCAGTGTTTGAGCATTGGGACGCTTGCGCCAGCTGGCCGGGGAGCGGTGTGCACCGCGTTGGCCACCGCCATCGTGGCCACACAGGAGGAGGGGGGTGCAGGGGGGGGTGAGCTGCAATTCCTCGGGCACAGTGCCCTCGAGGTGCAGTCTCAGTGCATTGCCACCATGACCGCCTCCTCCCACAGTGGCTTGGTGCACAGGCGGCTGGAGGATTTGGCTGCCCTGTACGGCAGCATGGTCACTGAAGCAGGCTTGTGAGATGCATTTTGATCAGAAGGTCGCCTAGCGCGCAGTACCCATATAGTGTTAGCCTGTAGTTTCAAGCCCAGGAATCTAGGCGCCTCGCATACTATCCCAGACAGACGCCCTGCAATGCTCGTCTGGCGGGGAGGGGCTGCCTATGCACCCCCCCTACCCCCCCTGGCGCCCCCCGCCATTCACCTCCGCCCTGTAGCTGCACAGCGCAGTCCACTACATTGGCCCCACGCACACTGCCCGCCGCTTCTCATACGCGATGGCCGCCCTGCCCTCCCCCTCCTGCCCATGCACCTGCACACCCAAGTGCACCACGCCCTCCCCCCCGGGC
>Ga0307982_1001939_pt1 | contig 16811 bp, 19 predicted proteins | sample OrgLakmetagen989_FD_201847 | JGI IMG/M metagenome (GOLD analysis project Ga0307982, IMG submission 201847) | Saline water microbial communities from Organic Lake, Antarctica - #989 | ecosystem: Environmental > Aquatic > Non-marine Saline and Alkaline > Saline | place: Antarctica: Organic Lake...
CTTGAGTTCTTTCACCAGCAGTTTGGGCAAGTCTTGCATCATGCACTCCAGCCTCGTAGGCTTCTTGAAAGTGGTGCGTGTCTCGTCAGCGTACCTTGATGCATTGAAATAGACGGAAACAGACGACGAAGTAATGAGGGCATCAAACAGCAAATGCAAGCAAGACTAACCACGAAAAACAAAAAGAAGACAACAGAACTAGGAATATGATGCCTGTTCGAAGCATGCCACTGAGCAAAATGTCCTAAAGAGACAAAGCCTCCTTTCTTCTTACTTGGGGTTCACGAACTCTTCCACCACGCCCTGATCGGCACCCGAAATGGCTTTGGCGTAATTGGGCAAGTACACTAGCAAGTTATTCACGTTGCCGGGGAAAGGCGAGAAGGAGCTGGCAGGGTCGTCCACGTCGCCGGACTCGTAACCTAAATGAATAGAATTGTATGGCAGTGACGTACAAGTTGGTAAGAATACCTGTATGGAGGATGAACTTGCTGGAAAAGAGAGAAAGAGAGAGGATCAAAACTTTTTCAGGAAAAACATAACTCCATAAATATTTTTTTTCAAAAAAGGAAGGAGGTAAAGCGTCAAAGAGGCTTTTGAGCGCTTGATAGTGAAAGCACATTCTCAGCACAAGGGGCTCGTGTCTTTTTATCACCTGGCGTCGCCCGGAGCAGAGGGTCAAGCTGGTTGTATTCCACGTTGATGGTAATTTCGTGGCCGTCCGAATGCACCTGTAGAGCAGACCGGGGAACAAGAGGGAGATGTTTATATGGCATAAACAGTAATCAGCTCGTACTCAGTCGTGAGATGGTCCGCATTGTGCATACAGACGCACGCAGGAAATGTGCATATGGTGTACGTAAATGTGCATATGGTGTACGTAAATGTGCATATGGTGTACGTAAATGTGTATGTGGTGTACGCAAATGTGCACATGGTGTACGTAAATGCGGATGTGTGCATGTCTATCAATCAAGTCAGGTCAAGTCGTCTCTCTCCTACCAGCCTGGTGATGGCCCCCGCAGCTTCCCCCGCGCGACGGGGCACGCAGAGCGAGTTCATGTCGTAGTGGCGGTCTACCGACACGCCCAGCATGGGCACCAGGGCATGCACCACGAGGGGGTTGGTGTCCTGGAAGAAAAACACCCATTCTTTGCCGTCGGCTGCCCACTTCTTGGCCACGCCTGACCGCTGCAAAGAGGGAAATGAACACCAAAGAAAAGACGAAAGTGCAAGATAGAACATCAAATGAGGAATGTAGACTGAAAATAACACACACGTTTCGCAAAAATTACGATACATGAGCGTTACGTCGGCCAGTGATGGCAAGAAGAGTGTAAGATATTCAGTTGTAGACGCAACGATATCATGCGAGGTATGTGACTGTAACCATAAACTACTGTGGTCTAGTCTACTCTAGTTGTGATACCTGCAAAAGGTGGTGCACGTCGCCGTGGCCGTGCGGTTTGGTTTCCAGCTTCCAGGGCCCTTTGGTCACCATGCGGCCCATCGAGTCCGACAGCGCGGGCACCTTGTCCTGCATCAGGACTGACACCTGGAAGGTTGTTGCACATCGACAAGGGAAGACAGAATTGCACACGCGGGCTCATGTTTGAGCACTAACAGAAGACTCAACATGTCGTGCTTGATATACCACTTTAGAACGAGAGTGTGTAAGACTACTAACAGGCAGTGATTCGACTGCCGCAGAATGGCAGACAATTAGCACGACGTTTCATTGAAGGAAGCAATCATCATCATCACCTGTTTTGGGTCGAGGCCAAAGTAATTGTGTTTCTCCAGGAGAGCGCGCGTTGGGGCATCGGTGTCACCCGACGTCATAATGGCCAGAGGCACCTGCAGCTGAGAATCACCCGTGGTTTTGCGGCAACGGTGCTGGAGCGCGAGCAGCCACTCCGCGTACATGTGCAGGAAAGGTTTCCCCGTCGCCAGTTCCACGGGCAACTCCACTTTGATCCCACTGTAGCCTAGTCGCTCCCCTAGGCCACCGGCCACCAGGACAAACCCTAGCCGGGCCGCGCTCTCAGCGCCTAGGGCTTCCATCCCCTTGTATTCCTCGTCCCCGTACAGCAGGTCTTCGCCGGAAGGCACCGAGGGCGTGTACCCATCAAAGGGGTTGGTGCCCGCGGCGGAGTCGGCGAGCAAAGTGCGTGCTTTCAGGACGTACGCCTCGAGACCGCCCGGGTATGCCGCATTGGTCGCTGCCAGCTGCTCGACCAAGCTCACCTGTAGGGGAGATTGATTTCATTCATTCGCGTTCAACGTGACTTTGTTTCTTTCGCTTTCTTTTTATTTTCTCTTCTTTGCTTTTGCTCTCAAGGTGGCAGATGCAGACCACTCTCAACGCCAGAAGAACCCTTCAAGTAGGTACGAACACTAAAGAAAGAAGGCACTCAATGTGTGCGAAAACTCCGTTCTTAGCAGGCTCACCTTTTTGTCGTCGTCCGAGCCGAGCGGCGGCCAGTCCTTGAACAAATGGTCCTGCGACAACTGCAGCAGAGTGCCCACCAGGGCCGTCTGCGATTCCGAAAACAGAACTTGGTTTTCGCCTAGTACCTCGGCAGCGGAGGGGCAAGATGGTGCCTCGGTGGCGGCCGCAGCTGCGAATACGTTATGGAAACCTGTTCGTTTGTTTTGAATTGAAACAGGAGATGTATGTAGAACTGATGATGATGACGACATGGTAGAAAAACAAGAGAAGCGATAGCTAAGCGATAAATGTACACGGCCAGAAATTCAGAGAATAGTTCAGAAGAAGCATGGCTCACCTCGTTTACCTTTCGAAACATCGCGTGGAATCGTCCTGCATTCACGAGAGTTGAAACACCACAGCAAGATTACAGGTGTCACGGTTGCATATCCACAGTCACACAACACAATCCAAGACGCTTAGAGGGAAATAGGAGAAAGTAAACATGTATTACCAGCCTCGAAATGCTGCACATGCTAGCGAAAATGCTGGCAGCAGCAATGCGCTCCGAAGGATGAAGTGCATCTTGCAGCTACGCACAATCGATGAGCCCCAAGTACACACTTTCAAATGACGAATGACGTCTTCTTCGTCTCGTCCTCTTTTTCTGTGGGTTCAATGAAACAACGAAACGATAAAAGACGTATTTTTAAGGTACTATCTAGGAGGAATTCAACTCCTCACACAATCATATACACGGTATGTGCCCGTTGCTTAATGGGGCTCCTCGAAGACACCCAGCAATGGCACTCGATGCACGGTGCATTCGGAGAACTACGTAGGCAGCAGCGATATCAAATACGCCGGGACTATCTCTTCATATGTGGATTGTGAGGGTTACGACAAGTAAAAACTACGGGTACTCTTTCATAACTCCGGCGGCAAAAGTCAAGAACCAGGTTTCACTTGCACAAGAAGTGCGAAGTCGTTCAGTGACGTTGCCAGCATTCGTCATTCTTGGTGCATGACTAATTTCGTTTGCGTCGTTCACCTGATTCGAACACTATGCCTGTTGTAACTGAGCTCATCGGCAAGCCTATCCCCGACGTCAAGGTAAATATTTGAATGCTATTAATGTAAAGAACTCAGCCACGCCAGATGCTCTTTCACCACACCGCTCCTTTAAGTCTTCTCAACACGCATCCCACGTAACGAGCACAACTTGGCGACGCTCGCACTAAAAATCCATCAAATACGCAGTACTAACATCTGCATTCGTGCAAAAAGTCGTCTTTTCAATTATATGGTCTCTACTTGATACGATACTATCTGCACTCCTCGGCACCTTTTCAATAATTTGCGCTCTGCCTTTCGTTTCGTGTCAGTTGGACCTCGAGTTCGGCGTTGGTGACGACGTCGACCTCGCCAAGCGATGCGCGGGCAAGAAGGTCATCATGGTTGGCCTTCCCGGCGCGTTCACGCCCACCTGATCCACGTGCCAGGGTGAGGAATATAGAATAGAGCCTTCGAGCGTGCGAAAAGAATCTCTGTTGACTTTCCTCTTTCGAGTTCTTACAGGAGTGACTCACTGTTTCTCGTATGAGTCACTAAAAACTCATATGTTGGTCGATGAATGTTAAGTTCGAAAACGAAGTCTAGCTCAATCAACTCTTTGGGTCTCGTTTGAATATTCTTACTATCTGCCATGAACTCATCACTCCTGTTTTCTCGCTCGTTCTCTCTTTCCATTCAGTGCCGGGCTTCAAGCGGGAGCAAATGGCACTGGCTGAAAAAGGCATTGACGAGATCATTGTCTTCTGCGTGAACGACGCAGCGGTGATGAAAGCGTGGGCGGACAGCCAGGGCATCGACAAGAAGGGCATCATCACGTTCATGGCCGACACCAGCGGCGCCCTCACCAAGGCCCTCGGCATGGAAATCACCCACCCGGGCGTGTGCGGCGTACTCGGCGGCGGCCGCTGCAAGCGGTTAGTGAGAGCACATTTTAGGAAGGGAGTTTATTCGCGCGCGTAGCCTTCATTATTCTGTTCAGCTTTTGCATTTTCCCTTGGATTTCGTTGCACATTCATTGATTCTTCCCCACGTGTTCTTTCAATCTCCACGTTTTTTTTTTACAGCGCCATGCCTTCAAACCCTAACCCATTCCTGTTTTTGATACATCATGACATCTTGGTACCTGCATGGTTTTCAGGTTTTCCATGTACGTCGAGGAAGGCATCATCAAGGTGTGCAACTTGTCGGAGGCCGAGGGCGACCCCGCAGGCGACAGCGACCCCAAGTTTTCGTGCGTGGAGCAAATGCTGGCAGACCTCGAAGAAATCCTTTAAAGGATTCTCGTAGTGTCCGCCCTTTAGTTAGCCCAGCCCCCAGAGAGATATTCCTAAAGAAGTTGAGAATGCCTCGTGCGGCTCTCTTTTAAAATCAACCTGCTCATTCAAGCGCTGCGGCGAATCATGACGCAACTTCCTTTTGCTCCCCTTTGAAATTGGTTATCCATTTTCGAAAGGGAGCAAGCGAAGTAGCCGAACCAACCCCGCAACAGCAATTATGAAACAAGCAACCAAAAGAGGACCGTGTGGACTTTGGCTTTGATGGAACTCGCTGGATTTGTTTTTGTCATATGCTAGTCATATAAGTATCACATCATACCTCGTAACTAATAACTAGATCTCAATTTGTAGTGACAAGCCACTAACCACTAATTCAATTAACAAAAATAAAAGAAATATGATTTAAAATTTAGAAGATGACACCAAAATTACCAAGCAATTACTTAATGCGCAGTCGGCCTTGGCCTTGGCCTTACGCACGCCCAGTTCAAAATGAGGATTCGTACAACTACTATAGCTTCCTAGTCCTTAGGTGCCATTCGCTTTTCTTTCCCCTTTTTGCACTGCGAACTGCCAACTGTCGAGAGTTAGGTTATAATGTCGTTGAAGGCTGTGCGCGAATTGGTTCTTCTTCGTAGATCTGGTAGCTGATAGGCCTAATTATATTTCGGGAGTAAAAGCCATGCACGGCATCAATAATAGTGCGTGTCTTGATTGCGATGGTTTCTTTGCGCTCGTTTCGCAGCATTGGCTTCTGTGTCATTTGGGTTTGTATTAGTTCGAGTTCTTTGCGTTCGTTTCGAATGGCCCAACGAAGAATAGCTGTAGCGCTCCGGGCTTCGCTGTTGGCTGCTTCTATGTGGTGTGGTGGTGGAAGAGTATTGGCGATCACGAGGGGTAGGGGCCGCAGCGGACGAGGAACGATGCGTTTTCGGTGTCAAGGAGAGTATACCACTTGTGGCTTTTTCTGAAGGTAGTGGCGGTGGTTCTAGGGACAAGAGACTGCGTCTCTGTGTGTGCTCCTTTGAACTTGAGTGAGGTGCATGGGCACTGCTGCTGCTGCGGTGTTGCTGCCGAGGGCTTGAAGTATTCGGTGGCGGTGGAAGTGATTGTGGATTGCGACCACCATCACTGTGATGCTTGTGCGGAGTGGCCGAGAAGGAGGAAGAAGAGCCCCTGGCAACGTCATGAGTGCCAGACGGCGAGCGTTGGCGATGATGATTTCGGCGACAGTTGCCGGTGTGGCCGTCGGTGGACCCGGGGCCTTCGTGGAAGTGGAGGGGTGTCGTTACTTGACTGCCCTGTTTGCCTTTCTTGCCTTGAAAAGGAGGAGAGGACATGTCGTAGGGATCGCCGTCGTTGTGGGTCTTGCTACCATTGCCATCTTCTCCTCCCCTCGTGCCCATCTTATGAGCGCTTGAGGTCAGTAACCGAGAAGATTCTCTGGACTTTCGCGCAGGCGTAGAAGTTGTTGTTGCAGCCTCCGAAGCAGCAGCATTTAGAAGGCTTTCTGACTTGCCCAAAAATGCCTACAAAAAGAATATACATCGTACTTAAAGATGAATGCAGTTTTGAAAACGAAAAATTTATGATAGTGCAGTTTGCATTCTTACATTCGAGTGCTTTGGCACCAACATTCTAGGTCTTTATGTGCTCTCCAATACTGGGTATGAAATGATGCTCACCTTTGGGTTCAAGCCCCAGGTGAGAAGGCGCCGCTGAATTTCGCCCAAGTGCGTCATGAGGGTCGCGTTCTTGGCGCGAAACGAGTCGAGCTCGAGTTCACAAGTCTGGTAAAAAGAGGAGAGGAAAGAAAGCAGCACATTCATGCACGAATAAAGTCGAGTACAAGGAGGCACTGCAGAACCTGCGAGGGACATACATGTACGCCTTCTGCCTGTCTATCTCGGCCCATCGAAAAAAATAGCTTCTTTTACGCTTTACCTCCAGCGTTTCCATGGCCTCGTGCGCGCGCGCCTGGGCTGCTTTGGTCTCCGCTTCAGCGTCTCGCGCGTGGGCTCTGGCCATGGCTTGTCCAGTGGACGCGGCCACCGTGGCCTGCTCGGCTGTGGTAACCTGCTCCTGTAAGGCCTTGAGGCGAGCGTCGGCGGAGGCTGCAGCCGTTTGAAGGGCTTGCGCATGGGCTGTTGCTGTTGCAGCAACCTGTTGTCCCATACACGCACAGCCAACCAAACTTTGAGATTTACACACTAAATCACGCGCAATCAAAGACTTGATTCCAAGAAATTTACATTGATTAAAGTCCACGCTCAGCAATTAAGTGCGTATCAGTCGTGAAAAATGCACGCATGCGTTTCACACGGGGACCTAAGGTTATGGAGCATGTGAAAATACAAGAAGTGTGCGCGTACCTCAGCAGCGTGTTCCGCGCGCATTTGATTCGTAGACTCATCAAAGTTGCCGTTTAATTCTTGGGCCGTAGCTGCAGACGTATGCAGACCCTGGCTCAAAATTGCCCACCCGACACAAGTGCGCGCAGCTGCAGCCTGTTTCACGAGTTGTTGGTTGGCTGTGGCAACTTTCGCGGATTCTTCTTCGTAGCAACGACGTACTTGGTCGAGCTCAGTGGTCAGGGCTTGTAATTCTTCCTCGGCCTTGTTGCGATGTTCTTGAAGCAGTGCTTGGTGTTGAGTCTCGAGAGCAGATTGAGCATCTGCGTGTTCGCTGCGTAGTGACGCAACCTATGCATAGAAATAGTCAAAACTAGTACACAAATAGAAAATAAGTATCATCTTACAGTCCCAAAAATCCACATGCACATTCAGGAGCGTAAGTATGGCACTTTGTTATCAAAAGAAACTTCGGCACTCACTGTCGTATCGCAGGAATCTTGCAGTGCTTGCAGAGCTTCGGCGCTGGCCGCAGACAGGCGAGCAGTCACATGAGCGTGCACGCGTTGAGCAACGGTGTAAGCAGTCCACTGGTGCCAGCGCTTACGAGTGCCGATGGCGTTGATGCCGAGGCGAATTGCACACCTGATCATAAGAGGGCCGAGGGCGGTAAAGAGAGTGATGTAAATGGAAACGTCGTGTATAAATTCACGATTTTTTTTGACTTCTTTATTCTTAGATCTGTTTCCTCGAAGACCCTATACTTTTTCGTACCTCAGCCGCTGCTGCTGTGCCACTCCATGCGCTGCATCGCTTGCTTCAGTACTGAGCGCTTGCGTCTTCTGCGCTGCTTCCAACGCCACTATAGTGTCGTTGAGCTTCTCATGCGTGGCCTGGTGCTCCGCCCTCTCCACCAAGGCGCTTTGCTGCGTTGTAGCCAGCGCGGCGTTGGCCTCTTCTAGTCGTTTGGATAAGGCATTGCCTTGGGTCCGGGATTCCGTCAAATCGAGAGCAACGTGCTTGACTTCGCTTTCCAACTTACGGGAAGCCCGTAGCGCGTCTCGGGCTTTTGCCTCGGAAGTTTCCACCGACGCTTCGGCGAGGTCCAATTCGCTGCGAAGCTGCACTCGCTGCGCTTCCACCTTCCAAACAGAAAGGCAAGATGAACAGGGTAATTATGGTGTCTGAGTGTAGTGAAATGGGATTCCAGGGCTGAGCCTGCAGCTGAAGTCTTTGATAGCCACATAAAAGAACAGTTGTTACTTCACCTTTTTGGTCGATGCACGTGCATTCTCGGCGTCGTCTTCCGCACGAGCCAGATCTGCCAAGGTGCGCTCGAGCTGAGACCGCAGCAAACGCCCTTCGTCCTTTGCTTCCAGCAGAGCCGCCTAAAATGGAGTGGAATATAAAGGCATCAGCAAACGTACCAACGGAAAATTCAGATAGCTCCAAAATTGACGTTGTGCAACGATGACAGAAATCTGAAATTCGATATTGCACATCGACATGCACCATATCCTTGAAGCCCCTTTTGCCGTCTATGAGCACTCACTTGTTCTTCTTCGAGGCGTCTAGTCAGCGCTGCCGTGGTTTCACTTAATTCTTCACCTAGTGTGCGTGCCTGCTGCAGCTGCCCTTCTAGCTGCGCCACTTCACGAAGTGCTTCAGCAGTTGCATCTTCCGCTTCCCTGAGAGCAATAGAGAGGCGGCACGTCATTTACCACAAGGGAGTGCAGATGATTTATATCTTTTTGCATTTGCGATATCATCCGTAAGAATTTGTGAAGTACACAAGTATAACAACAATGCCCCATGTGCAAAATATAAATTACCGGTGCGATTGCTGTGACTCTTCTAATTGTTCCTGCAAAGACGCGGAGGTGGCGTCACTGCTTTGGCCTTCTTCCTTGGCAACCTTTAGGGCTTCTTGTAAGGCTGTTAGTTCATTAGCAGCTGCGTGGGCGGCTGCCTCCGCTGTTTCTGCTTCTTGAACTCGCACTCTTTCTGCGGCCTCTAAATCTTGTGCTGCTTTGGCCATGGTGGAGTCAAGCATTTCTTGGGTGTGCTGCCCTTGAGCTTCTAAAGTCTCGTACTGACTTTTCAGATCTTCCACAACTAAATGGTGCTCTGCTTTTACCGCCTCAATTGCGGTTTGTTTAATGGCCTCGGCTTCTGTTGCAGCACTTACTAATCTCACTTGCTGTCGCCAGTGTTGCCACTTCTGCTGAAGCAACCGCGTTGGCAACTCATGCGCATCCTTGTGCCCAAAGCGACTGCACAGATGGCCGAGGCGAGTCACTCGCGCGTGCTGCCACTGCAATTGCCACTGCGTTTGGACGTCTAGTAAAGAAAGCTGCAAGTGGTTGATTTCGCTGCGCAATTCTTCCATCTGCCCTTCCTTATCTCGTGCTAACTCAGCTGCTTCGCTCTCAGCAGCTCGCAAAGCTTCGTCTAACTTCCTCTAATATTAAATTGATTTCGTATTAGAGCAGTTTAAATACACGCGAGGCAGCACATAATGAATACTGGCAGAAGCAAACCTCGTGTTGTTTAAGTTCCTAGCAATTACAAGCTGTAAGAATGATATTTTTTTTCTCTCTTCTGCGCACCTGCCACTGGCTGTCGTGGAGCTTCAAGGTGCGGTCGTGCTTGTCCGTTAACTCATCGATGACTGCATCGTGGTCCCGTGCCAGCGCTGACAGCTGATTGGCCATGCTGTTTTCCACGCCAACTTTGGCGCCATGCACTGCTACGGCCAGGCACAACCTGACAATGGAGTAGAAATCAAGTGCAGCGAGTGAATATAAAAAACACAAACAAAACGCTATTGAAGAGATAAAGGGAGAAACCAAAGCACATACGTGCTTGCACTTTCACGCTTATACGCAATGCACAAACTATACGCACCTTTCCCAGCCTTTGCGCAATGGTTTGCCTTCTAGCAGCTTCCGAACAATCGACCGCATGCGAGCTTTGGAAGCTGCTTGAGTCGACGCTTCGGCTGCAGCTTCAAACTCCTGCCATATCAGATGTCAGATAAGATTATTTACGTAAGACGACCATCAAAACACACAAAAAAATTGCATGCAGTTTGTTACAAACAAAAAGCGCTATAACAGAGGGAATGAGCGTAGACTTCTGGATCAATCATAAGTAATAATGACGACGTCAATAAGGAAAAGTAGGGCTTATGAATAAATCAAATGAATAAAAAGAATAACTCTAGCATACCTTGATAGCACTGGCTTGATCTGCCGTGGTTTCTTTCAAACGAGTGAGCTGAAATTGAGCCGATGTCTCAGCTTCCTTGCACTCCGCCAACTGTTGTCTCAAGTCTGCAGCCAACTCAGATGCGCTGGCTGCTGCTGCTTTTGCATCTTCTTCCATATCCACCAAGTGCTTTTCGAGGCTTGCAATCTGGGCTGTCTGCTCTTTTAAAGCGCTTTCATGTGTTTTAATCGTTGCATGGGCATTAGTTACTTCTAACTCTGCAGCTGACAGGGCCTCGGACTTCGTGTGCAGGTCCGCAGTTAACTGTTCCTGCTTCTGTTCTGCTTTGCGTTGCTTCTCAAGTAGAGACGCTCGCTCTGCTTGCAAGGCTTCCTCTCGTGCTTGGCTTTCGTTAAGCGCTGTGGCGGTAACTTCATGCTTGCGTTCTAAGGCTGCCATTGCATCCTTGCCCTCCTTACTCTTCGCGGAGAGCCTTTCGCTTTCTTGCAAGTGTTGCTGCTGCCAAGCCGTGAGTTCCTCCACCGCACTTCGCGTGCGCGCATGCGCGTTGCCTTCCTGCTCCAGCTGCGTGGCCAGTTTCTGCTTGGCACCCTGTTCGGAGCTCAAGGCGTCCCGCAGCTTCACCAGGTCAAACTCGGCGGTCGTGGCCGCTTGCGCGCGAGGTCTCAGCACTGCTAGTTCCGCTTCCGCCGCTGCGGTTGCCGCCGAGGCTGCTCCACCCTGTGCTTCGGTGGTGCGCCAGGCCACGCGCATTTTCTCGGCTTCGGCCCGCAGTTCCGCCATGGCGACGTCACTTTCGGTCTGTTGCTGCTCGAGCTGAAGCCGATGCTGTTCCTTTGCTTCCCGCAATTGTTCCTTGAGTCGCTTGCTCTCATCAACTGCTTCGCTTTTGGCTGCGGTGAGCCGTGTGGCGTAGTCCTCAACTTCGGCACGGGAAGCAGCTAGCGCGTCTTGAGCCGTTTTGGTGGCACTTTCAGCCTGCCGTGCCCTTGCTTTGAGCTGCTCGAGCTCGCTAAAGATTACGAATCGAACAACAAAAAAGGGCTCAGTTGAAAGCTAGATGTGTAGATCATTGACGTAAAAGAAAGCAGGCGAAAATACGACTGAAAAGGTGACGAGAAAGCAAGCATACGCGTGTTTTGAGGCTAATTATCAAGAACCTGTGGTTAGCGGCTTTCATTTCAGTGACTTGGTTTTCAAACTTCATTTGCAGAGCAATCGCCGCGTCAGCAGCACTGGCATCGTGTGCCAACGTCTTCGCTTCAAGCTCTGCGCGTGCTGACCGCGCATTCGTCTAGGAAAACACCCACAAAAGGCATGCACAATCAAATCCTTTATGCATACATGTACACCTATTCTTTTAGGATTGATCATTTTCGCACCAAGATTAATTTTCCCATTCTTTTGGTTATTTCTCAAGTGTTACAAATGCATAGAGTAATACTTTGCATGAAGCCTTTTTCTTGCATCTCACCTGAGCGCTCCGAAGCTGTTCCTTCAGACGGTTCACGGCCTCGCGCGAGTGCGACTCGTGTTCGCTGATGGTGGACTCCAGCTCGATCCGCAGTGCATCTCGGGCGTCCCGCGCTAACCTAATATAGTACATACTTTGAATATGAGACATCCCGTATATACAAGCATGATTTGTAGCATAGTATTAAATGTCCTAAAAGTGTGCGATCATCGTAGAAGCAATCTGCACAGTTTCGATACTTGGTAGCTTTTGATTGCAGCAAGTGAACTCGCCTTGCTTCGTACTGCGACGTGCGCAGTTCCCCACTGAGTCGCTCTTCTTCCGCCAACTTCTTGGCTTCCAAATCTTCCATGGCTCTCTGAGAGGCTGCAGCTGCTTGATCTGCAGCCACAGCTCCCTCTCCTAGTGCTTGCTGGCAGCGCCCCAGCTCCAACCGCAACGCTCGCTCGTCGCGCTGAAGTTCTTCTAACTTTTGAGCAGTGTCGGCATCTTGGCGGCGAAGCTTGTCAAACTTAATAGACAAAGTAAACCAAGGTGAGCGGATTCAGGCAATGCAACGCACATGTGGCATTAATCATTTTCGTGGTGTACCCATGCACTATTCGGTTTAAATATGTTTAGCAATACAAAGCAATTGCTACATTAATCTGCAAGATTTTATTCTCCTGAACCAGGTTGAATTGTAAATGAATGAACCCACCCTTTCTTCTCTCTTTCGATGATGCATTGAGTGAGCGTCAATTCGATATTGGAGTTGTCATAAACCAACCTCAACATCGGCTGCTCGCAAATGCTCTTCCGAAGCGGCGACCTTTTGCTCTTCTTGCCGCAAGTCTTTCCGCAGCTGCTGCTCAAGTGCCTGCATACGCTGCATGTCAGTTTTCAGAGCTCCGTGTTGCGCTTGAAGCCGTTCATATTTCACCTACTCATTCGTTCAGAGTTTAAAAGGTATGAGAGAAGTGTGTAAAAGTTAAAGCTTATTCTTATCCCAAACACACCGGTGAGAAGCTGGCTGAAGGAACACTAGTACGTCGGAAGACAATTCAAACACATTCCCGTAAGAAATATCTATATGACTAAACTTTACCGCCCACGCTACACGTTCGTCAGCAAGCGTGCTGTCTTCGGCTGCGAGTCGTTGAGCAGTCCATGCAATCGAGTCCACCGTATCCGCAAGGTGGCGATCGCGGTCTCGACTGCGAGCCGCAGCCGTTGCGCGGCTGGAGGGTTTCATAGCACTACTATGGCTGCTTTTTGTTGACGTAAAGTTACTGCTAAGAAAGCTAGCGTCCCGGTTGCTGCGTGTAGAACGATTCGGCGGCATCGAGTGCTGCTAGAGTAGATCTTTTCGATGATGATGTTATTGATAGCTTACATGATACGGCAGGACATCTTACATCAAACGTTTATGAATCGCCTGAGGCAATGTATTTGAAGGAGCAAATGAGCGTCCACGAGAGCACTTTAGATCTCTCTATTTGCCCCACGCCCACGCACAGCACGCACAACGAAATCTACAAATCTACAGAAAGAGATGATGCGAGCATGTTCGAGGTGGACAAACACAAACACCAAACGACTAATAGTGCCCTAATATAATTTCATTACAAAAGTGGCATCAACATTTTGAAGCAATCACCAAAAATGGCGACCCGCATAATTTCTTCTTTACCTCGGCGGCTCTTAAGTCGGTAAGTTCATACACGATTAGAAATTCAAACTCTGCCTGAATTTTTTCTTGGCTAAACTTTTGGGTGTGAGCAATGGAAGATTGACTCGCACGGTCGATTGACGTCTTGACATGTGTTATCCCCGCCGGCGTTCACGACTCAGGGGCAGCGTGTACCGTGGAGCCTTGGTAGCGCAGCACTCGACACACGTAAGTAACTCTTCACCATGTTTTATAAGGACTTATCATCCATGCTCTCAATGGCAATTTATAGGTTATTGCCTCCATAGCTAACACCACTGCGCTTTTTTGTTCTTCGGCTCGCGCCATTATCTGCAGCAAGTAAACTTCAACCCTTCTCTCGATGACCGAGACAAGCGCACGTCCATCCTAATGGAGCTCACGAACAAACCAGGAGCACTGTATGAGGTTTTGAAGTACTTTTGGAAGTGAGTCGTGTTCCACGCGTTGGAAGTACTGTTTTCTAGGATCGGGATACCACCTAGGCCTCGTATCTTACCCCACGCATGACACGACGCAAATCTAAGATGACTTTCGATAGGTCGCACAAATTTGCAAAAAGCTATGCGTTACTCTTCTTTTGTTGCTTCTAATTCACCCTCCATGTTGTACTGCATAGGTATGACGTGGACATTACCTCGATTGAGTCGCGGCCTACGAAGGTGGATGGGCACTTTGAGTTTTACATCGACTTCAATACTCTGGATGATGCTAGCACAACGACCAAGCTTATGGCGTCGCTGCGGCCAGTGGTACGATCATAGTAGGGGGAGTTGGAGGAGGGGGGGGTTGGATCCGTGCAAAAAGTATTTACCATGTTGATTGACGCACGTCTATGTGTACTCCACTTGCTTTATCGACTCAGACCAAACACAGTTGGTGAAGGTTGCTAGTCATTTTTCGCCTCCCTTCTATCACTAATTTTTTTGTTCAACATTCTCCTTCTGGGTTCATGCAATTAACGCTACAGGCGCGGCGCCTGCTCGTGCTCGACGACTTGCAAGTGCCGTGGTTCCCGCGGCACATCTCCGACCTCGACACGGTGGCCAACCGCATTTTGGACGCGGGCGTCGACCTGGAGTCGGACCACCCGGGTTTCCACGACCCGGCGTACCGGGAGCGCCGCACGTTCCTGGCGGAAAACGCCATGCAGCACCGGTTCGGAAAGCCGATTCCGAGGATCGAGTACACGCCCGAGGAAATCGCGACCTGGGGCGCGGTCTACGACAAATTGGACTCGTTTCTGAAGACCTACGCCTGCGACGAGTACTTGAAAATCGCCCCCCTTCTCGTGGAGCACTGCGGCTACTCGAGGTCGCAGAATCTTATTTCATTATTGTAGTAATGGTGATTTTGGGGGATGTTCTGGAGTGGGCTGTCTTTCCTTACAGTTTAGGCTGACCTTCAATAGTAGTGTGTATGTTTCAGGAACCCGCTGGGCTCCCTATCAGCAATGAGAACTTCCGCAGGAATCATATTTTTTGCCCTTTTCGGTTCTCTCCTCTGACCAAGTGTCTTCCTGAACTCTGCCGTCACACGAACAGGTCCCACGTGCCGCAGCAAGAAGACATTTCTCGCTTCCTGCAGCGCCGGACGGGATTCACGCTGCGTCCCGTGGCGGGCCTGCTCTCGAGCCGGGACTTCTTGAACGGCCTCGCGTTCCGCACCTTCTTTTGCACCCAGTACATCCGGCACCACTCCAAGCCGCTGTACACCCCGGAGCCCGACATCGTGCACGAGCTCATGGGCCACGGTACAAGGATATAGAGAATTGTGGCATTCGTATATCGATACGCTCCCTTCCTTTCTGTGATGTTGTGACGACAGTACTCGTCATGAGACTATGGAAGCGTTCTTTATACTGCCATTCACCCTATGAATGCACATTCATTGACGCGAATGCACTTCAATACTGCTTGCTTTATCAACCTCCTCTTTCTCGCTCTCTCTATATTTCCTCTTTCTATCCCCACCTCCTCCCCCCTCTACCCCCAGTGCCCATGTTTGCGGATCCCGATTTCGCGGACTTTTCCCAAGAGATTGGCTTGGCCAGCCTCGGCGCGTCCGACGACGACGTTCAGAAACTCGCCACTTGCTACTGGTGCGTAAGAGTAACGATGCGTGGCTCTAAACACGATCTTCAGTCTTCGTTTCGCTATCTGCCTCGTGTCCAGGGAAATAGTGTAGTCTGCTGCTGCATGCTTTACAGACACTTCCTCTATCACCGCGTGCTCTCTCGTCTTTACCTCGGTGACCTACCGTCTCATGCAACACTCTACTACCCTCATCATCTATATCATTCTTCTCTCTCTCTCTCTTCTCTCTCTCTTCTCTCTCTTTCCCCTTTCCGTGCAGGCACTCGGTGGAATTTGGCCTTTGCAAATCGCCGAGCTCTGAGAATGGCGAAGGCGGCTACAAGGCCTATGGCGCCGGCCTGCTTTCGTCCTTTGGAGAAATGGAGTACGCCTGCGCGCCCGCGTCCAACCGCCCGGAGCAAGTGGTGGAAGCCGCGGAAGTGGCGACCCCCGAATACCGGAAGTGGGAGCCCGCCAAAGCTTGCCGCCAAGAATTTCCCATCACCACTTACCAGCCAGTGTACTTCGTTGCAGAGGTTCGTGAGTGTGATTGGAGTGGGATGAAGCAGTGAGAGTCGCATGACGCACAAGGAAGTAGGATAAAGTACCATCCAATCTCTTTAAAGCAAAGGGCGCGTACTTATGCTCTGCTTTACCATTTCTCTTCATTCTTCACGCGTTTCTCTTCTCAACGCACTTCGTCAATGCTTCTCTTTGCTTGTTTCTAAATCGCATTGCTGTGCAGAGTTTACAAGACGCGAAGGAAAAGATGCGCGAATTCTGCGAAACGCAAACATCGCGCAAGTTTCGCTGCCGTTACAACGCCAACACCCAATCCGTGTGGGTTGACCGCGCAGTAGCTCAGAAATAAACCACTTCATCACAGCGGTGCTTGAGGTGTCGCCCACGCATTTTGAATGTAAAGGCGATGATTGATTCTTATGTGTTTTTGTTTAAAAGAATGGCAATGCCACAAGAAACCACACGCGCTCTAAATGCCCTCTCGCGTTTTTGCCGATGTGCTTTAATAGACGTATACCAGGAAGTTGAATGTCGAACTGTTGAAGTGCACATAACATAACATACTCGAACTCGAACTAATACAAACCCAAATGGCACAGAAGCCAATGCTGCGGGCAGAAGTGGGAATGCGCGTGCGTTGCGCAAACAAAGCAAGTGCGGAATGATTCAGGAGGGAGAGGGGCATT
>Ga0307982_1001941_pt1 | contig 16808 bp, 17 predicted proteins | sample OrgLakmetagen989_FD_201847 | JGI IMG/M metagenome (GOLD analysis project Ga0307982, IMG submission 201847) | Saline water microbial communities from Organic Lake, Antarctica - #989 | ecosystem: Environmental > Aquatic > Non-marine Saline and Alkaline > Saline | place: Antarctica: Organic Lake...
TCTTCCCATCCATCGCAGTAGTCGCTTATTGACGTTGTAGTTTCTTTAAGTTTGTATTCACTTATATCAGAGTTAGTGAATGCATAACTCGCAGATAAAGCAACTACGATTGCCAGGATTCTAAATAAATTTTTCATTTTATTAAAAATTAATTTTATGCCTACTTCTGTTTAAAGTCACTTTTCAGCATGTTCTGACTATTAAGGAGGGATTCTTCTAAATCCGAGTAACGTTTTTGTATAATATTGGTTACTTGTTTTAAACAATTAATTCTATCCAGCCTGATTTACTGTTTTAAGCTTTGTTGACAGTATAATCAGAACTGTGTGAATCGAGGGGCTCACGTATGGTTTTGTGAGAGGTTAAGGGGTGGAATTCTCCTTTTCTACTCGACTGGCATTTCGTATTTTCTTCATCATTTTTCCTGAAAAGCTTTGATAAAATCTTTTAACTCATCTTCATTTAATAGAAGACTTAGTTTTAATGGCTTTTCTTTAACAAAATCAAGGTAAGTTTTTTTTATTAATGAATTTTCCTGAAGGGCCTCTTCTATAATACGTACACTTTCGAATTTTTTGAATTGTTTCTCGAAATCATATTTGAAATTTGCGAACCCTAGGCAGCAAACCATACAATCATCTAAATTCAATACTTTACTAGATTCTGAAAACCAACTGATTAACTTATTTGGTGTAATAAGTGTTGAGAATGACATAACATCTTTGTCAACATTTAACTTATCTAAAATTACCGCATTATGACATCTGTCTCCTCCAGCTATAACTTCGTTAAGCTTTAATTTGGTATCAGAAATCGTTACATTAAATAAATAAGAGTAGGTTGCTGTGCCTTCGGAGTCATAATAAACACCTAGAATTAAATTATCATCAGAAGCATATAAAATTTTGTAACCAAATACTATTATTGCATCAAGATTCTCTGTGTAATTATACCCGTCTTCTCCAGATATCCATTTTATATCTTTGCTTGAATTATTGATATTTACTTCCTCCTTAAATCCTTTGTTGTCAGCGAATGTTGTTATCTCAGAGAGAGCAATCGCATACTTAGTAAAGTCTGAATTTTGAGAATATGAAATTTGTACTATTAGTATTGAAGTTATAATAAATAGAAATTTTATTTTGTTCATTGTTTTTTTGTATGATTGCCAACGTAATTCTTTACTTTACATTCTATAAATTAGTTATTATATTTACTAACAAACAAGAGGAGAACTAAAAACTTGTTTTGAATACCAGCTCCTTTGCACACATCAGTCCTTTTGTCTTTCTTAGGTTGCTTTAGGACCATTTGGAATACTAGGAATTATTTTCTTTTAAAGGTGATAGCTATTGCAACATTTATTAACTATTCCTATCCTAAAATAAATAAATAATACTTAAAAATACTAAAAATTGTTTACATGTTATTGGTATCGATGTATCAAAATTAACCATCGATACACATAGTCATAATCGAGCGGTGCACCGCGTGTTTTCAAATACCCCTAAAGGTTACAAAGTACTTTTTTTGGACAGAAAGTTACCTAGAGGATCAGTTCTGTTTTTACTGTTTTGAGAATACAGGCCATTACTCTACAAATCTTAGTGTTTATCTTTCAGAACATGATTTAGATAATGTTGAAGAAAGCCATTTGGCCATCAACCGATCATCAGGTGTTGTTAGAGGAAAAACAGATAAACTTGATTCCTCTATGATTGCTAGATATGCTTGGACTTAACCAATGTTTTACTTAATGTTTTTCACCATTTTTATTTATATAAAAACTTTCTTTTCCTTTTTGAACTTTGGCTTTACCGTTTTCATAGCTATAAGCATTATCATATATAAAAGGAATTACTTCTTTACCATCCTTGTCTATGAATCCAAATTGATTGTTTAGCCTAACCAAAGCTAAACCTTCTTTAAAACTATTTGCATATTCATATATAGTATCAATTACCTTTTCATAACTTAAGTCAGCAAAGCCGTAATTCATATCATTGTCCATAATTACATAATAACCTTCTGAAAATTCTTCTGTAACAGCAAAATCAGATCCGTTATTTGATTTTTTTTCCTGATTATCAAAATTATTTTTAGAATAGAATTTGCTTTTTAATATCTCGAATTTGCTTTCAAACTCTTGTTTTGTTAAAATTTCATCATCGTAAAGACTTCTTAATTTTTGATAATCGTCAGATAATTTTATTTCAGATTCTAACTTTGAGTTTTTTAATTTATTTACTTTTTGCCTGTATTCCTCTTCTGTTAATATCTCTTTATCTTTTAGTTCTCTTAATGAATTTATTTTATCATCGATAGTATTAGCTGGTTTATGTACATTTTTAAATTCGATGTTTTCTGTTGAATTTTTCTCTCGATATTTATTTATACCTAAAATAATCAATATTGAAAGCCATTGTAGCGGAGGGAAAATAAGACATATTAAAAGAAAAATTTTTTGGATTTTATTGAATTTTTCAGAGTCATATACGAATATTGAGGTTCCTATCGTCAAACCTATAATAAGTGCTACGCCAATATTGTTGTCCATTATTTATTTTTTTGTCTAAATTTACTTATGTTTTACAAAACACAAAAATTTATGGTTAAAATAGGCGATTTAGTTAAATTAAAAGCAGAACCTAATTCTGGTCAAATGGTTGTATTTGAAGTAAAGGAAAAAGACAGAAATTTTCCAGAAGCTTCTATAGAAAACCCTGTTGTTGGTGTTCGATTTTGGAACGAAAAACTACAAAAATATTCTTATGATTCATTTTACTTTAACAACTTAGTGTTATTCGAAAAAAAATAGGTTCCACTTATTAGATTCTTTCCTTTTATTTAAAAAACTTCAAAAATTTATTTCTTAAATATTTTTTCTCTCTTAAACATGTTCGTTAAAGACAACGTTAAGTGTATGAAAAGTAAGCGATTTCGAATCAATAAACTTTCAACTTACAAAAAAGTTAAAACGGGCTACAAACCTTGAGATAACTACAATCTCGTTTATTTTTCATATAAATTGTGTGTGCCCAGTATGGGCATCTTCACCATATCGAATATATAGTATTAATCTAGAGGGTGCAAGTCCCTTATGAGCAGGGGTAACGCCCTGAACCATTAATAAGTTAAGAGGTTGCTATCCGTGAGGATAGGACAGAAGCAAGCAGGACTACAAAGCTGGGTTCTGACGAACGGAAACCATATACGAAGTATAAATTCACGGGTAAGCAACCACATCAATGCGACATCCAAAGAATACCAAAAGTGCATCTATGTAGATACGGCAGCAATTGAGAGAAAGAAGATGCAATTGCATGAGGAGGTCTCTACAACCACGAATTGGTCTAGGTCAGAAGATAGCTTTGTTTTTAATCATAGTTATTAATGGTTTTTGAAAATTTGAAACGGCTTCACAGTTGTGCAGCTATGTAGGGATTACACCGATGATACGGGAGTCTGTAAGTAGTGTCAGGGGTAGAGCGAGGATAAGTAAGGTAGGTAATAGAAAACAGCGAAATCTTTTGTTTTTATGCTCCTTTAATGCCTGTAAACACAATAAGGCCCTTAGAGAACTCTACGAGCGTATTGTTAACAAAGGCAAGAGTAAGAAGCTAGCCTTAATTGCCGTAGCCAACAAGCTACTCAAGCAATGTTTTGCTATCGCAAAATCAGGTAGACCTTATGATGAAAGTTACGTTTCTGTGTTGCCTAAATAAATAGCGAAAAATCAATTAAAAAAGCTCAAAGAATCAGTTATATGAATCCATGAGCCTAGAATACTAGTGTATCAAATTAAAGTAGAAAAGAGTTGTTTTTTACCTCAGTTCTTTGTTATGGGCTTTTATTTTTGTATTCGGCTTATTTCCCACCTTTTTCTTGAATTTTCCTAAATTGTAATTCTGAAGTTGTTTTATATTCAAATTCTTGTTTTCCGATACTTTCCAAATATTTAATTACTCGAAGATTTTGAGAATTATTTTCCAATTCAATAATATCTTTTTCCTTCTGTTCATTAGATAGTAAAGAATGTATTTTAGTTATTTTTTCTTTTAAACTTCCTTCCATAATTTCGATTAGGTTTAAAACAAGTTGGAATATTGTATTTTTTTAGACTATATAAATATCTGACTCCTTATTTTATAAGAAGTCAGATAATAAAATTAATCTTTTCTTGCAGCTTTCATTCCTGCTTTAAAACCTGTGTTATAACCATCTCTGTAAGAGTCTGAACTTTGTGGATATTCTGGGTAAGGTGGATATGGTGGGTATGGACAATAAGCATATTTTCCTTTTACATCTTTCCAACCTTCGCAATAACCATCTTTAAATCCTTCATCAAATTTAGATTCTAAAGTAACTTCGTGTTCTATTATTTTACTTTCTACATTTGTAAATGACATTAAAAAAGTTGTTCCAAGTGCCATTACCATTACTAATAATATTTTTTTCATTTTTATGAATTTTTTTTACACCTACTTCTGTTTTGAGTCTTTTTTCAGTTTGTTCCGACTTTGGATGTTTGTTAATTCTGAGTAACGTTTTTTCAATTTTCTGAAAATCAATTACTTGTGATTATTCTTTTCAGATGTCTTTTTCTTCTTTTCGAGATTTAAACGTTACATTTAAGTAATTATTTTTTTTTGGAAAAGAGGGGAATTGCCCATAACGTTTTGAATAAATGCCTGTTTTAATGGCATTTATTTATTGTGTGTGCCCAGCATGGGTATCTTTTATTTATCGAAAGGTAAATAATTAATTTAGAGGGTGCAAGTCCCTTATGGACAGGAGTAACGTCTTGAACCATTAGTAAGCTGCAAGGTTGCTATTCGCAAGAATAGGACTGAAGGAAGCAGGACTACAAACCTTGGTACTGACGAACAGGAACCAGATAAGGGGCTGTAAGGTTGGATAAGCAAGCACATCATTGTGAAGTCCAAAACACTTTTAAAGTGAATACCAAAACAATAGATACGGCAGGAATCGAGTGAAAGAAGATGCAATTACCTGGGGAGGTCTCTATAACCACGAGTTGGTACAATAGAGAAGTCAGCCGAGGTCATAGTACCCTCGGGAAACGAGGTGCAGAATAACTGTACAGGTCTCACAAATGGGGAAGGACTGAACATAATCCTTCCAGAAATTAGAAAGGGAGCATTGATTTTCGCTAATTGAGTGACCGATTCCCAAGAAAACAGGTAGACTTTTGAAAAAGTACAGACTAGTTTAAATTGGTGTAAAGAGCGATTGGAAAGATGGATTGCGAACCGCCGTATACGAGACCCGTATGTATGATGGTGTGAGGGGTACACTCCGTCAATTATTGGCGGAGTCATCCACTAGATTGTAGTACGTTATTTTATTAATAGATTGTTTAAATCATTTTTAGTTCCTTTGAGAATATTAAAATCAACAGTTCCTTTAAATGCTTTGTGTTGAAATTTATCTGTTTTTTGCCAAAGTATATAATCGCATTTGGGTTCTCTCCAAAAATCTGAAATCCAATAACTGCATTCACTCATTAAATTATCTTTCAAATATTTATAGTAAAAGTCACATTCACAATATATTATTGGTGATGTACCTACTTGCTCATTAATATGCTCAATAAATTCATTAATATTAGTTATTACCTCACTCTTATTTGGCATCTTGTTTTTAAATTCAACGTCAAGAACAGGCATTAAATCTCCATTTTTTATTTTTGTGTTTTTTAAAAAATGTTTTGCTTGTGCAGTACCGTTAGTGCTATAACTAAAGAAGTGATAACTACCAGAAGGAATTGATAGGTCATTGAACTTCTTTTTATAAGCTTTGTGTTTTGTGTCGATATGAGTTGTTCCTTCTGTTGATTTTAAAAAAACGAAATAAGGTTTATTATTCCCTATTTCATTCCAGTTTATTTCTTTCTGATGATGAGAAATGTCTATACCCCATATCTCATCTGCAGTTGGCTGGTATGTGCTAAACTTTGCCTTTTGATGTTTATCTCTTAAATTAAGTATGATTTTTTTTGTCGAATTAATTGTCTTTGTACTAACTGCTTTGGTTTGGTTTGGGAATATTATATAACTAACCAATGCTGTGATTGCAAAGAAGGCAAAACCAAAAAAAGAAATTTTAATTATTTTTTTCATTAATTTCTATTGTTTGTTAATGTACTAAAACGCAAGAATAACAAAACAAGTTGTGTTATTCTTGCGTTTTATTTATAGAATGAATTTAGTGATTTTTTATCGTCTTAAAATTTTTAACATTAAAAACATGCTTGAATAAGTGGTGAAATTTTGGAGGTAATTAATCTAAATCTTAAATCACGACATTAGAGTACACTCTATTATAAATGCTTAAGGAATATCCTAGTAACACTTATAGATATGTTTAGTTATAGCTACTAATAGGCAATCAAAAACTTCATAATTTATTATTTACGTTCGTTTAATGCGTGTAAACACTAAAAAGCCTCTAGAGAGCTCTACGAACGTATTATTAACAAAGGCAAGAGTAAAGGTAGCCTTAATTGCCGTAGCCAACAAGCTAATCAAGCAATGTTTTGCCATTGCAAAATCTGGTAGACCTTATGTTGAAAGTTACGTTTTTGTTTTACCTAAATAGGTAGAAGAAAAAATCAATTAAAAAAGCTCAAAGAATCAGTTTTATGAATCCATGAGCTTAGACTACTAGTGTTTCAAATTAAAGTAGAAAAGAGTTGTTTTTTACCTCAGTTCTTTGCCATTCCTAGTAATTTTTTTTCTCTTAAAAAAAAGGTGAATCCTACTTATTTAATAATAATCAATATTAAATAAGCAATATTTATTATTAGATGAAATCATAATTCTTGCGTACATTCTTGAAGAATTAACTGATTCGTATCCCTTTTTTTTAAATACTATTTCTTTTGAACATTCGAGGTTATTTAAATCAATTTGGTGATTAAAATCCTTAATGTTCTTACTCTCAAAATTTTTATTATTCTCAATTTCTGAAATCAAATCTTTATATTCCTTGTTACTTAATTTGAAGATACAAGTTGCATTTAAATCCCCAGTAAAAGATTCATAAAATTCATCTTGTTTACATAATGTAGTAAGTTGAATGATCTCATTAGATTCCAAATGATAATTTAGCCTATCATTATAAAACTCGGAAGTACCGCCCCGAAGTCCGTTGGACGGATCTGGTAATGCGAGAATAAATAAACTTACAGCTGTGATTAATAAAAATAAAGCGTAGGAAATAAAATATAGAAAACCTTTCAGCCATTTTTTTGATACGAGTGCCTCTATGAATGAAATTCCCATTAAGACTATTGATAATGCGATTAAAACAACGCTAAATGTCTCATATCCAATAAAAATAATTATTCCGCCAATTAGAAATGAAATTATTATTGGTATAATTATTAATGGTTTTCTTATGTATCTCATATCTATTTTTTGTTAGACATAACGTTATTGTGGTCGAGTAGACCAAGGGATTTCACCCCAAGCCTCTCACAGAAACGTGCTTGAAAGTCTCCCCTCACACGGCTCTTCCAATTTAATTTACAAATATAAGCTCATCCTCTTTCAAGTTGGCAAATTGTAAATTAAAATTAGCCCATCTCTTTGCTCAATTTCCATTACACAACCTTCAACACTACTACGAATGAGTCCGCTTCTGCTTATTCGCTTTGAATTGAAGCGAATCCTAATCCTAATGGGTTAGCCTTAAGCAAGTCTATCATCCATAAGCAGATTCCCAAGTTCCATAATTAAGCCCAAGTAAAGTTCTTGCCACCTGAATGACGCCAGCCTTACAGAAAATAAATAGGTTATCTCTGTAATTAATGTTATTGCTAACATTACTTTTCACTCCGTATCATACTCCGTAGCTTTTGACTGAAAATAGCAACTTCTCGACACCTCGTCAGTGGTTTACTTTCGTTCAACTCCATTACTCATACCTTGCCAACCTCGTGGATTGGATTCTCCTAAACGCTCAGCACCATTGCTCTTTACAACAGCACCTTTAGGGGGTTTAGAGCCATCGCCTATAGAACGACTCTGATGGACCTACCATCATCTTAATTACAGCATTCAACCATTTTATTTATTGCCATGGTTGATTCTTGGCACACTATGGTTAGTGGCGTTTTAAATAGTCAAAATTTCAGTTCAGCACAGACTTAATTAAATAAGAACTGAACTTGAAATATAGCACAATTCAGCCATTAACTATACAGATTGTTGTGCAACGTTATCTGTTTTCAACAAGTTTAATGAATTCTTTAATGTCATTTTTGTCCAATATCCTTTTGCCTTGTTTGATGAAAGAATTATAAGTTTTTGAAAAACTATCATTTCCTTCAAGTTCGTCTAATAATAATTCAATACCAATGAATTCTTTCTTTTTTGATGCAGGATTATATTTATATTTTGCGGCACCACAACAGCAAACCATACAGTCATCATAAGAGTTAAAAGGTAAATCTCGACCTGTCCAACTCATTAAATGAAATGGTGTTATTAATTGAGAATAATATATCAGATTATCTTTAGATTCAACATCTTCGCTGATTAGACCATTTTGACATCTATCTCCTCCAGCAATTGATTCAATTAATTCAAAAGTGTTCTTCTTAGTATCTAAAAAAAATAAATGAGTAAATTCACCAGAGCCTGAAGAACTATAAAAGGTATTTATTATATATGAATTATTTTCACTGTATTCTATTTTATATGCAAACCCTTTTTCCTTGCATATGTTCCATCCATGATTTATCTCCCAACTCCAATTTTCTTCACAGTCTTTTAGGTTAACTATTCCTTTTTCAGGGTATGGTCTGACTGTGTATTCATATAAACATTCTGCGTTTTCTATGCTAATTGAAGTTTCTGTGTTCTGTGATGTACAGCTATTAAATACTAAACTTACTAAAAGAGATAAAAATAATTTATTAATTGATTTCATTCTTTATTAAAATTTTTTGTGATTTTATTATTTGTATAATATGTAAACCATAGTAGTGAAAAAAAACATAAACCAAGAAGATTAAATTTTAAATCTATTGGGTCAAAATTTCCATGAATTCTCTTGTGAACTAAAGTGTTTGAATATTCTTGTGCAAATTCAATTAAAGTGCTAAATAAAAATAGCATTCCAAAAATTAACAAATGATTTTTTATATCTTTTACAAGAAATAGGATATTAACAAATGCTGATGCAGTAAAGAAAAAAAGAGCATGTAATTGAGTGTCAATTTTTCTAAAAGGAACAGGTAGTTTTATTAAAAAACAATAAATAGCTATGATAAATACAATTATTAAAATTGTAATCCTAAAAAGTAGTAGTTTTTTTGGTTTAGTCATAATGTTGTACAACGTCTCGTGGTCGAGTAGACCAAGGGATTTCACCCCAAGCCTCTCACAGAACCGTGCTTGAAAGTCTCCCCTCACACTGCCTGCCCCGTTTTTGTCGGGGGCTCTTCCAATTTAATTTACAAATATAAGCTCATCCTTTTTCAAGTTGGCAAAATGTAAATCAAAATTAGCCCATCCCTTTGCTCAATTTCCATTACACAACCTTCAACACTACTACGAATGAGTCCGCTTCTGCTTATTCGCTTTGAATTGAAGCGAATCCTAATGGGTTAATCTAAAACAATTCTATCATTCATAAGCAGATTCCCAAGTTTCGTAACTAAGCACAAGTAAAGTTCTTGCCGTCTTAATGACGCAAGCCTTACAGAAAATAAACAGGTTATCTTTGCAATTAATAGTATCGCTACTATTACTTTTCACTCCGTATCATACTTCGTAGCTTTTGACTGGAGGTTGCAACTTCTCGACACCTCATCGATGGTTCACTTTAGTTCAACTCCTTTACTCATACCTTGCCAACCACGTGGATTGGATTTTCATAAACGTTCAGCACCCCCGAGGCATCGAGGGTTTTTACAACAGCCCCTTTAGGTGGTTTAAGGCCATCGCCTATACAACGACCTTGATGGGCCTACCATCATCTTAATTACAGCATTCAACCATTTTATTTATTGCTATGGCTGATTCTTGGCACACTATGGTTAGTACGGGATTTCGAGGGACTGAACTTTCGATTAAGCACTTAGCCAAATTTTTAATTTTTTCTTTATTTCAATAGACACGTAAAATTGAAAATTTTGCGGACTTCATTCAAGGCACTTTACGTTGGGTTAAGCACCAAACCCGTATTAACTATAGCCATTGTTGTGGCACGTTTTTTTATTCAAATATTTTTTCATACCATTTTCCAACATCGTCTTTTATCATATCGTGATATTTATATATTGTCAAAGCTAATCCGAAATCAGCTCTTTTAGCTCTGTATTCATTTAATGTAAAATATCCGTAAAAGTTGCCATCTTTATCCACTACAACAGGTGAGTCATTTGAGTATTCATTCCAAGGCGATAAGGAATTATATCCACTTCCATAAGTTCCATATTCATTCCAGATGGACTTGGAATTATAACTATTTCCATAAGTTCCGTATTCATTCCAGATAGAACTACTATCATAGCTATTACAGTTCAAACACCCTAAATATACATCGTGATTAGTTCCACCATAAAGATGTAAAGTTTGACCAAATGTTGTTGAGCTAATTAATAGCACAATACCTAAAAGTAAAATTTTATTCATCATCAGATCAAGTGCTTTTAATTTTAAACTTTATCATTTTTGAAAAATCGTCAGGTATAAATCGAATATTATTGTTTTTAATATCATAAATCATCATATATTTATTACCAACATCGCTGACAATTGAAAATAAGTATTGATTATTACCATCTTCCTCATCGTGTTCTTGTGATTTAATTAAATATCCAGAGGTTGTTGATGTAGTGGTATGTTTAACCATAGTGAATTCTTTATTAAATTCAAAAAAAGTAAGTAATTCTTCGTCTTCACTTTCAAATTCCCAATCTTTATTTTCTTCATTCCAAGTAAAATCAATTCTCGAATTGGTAGAAACGTGAAATTGTCCAAAAACAATAGTTGTTAAAAGACAAAGCATTCCTTATAGTAAAATTTTTTTCATAATTTTTGGTTTTTCCTTAATGTGCTACAACGGTTTGAATATGGTGTGTTTTGTATTTTAAAGTGCTATAACTCTGGGTTATTACTATTTTTCTTGTTACTAATATCTTCGTTTTTAGTATCGTCTACCAAATGCACTATATTTTTTGTTGTAGCAAGTTTTTCTGAAATATCTTCGATAGAGTTAGCAATACGTGAAACATTTAACATAGCTGAAATAAAAATTCCTACCACTAATATTATAAAAGCAACTCCCATTATTGCAGCTCCAAACTTTTCAAGATCATCAGGAAAAAAATCTATTCGAAGCATTTCATCAATTATAAATAAAAATACCAAGAATCGCAATAGAAACTCCTGTCCAAATTGACGTCTTAGTTGCAATTTTTTCTAATCTTTTTTGGCTTAATCCTAACATAGTCTTTTTTTTTAGTTATTTAAATTAATAATTACCTCCATTAACAATATTCTTTTGAAGTTTTTCTAAATCAATTCCATTACCATAAAATTTCATGCTTTCAGCTATTGATTTAAGAATGATTTTTGCTTCTAAATTGTCTCCCGATATGGATGCATAGGAAAAACGAAATATTAAGTCTTTTCTAGTGAAATCAAGAAAATAAGTAGATTTTACAGGATTTGGAATTTTATCACCTGATATTACTGGATTTTTATAATACCAAAAATTTGCTGTTAAACTGTTTAATTCTATTGGTTCATTTTTAAGCATTAGTTTTTGATCAAATTGTTTTTGTAAATAATCAAATTCCCATATCATATAATTTTCCAAAATTGATTTTGAATTTTCCTCAAATTCTGTTTTGTTATTGGTTACAAATTGAATCCAATTAGAGTCTTGTTTTATAAAAGGAAATTTACTTATGTCAATTTCACCTTGTAAATTTAAAGTATGACTATTTGGGCCTAAATTAAAGTATAGTAAAAGACCTGTATTTGTTTTTATTGCTCCATTATTTTGTTGAGAGTATCCAATAAATGAAATACTCAATAATAATATGGTTAAGACTTTCTTCATTCTGATTTTTTAATTTGCTACAAAGTTGTTGTACAAGATTAGTTGCTGTGGTTAAGAGATAAAGTTAATAAATAATAACTGAATAGAAAGTCCGCGAGGACTTTCCTAAATAAGCCAAAACTAAAGCAATTAATTTTGTACGGTGTGTGTGCCCAGCATGGGCGTCTTTACTATATCGAAGATATGGTATTTAATCTAGAGGGTGCAAGTCCCTTATGGGCAGGGGTAACGCCTTGAACCATTAGTAAGCTTCAAGGTTGCCAACCGTGAGGTTGGGACTGAAGGAAGCAGGACTACAATCCCAATAGCTATACGGGACGGTTCTGACGAACAGAAACCGTATACGAGGCATAAATGCACGGGTAAGCAACCACAACGTTACAACGCCCAAAGAGTACCAAAAGTGTATCTATGATGATACTGCAGTAATTGAGTGAACGAAGACGCAATTACTTGGAGAGGTCTCTATAACCAAGAGTTGGTATAATGGAGAAGTCAGCCGAAGTCATAGTACCATAGGAAACAAGTTGCATAATTCTGCATAGGTCTGAACAGTAGGGGAGGACTGAACTTAATCTTTCAAGAATTTAGGATGGGAGCAATTGTTTTGCTATTGGGTGATTGATTCCCTAGAAAATTGATAGCCTATTCAAAAAGTATGGGATAGTTTCAATTTATTTAAAGGGCGATTGAAAAGATAGATTACGAACCGCCGTATACGAGACCCGTATGTATGATGGTGTAAGAGGCGCAGTGGCAACTTTTAAGTCTTCATCCGTCTACTCCTGGCAATAGTAGTTTAATCCATGTAAGCTGTTAAAATACAATAACCATCATCAACTTCTAATTCATAAACCATATTGTTTTCGTAGTCTTTCCATTTTAATTCATTTATTTTTACAAAACCTAAACTATTGTAATATTTTACAAAATTGTTAATTTCAGAAGAAGGTTCTATTGTTTTTCGAGTAAAACATATTAATTCTTTACTTTTATTTTCTGTAAAAAAGAAAGCTGATTTTCTTGTATATTTTCCACTTGCCTCTGTTTCAAATTCTTCTTTATAAACTATGTAAGGTGTATTACCATCAGTATTTCCTTCCTCAAAATTTGCTCCATATTTCTTAATTATTTCAGCTTTTGTTGAGCCTACTTGTGCATTTACTCCAATTAAGCTTAAAAATATTAATGTTAGTGTAATAATTTTTTTCATAAATTTTATTGTTTTATATTATTTTTATTGGTAAAAGTATATAAGAACCATCATTATCTTGATAAAAAACGTTGCTTTTTCCACTTATTATTGCCATCGTGTTGTGGTCGAGTAGACAAGGGGAATTTCACCCCAAGCCTCTCACAGAACCGTGCTTGAAAGTCTCCCCTCACACGGCTCTTCTAATTTAGTATACAAATATAAGCTCATCCTTTTTCAAGTTTGCAAATTGTAAATTAAAATTAGCTCATCCCTTTGCTCCAGTTCCATTACACAACCTTCAACACTACTACGAATGAGTCCGCCTCTGCTTATAACTTCGGTATTCTATCTTTCGATTGTTTCGATTGAATATTTCCCTTTGACTTGTAGCGAATCCTAATACGGTAGCCTTATACAAGTCTATCATCCATAAGCAGATTCCCAAGTTCCATAATTAAGCCCAAGTAAAGTTCTTGCCACCTGAATGACGCCAGCCTTACAGAAAATAAATAGGTTATCTCTGTAATTAATGTTATTGCTAACATTACTTTTCACTCCGTATCATACTTCGTAGCTTTTGACTGGAGGTTCCTACTTCTCGACACCTCTTCAATGGTTCACTTTAGTTCAACTCCTTTATTCGTAACTGCTAATCTCTAGGACTAGATTCTCCTTAACGCCCAACACCATGACTATTAACCAAAGCACCTTTAGGTTGTTTAGAGCCATTGCCTATCCATCAACCCTGATGGACCTAACATCATCTTAATTACAGCATTCAACCATTTATTGCCGTGGCTGATTCTTGGCACACTAAGAAACGTAGGGCAGTTAAAAAGCATTATCGTTTCGGTTTATTACTTAGATAAATATAGATATTTTGCTTTTATTTTTTCTCTTAAAGGCCAAATTTTATATTTAGTGGACTTCATTAATATTCACAGAACTTCAAGTTTACTGATAATGCCCTATGTTTTTTTTTCTGCAAATAGTACAGCCTTGATGTCCTTTTAGTTTTTCATAAGTGTTTTGTTGGTATGAGTGACCGTTTTTACAAAACCACCAAACCTTTTTACTACTGCCTGCCTTTATTTGATTTGGCTCAAGGTCTACATTTTTTTTAAAGTCCCAGAAGTTAAGTAATTCAGGGTGTGTAACTACTATACTTTGGCAAGTCGGACAATTTCCATTACCATTTGTTCTGTTTTTAATGACGGCCTTCCATTTATGACCTTTATTGCAAATCCAACCAACTCTTTTTTTACTACCAGGCGGATATCTGTCTGGACCCAATTCATTAATTTGGTAATCCCATTCCTTAATTAAATATGGGTATTTCTCTTCTAATGTGCCAGTTTTATTTATCCTAACCTGTGTTGCTTTAGAACTTCTATTGGTTTCCATACAAGTTGGACAGCCATATCCTTTACTAGTTCTCGATCTAATGCCTGATTTCCAAGAATGCCCCTCCTTACATTTCCAATTTACTTTTAATGAGCTACCAGGTGATACTTCGAAAGGAGACCTCTCGTTTAAATCATAATCCCACTCTTTTAATAATGTAGGGTATTTGTCACCAAACGCAACTCCTCTTTTTTTAAGGATGGCATTTCTTACAATTTCGCCTGCATTTTCTTTATAACAAGTTGGGCAACCTGAACATCTACTATGTCTGTTTTTAATTTGTGCTTCCCAAGAATGACCTTTATTACAATTCCAAAAAACTTTCTTTTCAGAATTTGCTGTAAACATCAGAGGAGTTAGAGGAGAGTTTTTTTTGAAACCCCATTCTTTAGCCAATTCAACGTTTACATCGAATAAACTATTCTGTTCTGTAGGTGCAGGTAACAAAGACAATATTTTTTTATACTCCTTAATTCCTATTTGAACACGATTTTTCAAGTAGTTTGTGAAAGCTTCTTTTTTTTGACCATTCATTAAGTATTGTACAACCTCACAAGACAAGTCAATGTATTTTGAATTTTTATCATATAAAATAACCTCCCCATTAATTAATGGAAGTGAATTATCTCTGACTCTCAATAGCCTTATGTCATGTTCTTTAAAAATTTTAAATTTAAGTTTATCTCTTTCAATTTTATCATCATGCCAGTAAGCTCCATCCACTTCAATACCAGTTTTTATGTCAGGGATATAAATATCACACTCATATCCATCTATTTTATGTCTCCATTTAACTTCGTCAAAAAGGATTCTCATTTCTGTTAAAATATAAACTTCTAGTTTTGATGTGGAAGATTTACAATATGGACAACCACTTAAATTCCCAGTTCTATTAAATATTGTAGCCTTCCAAGAATGACCAAAATTACATTTCCAACTTACTTTTTCATTACTACCGCTGCTATATGCATTAGGTAATTCACTATTTATATCATAATCCCATTCTTTAACTAATTCAGGATATTCATCTGCTAAACTCTGTCCTTTCTTCTCTAGTTTTTGCTTACGGACTAAATCACTTTTGTCTATCGATTTATAACATTCAGGACAATTATTACCGTTTACCCTTCTTTTTGGTGTTGCTAACCAAGAGTGACCATCTTTACACTTAAACCAAATTTTTGCGTTACTTTTTTCAGTTATTTCATCAGGTTTTATCTGGTTCTTTTTAGAATCCCATTCTAGAAGTAAATTTGGATGTAGTTCACCGAAACTTTTTCCCTTTTTTAATCGAGATTTTCGTGAATTAGCGGCTTTAATAGGCTTGTTACAGATTTTACATCCATTACTTCTTATTCTACTAAAAACAGAAACTTGGTATGAGTGATTATTTTTACATTTCCACCAAACAGATTCTTTACTGTTTTTTGTGATTTCAGAAAGTTGTATTTTATTTTTTTCAAAATCCCAATCCCGAAATATTAACTCGTATTCGGTATGTACTAGTTTTGTTTTCATTTAATTACCACCAACGTTTCAGCTATAGTTAGTACGGGGATTAAAAGTAGATAACTTTTGGTTACGCACTTAGCCAAAACTTTTTATTTTGTTTTACCATTCTTATTTTAAAGCCAAATAAAAAGATTTGGCGGACTTCATTGTAATCTCCAAACTTTGGGTTAAGCACCAAAACCCGTATTAATTATAGGTATTGTGTGTGCCCAGCATGGGCATCTTTTTAACTACAGTAATGTAGTTAATTAATCTAGAGGGTGCAAGTCTCTTATGGGCAAGGGTAACGCCTTGAACCATTAGTAAGCTGCAAGGTTGCCAACCGTGAGGTTGGGGCTGAAGATTATTTGTGATTGATTAATGAGCAAATACCGCTACAATCCCGATAGCTATACGGGACGGTTCTGACGAACAGAAACCGTATACGAGGCATAAATGCACGGGTAAGCAACCACATCATCTTAACCTCTTATGAGTAGCAAAGGAGCATCTATGTAGACACGGCAACAATTGAGTTAAAGAAGATGCAATTACCAGGGGGAGGTCCCTATAGTGATAGTATAGACAAGTCAGCAGAAGTCTTAATACCTAAAGG
>Ga0307982_1001942_pt1 | contig 16796 bp, 12 predicted proteins | sample OrgLakmetagen989_FD_201847 | JGI IMG/M metagenome (GOLD analysis project Ga0307982, IMG submission 201847) | Saline water microbial communities from Organic Lake, Antarctica - #989 | ecosystem: Environmental > Aquatic > Non-marine Saline and Alkaline > Saline | place: Antarctica: Organic Lake...
AACTCCTTGAAATCGCCCTTACATTTGAGCATGTACTCCAACGCCCTACCCCTAGAGTCATCTGTGGGCAACCTACCGGCCGAGAAGGTAAATCCAAGCCGGTCAGCAACAAATGGAACATTTGTTTACTTTTCGTAAGTCTCTCTCTATTTGGCGCTCTCATATACGATCGATTTTACTTTAAGCCTCTGGCTGGACTCTAGCTGAGAGAGCGTGAATTCAAAATACAAACAATGGAGACGGTCCTCCATGGAAAAAAAATCAAGATTACGAGGAAAATAAAGGCAGCGAAGGCATGGTCATTTAGAAACAATGCTAGGAGGCAGAGTTGTGAATATGACTGTGGCGTTAGTGAAAGCTGTTCGTTCTAGAAGAGGCAGCGATTACAATAACCACACCAAGATTAGATTAGATTAGATCAGATTAGATTATACTCTAAGATTGCAAAGAAAACAAGTAGCAGCGTGGAGCTTCATAATGATGAGTTCTCAGATAGGGCAGAAAGAGAAAGAGAAGCGACCGTTCACTTCCTGCTCTCTTCAATTTTCCTCTTCACGATTTTTCTTGCGCGTACGCGTACATTTCCGCGTGCAGCATAGTCCGCGTAATTTGGGTTTTGATTAGCTCAGATTCGAGTTTGAGTTGAACTTACTAGTTCGGCCTTCAGTTCGAGTTAATTTAAGAATCTGACTTCGAGTTGGTTTCGTGCTTCTGTGTCAAGTGTCAAGCCAAAGTGAGTGAGGATGATTATCGACGGTGAACTGCACAAAAGCATTAAAATGTGTTCAATTATTGTAGAAACGCTCTTCCAACACGTCCGTGTGGCCGAGTGGTTAAGGCGATCGACTAGAAATCGATTGGAAAATTTCCGCGTAGGTTCGAGTCCTGCCGCGGACGTTTCTCTTTTACTGCCAAACAATTTTTCTTGTCATTGGCTCTTTTTATGCTGAACAGTTTTCCCTTCCTTGGCTCTGTACACCATTTCTTCCTGGACTTCGCTTCATGGGTAGATTATAAACGCCAATTGGAGCTTCTCAACAATATCAACAATTTTCTCCTCATTGGCTCTTTTTATGCTGAACAGTTTTCCTTTCATTGGCTCTATACACCGTTCCTTCCTGGACTTCGCTTCATGACTACATTATAGACGCCAATTGGAGCTTCTCAACTATATCTCCTCTGAGGCCCCTGTAGATGCTGTGGACATATTTATCTGCGTTTTCCAGGGGCCTTATCTACGAGCTACTTGACAAGGCTGGTCGATAGCTCGCATTGTGCAAAGGAAGTCGCTGTCAAACAAAATTCAAGGGTGCAATCCATTTGCGCATGCCGTGGATGCGCGTGCTTGAAAAGATTTTACCTTGCAGCTTTCTTTCGAGCAAGTCGGCGGGGTCTGAATGTTCACTACGCCACCCACGTTCACGGTTTACCTTAAATTCCTTCGGGCTATTTTGCCCCAGCTGGGGATAGGCTAGACGTCCCTGTCAGGTCGCATGCTCCAGATCCGAATGAAGCGAACTTTACCAACTCAACGGTCATCTATTTATGTTCTCGAAGGCGCCAAAGTCCGCCTACTATTCAAGGGTTGAGGAGACCATGAGAGACGTGGCTACCTGGCTACCTGGCAAAACTGCTTTCTTATTTTTTTATCCTATCTTATCCGCACTTGTCTATTTCATGCTCCCTAATGACAAGAATAAAATGATCCACCTGATGACAGTCGCGATTTTGGGTTTCAACACAACCCAAATTTCTTTACCCTGAGGCTTTGATCTCGGTGAAATCCGTGTGCAAAGGTCTTTTAGCACTTGCTTTGAGCTCCCACTTTGCGGCTCTCAAAGCCACTTTGGGAGTTTTTTTCCTCGGGTCGCTTAAGGCTTATACCTGTTGAATTCCTTTGCGCTAACCTTCTAATCCCGGCCCTTCGAGGCCTGTGTAAGGAACAAACCCGTTCTCGCAACGACTACGACGAAGAGACCGCTTAAGATGGCCTGTACATGAATCTCAAGCCAGGCTTGCAGTCTCGCCCGAGGGACCCTGTAGACGTCAATTAGATGGCACCATCTACTATGTCTGTTAGTTACTAAGTACAGTAAATCTAGTCCTCCCTCGGGGTTCAGAAAGCACCCCCGTGCTCGCAGCGGCTACGACGAAGAGACCGCTCACGAAAGTTATATGAACCCCGAGCCAGGCTTCCAGCTTGGCCCGGGGGACTCTGTAGATGCCGATTACATGGCACCCTGTCTGTTAGTTACTAAATCGAGTCCCCCTCGGGGGACTCAGAACCCTGTCTTTTAGTAGCTAAATCCAGTCCCCCCTCGGGAGACTCAGAAAAAATCGCAATAGTCAACTGTATATTTCCTGTGCTGACCCTTCGTTGACCTCGTTAAATAAAGTCTCGGTAGAAGTCGTAGGATTCGAGTGAATCTGTGGGCTCCACGCTGGCCTGACTTTCGCACCGACTCTCCACATGAATATCTAAACCTTAATGAGAGGCCTCTCAGCCTCAGGAATCAAGTGGGCGTTCCATCCTGAGGTACTGGAGCGAAGAAAAGGATTCAAGCTGAGGTGCTACGGAGGAAGTATACTTTGGCCAATCGGGGAGTATAATCAAACCTACTCGAGTCCAATTCAATCCAATAATCATAAATTCGTTCATTATTCCGGATGCACCAAAGTACAACATTTTCTGAGCTTCCTCGAGAGGGGACTGGGTTTAGTACCTAACAAAGCAGGGAGTGTTATCCAATCAGCGTTTACAGGGCCTCGCATTCGGGGCCTGGACGAGGCGGCTTGGGTGATCGAGCAGACGCTATGCCCACCCACGATGGGCGATAAGTCCTCATACGCGACAGAGCACATGGTGGTAATTGGTCTTGATCTGCTTCGATCACCAGTCGCCGCAATAGGAGAGATGCTCGGCTGTCAGAGTCTCCGCTGTTGCATCGGCAAGGAGGTCGACGCGCTTCACAAATATATAAGTTAACAGTTGTATCAGTACAATTGTTGAACAGCAGTTGCACACTAACGGGAAGGAAGATCACAGGCACCACAAGGACGCGGACCACAAGCACCTCAAGAAGGATGCGCATCAAGGCGCTCAAAAGACACACACCGCCTGTTATGCAACAAAGGATTTAAGTATTTGCTTATGAACTGTGCATAGCACGACGGGCGCCTGTATTTGTTAGTCCAAAACTAATACTTACTTGCTTTCAGCCATACGATCAAGGCACCTTCATTCGACACCTGTATTCACAAGGGTATTTTTTTCGTGATTTCAACGATGTGATTGAGCAGCCAAAGATTTTGTCTTGAGCTGACTTATGTTGGTGTTATATCAAGTCTACACTGTGAGATGCATTCGAGCTTTACATCATCGAGGACATCAAAATCATTTTTGCACGAGTGATGTATGTCAATTATTTTACCTGAATGAAAGCTTGATCGTGCTCTCCATAATGCCAATTTGCCTGGACCGAATCCGCTGTATACTGCATACTTAATTGTGCACAATATAGGCAGCAGATCATGGACATCGTGACGGTTAAGAAATTAATCCATGCAGAGGATAATCTGTGTCAACCAAGTGATCTTCTACCGGTGTATCAACTGAAAACAAACTCGGACAAGTCAAAACGAAAGAAGACGGTCACCGTATCAATTATTACGTTATCTGTGGATTCGGTCAATCCAATCATTCAGTTGTCTACTTTTATCAAGAATACAGAACAATTCGTGCTCTATTCGTGATAACATAAAAGAAATAAGTACCAACCATGAAGTCTTTCGCCTTTTGCCTTTTCGCTTTTATTCAGGCTGTCTTCGCGAAGGACTTGTGCCAAGGTTTGGGCAAATTCTCTGTCGTCTGCGATGCTGACGACTTTGCAGGGTCGTATATCAAGAGTGAAGGTTTTCTCAAGCCTAAGACAACAATGCCATCTGATATCAAGCAGTACGGCAGTTCGCTCAGATCTGTCTTCGCCAATGGTTGCTCTGCTGTGATGGAACGCAAGATTACAGATCCTCACAGCAACGACGTTAAGGACTACATGTTGTCGTGTGTCATGGAACCCGATCAAGGTAACCAGAACATCAATCGCATGTCGTGCAGCAATCACGGCTTTCAGAGCACCCCAGGAATTGTTGAGCTCGACATTCTGGTTTATGACGATGATAACGTTTATGTCAACGGGCGTTTCACTTCGGCAACTATTTGGACGAAGAGCGGCGCTGAGCAGATTCTCGAGGCTTTTACTAACAAATGCAAAATGAAAACTGAATAAGTCACAGGTCATCTTAGCGCTGGCTTTTCATTGTCGGAAGCTTGAAATCGCTCTTTATTATAAGTATCTCTGCATTTTCATTGCTGTTAGTTTACGTCGGATACTTCTCGGTGATTTCATTTATATACGAACACTTTTTACTATAGGTCTAATTGATGTTTCACCAGTCATTGCTCTCGCATATAGAAATTGGTTGCAGGTCTAATCTCTGGTGATTCATTGAAATGCTCCAATTATTGGTACAAAAGTATATTTATAGCCCACTAGCTAGGAGCTTCATTTGTTAATTTGTTCATGATGATTTTGAATCTGGCGTATTCGTGGGTTGAGCTATAAAATCGAACGTTATTACTGAAGTGCCGATATTATCATAATGAATAGGTTTCTAATTTTAAATGCCTCTATTTACGTCAAAATACCATTTGAAATGGCGGACGATAGTAGCTTGAAAAGCAGGAATGGTTCAGATGAATCTTATTCGGATATTTCAGATAAAGGGGCGCGATGCTTCTAGTAATGAGCTCAATAACTCGGGCGTAGACAATCCTAATTGAATCTCTCCAACATTTTGTGGCGTTGCACTCAATCAGACTCTACGAATGAGAAGACGGTCTTACTCTATCAGTTTTGACTGAAGGTAATAACGTGCTTAGGGGTGTCAACAAAATACTATCCAGTTTCTCTTTCAGGGTCAAATTGAAGTCACCGCTCAAGAAATAATGCTGGGGTGGATTTCTTCGGGATCTTCCAACCAGGCTAGTGAAATCAAGAATATTATGAATTCTAAGTGCTTCTAAGCTTGTGATGGCACTGCTGCAATGCATATCTGTAGGAGCTTGTCGAAAATTTAAAGCGAAATGTTCACTTGAGCGAACATGTGTCAGCTGCTATGCACAAGGTTGATCGTGGCAACTACTGCCGCGACAGGTAACATTTTTCTCCCAAAACCATCTCACAACATCGACAAATACGAAGAGCTGTTTGCATTTCTATCGACAGGAATGTGGCTTATATGGACAGCCCTCAAGTAATCGGTTTCGGTGCAACCATTAGTGCCCCCCACATGCACGCCGCAGCATTGAAGGAGCTCGAACCTTTCATACTCCAAAAGCCCTTCGCAAGAGTTCTTGATGTGGGAAGCGGATCAGGATACTTGACTGCCTGCCTTTCAGAACTAGTACGAGCCGACGGTTGTAAGGTAGATTGGCCATCGAGAATCAACATTTATCGAATTGCCTCTCAAATTGTATCAGATGACTATCTTGGACGTATCTATCAGGGTTGCGTTGTCGGCGTGGACCACGTACCTGAGCTCGTTGACTGGTCTCAATGCAATATTCGTCACGATGGCAAGGGTCATCTTTTAGCAACAAGTGCAGTGGAGGAGAGTGCTGAGTACTCAACCGTTGACAAGGGAAATGCTCTTCCTCCTATAACTTTGGTCGCAGGCGACGGATATGCGGGCTGGCCAAAAGGTGCTCCATATGATGCGATCCATCTTGGCGCTGCCGTCGAGAGTATTCCAGGAGCACTTTTTCGTCAGCTTAAGGTAACTCTTTTCGGTGCTCCACCTATTACTAACAGGAATCATACTGTCGTTTACCTCAATACTCATACCGTAGATGGGAGGAATTATTGTAGGGCCTGTTGGGCCACCAGCTCATCAGGACTTCGTGCGCGTGATCAAACGCCACAACGGAATTGTGGCTACGGAGTATATTTCCGCAGTGCGATTCGTCCCTCTTACCTCAAGAGAGGCACAGTTACGATGGTAAGGACAAGTAAGGACCCCGCGTTTGAATACGAAAAAAAATGTGAGCTTGTACGGCAGTTCTACTGAACGGTTTCCCAGGATTCAAAACTGCTTCGTGCACGACAAGGACCCCCCACCTGCCTAGAAATTCTTATGGAAGCTAAGAAATACGTGCTGCTATTTGCTGCGTCCGAATTAATTTTGGTCTACATAGTACTATCCGAAAACAAAAAAGACAAGTATATAGTACATAGTAGTCACAGAGAGGCACGGAAAGCAAAAAGGGATACTTCTAAGCTGTATAAATACGCACGAAGAAGTGGTATGGCATAAATTTATAACATAAAGAGCATCATCAAAAGGTTTTATTCGAGATCATCCATGACTTATTCTCACTGAATAGCGAATAGCCCCCCCTTCGATATGATATAGTATAGTCGACCCCTAAGCCCCAATGGTCATAGCCCACGACCGGCGACCTGATATTTGACACAGGCCCCAGTGAAGGATAGTGGACTCGCCCAAGCACGAAGAGCGGTAAGCGAAACAAACTTATCACACGGCGCGCAGTGATGTCGATGCCCTTGATCACTTCGAAATACCTACAAACTTTATAATAACTTCGGATTTCGATGACGGGCGCTGCGCGTCTGCCAAGGTGGGTCCAGATTTCGATGTGACGCCTCAACGGATGCAGTAAGACGTAAAACCCATGACAGTAGAACAGGCAAAACGATGCTAAGCAGACCGTTTGCCATGAAAATGAGCGGGTTGATCGGTGTTGTGCTTTGGGGATCAGTGATGTCAGGCCGGGGGCGGTGACGGGGTTGGAACCTGTAAATACGCCTCTGGCGGCAGCACAACAATGCCATAAAGACCAAGTTTGTCGCGGTCTCCGTTTGATAACGCGTCGATAGCCTCTGCCAGAGCGCGGCGCAAACGGTCGGGATCAGTGCCACTCGCAGTGATGTAGGGCAGGGCAGGGGTGGGTGTGGTGCGGTCGATGACGCGCAGCCGCTTTGCCACTGAATCATGCGCCTGGATCAGGCGCCACGACTGCGCATCGAGCGCGCAGAGGTCGGCGCGCCCTTCTGCCACTGCTAGGGCAGAGGCCGCATGGGAGCCGGTGCTGCAGGTATTGACGAAGGAAAAGCCACAGTTAGCGGCGTGGGTCGCAGGCGCAGCCCAGCCGCTTTGCGACAGGCGCTCGTTGTAGGCGAAGCGGCCCTCTGCGAACGCAGTGAGGTTGTTGCGTGGATCATCTACACGGGCCACGAAGACCGAGGCGTAGTGACCGGGCGGGCAATGCTCCAGCCGGTAATCGGGGGTAGCGACCAGCGTGACATGGCCATGCAGCCGCGCGCGGTAAGGGAAGCCGCAGGTTTGCGACAGCAACAAGTCGGGCGCCTGCCAGTCGTCCCATAGGTCAGTGGGATGCGAGAGCTGTTCTGGGCCCGAATCGAGCCGTGCCCTTATACCCTGCCAGAGCCGGTCATGCGCCGTGGCAAGCTCTGGGCGGTCATACATCGGCAGGCTTGCGCGCATCGCGGTTACGTCAACGGGCACTACCGGCTACAGGGGCAGGCAAGAGGCTGGTCGCACGGTGCTCCCTCCACTAGACAGGTGAGTTGCAGAACCACGACCTTGTCGGCCAAAAGCTACACCACCGTCAGGGCGTGGCTGATGATGAGTTACTGTTAGGGTCAGCTCAAATAGCTCAAATCGTCACTTCGTCACTCGACTCCGTCCTCGCAGATCTGATGTAAACAACCCCGTAGGGGTGTTATAGGAATACCGTTTTTTATGAACATTACATTAGAACACCTATTTTTCGTTGGTTTCCCATCGAGCCCACGGCGGTGCGGCGGAAAGCGGAAAGCTTAGGCGTTGCTTGGCACAGGAGCGCAAGGTGCACGTAGCCAAGGTCCGTAATCATGCGTAGATTCCCTCCACGAAATTAAGTTATCGAGCAGTCTCAATGGTAAAGACTGATTCATTTTGTACGGCTGAAGTAAGCCAATGTGTCATACTTTGTATCACCTGCAAAATTAGAAACGGCCAAAAGCCGTTCAGTTTGTCAGTGCATGACCCAATAACTTTCCTCCAGGATAATGCTTAGGAGACAACAAGTTGAATAGCAGCACTTCGTTTAAAGTGTTTTTTTTTTTCTCTCCAGTAGGGTTATTTTTAGTGATTGAAGCCGCGATCAAGCTCAGCAGCCCGACGTTGTTGCAGATTCGTTAAAAAATACATGGCCAAGGTCCTGGAAGCACTCATCGCCAAGGGGCGGCGCGCAAAGCGGCCCCGGGAGCAGAAAGAAGTGGCCTTCGGACTGGCTGATCTTTCAACGCACCGTGAGTCTTTACAGAAAAGTTGCTTTGTCCGTCATGATGTTGGCATACCTTTCCCATGGGCACATAATGGACCTTGACGTGTCCCTCAATTGCCCTACTCCTAATTTTCTTTTGCGTTGCCATACCAGCCGAGCTACACGAGCGCATGGTAAAGAAAGGAGCAGTGCGGTCGCTGCTGACGCTGCTGTCTCAAGGCGAGGACGCAGAGGGGCAGCGCTTTTCGGCGTTGGCCCTCGCGAACTGTGCTTCCTCGGTCTTCAACCGCATCACAATGGTAAAGCTACACTTTCTTCTATGGTTGTATCCTTCTCAGAGAGATAGACTAGAGATCTCACACGTTTCTCATTCTCTTTGCTGTGAACGCATCCAGGTTGAGGAGGGCGCACTGGAGCCGCTCATCAATTACATTCGTGAAGAAACTTCTGACCTCATCGGTAGACAGGTAAAAAGCTTGAAGAAGTTCTTATCAAACGCCATGAAATATGCGTGAAGCTCTAGTTTTTGTTCCCTAAATTAACTTAAGTTTCTTAGTGTGCCCTAATAATTGGGAAAGTTGGCAGCATATGGACATGATCTGTCCCCTTCCCTGGCGACGTACTGGAAGTGTTTGATTTAGGGTTGGTTGACCTCCTTCAAGCGCATAATCTCATTTCTTTTTTTTGCCCTTCTTCACAAAAGTCCTTGTTATCCTTGTTGTCCTTACCCACCTGTATAGTACTGCGCGATGTGCTTGGGCAATTTGGCCGCGGAGCCGGACAACCACGAAGAAATCGTGAAGCTCGAGGCCATTTACGCGCTCATGATTTTGCTGCGCACCGAAGACGTCGAGTCGGGCCGGTGAGAAATTGACTCTCCCCCCCCCTCGTTTTTGTGTCTTATCCGTTTTCTTTGGCGAGCCAATGCTTGACCATATGGAATCATAAGTTGGTGGCTTGTCGTTGAAGTACACGTCAACACAGCATTCAGCGGTCATATTTCCTGGCCTTTTAATCCGCTCCACAAAAGCGCTCACTCTTTCCATGCCCTTTGCTCTCCAAGTGCCGACCTCTTCTTGCTTCTTCTTCTTGTTAGGTACGCAGCTTTTGCGATCTCCAATTTGGCGGCCAACGCGAACCACCGGCAGCAGATCGTGGACGAAGGCGGGCCCGAAGCACTCGTCGCCCTCGCGTGCTGCGAAGACTTGAACGCCCAGCGGCAAGCTCTGTCAGCCTTGCGCGGCATCTGCATCTCGCCTCAGTTTCGAGAACTCGTCGTGCGGCAGGTATAGATATGGATGGATTTGGTCTGGCTGCTATCCTTTGTAGTGAATAGCAGCCAGAAGATCCAGCGCTGTTGCTGAGAAGTCCAAGCTTGAGAGACTTGAGTGCTTTGAATAGGAAAAAAAAAGGCTTACGAGTGAGCTTAAGTTTTATATATTTATAAAGCGCAATACCTGGACTTTAACGATTCAATTGTTCCTATGCTACAGTTTCACTCATATTTCTGTCCTCTTCTTAATACTGCATGCACACCAACGCGCGCACGCAGGGCATTTTGGACCCGTTGGTGTTGATGGCGCGGACCGAAGAAGTGGAGGTGTTGCGGGAAGTGGCGTCCGCCCTCAACTGCTTGACCTCCATGGAGGGCAACAAGGAAGAGGTTTCCGACCGCGCCATCAGCTCGGTGATTGCCATGCTGTTGAGCGGGGACACCGAGGTCGAGCGCCACGCCACCTGCGCGGTTGCGAATTTGATGGAAAACGTGGACTTGCACGTGCGCCTCCTCGAAGGTTCTTTTCTTTGTCATTTGTCGATGTTATCTTTGTTCTTCCTGTGTCTCGCCTTTTCTATACTGCTTATACTGCTCCCTCGCTACCCCATGCATCACGTCTCGCAAACTTCTGCTTCTGCTCACATAGTTCTTTCTGTGTATTCTTTACCGTCAAATTCTTTGCCAATTAAACACCTGAATTCAAACAGAGCGCGGCCTCCCCCCCCTGGTGGCGCTCGCCCTCAGCAGCGACTTGAATACCAAGGGCGAAGCGAGCCGCGCCATCGCCAACTTGGCCGCCAACGTGGACGTGCAGCAAACCCTCATCAAGGAGGGCTGCCTGCAGCCCATGGTCGAGGCGCTTCAGGCGGACGAAGTCAACTGCCAACGGTTTGCCGCGTTGTGCGTGGCGAATCTCGCCACTACCGTAGCGTCTCAGATTCGCGTGGTGCAGGCGGGTGCGCTGGGCCCGCTAGTCACCCTGAGCGCCAACCCCAAGTGCCAGCTGGAAGCGAGACGGTACGCCACTCTGGCGATTGCAAATTTGACGGCTACGGTGGCGAACCACGTCGCTCTTCTGGAAGAAGGCGTGCTGCAAGCTTTGTTCAGCCTCGCAAATTCACCGGTATATAGGGCATGCGTCTCTCTTTCTGCTTTGGGTATGCAGCACCTAGTGCTTATGAATGGACTGTTACGCAATAGGCAGTTTCAATTTGTTTATTCATAGTGAATAAAAACTCTTATTTTTGTGCCGTTTCTTTTTCGACTTCACTTCCTTTCCCCGATCTTTCCTTTTCTCAGGACGCCATGTCTCAGTACTACGTCGGCTGCGCACTGGCCAACTTATCTTGCGCCACCGCCAACCACCAGCTCATGGTGGAGGAAGGGGGGCTCCAGCCAATCATCACGCTGGCGTACTCCTCCGACCCAGACGTGCACCAACAGGCAGCGGCCGCGCTGCGGGGCCTGAGCGTGAGTGGCGACATCAAAATGAAGGTGGTCCAAGAAGGCGCTTTGGAGCCGCTGGTGCGCCTCTTGACCTCCGAAGACGTGGAAATTCTGCGCGAAGTGTGTGCCGCGCTCAACAACTTGAGTCTGGGCGACGAGAACAAGTACGAAATCGCCAAGTCCTCAGCCACCGTGGCCCTGGTGGCGCACATGCAATCGGAAGATTTGGGCATTGCGGCGCAAGCGGCCGGCTGCCTGGCCAACTTGTCGGAGATGCACGACAACCAAAAGTTGGTGGCCGCCGAGGGGGCGGTCCGGCCGGGGATTTCGGTGATGCGCAGCCGCTTCGTGGAGGTGCAGCGAGAGACCGGCCGGTTGATTGCGAACTTGAGTGCGGACGACGGGCCCACCTCGGACTCGATCATGGAAGGGGGTGGCCACCAGCTGCTGATTTCGTACTTGCTGTCGCAGGACGTGGCCTGCCAGCGGGTGGGGGCCTTGGGGATCGGGAACTTGTGCACCCAGGAGCGGCACCGCAAGACTTTGATGCAGGTGGGGGCCCTCGAGCCGCTGTGCACTCTGGCGCGGTCCGAAGACATTGAATTGGAGATTCAGCGCTACGCAGTGCTGGCCATTGCGAACTTGGCCTCGGAGAAAGCCAACCACCCGGGCTTCGTGGAGGAAGGCATGCTGCCGCTCCTCATCTCCTTGTCCAACGTCCCCGACCAAGAAGTGCGCCAGTACGCCGCGTTCGCCATCGTGAAAATCGCGCAAAACTCCAACGTTCGGAAGCAAGTCACCGAGGAGGGCGGGCTCGAGCCAGTGCTGTATCTGGCGCGGACGGACGAGCCCGAAATTCAGCGCGAAATCATTCCCGCGCTGTGCTGCCTGAGTTTTTCCACCCAGAACAAGGTGGACATTTGCAAGTTTGGGGGTTTGCCCCCCGTAATCGCCGCCTTGCGCGAGCCCAACCAAGAGGTGGCGCGGCTGGCGTCGTGCACCTTGGCCAACTTGTCGGAAGAAGTCGAGAACATGGACAAGATCGTGGACGCGAATGCCCTGCCGCCTCTGCTGCTCGCTCTCTCGCAGTCCAGCCCGATCGTGCAGCGCGAAGCCGCGCGTTGTCTGGGGAACTTGGCGGCGAACATCGAGTCAGTATACAATAGCAGAGCACTGTCTTTGTCTTCAAGAGGAAAAGAATCGTTCTTGTCTTTTTGTCCTAGTTCTGTGGAAGTGTTCATTTGCGATTTTTCCACCGTGCTGAAGTTACGTTCTCGACTCCTACCGATCTTTCAACACCTTTCTCTCAACCTCTTTTTTTTACACGCACACTTCCTTCCTCATCTGGTCTCCTCAGGTACGGCGACATGATTTTGCGCGCAGGGGCTCAGCCAGCTCTCATGGTGCTGTTGCGCAGCGATGACGTGGTCTGCCAGCGCATGGCGTCCATGTCTCTGGCCAACTTGAGCTCCAACATCCGGAACCAAACCCGCATGATCACCGAAGGCCTGCTGGAGCCCGTGAAAGCGCTGTGCGAGTCGGCGCTGGACCCAAAGGCCAACACCGATGCCGAAGCCGTGCGGTAAGATAAAGAAAGGAAGAAGAGAGGCATAACAAGGAGTACACAAACGTTGTGTTGAATCATGGGTTTGTTTGCTGAATGCTTTGTGCTCTCTATTTTTCCGCTTTCTTGATTATTCATGACTTAACTTCCCACCTTCTCACCAAACCGACGTCTTCTGTATCTTCTGCGCAATCTGAATACACGCACGCAACCTTGTCGCACAGGTACGCTTTGCTGGTGGTGGCCAACTTGGCGGTGACGCACGTGAACCACCCCAAGCTCCTCGACTCGTGCCTGCACTTCTTGGGGGAGTTCTCCAAGCACCGCGACATCAAGTGCCGCCAGCACGCAGTCTTTGCCCTCGGCAATTTGTGCTCCAATAAGGACAACCTCGAGCGCATCATCGCAGCGGGGTGCTTGAAAACCATCATCACCTACGCGTTCCCTTCCTCGGACACTTCGGTCAACGTGCAATTTCAAGCGGTGGCGGGTTTGCGCGGCCTGGCCACCCACCAAACCATCCGCATGCAGCTGGTGCGTGAGGGCGCGCTCGAGCCGTTGATCTTGGCGGCGTCCACCGACTCGATCGAAGTGCAGCGCGAGGTGGCGGCCACCCTCTGCAATTTGGCGCTGGCCGAAGAGAACAAGGTGACCATGGCGCGGAGTGGGGTGCTGCCGGCGCTGGTGGCCCTCGCGCAGAGCCGGGACAAGGAGCGGGAGACCCACGCGATTGCGTGCCTGGCGAACTTGGCGGAGATGGTCGAGGGCCGCACGCAGCGCCGCATGCTAGACGACGGCTGCCTGCGCCCGCTGCTCAACTTGGCTACCTCGCAAGACGCTGAGGTGGGTGTACTGCAAACTATGACATGTTATCTGATGCATTGGTCTGATGTGTAGCTGGTACAGGACCAGGCTGAGAGATATAGATCAAGTGCATGTGTGATGTCTTCTACTCAAGACGGCGTTGTCATTATTATTTTTGCGGCAGCATTCTTCGTACAAATTCTCTGTTCTGAGTTGGCGTTTGGTATCTATGATGTCTCCCTACAGGTGCGGCGGGAAGTGGCGCGCACCTTGGCCCTCTTTGCGTCGAAGCGGGACTCGCAGCCCTCCTTGCTCCGCGCGGGGGCCGTGAACCAGCTGGTGCTATTCGCGCGCAACGACGACGTCGGCGTGGCCCGGTACGGGGCCTTGGCCATTGGCAACTTAGCGGTGCAGGGCGCCAACCACCAGGAGCTCTTCGACACCGGCGCGGTGATGGCGCTGCTGCCTTTGGCGGCGAGCGAGGACCTGGACACCCGGCGCTGCGTGTCGTTTGCGCTCAACAACGTGGCGAGCAACGAGGCGAACCACGGGGTGTGCGAGAAGATGGGGGTGCTGCGCCCTCTGGTGACCCTCACCAAAGACCCCGATGTGGACGTGCACTTGCAGGCCGCCTTCGCGGTGCGGCAACTGAGCTTGACCCCGAAATGCCGCTTCCAGTTCATCGAGCTGAAAGGCCTCCACCCGCTGCTGCAGCTGGCGGAGTCCGACTCGGTGGAGGTGCAGCGCGAAGTGGCGGCGTGCCTGCGGAACCTGAGCTTGAGCGAGCCGAACAAAATTTCCATTCGGAAAGCGGGCGGGCTAGAGGTACTGGTCAAGTTTGCGCTCTCGGCCGACGTGGAAATGGCCCACCAGGCCTGTGGCGTGATTGCGAACTTGGCGGAGGCCATCGAGAACCAAGGCCCTATGGTGGAGTCCGGCATCTTGCAACACCTCAAGTACGTTTGTAAGATGGATCGAGAACAGGGAGGACAGCGATAGGGAAAGCGTGTGCAAGCACAATGTCGTGTGTAGTATCTCTGCGTGCCTCCCTCGTTTTGTGCATCCAGGCTGGTCACTTGCGTCCGTACCATTTACTTCAATTTTGTTCTGCATGATTTCCTTGGTTCTTCTTCTCCTTTCTCTATCCAGGTACGTGCTTCGGAGCAAGTCTGTGGACGTCCAGCGCGAAGCAGTGCGCGCGATCGGGAACCTCTCTGCCGAATACTCGCACACTGCTGCCATCGTGGCGTCTGGCGCCCTCATGCCCATGGTGGCCACCTTGTCGAGCCCGGACTTCTTGTGCCAGCGCTACGCCGCCATGGGAGTCAGCAACTTGGCGACCAACATGGCGAACCAAGAAAAGATCTTGCAAGAGGGCGCGCTGGCTCCCCTCATGAGTCTGGCGAATTGCGACAACGGCGACCGAGAATCGCAGCGGTACGCGGTCTTTGGCCTCAACAACGTCTCGGCTACCCGGCACAACCACCCTCAGCTGGTGGACAGTGGCGTCGTGGCCCTTTTTGCGCAGCTCATGCAGCACGACGACCTGGAGATTCGCAACAGTGCCTTCTTTGGGATTGCAAACTTGTCCACAAACCCGGCCAACCATCGGGTGGTCATGCAAGAGAAATGCCTGATGCCCTTGATTGCAGGCACTGCAGACCCGGACCCGTCCACGCAGCTCCGTTGTGTGGGCGCCCTCCGTGGGCTGTCCTGCGACGAAGACATTCGTGCGCTGATCGTGCGGCGGGGCGGTTTAGAGCCGCTGCTGCGCTTGGCGAAGAGCGATGACGTGGAGGTGCAAATGGAGACCTTGGCCACGTTGTGCAACTTGAGTTTGTGCGGGTGCATTGGCGACAACCCGCTGCAGTTTTTGAAGGCCGTGGACATCAACGCGTTGGTGTCGTTTTTGTGCTCCGCCGACGCGACGTACCGGTTGTTTGGCGCCGTCACGCTGGGGAACATTGCTTCGGACTTGACCCTACAAGAGGGGGTGGTTGCAGGAGGTGCGCTGGAGCCTCTAGTGACCGTAGCCAATGCGTCTGACCTCGAGACTCAACGCTGCATTGCGTATGCGATCTGCAATTTGGCGGCGGACGAAGCTCGGCGCCCCTCGATTGTATCCGAAGGTGGGCTGCCGCCCCTCATCTCCCTGGCGTGCTCCGATGACGTGGCCGACATGAAAGCGGCCGTGGCCACTCTGAGAGGCCTCTCGGCAGCGCCCGAATCGAGGCGGCAGATTGTGACGGCGGGCGCGCTCGACGCCTTCTCGCTCGCTGCTCAGGTCGAAGAAGACGTTGAAGTGCCTCGTGAAGCAGCTGCCGCCCTGTGCGCGCTGTCCCTGAACGAGGAGAACAAGCTTGACATGGCCCGAGCGGGGGTCATGGCCGACATCGTCGCCCTCGCCCAGGTGGAAGACCATTGGACGGTGCGGCAAGCGTGCGGCTGCTTGGCGAACTTGTCGGAAAACAAGGACACGCACAGCTTCGTGCTCGGGGACTGGGGAGTGGGGTTCCTGTGCGAGCTGGTGACGCACGACGACGTGGCCATGGTCCGCGAGGTGAGCCGCTGCTTGACCAACCTGGCGGGCAACTACGCGTGCCACTCCAAGCTCATGGTGGAGCCCACGGCGGGCCAGCGGAGCGTGGCCGAAGCGTTGATCCTGGCGATGCGAAAAGTGGACAGCGTGGCGACGCGTTTCGCGTGCCTTGGGGTGGTGAACTTGTGCGCAGTGCCCGAAAACCAAGCGCCCTTCCTCAACTTGGGGATTTGCGAAGCGCTCGTGGAGTTGGCGTGCGGCGAGCCACGTGAATGGATTGACTTGGACGGGAACGGTAAGAGCGATGAAGGAACTATTATTTAAGTACCTGCAATCGTGGAAGGCTAGCAATTCTTGACTTCTGCATTACACCTCCTCTATGTGGATGTTATTGCTGTATTCTGCTGACACCTTGATTCATGCTGTCAATTTTTCCTTTTTACAGGCGACCCGGAGACCATTTTGAACGACTCCAGCGCCGACGACAATCAGCCGGTGATCGAAGAAGTGGATGGTGGTCTACGGGCAGCAGCAGCAGGAAGCAGTTCCTCCACCAACGACGACGGGTTTGTGCCGACCAACACGGAGCCCGAAACCGGCAAGCAAGGCGGCGCGCTCCGGTCGGCGCAAGCCCAGCGCGAGCGAGACTTGTTGCTCGATTTGGGCTACGACCTCGAATGCCGGCGCTACGCGTGCCTAGCCTTGGGCAACTTGGCTGCGGTGGGGGACAACCACGGGGCTCTGTTCTCGGCGGGTGTTCTAGAAGCTCTCAGCGACAGCATGCTGGTGGATGACCTCG
>Ga0307982_1001944_pt1 | contig 16795 bp, 13 predicted proteins | sample OrgLakmetagen989_FD_201847 | JGI IMG/M metagenome (GOLD analysis project Ga0307982, IMG submission 201847) | Saline water microbial communities from Organic Lake, Antarctica - #989 | ecosystem: Environmental > Aquatic > Non-marine Saline and Alkaline > Saline | place: Antarctica: Organic Lake...
CATTTCGTCTTCACTATTCACTATGTGCCGAGAATGGCACGCTGCGCTGCTTCTCAGCCTCTCCTGCTGGCTGGGCCTCTCGACGCTGGGCCCCTACGGGCCCCTGCGATACGGGGGGCTCGTCACTCGTCGAGGCTGCCAAGTCAACCAAATGAGGTGTGGTTCGTCACTTGCCTCCAGATCCCATCATGGGCCACCAAAGCTTTAGTGAAAGTACAAGACAGGTTGGGTGCAGCCGTGGGCCAAATGCTTTGCTCAATGGTAGTGCTGCCTGCCAGCAGCCGCAGGGGGGCGATGGGGGTGGCGAAGCACACATCTATACTGCAATCAAAATGTCAGTTGGCTCAATGCAAGGCCAAATCAAGTTTAGCACCCAATGAGCGATCTGCAGCTCTGCTGAGAACCGTCTGATCCTTGCAAAGCGTTCGGGGAGCCCTCAAACTCGTAGCGTTTTCAGTTTCACAGCGGGGACTGGTACTCGTCGCTAAGCGTTGTCCCAGCCATGGCAGCAACACCAGGCGAGCAGCGTTTTAGCTTTCGTGTTACGTGGTCTGACCCAACACGCGGCACAGTGGATTCCTTCAAGTGCGTGCCTTGGTGGTCGAAGCGTGCTCGGCTAGTATATCACGCAATTTCCGCAGCTTGTGTTTCTTTGAGGAAGATGGATCCATTGAGATGTTCGACGTTCGAAAGCGCAAAACTTTTTTGAAACGCTGTGTCCCATTTGAAAGCATTCATATCGACCAGCTGGTCGCCGGCAGCACGGTGACCATCATGTCACGACCGTTGCACGTGGTTGAATACTTGGACGCTTCAACAGCAGCTCGCTTTACAGTCCAGGCGAACAGCTCTTGTATGCTCATACTTCCGGATGCATACACCCACATTGGACATATACTGCAGTTTTTGTCAGATTCTGGATTGGAAATGATTAGGTGCCGAATGCTTCGACTTTCCGCTGATGAGGCCAAGTGCTTTGTTGACATTGCCACTCCGTCCGGTGCAGCAAGCAGTGGGCACAGCAGCGAGCGTACAAAACTGCTGCAATCCGATGCGGTTGTGGCAGTTGAGGTGGCTGGTCCCGATGTCATATCCTCACTGCACTTGGCGGTGGGGCCAACAGACCCCACAGATGCCCAAGAGGTGTCACCAGGAAGCATTCGAGCAGTGTTCGGAACAGATCCAGTGCACAATTGTGTACATGTCAGCTCCAATGTGCCTGATGCCAAGTCGGAGCTTGAGTTTCTTTTTTCCACCGAGAGGCACTCCCCCCATGCCCAGGACAACTGCTCAGTGCTCATCATCAAGCCACACGCTGTGCTGGAGCGCCAAGTGGCTCCCATCATCCAGACCATCCTGGATGCAGACCTGGAGATCTCTGGGATGAAATCCATGAATCTGTCTCGGCATGACGCCTCTGACTTCTTGGCGGCTTACAAAGGCGTTGTTCCCGAGCACCCCATGTGGGTGTCACAGCTGTCCAGTGGCAAGTGCGTTGCTCTGCAAGTCAGAGGAGATGACATTGTCAACCGGCTGCGCAGCATGGCTGGGCCGTACGACCCTGAGATTGCCCGCCACCTCAGGCCTCACTCACTGAGGGCCAAATTCGGCGTGACAACCGTCACGAACTGTGTGCACGTCACAGACTTGCCCCACGATGGCCCACTTGAGAGCCAATTTCTCTTCGAAGTGCTTCAGTGAAATTTGATGGCACATTTGTGACCTTCCTCGCCATCATCGTCGCCAAGGCCGCTTGACCATGCAAGTGCCGCATGGGGGTGGGTGCAGGGCCACGGGGTCGTATCACGCTGCAGCAGTATTCAGGATCCCTGGGTGTGTGTCAATGTTGCCAAGGCGTCGCACTATGTAGCAATTCAAATGGGTTCCTTCCTGGGTGTGTTACAGCCGACAGTTGATAGTGCAAGAAGACTGTGTTTCTGCACATCATCCAACCAATGCACTGACCAGCTTGTCCTTCTATCAACTACTGGTTACATGTACCAGCAGGCTGTTTGACTTCGTGTCTGCACTTGGTGCCCTCCCGTGTAGGCAGCCTTGGGTAGGGGTGTGAGCTATCCAAAGTGCTTCATGTGCATGGCGATTCGCTTTTGCAATTCCTGAATCCCGTCAACAGTGCCTCTATCATTTAACAGTTGCCGTGCTTGCCATCAATCTGAGCTCAACGCCTGCTTGAAGCGATTGTGTGGATTGTTGCTTTTCGCCTATTACAAATTCCGCAGATGTTAGGACGACTCGCCCGCCAGGCTCCCTCCAGATATGGTAAGTTTGCTCGTGAAAGATGCCAAGCGTTGAAACTTAACCTTCCTTTGCAGGTTTTGCACCAAGCTGTGTTGCCTTCAGCACGGTGAATCCCCCAGCCCTTGCACGACATTCTACGCCAAATGCCAGCACTGACAAGAGCTTTGCTGTGATTTCAGTGGGGGCTTCACAATACAAAGTCGCCCCTGGCGATATTCTAATCGTTGATCGGGTGAAGGGCGCCAAAGTTGGCCAAGAGTACTTGAGTGCTCCAGTGCATTTGATTGGCTCGGCGGCAGAGACGGTGGTCGGGCGGCCAACAATTCCCGGCGCACTCGTACGACTGGACTGCGAGCAAGAAACCGCCGCCAAACATATCCGTGTTTTCAAGAATCGCCAACGAAGTACATTTAGGAAGACCAAGGGCTTCCGGAGGCTCATCAATGTTTTCCGGGTGACGGCCATCGAGCGCAGCCCTCGCTGAGGCCGCTGCTCAGCGCGGCGCAGCCCGCAGTGTGGCAGGCGACGACAGCGCGGCGTCGATGGTGAGCAACTGCTGGCTATTCAAGTGCTCCATGCTGGGAAGTGCCGCCCTTGCACGTGCTGAATCCGTGAGGCCTGTCTCCCCGTCTCGAATGATGGCTGCTTCGTGCAGCACTTGGGCCGCGCGAGCGTTGGACGCCAATCGCTCCACGATGACCACCTGGGCAGGGCGCCGGCACGAATCAGACACAAATACGTATGATACCCACACGAATGCCAGTAACGGCTGCTGAATGCACATGTCAAATAGAAACGCCAGCAGCACTGCCCTTGACCATGCGATGCCTTGCGCGAAGGTGAAGCGAGAGCCGAATAGCAGCAGCGCGTACACACCTGCAGACAGCACTGTGAGTAGCACTGAATAAATGATGCACTGCAGGCTCCAATGCTGCCAGCTAAGCGACTCCCAGGCTGCTAGCTCCCTGGCTCGGGAGGCTCGGGCTCGCCCAAGCTGCCCCCGAAATACAGCCTGCACGCGTAGCACAGCCTCAAGCGCAGCACGAGAGCCCCCGACTTGCTCCAGGAGATCCTTTTGTTGCTGCTCTGGAATGTTCACAGTGTCGTCCAGCACAAGAGAGCGCGAGTCTTGCCCGGGGGGGGTGGCGGTGCGTGCAGAGCGACTGAGCACCACAGCAGCCGCTAGCGCAACGCCCAGCGGCAAGGCCTGCATGGCGAGCACCAAATAGATTCCCTCCCTCGCAAAGGGCATGTTGCGTGCGACCATCCATGCAGCGGTGGCGACCTCCATGCTGACGGCCAGCAGCCACAGAAGGCCAGAGGTGGAGGCGGAGGCAAGCCCGCGCTGCCGACAGCCCTGGGCAGTCCGTGCTCCGCCACTCCAACGAGCTGCGTAGTTTCCTAACAGCCCCAGCACAATGAGAACGGCAAAGCCTATGCCGAATGTGCCGATGCTAGTGAGCTCACTTGAGCCGAGGCCTGCCAACACTGAGTCATCTTGCCTTGCCGTCGCTGTGGAATTTGCATCACAGCCAGCTGCGGGACACTCTGCCACTGCCACAATGGGCAGCATATCTTGCGCCTCGGGAGTGTACAAGCCTGAGAATAGGAACACGGCAAGGGCGACGCCTGCAAGCCCAGCCCACACCTGAATCAAGTTGGCCACCGCCAGGAAGGAGCGGCAGCGAATGCAACGGCGGGCGGCGCGGTGGGCGGCAATAATGGCCTCTTGCCTGCGCTTTGCGACTGGAAGCCTGCGCACAACTGGTCGTGTGTTGGGTTGTGAGCGCAAGGGCACTGGTGTTTCCCTGTTTGCCAACTGCACCGCCTTGAAGCTGCCAGCACGGGGAAGAGTTGAGCTCTCGATAGGCCGCTTAAGGATACCCTTAATGGGAGGCGGGGCCTGCAAGCGCTCCTGGTGTTGATTTCGGTCACTGAGGCTGTGATGATCGGGCCGCGACGCAGCAGTGAGGCTTGAGGCCGTGGGGCGTGCTGGGAAGCCAGGCTCCTCTGGTTCCTCTGCACGGCCGGTGGGGGGCAGGGATGAGAAGGTATCCGCACGGCTATGTTGGACAAGTGACCCCCCTGTGGAAGAATCAGTGTCTTGTGTGTCGTGCTGCATGCCATACAGTGCCCCGTGCCATCCAGAGGGCGCCCCTACCCCGTCCAGAGCTGCATATGCCTGCAGCCACGCAAGGCCGTCAGCAGCTGCAGCTGCAGCTGCAGGGCTTTTCACGTGCAGTGCGCTGTGCTGTGCGCTGGATGCTGCCAGCTCTCTACCGCTGAAGGCCCCTCCGTGCTTGTGTGGGGGTGCACCAGTGGCTGCCGCCCCTGAGGCGCCCTGCCCCACGAAAAAGGCGTCGGCATCCAGGGACTCAGAGCGGGGTGACGACGCGTCATACTCAGGTGCAACATCAACTGCGGCCCCAGACACGGGCGATTCGGTGCTGATTTCCACCACCACCGTCCGCTGGAGTGAGGACAGCCCCCCCCCCCCGCTGGCAGCTGCAGCGTCCTGCCGACTGGACACCACCAGGCGACGGCGCCCCGAAACGGGGTGCTGCATTGAACGCACATGCCCAAGGTCGAAATTCCCGGCTGCTAGTGAGGTGTCCCCAGCCGCCCGACCCACCATGTCCAGCAGGTGCCCCACAGCCAGCTGCCCGAACAACTCACCGTCATCTACAAACCCGTCCCTGCCACTTGCAACGGATGAAAACCCACCAGACTCAACTGTGACGACACTGATGCGCCCACTTTGGTCAGCAGGGACACCCAAACCTGGGATGTTTTTCGCCAGGTTCAGCGCCTCCAGTACCCGTCGCACGTCTGCCATTTGATTGGGGGCAACCGTCGCACTGAAGTTCATGCGCTGCCCCCCACCCGCGAACAAATACCCAGGAGACGACGCCGCACTTGAACTTCTAGAGTTGGCCATGTGCGGCAAATTGTTCCACCCGCGTGCTGAAATGCCGAGCATGTCAGAGTCTGGGGCTGAGGCCTGGCTCCCACTCTCGTGGGGCAGCTCGATTTGCAGACCACCCCGCTCCACGCGATGCTGCGTGTCTGAGCCCAGTGACCCACGAGCAGTGTTGGTAGCCATTGATGCACTGGGCTCCAAGCTTGGCGGCTTTTCGGGCTTGCATGTCATTTGGTCGGAGGGCTGTGCTGGGTCCATTGGACATGCCGCCGCTGCCTTGGAGTCGCCTGCGCCTGCCAGTGCCGGCGCCGTCTCCGAAGCAGCAAGAGCAATGCCATGTCGCAAGCGCCGCAAGCGTCGCTTTTGCTGCCGCTTGCGACGCAGGTATTCTTGCTGCATCTTGCTGCGGAGTACGCCTGTGGGCAGCTTGTTGGCCCGCTGGAACACCAGCGGAAAGCCGATTTCCAGGGGAACCAAAACAGCTGCAGCCATCACTGCAGTGATCGCTTGTCCACTCAGGGACCGAAGATCTGCCCCATAGTATACTGCACACACAGCCATGCTGGTGATGCACATGACGCACAGTTGTGCGATCCGCTGGGCGCGCCGTGGGGATTCCGAGCCGGGGGGGATGTGTGCAAAGACAGCAAACCAGGTGTGGCGCTCCAGCAAGTACGCCTTGGATGTTTGGGCGAGGTGGGTCAGAGCCATATTCGGTAAGCTGCTGGTACGCGCTTTGCGCAGCTGCTTCAAGTGGTACTCAACGTCAGCCTTGGCCGCCGCAGCAGGCTTGATGGCGCTGGCAGGAACGGGCGACGCCTGCCGTGCCTTCGCGCCAGCAGCAGCGGATTTGGGGGGCTCGGCGCTGGCGCTTGATGAGGGCCCCCCAATTCTGAGGTACAAAGCTTCCCGCAGTGCTTGCGTGTCAGTGATGCGTCGCTTGTCAAGCAGCAATGAAACCAGCCACGAGCTCACGAAGACGCCAGCAAGCACGCCCAGGGCGATGATGGGAAACACAACGTTGCCTTGCTGCTGTCGCTTCACCACATCTGCTGACCTTGAGTTGGGCGACCATGCACCCACATCTGGCATGGGGTCCACCAGCGGAGAACCAGCTGCGCCCATAGACTGATGCAGCACCGCCTGTCCAGGTGCTATTGCCACACATGCAAGGAAGCTACCCGAGGGCGAGACAGCACCGACCGTGAGGATATTTTCGCCTGTGCAGTCTGTCAAGTTCCCATGCTGCAGGCAGCAAATATCGCTGTGTAAAGGGTGGGAGAGATTGCGTTGAATTGTCGTCACCGCAGGATTCAGTGGACTTATGCTCGTCATAGAGCTTGGATCCATTGCGCAAAATCAAAATAACATAGGCACTGGAATTCCCAGATTGCCGGACAGTTGGTGAAGCACCTCCGTTCCAAAAGCAAGATGATAAGACTAGCCGGTCGACGCGACCATCTCAGCGGTTACTGTTTGGCAAGAACTGTTTGAGAAATGTGCTGTGTACCCCAAACTGTCACAGTAACAGCTCAATTTTTGGTGGACAACCTCGTTTGTAAGTATTATGGCCACGGTTCACCTGACACCATCGTCGGCTGCGAAGCTGTGAGAGATGTGCGTGGAGGCAGGGGGGGCAAGGCGGCGGGGTGCAAGTCAAACAAGAAGAGGGCAGCAAGCCACCAAACAAACTTATGCACAAGAACGTAGACTCAAGACTACCGTAGCCCAAGACACTCGGAAGGACAACAACAACATCAAGTCAAGGAGAAGCCTCGCCAAGCTTCAACGGGTTGACGGATTTTTGATTTTTTTCTCCCGTCCGGACAGCCCCTGTTCCCATGTCCCTCCCCCCTTTTTTTCTCTCTATTTTAATTTGCTCTGACGGTCGGGTCGGCCACCCAAATGCCAAGAAACAACACCCGAAGGGAGCACCCCCCTCTACCAAGGCAGGAACAACAACAAGGACATCACTGCAGTTCTGGGAGAGCCCGAAAGCGAGATGGCGTGCAAAATGGACCCTCTCACCTCACCAATTGGTCGAACCGAGATATCCAAGCGCGCCAACCGCAGCAGCCCCTCTAGCGCCAGCAGCTACAACAACGAAATACTCCAAGCAACATGACTGAATGAACTACCACTTGCATCCCAGAGCCAGTCACCACAACGCGAGCTCACTGAGAACTGTTGGTCGTTCAGCGAATGGATGCAGTGTCAGCGGGGTGAGGGGGGGTGCACAACAGTGGACTCAGGCGATTGAGGGACTGTTTTGACAAATTTTCCAACACCAGCAGCGTCTGATTTATGGTATCACTTTTGTGCAGCACCTTGACAGGCTGACAGGTGCGCCCGCTCGCATGCCGGCCCCCGCTGCCCAGAGACACTGGGCCGCAAGGTGGGGGGGCACTCACACACGGCAACACACCCATACCAAATACAGTGCAGGGCAAAGTTCATGCCCCAGTACCTTCATGGCTACCGACTGTATGCAGTACCCATGCATGAACCGCATTACTGCTTTTTCGGTTGCCGCTTGCTGCCACAGAGCGGACTGGCACAGGGCACTGGAGTGAAGATTACTCACTGAGAGGCGTTGGCGTCCACTGTGGAAGCTATGCCTCGCGCTGATTTCACCTTGACCTTGCGTTGCATGTACTTGCCCGTGCCGTCGAAGTACAGGCGCATCTCGTAGCGATACGGGAACATGCGACCCTTCTTGTCCAGTTCTTGCTTTGTGTCCAGCAAATAGTCGAAGAAGCCTTGCTCGGTGAGGCCGGGAGGCGCGACACTGTGCCCTACTTTGCGCTGCACCAGAAATGCATGCAGAGCCTCCCGTGTGTCTGTGCCCAGCCCGGGGTATGTGGCCAACAGCTTGGTGTACGCCAGCTGGCCGGCACTGGGCACTTGGTCTGGCTGCGGCGCTTCGGGGCTTCGTTGGCGCTTGTGGCCTGCTATCCTCGTGTCGATATAGGGGGCGATGTCTGGCGCTGCTGCTGCAGCTGCTGCTGCAGGCACGGCCTGTGCTGGGGCAGCAGCGGCAGGCGCCACCACCTGAGGATTTGGCATGAGTGCGCCGCCGTCTGCCGGTGTGTGCATACCAGGCGCTGTGGCTTGCTGCGATGCCGCCATGGCAGCTTGCTCTGCTGCTGCCTTAATAGCTTGCTCTGTCTTCGCAGCTTGCTCTACTGCTGCCTTAGTAGCTTGCTCTGCAGCAATACGCACTGCAGTGACAGCCTCCTCCTTGGCACGCAGGGCCTGCAGGGGACCCCCTTCAGCCAAGGATACTGTGAACTCAGGGAGCGAAAAGGGGTCGCTCTTAGAATTGCCGCCTTCCAAGTCGTGCGCTGGCAGCTCTAGCGGCCACAAGTGCAGGCAGTCTACGACGCACGAGCGGTCGCTTCTGCCATTCACAAACGCATCCCTCATTGAGGCTACGGCCTGAAATAATTCAGGGTCTACATCTTCGGCATCTTCTGCCCCAAACAGCTGGCTTGAGACCTGCCCGTCGATTTCAGGGGAGTCTGAAAGCTTGGGCTAGTCAGGCACGCAGCACGAGCAAACAAGCCGCGTGAACTCACATAGCTTGTGAACAGCGGCATGCACTGCATCCACGTGAGTATTTAGAACATTATTAGAAGTTCTGGTGCCCAAATCTGGCAGGAGCGTGCACACAATGTCCTTCGCAAGTTTGACCCACTGCATAGAGCTCAAAAGCTATGAGCCAGCAACACAGTGCCTGAAGCATGATGATTGACCTTACCTGAAATTGTGATGTCTCAACTAGATCAACACACTCAAGAGTTTGCCGAAACTGCTCCTCAAAGAGCGAAGTCCATGGTTGTTTTTCACAAGCAGCGTGAAGAAGGGAATTGCCCTGTGAAGAAAGTGCTTCAGCTGCTCTTTCCAAAAACTTTGCATGCACGCACCAGCGCACGATCAGCAGACGAGCCCTCAAACCCACGAGATAGGCTTGAGCGGATGGTTTCAAGGGCATCTGCCGGTCGAAGCATTTCAAGGCCTTGAATGGTGTACCCGTCACTCTGGAAATCACTGCGTGCCATGCTTGCCATCAGCAAAGCAAGGAGGCGCTGCTCGCTCAAATGCAAGCGGCAGAATCTACCCTTACTTGCGTCCACCAAAGCAATAATATCCAAGAATGCATTGGAAACTGGAGTGGTCAAGGGTAGCCTGATTGGAGCATCCAGGGTGCGAGTCAGACCCCCCCTGCGCACACCAACTGGAGCCTCAGCTCACTCTCCCGGCATTCACTTTGACCACCCGCCCACGTTACACCAAATTGCGAAAAAGAATTTGTGTGGTACTGACACCCAACCCCCCATTCTGCCGCCACCGCTCTCTACTATGAGTGGCTGAGCCACCTAACACTGTGCATGGGCCCTCATTTCGTGGGCAGTTCGGGGCGCTTTTGATGCACGCTACAGTTGCGACACACAAAACACATGAAACTCACCCATGGTGCCAAATTCCTCCAGTGTAGGGCCACGCTGGCCCTCGATGCCTCGCGCGTATGTGCAATGGTTTGCTGGCAAGGAGCTGCAGGCATCACGAGTTCAACTTGAGTTGGGCATGTGCCGCCCGCGTTGTATCACGTGTGTGCCAGTTCGGAGCCAGCTGGTATCGCACCCGCATCCACAGCCACAGCACACACAAACAGCCCAGCCCACACAGGCCCGCACACACGTAGTACGTCTGCTCGTAGCACAGCTTGCCTGAGCAGTTGGTGTGCCCGGCGGGGGCGTGGGCCTGGTATATGGCGGGGGCCATAAAGCCACTCAAGGCAAACCCCAGCACCGCCGGGAAGGAGCCCAGTAGGCCGTAGATGGCCGCCACGTACTTGCGCCCGAACAAGTCGCTGGCGATCGTCGGCATGAGAGACCAGAAGCTCCCAAATGTCAGCCCTGCTAGAATGCTGCCCAGGGTCAATGAAATGAAGGTACCGGCAGACATTACCAAGAAGGTCAGCAGCATGAGCGCCAGCGAGGACAGCAGGAACACCTCGCGCAGAACAACGTGGGAGGCCAAATCCGACAAATACGCAAACGACAGACGCCCCAGCGAATTCGAGACACTGAACAGAGTGACAAGGATCTTCTCTGCGCTTGCTTGGCTGGTGATGGCTCGTGCCATTTGCCCCAGGTTGTTGGTGACCAGGAAGCCGCAGCCAATGCCGGTGGACAAGGCGACTGTGAGCAGCCACAAGTCCAGAGTCAATACTGCTTCCGACAGAGTCATGTGCTTCACATTCTCTGATGCCGCCACGATGCCAACAGGTGACTCGACTGCTTCACCCAGCTCTTCCATGTCAGGCTTGGCCAGCAGCGGCTGTTGCATGGCCTCGCCCGAGGCAATGGCGCCTTGCCCGACAGATGCAGGCGCTGACGACAGCCCGCACTGTGGGAAAATAAGAAGCAAAGCAGCAGCAGCTACAGCGCCCCAAGCCACCACGGCAAAAGCTATGATGCCGATTCGCTCAGACTTGTCGAAAGTCCAGTCTTTGCTCACCCACGAGGAAACAGCCAGAAACAGGGCATCAGCGACAAGAATGGCTGCAGGCCAACTAATCCGCTTGAAATCCGCAGAAACAGAACCTTGCCCAGAGCCTCCTGAAGCCTCTTTCTGTTGTCCGGGCTCAACGATGAATAAGGCACAGACAACAAACAGCGACCCTGCAAACACCCCAATTACAAGCAAAATGTTCAAGCTGACATCGGCACCCCATATTGCCAAGCTAAGCGCCGTCAGCAGGCCCGCTGACAGGCCAAGAAGTGCCTTCAAGAGCCCTGCAACTGCCCCTCGCTGCTTCGGGAAATGTCTCAGGTTGGATGATATGGCAGCTACGTCACCAAAGATACCACCAGCTATACTAATCAACGAAAGCACACTAAGCACAGCCGTAGCTAGATTCCCACCGGGTCGATCAAGCCAGTGCTGGACGCAGAGGTACTGCAGCACGTAGCCGCATGCGATCATAGCGCCCCCGAGCAAGAGAGTTCCTGCAAGTTTTAGTTAGTACTAGGAGTGGGCACATAGTTCAACGTTGTAAGCGCGACGCACCTCTGTAGCCAAACTTATCAGCAAACAGTCCACCCCCAAAACCTAGTACTAGGCCAAGTTGCCCAGTGCTGACTATGAGCTGCGAGAAAGACAAGGCGGGTCAAGCAGAGCTTGAATACTCGCGTCCCCGCACCAATGCGTACCTGGAGTTGTGATTGCGATAACTGCAGCTGGCTTTTCAGCTGATTTGAATAAAGAGAGAACAAATAACTTGTTCCAGCCAAGCTCTCTGCCCATAGCGACGCACACAAGTTCCGGAAGCGTGGATCACCGCTGCTGAAAAAGGCCGCGATTTTAGCCATTTGGTGCTTTCGTGGCGTGGGGTAGCATGCAGCTTGGGGTCAGAGTTGGCTGTAAAACACACACCAGTAACAATCTACAATACACTGCCATACAGCGTGTTTTATTTGCTGCAGTCTCAGATCTTGGCTTGCATGGGTACGACGCGGGCCAGGCGATGAGGGGGGGTCAACCCAAGGCAGCCAATATGTAAGCAAGGTTCGGCATTTCCAAATGGCACGTGTCTCAGGCATGGTAATGTGGAACACACGGGGCTGCTGCTTGGCCAGCCTGGGCCGAACAGCGGCAGATGTTGCCACCAGGGTGCAAGCCGCCCCGCGGGTTTGAGGCAGCGCTGCGCTGGTTGCTTGGCAGGTGTGCTCCGGCAGGCTAAAAGTGCGTTGCAGCCAGAAGCGTGAGATGCAAGCTATTTCTTTCTGAGGCAGCCCTTGTCAGTGTGCCCGAGTGCAGGGACGTGTCAGCATGCTCGGGGGGTGAGGGGGCAGGACATTGGCCCCGAGGGCACTACCTGACCAGGCAGGCTTGGGGATCCAGGCAAGCAAAGCACAAGCCCTTTCAATGAATCTGCTCCTCCGGAATGCACCAAGTATGGCTCTCAGAGTTGCTCTGCGGGCAGCCGCGCCTGCCAGCCGGTTCGCTGCACGTGAGTGACAAGCTTCACGCAGCTGTGCCTTGTGTCGCAATTCACAACTCCATTTGCAGGCCTTGCACCCATCAAACAGGCAGTATGCCAAATTCACACCACAACTAGTGTGGGCGCAATCTCTGTTGAGTTTGAAGGCGTGGAGCAGCCACGAGCTGCCGATAAATTGTGAGCTAACTGCGGAATTACTTGGGTTCACGCATCATCACACTGTGCGCAGTGTCAACGTGGTGTTTGTCAACTACAAGGGCCAGAGAACAACACTGAAGGCAGAAGTTGGAAAGACTTTGCTGCATGCAGCTATGGACAATGCATGGCCTTTCATTGATGGTATGTTTGCAAAATGAGGACCAAGATATCTCGTCGTGCAATCTTGCCCTCGTGCAGCTGATGCTGGAAACAGTGCCACGAATGCGCACCGCTACAATAAAGAGGGAGATTGGTTCGAGCCAACATACGGTGAAGGTAGGGTCTATGCTATGCCTTGATCGTCTCTTTGCAAGCAGCATGAGTGCAGGGCCGTACTCGAGCGCAACTCATGTGATTATTCCCAAGGACAAGTACCATTTGTGCCCTCCCATGCAACACGCAGAGGAGCAAAGGCTGCTTGAATATCCCTTCAAAGTGTGTATTTAGGCACTTTCTCCTTGGCACAAGCTATGCTGTACTTGCGTCGTTTACAGGAGGATATGACGGAGACCTCCAGACTGGCGGAGCAAGTCACAGTGGTGCCTGGCATGGAAGGCATGGTCGTGTACGTTCCCGACCCAGAGGACACAGACATCCCTTAAATTCATTGTGCACTGCACCGCATCACATGCCTGCCTGCCCGGCCGGCGAGTGGGCTGCCTCGAGCTGCCTGCACACAATCAATTGACACGCGGCGACACACGCAGCAGCATAATTGACGTACGAAAGATTAGCTTCGATTCCCTCTAGCCTTGAGTTGAGATTTGCCAACTTTGAGCAGACTGTGTCGTCAAAGTTGGACAAGAAGCCGACGATCTCCGCAATCCCCAGCTTCACAATCCTGCAAGTGAAAGGCAGGTTTCAGCAGTGCATGCCAATCTCATGAATTCTGACATACTCCACTTTATCTCTTCTGAACCAATCTGCTGAGATATCGAAACCGTCAGGCCGTGCTGTGCTGCTCATGCTGGTTGACTGGGTCTTGCCACGCAATTTGCTCGTCGCCTCGACCAATTTTTTCTGTCGGCTCAAGCGTCTGAAGCTCAGCAAGCTGGCGATATGGACAATTCTGTATGAGGTCAGGAACATGAAACTTGAAGCACGTGTCGCATTTAATCCTATTTGATGATGCATTTTCATTTTTGGATGATTGAGTGGAGTGAGGGTACTCAGGATGAAAACATGTACCCCCCTACTGAGGTGCTCCCAGCGCGAGATGAGATGCAATGAGACAATAAGACGAGAGACAAACTTCACGGGACCCCAAAACGGCTGTCCTTCATACCTCATCAGGGTGCGCAGTACCACTCTACGTTGGACTCAGCCCCACCACTCCAGGGAGGGACTGCGGAAAATGAAGCACTCTAGTTGGATTCGACCTGCCGCCGAGGACTTAGACCAGTTCGATGGTGTTGAAAGCCCACAAGATGATGGATCACCTCCGCTGTTCCTGTCAATTGGGGCAACTCTGTCATGCCTTGGCGGCATTCCGCTAGGTTAGAGCTGCATGTTTGAAGCACGTCATGTTGTGTGGAAAATTTATGTGTGCAGCTAAAGCAGCAGGCCACGGTCCCAGCGGTGCAGCTTGTGGGATTGCCTCAGCTGCAGCCTTTATGCTGAGTGCATACTACTTCAATAAACCTTATCCGCGCTCTTCTTCCGACCTGTTCACCGGGCACGGCATTGGTCTGGCTGCAGGGGCGCTCCTGCTGCCAGCGCAGGCCATTCTCTGGAGGCGCAACCATGCTGCATTATTCGCCCCCATGCACATGGGGGGTGTCGCTGCAATATCTGTGTTGTTCCATGGCTGGCGTTTGCTGCAGCTGGACACAGCAACGCCCCTTCCGCTGCAGCACGATACGCAGTCACAGCAGCACCGCAGATGATGCAGCGCCGCTGGGGCGGCCCGCAAACTCTGGTACTGACACAGAAAGCTCTTGCTCTGGCCACGCTTCGCTCCTGTTTCCCCCCTTGCCCACGCTGATGTGCACCTGCGGGTGCAGTGCGAGCTGGGGGGGCAGGCTCACCCGTGCTGAAAACCACAGCCTGGGGGCGTGACGGGGAAGCAACGCAGCTGCACATCCGGCAGGCAGGAAGTCTTCTTGCAGCAGTGATTCTCGCGACACTGCTGCTCTGTTTGCCGCTGAGCGCCCCACCTCTTGCCTGTGCGCTGTGCCGCCCAGGCTAGTCCAAGTGGCGTGCACCACCCAATCAATGGGGGATTCGACAAGCTGCACCAGTGACGCCGCATCTGCACAACATGCCGACCAAATTGCATCAAAATACCCCTGTTCTTCATCGTGGGCCCCGCTTGTCGCAATTGGTCCGCTGCTTGCGGCGCCGGTTGCTGCAAACTCTGCCAGGCCGGCAGTCGGAGCGGGAGTGGAGGCGCCCAAAGGGAGGTCCTGCAGGCTTGTATCGCGTGTTATGCTCCAGTATACTGGCTGGCTGGCCTCTGTAGGGGCTGCTGTGAGCGGCTGCTGGCGCCGCCGCTGCCGCCCCACCACTGATGCCGGCTTGGGTCGTGCACCTGACTTGCTGCGGCTTTTGGCAGCTGCTGCTGCAGGCGGAGATGTTGTGGCGCCCATTGCAGGTTTCCAACTGGATACAATGCCGTGGATCATGTGCCCATTGACTGGCGCAGACTGGATGCTGATGCTGTCGCTGGCCACATTGCCGTGCAGCAAATCTGCAGCAGAGCCCAGAAATAGCACTCGGTTGCCCTCACTGTGGCAGTAGCTAGTGTCTGCACTGCTTGTGTCTTGTGCTGTGGGACTGGCATTTGCGGTGTGGAATGCAGCAACTGCTGCTTGGCCCAGCGTGGCGCTCACTTCCTGTGTGAGGTCGTTTCCATCCATCCGCAACACCCGCAGGCGAGCATGGGAACCAAATTGCTCAGTAAGCAGCGTCAATGAATCAAACTGGCCGCTCAAGCAGCAGGAGTGCATGTCTAGCACCTCAAGAGACGTCAAGAGCGGCAGGGCCGTCAGCTCAACACCACTGTCAGCGCCACTGTCAGCGCTACTGCTGGCTGCTTTGATTTGGAATGGCGAGAAGTGGCCGTTGAAAGCTGCCATGGAAATGCGGTCCGTTTGTTGTGGTGCAGAAATACCAGCTGAGGCTGCGGGGGGCGGTGCCGTCACCTGGGGCGCCGGCCACCGCAGCGCCTGCCGCAGCCACTCTGTACCCTCCGCGGGAAACACGCTGTTGCTGACGTCCAACACAAGCAGTTGGGATAAAAAACGCGTGATGGGTGCCTCTGCTGTGAGCCCCAGCAGGCGCTTGCAGGGGGCGTGAGCAATGCGGGAGCCCCGCAGGCACAAACTCCGCACGCCTTGCATGCCCCCCGCGCTGAGGAGGTCACACAGGTGTGCCACAGAACCAGGCAGGGACCCTTCATCTTTTGTTGGCTCCGTCTGCGCTGCTGTGCTGCCCCCACGGGTTGTGCGTGTGCGTCGCCCCCTGGAGGCCGCGCCTCGGGGGGCGGGCGGGGCAGCGCAGCCTGTGGCCGCTGCTGCAGGCTCGACGCTCAAATCATCCAGCAGTGTAATGCCAAGGTGTTGAAGGGTCTTGGACTGGGATAAGGCATGCAATAGGCGGCCACGGCAGGCCGCATCTGGCCACAGCACCCCGGCCACATCCAGGGAGAGTAGTGGGCTGCTCTTCACTGCGGCTGACAGCAGGCTTGATGATCTCACGCCATGCAGCATGACAGCATCTGTTAAAAATATATGCTTCAGTTTACCAGCAGCCGTTGCAGTACACAGCATCTCAACATGACTCTCGCTGAATACCACCCCGACAGCCGCCACAGCCTGAAACTCAGCCGATGGCAGGGCACGCAAAACCTGCGCTAGCTCGGCCGGAACAAGTCCCAGCGTGTGCAATCTCAAAGTTCTGGTATCATCATTTGTCACAGCTGCTGCATCTTGATGTAAAAATAGAGCAATCGGTGCGTTGCGCAGTTTGCGGGTTTCAGACAATCTCTCGGTCGTGAGCAAGCGGTCCTGCAGTTCACGTAGCTGAACGTCCTTCGCCAAAAGCTGAAGTCCAAGCAGCTGTTTTTCTTGTTCAACGAAAGCTTTGACCTTTTGCTGCAGGGCCCCATCCATTCTGCTGGAAGCTCCAAGCCTGCAATGAGCCGTGAAGTTTGGAGGGCAAATGCCGTTACTGGACTTGCAACCAATGGAGAGCAGAAGGACGATTCTCTCCAATCATAAATTGGGGATGGCAGCTGTCTCAAATGTCATTTTGGGTTATTTTGTCAGATTTGCAGGGAGAAGTTGCAGTAGCATTGAGGACAAACTCTTCCATTCTGGATTGATGCAGGTGACTAAAAGAGAGCCCCCTTCCGTACCTGTGTGAGACACGCATTCGGACAGTAATGGCAATAAATCGTCGGGTGCCCC
>Ga0307982_1001945_pt1 | contig 16795 bp, 18 predicted proteins | sample OrgLakmetagen989_FD_201847 | JGI IMG/M metagenome (GOLD analysis project Ga0307982, IMG submission 201847) | Saline water microbial communities from Organic Lake, Antarctica - #989 | ecosystem: Environmental > Aquatic > Non-marine Saline and Alkaline > Saline | place: Antarctica: Organic Lake...
GAGTGCCAGCGGTATGAAGATGAATAAATAAAGTGGATAATAAGGCTCAAACGATTCCACCTCAGTGCCTCCTTTGAAATACGTAAGCTTAACGCAAAGAAAAAACTTTAAGCTTTGCTTATTTTCACGGCGACACCGAGAAAATCTACGATTTCCCTAATAATTATGAGATACTGTAGTCTAGCTAGCTAGCTAGTGGCACTCCTAATCATTCGTAAACCTACGTACGTATTGAGTGTCGGTACCAAAGTTTCACGTCACTAGCCCTCAATTATCATAGGATCATGGACCGAGGCGCACCCCGCCCCCCGCAACAAAGTTCTTCATTGTAATGTTACCTTAAGCGCTATCGACGCAAAATCTGATGAAAGTTTAGCTAAGGGCTCGTTCAGGGCGACCGTCAAACGCACGTAAAATGATGAAAATCGTGGTCTGTGGTCGGCACCTTCCTGAAGACCGTTTGAAAAATAAATGCAGTAGCGCACACTGGAGTGGGATCGTTAATGAATTGCCGAGTTTCTAGGCGCGCACGCCTACAGGAACTAACGCGAGACGAGGTCTTGTCGCAAGATAATTCTAGCGCTTCTACGTGAAAAGTGACTTTGCTTCCCACAAAGATTCCTACAGTACCGTCATCCCCAGGAGTACCCGGAGTACCGACACTCAATACGTACGTAGGTTTACGAATGATTAGGAGTGAGCTAGTGGAGTGTTTTGGATTTTTTTTCATGAAAACATCAATCTGTAGTGTTACACCAGTCTGTCTTGCCTGCTGAGGTAACGTCGTTGAAACTTGCTCGGCGTGAGCTCCCCTTAACATCAAGAAGCGCGGCCAGTACTTCAGTTCTATGTCAACTCTAACAACTGTGCCTGCGGGTGGTGATGCGGAGCTGCAGACGGGCTTCTTGTTTTCGCTTTTGCACAACCACCTCCCCGACTCGTCTGTTGCTGCAGCCGAGCCGCCCGGCCTTGACGAGGAGGTGTGCCACGCCATGCAAAGAGTGCTCGCCATGCGCCACAATCATGCTCTAGCAAACCGCGTGCGTACTGAATTGGGTCGTCTCGCCACGGTGGCAGGTGAAGGATCGCCGGCTGCTCGGGCGCAGGCCACGGTCGAGCTGGTGCTCAACGTAATCATGGAGACTGCGGTCTCGACGGCATACGCCTCGGCGCCACCGATGGGGCCTGAAGGTCGCCGGGCGCTGCTCGCTGCCTTTGACAGGGTGGGTGTCTACGCGCGGGATGACCCATTTCCTGCGGTGGTGACCGTCCCATGTGAGCGGCGCACCAATTGCCGTATTTTTACGGCCGGGGGCGAGCCGGTTTCGAGATCGAGCAGAAGACGAAGCCTTGACTTCGAAGTACTCCGTCCCGTGAATGGCGCCGCTGAGCCAAGCGGTGACGTTGGCTTGTACTCGGGAAGCGGGCGTTGCTATGCTCTGGTGGACAAACTGCGGAGTGCTATATACGGCAGCGTCGTACTTGCACATGTAATCCTCGTCGAGAGTGCTGTGGCGCCAAACTCGGAGAGCAAGGGTGCCAGTGGAATAGTTTTCCGGTGGACCGAGGAGTGCGTTGCTATCAAATGCATCATGAAGGCCATAGTCAACGAGAAGCAGCGCAGCGGTGAACCCCTGAACGAGGACCCTTTCAAAGAAGTGCAGTGCTTGGCTTACTTGACGCGCCGCATCGCGGGTACCTTGGCAGGCCCTGAGGTGTTGCGAGGTGATCCGCAGCGAGTGTTACCCATGGTCGACTGCTTGAAGGATGGCGAAGAAAATATATATCTGGTTCGTCCTTTATTGTAATTTTTTTACTGCAGCATTTTCCGATCGCAGCGCGCTCAGTTTCTTGTATAAAGGTTAAGATTTGCGTGTCCTTATTCTCACTGTCACTCCTACTGTAACTGCCCCCGATACATTCTTCATGGCTTTCGTGCAACATCTTTTACAACTATATGCCCAGGTAATGCCGTACCTAGAGGGTGTTGATTTGATGACCACGTTGGAATTTCGCGGCGGGTGTCCCTATCCAGAACCTGAAGCCTGTGCGATTTTTAACCAAATTGTCGATGGGTTGGAGGTGGCTCACTCTCTTGGCCTGGCGCATCACGACATGTCTTTCGAAAACCTCATGACCGATGCAGCGGGCGATGCTGTGATCATTGACTGGGGCATGGTCGTGAAAGTGGCTCTGACGGATCGCGGAATTCCGGTTCGTTTATTGGTACACTTTGAACATGCACTACATCTGTAGTAGATTTTGATATCTATCACAGAGACAAATGCAGGAGTAATTAGGTCTATCATTAAGAAAGTTAGAGGGTAATAGTTAGATAGATGAGCAAAGTGTTGGCGGAAAGAGAGCTTTCAAGACATTTGTCTTTTTCTTTTTTAAAATGTCTCATGCATTTTGTTGACACTTGTGTTGCTGCTCCTTTCTCACTCTTTTTTACATTTCTTCTTGACAGGTGAAAGTAGCAGCCCGAGATTCATGGCCTTGCAATTGCGGGAAAAAGCTGTACACGGCCCCTGAAATCCTGGAAGCCACCGACGCTTCCCCCGCGTTTGACCCGTTCAAACTTGATGTGTGGGCAATAGGGATCATACTCTTCGTATTGCTCACCGGTATGCCGCCTTGGTCGGTGGACGATGGCCCCACTCCTGATGACGCCCGCTTTCAACGCATTACCCGAGGCGAGCTTCATGTCCAGTTAGATCTCTGGCAAATTCAGCTCAGTGCTCCGGCGGTGGAAATGCTACAAGCTTTGCTGCGAGGAGACCCCATCAAAAGGCCTACAGTGGCGGAAGTGCGGGATTTCAGGTTTATCAGCGGCGGCCATTAATGATTTTCTTTTGCACTGAAGAAGGTGCATCTTGCAGCGGCGCGCATATGATTTTGGAACTAGGTGGCTATCATGCTTCTTGATTGTATCAGAACTGTGCATTCGCCCAAATGAAGTACAATGGTGGATTCTCATAGCAACGTGCGAGGTGTTTCGAAATGAATCGCATATATCAAATATGCCATGAGGCGAAGTAGAGGCGAATTGCAAGATATGAAATCTTTCCTGCGTTTGCCCTTCTAAATCGGATAAATCGCCAATTCCTGAACGACATGTACTGTGGACCGCCGTGGTGGTCGTTTTAGCTTTTTAGTGGATCTAGGAGTATAAATAGTGGCCTTTAGCCTTGGTGCCTTGATTCTCCATTGTTCATTGCTAATTGCAATGGTCGCGAGTAAGGGCGCGCCAAATCCAGCCTCAGTTGGAACGAGTCAGCCCTGTAGGTATAAGTGCTTCTGCCAGTGGATATTGAATTTTCTTTTGCTTCATTCCAGTCCATGGCGGGGTATGTATACGAATAAATCACAATCGGATTCTTCGTTGGGCTGATCACATTGCTCGGATGCCTATGACTCGGGCGCCGCGGCAGTTGCTTACTGGTTGGGTAGCACAATTCAAGGCCGAATGAATGCCCTGAGATGACATGGGGTCGGACATGAAAGAAGGCTCTACTGTAAAGTGCAAAGGACTACCGGTCAACTTCAAGGAATGGCGTGCCATAGCAGAATATAAGTCGAAGTGGAGATCGCGGAAGTACTCGAAACCTATGCCTCCTTCCGAGAATTGATCCTATAGGGTTCATGAGTGTAAAGATGAACATTGCATTACGCAAAAGGGCACAGTCAGACGTGTTCTGGAGGATCCATCAAAACACAGCTTTATGCTATTTGATGTTGCTTCTTTGCAATTGGGGAGTATAATGTAACCTAATCTGATAAAACTAAATGGAGCTACCTCGGATTTAAGAACTCAATCCTTGCCACTCCTGAAGCAGGGTTGCGATTCCCGTTTCCGAGAAATTCCTGCCCGAGGGCTAAAAAATCACTTCACGTGGGATTTCCGTGGGATTTCCGCGGGTTTTCCGTGCCGCAGTCAAAAAGGCACTGCCAAATCCCGGTCGCAGAAATCACGTCTGATTGGTAAAAATTCCCTTTCCGCAGGAATTTTGAGGCATTTCGACGCTGGGAAACAGGAGCTTGCTCACGTTGGACCCAACTTAGAGCCTAGAGAATGAAAAATCGTGGGAGTAAAGTCGAGCGGATTACACCGTGATAATCTGTGAGGGCAATAATGAAGCTGTTAACACCATTGCAACCACCGTGAGATCCCCCTTTCAAAATTACTTCCGTAGCAGATTACAAGAACCGCAGTGATCTCTACTTCGAAGACCACCATTTATACGTTTAGTGCAGAGAGGGGCTGAGTAGCCCCAGCGTTCTGAAGACACCCTCCCGCGATGTACCATTCAACTGTTGATTTCACTTTTTATGTCACTTTTCAGTTGACAAAAGAACTCAAGACCAACCGATACTGTACGATACTAGTTCGTGTCCAAAAAGAAAAACAAAAAAACCTGTGAGCTGCCTGTGAGCTGTATTTTAATTTTAATAGAGAGTTAATATAAGATCGTGAGGGCTAGATGATCTAAAGGGAGACATATTCGGTTGTATTTTCCCAGAATAATACGAAAACCAATTGGATTTGATTGGATTATAAACCCCATCAACTGCGGACCAACACCAACATTAACCAGTAGCATAAAGCGTCGTATTGACTAGTACCCGGAGAACAAATGTCGTAATTGACATCCCATTGCAATCAGAAAGGAGCATGCGAGGTGTATGTTCCGTTGCTTACATGCGCCTGGAATTTTTGTATCCCAGAAACGACACAGCGATTTGGCTAATGCGCATAGGTATTGGCACATGACCCAACACCCTAATGAAGCACAATCCTAACGGCGAATATGGCCTCTGTTATCACAATCAAGCGAGGTCAGACAGGCAAAAGTTGGGGTTGATGGCTTCAGCTGCGATGCCACGCATGTTCAACCGGCACACCAGCTCTTCAAGGCGGCCGGTGGCGTTGGTGACCGAGTTCACGTCCTGTGATGGTGTTTGTTGACACAAGAAACGATATCGCAGTGAAGAATCGATACCACATAGAGAATAGGAATGGGATTGAGAATACTGAAAAAAGCCTCAAACACTTAAACAAGAACGGGGGCAAAGGCGCAAACAACATGGGAAAACGAGAGAGGACAGCTATAACATGATCGAACACTGAACGAAAGCATCTCCCCCCAACCTGGGCACTCCATAGCCGTTCAGCCACCGCAGCTGCCTTGGTGATGGCGTACCCTTCGAAGTCCCATTTGTTGGCTCCTTCACTCCACCTGTTGGGGGGGGGAGCGAATTTAGTACGCACATGTAGGGAATGAGAGAGTGTTGAGAAGTATGACCAGTGCGATTGAACCAGAATGAATGAGATTATCAAAAGAGGCTCATCAGGATTGATATGGTGCTACCAACTTCTCCTAAACATCCCTCCAATTGCTTTCAAAAGTTGCTTTTGTATTCTCACGTCTTCATTCTCTGCACTCACATGCACGCTTGTCCGCCAATCACCATCGCTTGCTCGTCGGTGTCCAAATTGTCATACGGCTCCACCGTATACATGCCCTTCCACAGATCCTGGAAAAGTTGGCAAATGATTTATGAGGAAAGTAAAGAGAAAAAAAATCAAGCCTACAATATCAAACAATTGTGTGCTTCTTAAAATTCACTAGAGGTCAACTGCGTTCTTGTGAATACGGGATCACCACAAAGATTTTGGCAGTGTTCTCGTACTGCCTCTGCCCTTTACCCTTTGACACACACTTGCACATGTAAAATAAGCCCCCGCGCATACGCGCACAACCAATCACCTTGAGGTTGTAGGTAGTGTAGCCGGCCGGAGCCTGCATGTCCAGATACCACGGTCCGCTCAACACCACGCGACCACCTTCTGCAATCACCGGCTTCATCTTGTATATGTGTTAGTGCAGTGCACATGTAACAAGACAGGATAGAAGGATTATCAGAGAGAAGCAAAAGAAGAATGTTTTGTTATGAGTGTATTGATGGCAACCTTTTCAATTAGTAGGGGCGATGAGTGTATAGAATTAATCTCTGAACGATAATTCAAACAAATTGAACGTATTTCCACCACACAAAAAAACTTCCACCACCAGTACTGGCATACCTGTTCTTGCGACTGCCACACGTCGCCGAAGGAGCCCGGCGGGAGGTCTACAGGGTTGGGGATCCCATCGTCGGCAATCCACACTCCCAGCGTGCGGTTCAGAGAAGGGAGAACTTGGGCACTCACCTGTTGGTTGGTTGGTTGGTTGGTTGATTTAGATTTGATGAGACGAGGAAGGAAGTTGTTGAATAGTAATTCGAATAAAGGTGGTGGTGCAAGAAAAAGGAAAATGGAGACGGTGAAAGAAGAGAACAGACAATGTAGAAACGTTGCCTGATACTAACTACCCTTGAACTCATTCTAATGTCTCGCCCCTTTACCATCTAAATATCCACGCCTTCTGCCTTCCCCTAGTATAGTACCTGCTGCCAGAAATACGCCTGAAGTGCAGCGCTGCTGTTGACGTTGTTCTCCGCCATCCATGCACTCACCTAGAATAGAAACACGCATCAATCAAAGATTGATTGTGAGGTAAACAGAAGTACATAGCGTCGCAATAAGGGTATCATATCGCTGTTTATTGATGGTCAGATGCAGATTAGGAGTATCTTTCCACTTACCGAAGGTGATTCCGTGAAGCAATCGGATGCGACCTGTGGAGTTGACATCCCGATTATGACGGTTTTCAATGACGACGAAAGTAAGCAGTTCAAATGGGTAGCGAGCACGACTTCCGATGCAGCCTCTTACAATTTCACATCTTCTCGTTTTCAATTTCCATTTCCATAGATGATTCACGACGCACTCATTCAACCCACTCCACACCGCTAATATATACACCAAGAAAACAAGGCAACACTCTTTGACCGCGAGCAATCGAGCAAGCATCCACAAAACGCCCACCCATCCACCTACTGTACTTACTTCGTCGCCGCCCAGGAACAAGTACTGGTCCGGAAAATAGCCCCCCATTTCCGCCAAGAAGTTCAACAGGAAAGTGTAGGTGTCGGGATTGGTGGGATCCAGGGTGTCGTCACAAGGGCCGTCGGTGACCATTATATTAGGGTAGCCTTTCCCCCAAGAACCGTGGCCTGGGATGTCCCACTCCGGCATCACACGCACCTAGAGAAAGTAGCGGTTTATAGTCACGAATTAGGTAACAAAAAGATAAAAACGAGTTTGAGCGAATGAGAATGTATCACATCGGAAGCCTGTCAGAAGCTAAAATGAGTACAACAATTTTTGTATTTTCATAGCGCTGTCAGCGCACCCACTACACCCCACCTTGCTCCAAAACACACGCAAACAATCACACTTACGCCTCGTTGTTGCGCATACGCCACGAGTCCTTGCATTTGCTCGATGGTGTACGCGGCTTCGGGCCAGAGCCAGGCGCCGTTTTGGGCCAGCAGAGGGTACACTTTCGACTCCGATGGAAACGATTGCGAGTCACTCAAGTGCCTGTAACAATTAACATGACATCACCATGAGCGAAGGGAACAAGGAATAGAACATTATAGAGTGACGAAAGGGCTCAAAAAGTTAACCATACGGAGGGCGAAAGTATGGTCTACACAAGCTAAGAATATCCGATGCTCGAATCTCAAAGTAGTGACTTCACGCTTTTAACGCAATTGATATTCCTTTTGCCGTAAATTTTACACGCCGGCATGTATCACTCCATCAATTTGTACGTCTCCTACACTTACCAGTGCAGCACGTTGAATTTGAGCGCAACCATCGCGTCGATCACCTTCTCCAGGGTCTTCATTGGTAGGAAATGGCGGCTCGAATCCACCATCAAGCCGCGGTACCCGAAACGAGGCGCGTCCGATATCTGCACCCAAAATAGGAAAAAAGCACGATTTAGCACGCGTGTTTATGTTCTCTCATTTAAAAGCAGCGTGAAAGAAGGCTTACTTGACTGTTAAACCATAAAAAAACAATGAGCTCATTCGGTCGCAACTGAAGAAATGCGATCATTGGAGGACCTGCACAGGGGCGTTTTCAATCAAACATGCTTCTCCTGCTAGCTGCGAAAGAGACTCGAGGCCACGCAGCGCGCCTGGGACCGTCTCTGATGATAGGGTACATGTACCATCACTGGCAACATCTAACGAGTAGGATTCGTCCGTGCCTTCGCCTAGCACTTCCTCTTGGTCAGTTACACTGACAGTGCACACCGTTAGAGTGCTGCTGCCAGAGGTCGCCGCGGTAGTAGCCTTTTTGTCGTTGTGGTGGAGACGGTCGAGCACCGCGTGCTTCTCGGAGCTGCACGCAAAGCCATTTGGGATGCTATGAGCGTAGCGTTTGAGCGCAGCAGCCAAGATGGGCGACGTCAGAGGATTTGCGTCCTCAGCGATTGTGAAGCTGAGGCTTGCGTCAATGCTCAAAGCGGTTGTACCAACAGAGTAGCTCAGCGGCAGCGGCCATGGATCATATGCAATTGCAGCAGGAAGAATAAGTACAGCTAAGAGAATGTTCATCATCTTCACTGCGCCCCCCTTAAACAGACAAAACGCCGGATCGGAATTAAGTGATCGGAGGTGTCAACATACTATTTTTGTACGTTTAATGAAATCAAATTATGCTTTCCTGTTAACAGGCTAGGCCAAAGTAGACAGTCTAAGCTTTGGAAATCAATAGTATTGTCAAGGAGGGGCATTACCTTTCTACTCCTTTTAGGGCCTGTGCACGGGATCGGTGCTCACGCTTCTCAGCTTACTTCTTACTTCTTCGTTGATTGAGGATTTGAGAGAGAATCGACGAGTTGCTTTCTAAACGTTAACGCCCTTACGGGTTAGTTACCTGAATTCTGACGGGAGGGGGGAGGGGTTGAGCCAGGGCGCCAGGGCCAGGGTGTAGGAGGAACGCACAAAAACCTGTAGCTAACCCCTGTGCTCGTGATTTTCTGCCAGTTGACTCATTGAAGCACCCACCTCTACCAGTGGCAATAGGGCAGTCCCCGAAAATCGGCTTAGAGCGCCCCTAGGGCCTCCAAATGCCATATGTGCCTTATTTCATGAACAGTTTCCACTTTAGAGGAGGGGGGGTCCAAACTTCCTAGCCTCCACACACTTCCTATTTATGATTTTGACTTGCGCGCAACGCACGCGCGTACACTTCTGCCCGCAGCATTGGCTTCTGTGTCATCTGGGTTTGTATTAGTTCGAGTTCGAGTTATGAGTCATAACATTAGCACACAAGAATATAGCGAGGTCAAATAGCGGCGTCAGAAGGCGCTGTAGAGGATGGGTGGCGTGATTAAATCCTCGTCAACTCAAGCATGTGGCTTCCAGCTTTCCTTGATGACGACGAGCACTGGCAAACCCGGAAGGTGCACCCTAGGCTGAGCGTAGAGCACAAAAATTAATCAAGCACATACTGCCAAGATTCTAGTCATTTGCGCTGTTGTTGAGCTTATTTCACGAACCTCTCTTATCAAATGTGATTATGTCATCGTGGCCACTACTTAACAAGTAGCTAGCAGCCCAGCGGAGAGTCGACGCGGCATGTCCGCCGCTGCCGATAAAGCAGGTCCTGCTAGTGCTAGTGGTTAAAAATGCTGGCGTTATTATTATGCGATTGATCTTGGCATAGATGCTTTCCTTAGTGTTACTAACAATGGCGCCGGTTTTGCGGATGCTGGTGCTCCAGGAGGGTCTAGCACGGCGCAAAAAGCCTTTTCTACTGAGCGCACAAAATGGAGGACAACGAAATTGAGATTTTTAGTTAGGCTTGTGTTTTACGCTTCGAGATGGAGCCTGGTGATATTTCGTTGCGGGCGAGTAGCGAAGGAGCCTTAAGAAGGCTAAGAAGGCAAAGGCCTTCGATGACCCTAGCTGCCCAAAAAGGCATCTTCATTTCCGGCATTGCCAATCTCATTATACGAAGTTGGTTACCTGCTGAACCACCTAGAGTGTGTTCGCTGGCTGCTGGTCGCCATGTCTCTATCGTGGGCGTCGACGAAGCCTTCCACTTTATTGACTGGTAATTACGAATCTTGTTGCCTGGCCACGGTTCGGTTGCTGCACCTGAGCTCGATGGTTGACTTATAGCTATCTCAAGATTAAACTAATCAAGTGGCTTCATGAAAGAGCGGACTAGGCAATGTCAATCTATAGTATGCAGTATGCACCGTAGTTATATCTCACGTGCGTTGGCCGTGAAACTGGATGCTGATATGTACTTACCTTCTTTTTCGTTATCTCTGATCTCTGATGGCAGAATAGAGAATAGTACGGAATATCCTAGATAGAAGTAAATAGAAGATGGTATATCGACAAGGGCTTCAGGGGCTTGAAGCGTCCAATCATAAGCCATGAGCAGAAACTCCTATCTCTGTTAGGAACCAATTGCCCTTCAAGCAATTTTTCGTCTGTTTCCGGTTTCCGGTTCCGTGTGGGGTGTGGGGACCGTGTCGAGTGTCGACTTGCGATTGCCGACATGAGTTCCATAGTCCACAGTCGACCGTAAAATACAAAATTACACGGTCACATGTGCCTGATTTGCCCGTCTTCTCGTATTGTTTCCTCTTCTAGAATAACTGCTTTGTTTTTCTGCCTGTTTGCCTTCTTATTCCGGCCTTCGGGGCCCGTGTCAAACATCAAAATATGGATATGGATATACCATATATCGAAAAATCAAATACCGGTGTTGTGAATCGGCTTTAGTTGGTGGTTTCGGCGTCGTCCTCCAGAACACGAGCCATTTTGACCTCTCCTTCAGCTGCGGGCTCTACCTAATCAATTATATTAATATTATTTCTTAACATTTGATTTATTTTCGAAATATTCAGGAATTTGCATAGCCATTACCGACAGCCGTCAGGGCCAGCGCAATTCGACTCGTCCTAATGCCTCCTGGAGCAAGATCGTAAGCGCCTTTCTATACCTGGAAGCTGCGACACCCTTCTTGGCACCGCTGCTAGAAGCTGCGACACCCTCCGTGCGAGCTGAAGCTGCACCGCTGCGAGAAGCTGCGACGCCATCTTTGCAAGCTGCTGCGCCAACGAGCCCACTCCCAGTAGCCGTTGGAGCTGCTGCGGCACCGCTGCTGGAAGCTGCGACACCCTTCTTGGCACCGCTGCTGGAAGCTGCGACACCCTCCGCGCGAGCTGAAGTGGCACTGCTGCTAGAAGCTCAAGGTTGTTATCTTAGTACTGCTATTTTCTTGTTATTCTCTTTTTGTTTGGAGACCGGACTGTTGTTGCCTTCGTGGATGTAGATTTGCTGTTCTCACTTTGGATACCACTGGAGTATACCCGAGACCCGAGAGAGCGCGAAGAAATTCTCGGAATTACAACCGAGCACTTTCTACTACAGGTAGTTTCGGGTGTTAACGGACTGAGGCTCAAAATTTTGTACTTGTCCTGTTAGAAAATGAGTTCCTTCTTGTACTGTAGTACTAAAAATCGTTAAGAGCCTGAGGGTTAAGGGCAGATTTTGCCCTTCTTATTACCCGAAATTACCTGTAGTAGGGCCAGAGCTGAAACACGTCGGTAATATATGAAACAACAGAAAAAAAAAACGATTTTCGCCGGCGTTTCGTTTCTCGAAACAGACCAGCGCATTTCCCTGGGTGTTTCATGTTTCGAGAAACGAAACACTGAGGCACCGAGTCCCGTTTCTTCACGGGGGGGGTTGCTTGTTGGTATGTACAATCATAAACACTTCCGAAGCAGTACAAAATAGTCGGAATTTACTAAATACCCACTTAGAAACCGCGTAATTGGCAAAATAGAAGACGGCCCTATGGAGTCGTGGGCGGAAACGTAGATATTTGCCTGCGTTCGGGGGTGAAATCGGGGGAAATTTGGAAAGAGCGTCGCGAATTTCGTTGTTTCGTTTCAAGAATGGAAACAGGAACATTCCCAGCGCCCTCCGCGTGGGTTTCACGTGAAAGGAAACGTAAATTCGGAGCTAGTTTCCTGTTTCGTTTCTACTTTTGAGTGTCATGCGAAACAGCCCCCAAAGAGTTGGTGTTTCGTTTCTCCACGATTTTCCTGTTTCAACTCTGGCCCTAATAGCTAGAACGAAGCAGCTCGTTTAAATAATTCAGTTCATGCTCCTATGTTGTAAGGAGGTCCTTAAGATATTGCATAATTCCTCCCTTAAAGGGGGAGAAAAAATTTGCCTGTTTTTTCTTCGGCAGTTGTCTCCAGACCGCCACCCACCCCAGGAGCAGGGGGTATACCAGTGTTTGTGCGTTCCTCTTCGCCAGCACGATCTTGCCGATCACTAGCGCGGAACCTGCACTCTCCGGGGTATACGCAGTCGACTTGCTCTCAAGGTGGAGGGCCTTGCGAGGGTTTCGAAAAACGCTGCAGAACGACCACGACTAGCGTCCGTGGCGTTTGATGGAAGATATATGGGTTTAGCTCTTTGATAGGGAGGGACCGCTAGGCCACAAGCGGCCCGCTTGCATGTAGTTGTTTGTATTTTTGAGGGGGGGCTTTTCTATTCACTTCCACTCCGCGAACGAGGAAGGAGTTCCTGTCCCGTCAAAGCCTTTTATGGCTCAGGGGCAGAACAATAGGCGCCTTGCGCGCTGAAAGGCACACTTTGACCTCTGCCGAGTGGGCCTCGTGTTCCGCATGTCACGAGCTTCTTTGCCCGCGCGCCTTCCTCTTTATTGTTCTGCGGAGTGCGCAACACCCACAAATTCCTCGCTTTTTGCAAATTTTTCGAGGAATTTGGCCAATGCCCCTCTCCCTCCTGAACCATTCCGCACTTGCTTTGTTTGCGCAACGCACACGCATTCCCACTTCTGCCCGCAGCATTGGCTTCTGTGCCATTTGGGTTTGTATTAGTTCGAGTTCGAGTTCCTCTTTGGGTTGAGTCAAAAATACTTTGATGTGGTGTGATCAAAAAGGCTACTGCAATTTCAAAGAAACATCCATAAATTTCTTGTAATTTTCGCATCAAGGACATTCTTATCCCATGCTTACCTTTTCGTTCGCTTCGCCATTGTTGCTGAGTACGCCAAAGCGTACTATGCCAGCAAGCAGTAAGGTGCGGAACGACAACCTTGGCTGCACAGCTGGAGTAGCGACGTGGGCCGCGTGAGACAGCTGAGCAAGTGATGCGCCGGAAACCGCAGTTAGGCGCAGAGCCAAGACGAGAAGAGAAGACGAGAAACGAGAAGAACAGTTATAACTATTGTCCGGGAGCTGGACCAGAATAACCAAGCGGTGTGAGGCCATCCAACCTGCTACAAAAGTTTGTTTGGATCGCTCTAAGCACCAAACGCGTGCTTGCTGCTCTGCTTATCCCGGTCCATCTCCCTCAAATTTTTGGTGTACTGTGCAGGTGAAAGATTAGATTAGATTAGAACATACTCCTTCCGAGAATTGGTCCTACAGGGTTCATGAGAGTAAAGATGAGCATTGCATTACGCAAAAGGACACTCAGCCCAGTCAGACTTGTTCTGGAGAATTCGTCAAAACACAGCTTTATGCTGGCTGTTGTTGTTTCATTGCAATTGGGGAGTATTATCTAATCTAATCTAATATCCCAGTGCAGAGAAAGACAAGGGCAGAAAGCACATACGCACACACTCAAAGGTGATTTGTGTTTGCACATGTAGGATTTGCCTGCGCGTTTCAGAAAAGACGCCAGGTGAACACAACACACCCCAGACGAGCTTAACTCCATTTAGCGCTATTTGCCTTTAATGGATTTAATGGAGCCTGAATTAGCACTAAATTAGCACTAAATTTAAGCCACTAAATTAGTACTAAAGTAGCGCTAAATTTAAGTTTAGGCCTCGAAATAGGCACTAAATTAGCACTAAATTTAAGCCGAGAAGTGTTTTTACTTGTGCGAAATCTAAATTTAAGCCCCTAAATTAGCACTAAATTACCACTAAAATTAAGCGCCTAAATTAGCACCAAAAGTACTAAATTAGCGCTAAATTCAAGCCCCTAATTGGGCATTAAATTAGCACTACATTCAGGCCTCGAAATAGGCACTAAATTAGCACTAAATTTAGCCGAGAAAAGTTTTTGCTTATGTGAACTCCTTAGAGGAGGGGGGGGGCTTAAATTTAGCGCTAAATTTAGCACTAAATTTAGGCCTCGAAATAGGCACTAAATTAGCACTAAATTTAAGCTCCTAAATTAGCACTATATTAGCACTAAATTTAAGCGCCTAAATTAGCACTAAATTAGCGCTAAACTCAAGCCCCTAAATGGCCATTAAATTAAAAAAAGCCCCCGGGGCTTTCTGGGTCAGCCGCGTCTTGGTGGTGGAATTCAGTGCCAATTTAGTGGGCTTACATTGGCTAAATCTAACGTTAAAGGTAAGTTTAAGCCCCCTGGGCTTCCTGGGCCGGCCGCGTCTTGGTGGTGGAATTCAGTGCCAATTTAGTGGGCTTACATTGGCTAAATCTAACGTTAAATTTAAGCCCCCTGGGTTTCCTGGGCCGGCCGCGTCTTTGTGGTGGAATTTAGTGCCAATTTAGTGGGCTTAAATTGGCTAAATTTAAGCCCCTGGGGCTTTCTGGGTCGGCCGCGTCTTGGTGGTGGATTTTAGTGCTGGCTATTTAGAGTACTAAATGGATTTAAGCGCCACTGGGGTGTGCTCTCCCGAGTCTATCTCTAAATATCCGCAGAATTTCAGGCATGCCCGCTTCCTCTTCGATATTCGGGGCCTATTTCTGCATCCAAATGTGGCCTAAATTAAGCGCTCTCTTCTCTGAGCCCCCCTCACTGAGGGGGAACTGGATTTAGTAACAAAGAGCCAGGAAGCTATAGTCAGCATCTAGAGAGACTAACAAGCCGAGCTGAAGGCCTCGCACGAGGTGAATATAGCTATCATAAGCAGCCTCTTCGCCATAGCAACTGCGAGCACGGAGATGTTTGCTTTGTTTCGTCCACTTTTACTCCGCACACCTCGTACATGTACATAAGTAGAAAGCAATTCAAACCGAAGTCCGGCTTACGGGTGGATTTATGCATTGATTTGCTACATAAAGTACGCGCTCCCTCATGATCCAATTGAGGATTACTACTTTCCATCCCCCCATTACACCACCTACTGCTTTATGTACCTCGTCCTTCTTGCCCAGTTCGGCCAGCCTCGGATCTCGGTTCCACCCGTAGGGGGTTCGCACACCAGCAGAGCGCCCGAGGCTCCCAGTCCTCCTTCCAGTGTAACCGAAGCCCAACCGTGCGACGGCTCCACCAGCACGCTGTACCTGGAAAGAGAGGAGAAATAATGCGAAATAGGGAGAAATATTTACCGTACGGCGGTCAAGGGCGATCACCACAGCAGCAGCAATGGATTTAAGTAATAATAATTGAAGCACAGATGAAAACATGGCATTATCGACGCGGCGAATTCAAAACACGACAACAAAAAGAAGCATGTCTACCTGTGTACATCCAGAGTGTATTCTCTCACAAAGGAGGGGTTACAATATATCATCATCAAACGACCATTATACGTGTGGTCCAGATGAAATCCTGCCTTTACCCCTTTTTTGAACAGCTATAATTCGAATGCGCTTGTATGGAATCTGCCTCATCACTGCTATCTGCCGATCGGCCTATTGATGTGTTTCTCGGAAAAGAATAGTTGTGAGATGTGGTGCACTTGAATGAAAAGCTTTCCATGGCCTTGGCATGATATTTTTTTGAACTATGCCCGAATACTTTTTGATGGAAAACACCTGGAATGAGATAATGCACAGGTGATGTGTTCGTGCAATCCCTTGTAAACCCCGGCAACCAGTTATCAATAGTAAGGTAGTTGAATATACCCATCGTACAATTTCCGAGTTTCTGAAGAGCAGTCCACGCACGACGATGCACGGCATAACCAACCGTTGAACGAATCCAGCATGTTGACCTCTTGCTGAAGTTGCCGGCTGTTATAGAGCAAATTCCATTGTGCACAGTCTGGCACAAGCACGCAGCTTTACAGCGCACAGCATTTTTTTGTTTAGCCTGCCAGACTGGGTTATATCCTAGCCGTAGGAATTGCCACGACGTATTCTTCTCCACGAACCGAGCTACGTTCGACGCAGAATCTTTGAGAGACAGTGAACGAGTTTTTGGCTGAACAACCTCATAATCTTCCTCGAGGAATAGATACGAGCTTGTATCATTATTTGCGAATAGCGTTTGAGCAACATGGACATGCGACATCGTTACGAAGAATTGGCGAGGCTGCTCGTTCTTTCGTCGTTTGCCAACTTGCTTTGTATACATTGGGTCAATTTGCGCTCCGTCGAATATGTGAACACGGTTTTGAAAGTCTTTCGGCCAACGGTTGAGCATCCCGTTGCAGCCCTTTTTGTGGCACAAGACAGCGACTTTGTCAAAGTTGGCAGCGATTGAGAGTAAAAATAGGGAAGTCACTTGAAGTGCCATCGTCCAAAGAGTGATTTATTTCTCCTCCGGTCTTAGTTATTAATGAATGAGGGCTGGCGACTCTACAGTACAGGCAGTTGTTGCGGGAAAACCGGTTAAACGAATCACGGCTACTCACGCTACACGCTAACTTAAGAGCTGTTCTTTCCCGCATCTGTTTTAGGATCTGGTGTTCGACCAATTTTCCGACCGATTTTCAGAATATTCAGAAAAATGGTTCACCATGCGTCTACCCCCGCATCCTCCACGAAGCTACAGCTGAGCTCGTAAGGGCCACCTAAGGACTCTAGTGCGCGCGCGCTATGAAGCATGATGACACCGAAGCTACGAACACGTCCCATTGTAACGCATGGTCGCGTAAACCCATTTTAAGCGAGCTAGCAATATCTCTC
>Ga0307982_1001948_pt1 | contig 16784 bp, 9 predicted proteins | sample OrgLakmetagen989_FD_201847 | JGI IMG/M metagenome (GOLD analysis project Ga0307982, IMG submission 201847) | Saline water microbial communities from Organic Lake, Antarctica - #989 | ecosystem: Environmental > Aquatic > Non-marine Saline and Alkaline > Saline | place: Antarctica: Organic Lake...
CGCTGGGTGGGGGCGCCGTATGGGCCCCGGAGTAGGGCCCCCTGCCGCAGGGCTGCCCGCCCCGGCAAGCCCGCCTTTTCAGCCTCAACGACTCGCTGGAACAGCTGGGATGTCCACACACCGTTGCTGCGGATGGCAAAGTGGATATTCTGTTCTTGGGGGGCAGACATAATGGTGAAGGGGTGCGACGCAGACGTCGAGATATCTGGGAGGGACAGCTGTGCAAATGCTCCCGATTGGAAGCTGAACTCGGCTGCTCGCTGCACAACCAACTCCACTGTGCCCCCTGGCACGCTGCGAGCTTACAAAATTTCCCAGGCCCGCTTTTGTAGCTTGGCCTCGACCATTTTATCCAGACAAAACAGCACTAGGGGGCCCCCAATGATGAGCCAGAACTCCGGTTTGCCTTGGCTTCCGTGGAAGAATACGCCAATGAGCAGCACCATGTACAACTGGTGCACTCGAGTGAAGATGGCAAAGTTTGACCTGCGCACTGCGTTCACCACAAATGCAAAGAATATGGTGGCTACCAGGGTTAGGATGAAGCCACTGAGTCCGGGCAAGGTGAGGAACAGCCACTGCCAGAAGTTAGTCACGAAGTCATCCACATGCCCTCCAAGCACACACCCAGCTTCCAGGGGTGATATCACGGCAACATGCATGAAGTTCCACACATGCGCTGCGATATGCAACAGCACGGCGCCGAGGTAGAGCCAGCCCAGCCACCCATGCACGGCTTGAATGTCGTTCACTGGGAAGAAAGGTGCAAGGCGGGAGCCCTGCACAAAGGCCCAAACGAAGCCACATCTAGTCAGCAAAATGCATGCGGTACATATTGTGGTGATGTGAGCGGCTGCTCGGGCAATGGTCACGCCTGGCCCCAAAATGGCATTGAGCCCAGGCTTTTGGGAGTAAGTTTGGGCGCGCTCAATGCACGACGCTGCAAGCAGCAAGCAAAACGCCACCCCCCAGGCAAGTAAAGCGGAGTGTACTTGCAGCCACACTGCTTGCTTCAGTAGCCACTGCATGACGGTCGACTGTCCAAGCAAAACCTTCCCATCCGCTGACGGCTCTTTGGGTAGAATGCCTGAAGACACAGGCGCAGCGACAGAATTGATGTCAGCAACCCAAAGCGGACCAGCTTTGGCCTGGGGACCAAGTGGCAACTGCGCAGTCAGCAGGCTGTGTGGCTGCATGCCTTCCTTGGCCATGGCCTGCATGAACAATGAAAAACCAGGGAGGAACATCGCCAGTAACCGTTCCTCGCTCCGTTGCGTGTCCCGACCTGACGTCTGGCTGTTCATGCCAGTGGAAGCAGTGTCATTGCAGTCGGCACTTGCTGCATCGCGGGGCAAGCTATCTTCTTGCGGGCTAGCGGAGTACGCCTGCAGAATAAGGTGCGTGGTTGTACTCAAGTCTTCATCCCCGACCGATAAACCCAGCCCCTGCACAGTCAGCCGCAGCAAGAACCGTATTTCATCAAACGATACGGTGCCGTCGCGGTCTTGGTCAAGGGCTGCAAACAGCCATCGTGTCTGGGCCTGGTGTGGGGGGGCTCCCTGCAGCATGCTCAGCAGCGCAAGCATGGCATTCGGCCCAAGCAGCTGCTGCTTGCACACCAGGGCTACCTTTGCCTTGATGCTGTCAAACGCAATGACCTCGCACGCAGCCGGTGCAGTGCTGTCGATGGCGGGCTTGCAAAAGGCAACAGGGACTTGCTTTGAATCTTGCCTGTGACCGCTGCCAGCAAACGAGTGTTGCCGCCAAATCATCTGCAGGGCACGGTTGTCGGGCTGCACACCCATTAGGTGCGCGAACACATCTCGACTGATGCCAAGTGTCTTCGTCACCTGCAGCACCGCAGTGTATGCGTCGAACATTTTTTCCAGTGAGGCGACAGGTACATTCAACGCACGGCTTTGAGTCTCCAAGTCAACTGTCTGTAAGCGCAGTGCTTCGAGCGCTATGCTGACCTCCGCGTTGACTGCATGCATGTGTCGTAGACTGTCTGGGCCTCCAATGAGGCCCCACTGTTTGCTTGGTCGCAAGTCCACATTCAGCTGTGTGAGGCTGGCAGGGCCTTCGCTTGGCACCGCCTGTGCTGCCGCTGCCACGTGCGAATCCAAGTTTCCAGACAGGACAACGGTCTGACCACCGCATATATCCAGGGCATATGTTTGCGGTACACCAGCCATGCAGAAGAGCGATTGGATGTCTTGGCTGGGAACAAACAAGCACACCTGTGCAGGCGTTGGCTTGCACGCCAAGCACAGCACTGCAGCTGGCGTGGACAACAGCACAACTTGCAGGCGCCGAACCGATCCATCAGTCAGCGTTTCGTGCATCTGTGCTGGGCTTGCTGCCAGCACTTTGATCTTGCCTTGTGCACGGGGCTGATGCCAAGCCAGCACATGATGTGATGCTGCTTCAATTGCGGCTATCAGGTCACTCGGAACTGCCTCTGCAGCTGACCAGTCGAAAGTGTGCACAACATGCTGTTGTGAGTCTGTGGACTGGACGCACTTGGACGTGGGCTTGGTGCAGCACGCAAATGCCTGGTAAGCGTTCTTGCAGCGCCCCGCTGCAGCCGCTGCGGCTGAAGCCCCAAGTGCAACCCAAGCCAGAACAGCCAGCAGTGCCAGCCCATCGCCCACCGTGTATTCCAAGGCGCCATCAGAGGGTTTTGCTTCAAAGTCAAAGCGCGAGGTGGCGCCACAGCTGTTGAGCAGCGCTGATGTTGCTTCCGAGTGATCATCCAAGCATGTTTCGAAGGGGGTCTGGTTGCAGCTCAGGCTCGGAAGCAATGCAAAGTCAAAGCCGGACTTTGCCAGCACCCCAGCCATAGTCATGTTGCCCACCCAGTGTCGCTCACTCTCTGTGAGAATGCCAGACGCACTGTTCTCGAACCACTGCCACTGTGTCTGTCGGGCATGGGCGATACTGCGCGCAAGAATTGTCGTCGCAAGCTCTCCGAACACTTGACCAGGCTGCGGCATTTCAGCCAGTGCACCAATAACTGCATCCAATTCGTCCACAGACTGGTAGCGTGTATTTGCCGCAGCAAGTTGCGAAGGTGAGCCTTTTCTCAGCACAGTTGAAATGTTACTTGCGGCAGGCAAGCCCCAATCACGGCGGAATTCCGCAAAGCTAGGAACATCCATGACTTCAGCCCTTGGGATCACAGCTTGGGCGTACTGAGCAAAAGCAGAACTGTGGGTATCCCATCCTAGTTCTGGGAGCTCAGCCGTTGCAGCTGCCGCAATGAAGCTGTCAACCTCGCCACCCTGCACCTTGGCGTGGCGGCAGCTGGCTTTGAAACACAAGTCTGCATGGCCATTAACCTGAGTCGCTCCTTGTGAACATGTTGTCGCCTTGATCATGGACAACTGCGCATCATGCTGCATGGACAGTCGCAGCGCTCCCAACAAGTAAACAGCCTGTTGTATATGGCTTGAGTCAAGTGCCGCATTCGTGGTGCCATGTACATAAGGCCTCAATCCAAGTACAGGTGCAAGTTCATTTGTTGCCATGTTTTGCCATACTGCCACAATAAGACGCTTAGTTGATCGAAAAATTTCTTCGTCAGAATCATTTGAGTTATTGCTTTGGTCAGCTGCGACTGAGTTGTGGAATCTGGCCCACAAAGCAACAAGAGATATTTCTGTTGTACTGTGATGTTTGATTACCAACGCATGTGCAGCCAAGCTGCTTTGCTCTGCTCGTTGGGATGCCCTGACCTCGCTTGTCTGATGGTGCGCGTTGTCTAACACTGCTTGCAAATTCAGGCCACCACCAGAAAATGTTCGCACTACCTGCTCGTCTTTGAGTCCGTTGCCATACAAGAAACCTGCTCGAATTTCAAAAGAATGACCATCGTTATTTGTTAGCTGGGTTTGCCTGTAAGCAGCGTTGTCATGTCGAGGTGTTTGTGTCACACAACAATGCACTCCTCACCATGTTGATCCAGCAGAAGGGCTTTCGTCACGACAGTTTGTCTGATAAGGTAAAATAATATCTTGAATTAAAATCCCAATGTGTGCAGCAGCCAGTGCAGAGGAATTGTGTCTTGGTGGAGCCGCGAGTACTTGATTTGATGATTGGCCTCTTCTAACTTGGCGCAAAGCAGAAGCAACCGAAAGGCCACCCATCGGGTCTTGGTCATGGAGTTGATTCCGATGTAGTACATCAGGCATCGCTGTGTCATGCGAGGAAGTTCCACGGCACACGCTAAATCCGCAAAGCGCTGACATCAGACACAGAGCCCATCTGAGCAATAACCATCTTTGTTGGAGCATCCTGAGTTTGGGATATGTTGTCATTCTTTGAGCCAACGACGGTGAACTGTACTAAATTGTCGCCTGAATTTAATTTCAGCTCGATATTGACGCGCGTATCATGCATCATTGCACATCATGCATTGTCGCAATCTTTGCAGCTGACGCGTTTTTTGGTGAACCCCTTGACAACTGCCAGCGCCGATGGCGCTACATCACAACAGCTAAATGTACACATTGAAAGGGTTTCCTCTCTCGGAAGAAAACAGCACAAGTCACAAGACCAACTCATGTCGTGAAATTCATTATTTTCCGTAGCACTCACTTCATCCAACAGTGTGCAGAACCAAGGACATGACCAAATTTCTTGAAAAGCTGCCAGCACCCAGCGTTGTCAGCAAACCATTATGCTTCAGCACAAAAATCGAACTTCAAGGGTGCATCCGGGTACTGAGCGAGCTGCACATCTGCAGATAGGGTAAACGGGCACCTCAGCTGCACGTTCATAGTCTGCCACACAATCACAAGCACGACACTGGCTGACATGAGCACAAACAGCACCCGAAACCCTGGCGGAAGTAGCTGCCAAGCATGCAGGCGCTTGACAGTTCGGACTTCAGCAACAATGCCAAGCCAATGTGCTCCTGAGCTTATGCGGGCAGCTTGCGAAAGCTCCTGGCTGCCGTTATGCTTGCTTTTTGCACATAAACTTGTGCAGCAGCAAGCCGCAGGGTCTTCCACTGGAGACACGCCAGGCTGAAACTCAGTATTTCCACTAGACTGCAAGTGTGTGCGGTTGTTGCTGTTTGAATCGTCCAGCAGCAAATTGCGTGCCCCTTGACAAAGAGCGTCATGCCTCTGCCGTTGCCGCGAAGGGTCATACACCGCACGCATGACGGCTGTCAGCTCAAACGGCTGCCAAAGTGAGGCCCTTTCTACAGCCATATCTTCTACCCAGATCCTGCGCAGAGCAATGGACGACTCGCGCAAAACGCTTCTGTCCCATGGCGTCATGCAGCAGCCCAAAAACAGCCTCCACGAGCGCGCCACAAACATGCAGAACGGGGCCTTGAGAACAGCGCAGCACCAAGAGGAGGTGCTGCGTGGCACACTGGAGCCACAGCAGCACTCTCCCTTGTGTGCCTCCAGGGAGCTGCACTCAGGCCCATGGCATACAACACGGTGCACGTGCACAGGAAGGCAACGCCACCTGCACATGCGGTGACACGAGCAGCGGACGGCACAGGACTTGAGGCATCGGCAGTGAAAGATATTGTCTTCACATGCCAAGGCCGTCCGTGGGCACTGTCGTTCACAGCAGTTGACTGGGCCAAAGCCCCCGAATGCCGTGCTGGCGCTTCCAGCCGACGAGCGCCGTCGGCTCGGGTGGGGAGAGGTCAGGTACCAAGCGGCAGCAGCAGCGTGGCTGAAGGATTTGTCCAGAGCGCCAGCCTTGGACGCTCGCCGCCCAAAGCCAAACGTCATGCGTTTCGGCCTCTGTGGGCTTGCATGTTGGTGCGGGGTGGCTGGGATTGAAGCTACACTGTCAGCTGACGCGGTGGGCGCATCTGCTGACTCAACCAGTGTACCGGCAGCGCTGCCACTGGTGTCTGCAGCTGCCCCTCCTCCCACAGCTGCCATTTCGATGTGGGCTTCTTCTGCAGGCCCCAGCTGCTGTTCCCTGTGGCTGCTGCTGGCTGTCCCGTCGTTTCTGTTGTCTTCTTGCGAAGGGTTGTGTCGCGCTGTTGCATTTTTAGCATCGGCCAAATTCTTGGCTGATTGCGGCTGAGAATCTACACAATCACCTACAACGCTTAGTGGCTGCAGGGAAGGGCGAACTTTGTGCCCCTTTGCATGTTTGCATCCGGCCGCAGCCTGCAGGGGGCTTGTGCTTGCAGTGCTGCGGGGACCAATGTCGGCACGCACACCATGCTTTGAGCTCTTCTTGTGTTGGCGGACAGCTTTTGGTGTGTCTAGCAGCCTCAACTGAATGCCAGTGGGCGTGGAGATAATTTCTGCATTCCGCAGAGCAGGAAGCTTCAGCACCTCTCGTGCCAAGTGGGATGCGGAAACAGGAAGTCCAGGCACACGGGAGCATGCACGCACAAGCAGCATGACGAACACAGGGGCCAGCTCCGTCAGCAGCTCAATGAGGAGCTGCAGAAACACCCGAAGGCCCACTGCGGCGCCAGACAGCGGCGCAGCGCCCGGCTCAGGTGGAAGTCGAAACAGCAGCGCCAGGGGCAGACTGACCATGATGCCGACATCTTCAGACAGTGTGTCCACCTCCAAGTATGCGTTTTGAAAGTGGTTCCACCGGCGTGTGTGCCACACGCGCCACAGGGGCATCGAGCTTGCTCCGCTGTCAGTTTGCACTTCAATCTGTGCATCTGCACTCCGCACGGGATCCGCCCGAATGCGAACATGGGGAGGCACTGCAGCTGCAGCACTTGGGCTCGCGTGGGCGCTTCGGTGGGCTGACAATGTATCAGACGAGGGTTGTCCAGCAGAGATGCCGAGACTTGCAGTTGGGGGGTGTAGGGGGGGCATGTCCGGCCGCTGCTGTGCTGCTGCCAAGCGATTGGGTTTGCTTTTTGAAACATCACCGCTGCCTGCAGCAACACCAAGGCCATCTGTACGTACCGTTGCTTGCTGGGCATGCCGGCGCTGTTGTGTGGCTGAGCCAAGTGTCCAGCTGGGGGCACTGTTGAGATTGGAGGAGCTGCTGTGGTGCGGGTCCCCACTTTCCGTGCTGACTCTGTGCGCGGGGGCTCCATCCATGGAGGCTTGGGGGCTATGGCCTTGCTCCACAGCCCCAGGTGTGTGTGCCCCCCCCAGGGTGACTGGCTCGCTGGGCAGCTCCTGTGGCAGTTCCCGTGCGTCACTGCTTCGCTCCCGCATGGAGTGGCTTGAGGCGGAACTGCCAATGGAGACACTGGCCATGACCTTGTGTTCCGGCATATCGTCAACTTCGAAGGAGGCTTCCACTTGGGACGACAACCGAATCGCGCCGGCGCCGCTGTTGGGGGGAGGGTTGTGAGTGCCGGGGTCGACTGAGTCGGACACGTTTCGCAGCAGATTGCTTGCGGGGAGAGCCTCCTGTTGTGAGGCGCCCACGGCAGCATATGCCACAGGAAGGCCCTGTACAACGGTATTGCGCTGCGCAAAGGTGTCTTGCACTGCGCTGGTATCCCCATCGAGCCCCCCCTGTCTGGGGCTGGTGCCGCTGCTGGCGCCGACTGCTACCGGGGTGCCCCCTCCATGGGAAGGCGTGCTGGCGACGGCCTCTGGAACAGCATCCCGCGCCCGCCCCCGCGCCTGTCCCCAGTTACAGGCCTGTAGACACCTCTCCGCGGCGAAGTCCCGGTAGGGCATTGTCAATCGCATCCCACGTTCGACTAGTGCGATCATGATGGCAATCGCGATAGCTTCCCCCAAGCTGCTCAGATTGGTTGCCAGCAGTCGCCCCAGGAGAGAAGTTGCCAGTAGGGGAGGGGTGAGCCACATAATGGTGTATTGGGACGCCAGGCTTGGCGTGAAGGAGATTCGGCAGACCAGGCGCACTGCAGTAAGAACAGCCTCCGAGATCACCGGGAACACGATGAGACGAATAACGACACGTTGCAGCCTGCTGCTAGCAGCAAATAGAGGAAGAAGGAAGCTGGATCCGATGGCTGCTACGCCCTGGGTGGCAGTCATGGACACGAAAGCTACTAGCAGCGGACGCAGAATGTAGCCCCGCAGCTGCGAGCGCATGGGGACGACAACAAAATGGCCAACAGTGGTAATGAGAACCGTGCCGAAACCGATGTATGATGCAGCCGTCCACGCGTCGGCGTTTGCAGTGGCCCTGGCAGCCTCGCGCCGAACGAGTATCACATTGCTGATGGCAACGGCGCCCAGAATGACTGGCATCAGCAACGCCAAGCCGCACATCTTGTACTTGAACAAGTGCAGGCGCAGGGTGACCAATAAAGGACCCAAAAACACGAACGTGCCTATGAGGCTGGCATACAAGCCAAGCACACCCAGCAAGCCCCACAGCAAGCCGTTGCGCACAAGCGGCGGCCGAACGCTGCTGGAGGAGAACGGCGTTGCCGTAGTGGCGTTGTGAGAGATGAAGGAATTACCATTATTGTCTGCAAACATCATGGTTATTACTGTGCACTGCAGGCTCATTGGCGGCGGGTTTTGGCAAGCTAGAGGGTAATGCGGGCTTGCGGACAAATCTGCGGCAAGGAGCTGATTTTTCAGTTACACAACTTACGTTGCTCCCGCCAAAAGGCATCCAAGAATGCAAACACAACATACACAAGGGCAGAAGATACAAGCGCAGCTGCCACTGAAATATATTTGACTGAAAGCGCATGGTACCTGGGACATGTCAGAATTCAGTGAGTGGATGAGACGGATGACAGCGCCCGCAGTCGAAGCGAATGTCAGATAATGTGAGCTGAGGCAATAGGGTTGGCAGCACTCACCATGAAGCAGTAAGAATGCTTTGCCATGAATTGCCCGCAAGCACCAAGTCCGGATTGTTATCTTTCGGCGTTTTACCGGTTGTCTGGGCGCTTTGCAGGTGCTTGAGCTGCGACGCAGCAGACGCAGCATCTGCTGAAGCCGGCATTTGAAGATCAGCAACTCGACAAACAGGGCTACTACAGGAAACACCACTGAGATAATACAATCGCCTTCTGATTGTGCAGTTTTCGCTCTGTACTGGCGTGCACACAGCCAAGAGGCAGAAGGCCGCAGCGACACGCTGTCGGCTCTGTTGTGTTTTGAGAACGCTGAATGGTCAAATTGGGACAGTGTTGCCGCAGCATAGGATTCACAGATAATTCGTATTGGCTGAATGAACCAGCTGCAAGTGTGGAGTTGCCTCATTTTGGATCACTTCCTCGCTCCTGGTGTTTTGAGGCCCCACACCCGCCTCTCGTATGGAAACACGCATGCACAGAAAGGTTGAGCTACAGGGGAGCCAATGGGATGTTTCTTTCCCAATGCTCATACTCTGAGCCCCTCCGCAGTCTAGTGGGACAATCGTTGCCAAACTTGACCCAGGCCTCACTTGCTACAGCCGGCTGCCGATTTTGCCTCTGTCCCCTACATTTGCCCCCCCGCGCACGACAGGCCCGTCGCGCCCAGCACCAACTACCTCAACCCCTGAATGCGTCAAGCACATTTCATTTGAGCCGAGAGCGGGTTGCAGCGGTGTGCGTTCGCTGCACTTGGTGCTCAGTTCATCTGCTTCACACATCATCGATATTTCTCAAGCAAGCTGCTCCTCGTGAAAAAGCAGCAGCTTGCGCCGACGAACTATATTGCCAGTGCGCTTGCGTGCACAGAGAGATCAACTGCGTGCTCAGCTTGGTTTGACTCCAACTCCAGTACGTTTTCGCCTTCCTTGTCAAGGCTGCGACTCGCGAGTGGTTGGATGCAAGTGTGCATTGTGACGAATCCGAGATATTGACTGCCAACAACCGCACGACCAACATATGCAGACCGCTTCAACTATGTCAAGCTCAACCAATGCTGCGACTCGTCCTCCTAGCCCAGGCGAGGAGGCAAAGACGTCACTCGGGTTTGAACCGAATGTTATTGCCGCAGCTTCGGCAGAGTCCTCAGTCCACAGCAGTGATGTAAAGAATTCGAGCTCAACCACTCCTGGCGAAATCGAGATCCCTGAAGGTCAGTCAAGTGCAGTTGTGCGCGAAAGTGGCGTCCACAAGTCAGTAAAATTCGTCCGTGCAGCAGATGGAAGTATTGCAGCTGAGGCTCAGCGGGGTTCCACCAGCCCAACGGATGACGGAGCTCATCCGAAGGTATGTCCATTTTAAAATAACTGTCGATTTTACTTCAACAAGGCTGTTTGCAGGATCTAGAGTATTCTGCGCCTTCGCGGGTTGTGTTTGTGCGGAATTTGCCATTGGACGTTGACGAGGCAGAGCTGCTGGCAATGGCGAAGCCATATGGTGGCGCTCGTGCAGTTCTCCTTTTGCAGCGTAAAGGTCAAGCTTTTGTTGAACTGAAAGACACGCACCTTGCAGCAGCAATGAAGCGGGGAATGGATGAGTCACCCGTGGAACTCCGTGGGTGGAAGGCTATGTGTGCATTCTCCAAGCGAGACAGGATCACCCCTCCCCCCAAGGTGGATGTTTCAAAGGCACTTGCTGCTGCTGCCGGCGGACCTTCCGCTATTTCCGTGGCTGGTACCACAGGCACTGTGCCGCGGGTGTCACGAGTGCTGCTTGTCACAATCATGAATGTTGTGTATCCAGTGACCGTAGACATCTTGCAGCAAGTCATGGCTGCATTTGGGGACATTGAAAAAATTGTTGTGTTTGTGCGAGATCCAAATGTTGCTGCACTGGTGCAAATGCCATCGCTTGAAGCCGTAAGTACTGCCAGGAAAGCAGCTGCTTCAAATCTCAATGACCCCGCTGTCGTCGTCATTTGCAGGCAATTCGAGCAAAAGAAAACCTGGATGGCCAGTGCATTTACACCAACTGCAACAAAATGCGCATTCAATTTTCCAAGCTGGACGGCGTCAGCGTTCGCTACAACAACGACAAATCCCGCGACTTTTTGAACCCGGCACTGCCGCAGGGACCCGCCGAAGTCCCCGAAGGCGACGGGGGCGTCGACCCGTACGCTGCTTACTCTGACGCAATGCTGGCATACGATGGTGGCGGTGGCAGCAGCAGCACCTCGGGCACCTCCCCCACCCACAGTGTCTCCACTGCGGGCGGAAGCCCCCTGTCTCGAGCCAGCAAGCACCTGCCGACACAGGGCGCCATCGGGGGGCCTGGCAGCGGGCCACCCCATGCCTTTGCGCCCGGGGAGCTACCCCCCCTTGACATCCGTCAGCACATGGGCGGCGCCAGCATGTTCCGCCCGGGGACCCTGACTGGGGACTCCGGGACCCCCCCTGGACTCCCCCCCGGCCTGCACTTGAGCCCCCACATGGGGTCCCTCCCCCCAGGGTCCCCCATGATGTCCCCGGGGCGGGCTGCAGCCATGGCGGCGGCGTATGCCATCGGCGTAACCCCCCCCGTCACAGGCATGTCGGGTCCGGGGGGGGGTCGCCACGGCAGCTTCTCGTTTCACCCCCCCCAAGCAGGCGACAGCAGCACCTCCTCCGGCAGCCCCACGGCCCGTCAAGGGGGGGGTCAAATGCACTCCCAGGGGGCCCCCTCCTCCCCCACCTTCCGGGGCATGACGGGCGCCTCCCGCCTCACTGCCACGGGGCAAAGCATCCCCCACTCCCCCCGGCGCCGGGTCCCGGAGGCGGCAGTCGTGGACTCCAGTGGCGCGCATGTGGGGTACAGGTACAGAAGCGGCAGCAGCGACTTTGTGGCGTTCGGGGCACCCCCCCCTGGACACAGCGCGCCCCCCCCCCCTGCTTCTGGAGCCCCCCCTACAGGGGGTGGCACCGGGGTGGCGTACCCCTCTGCTTTGGAGGGCAGCGTCAGCAGCCCCCCAGACAAGCTTCACCCCCTGCCCGGGGCAGAGGGGGCCCCTCAACACCCCTTCCGCACCCGCAACCAACGCACCGAGAGCTCAATGAGTGACCTGGACCTCCCCCCCCCAGCCACTGAGGGGGGGGCTGCACACAGCAGCGGTGTCTCACCCTCCCTCGTTGTGTCTGCAGCACCCCCCCTGACTGTGTCCCATGCGAGCGTAGTGAGCAGCGCAGCACCCCCCTTCAACCCCGCCCTGCCCGGCCAAGACCCACACGCCGCAGCCGCCATGGCTGCTGTGCAGGGGGGGGGGATGCCACTGCCCCCTGCGATGGAGGAGGGGTCCCCTCGCCACAAGGCAGCCATGGCTGCAGCGGCCGCAGCTGCCCATGCTGTGTATTCAGGGTACTACCCAGGGGGGGGTCTTCTGCCACATGCACCTCTCCCATCGTATGACCCATATGCAGGGGACCCCTATGCAGCAATGCGGGGGGGCATGTATGGGGGGGTGCCCCCCAGCTCCATGCCCCCCCCTACTGCAGCAGCAGCAGGGGCGTTCAACCCCTACGCCTTCACCGCAGGGGGCATGCCACACATGCCCCACGGGTACAGCAGTATGCACAACCCCCCCCCGCCAGCAGGCGCCTACGCATTCTACGGACAGCCAAACGGACAAGCGGCAGGGGGGGGTTATGGGGGGGGCTACGCGGGGGGGATGGCTGCACCACCTGGCCCCTCCCCGGTGCTCATTGTGTCGGGCTTCAACTCGTCAGTCATCACCAACCCAGAACAGCTGTTCGTGCTTGCATCGGCATTCGGAACAGTGGAGCGCATCAAGATCATGTTCAAGCGTCGTGACACCGCCCTGGTTCAATTTGCCTCCCAGCAGCAGGCTCAGATCGCGCAGGTGCACTTGCATCGGTGCCCCCTTTTTGGATTGCCTTTGAAGGCGAACTTCTCGTCCCACCACGTGGTGCACTTGCCGCAGCCGGTGCGTACGCGCCAACCTGCTGCACCTGCGTGTGTTCTCACTGCTCCACTCCCCCTGCACGTTTTTGTCTATTTCCGCAGGGCACCCCAGGTGCGGAGTTGACTGAGGACTTCACGGGGTCCGTCGCTCATCGGCGCTTCCAGCCTGACCCTACACGAGGGTATGCAGTGGAACCCCCCTCAGATGTATGTACCCCCCCCCTCCGTCCCCGCCCATTCCCCGCTCGTGCCAACTACCACTAGTCTGCTTGAAACTGCTTGTGTGTGTTCCGTGTCCTTAATTCCGTGTCCGTGCAGATGTTGCAAATCAGTGGCCCTCTGGAGCAGCTGGGTGAGGGGGGACTGCGGCGGGCCATGGAGCCGGTGCGCCCCCTTCTCATCGCCTTGCCGACTGCGTCAGCCCCCCCTGGAAGCCCAGCACTAGTGCGGTGCCGGGACTTGAACGACGCTGCGTCGTGTCTTGTGCTGCTGCATGGGCAGCAGGTGGTGGCAGGAGCCCTCCCCCTGGATGTGTGGTTCTTCTCAGGGCTGTTCCCAGAGCTGTCCAGCACCGGCAGCCATCGCAGCGTCACTGAAAGCCGGGGTCTCACGTCCTCTGTGTCCACTCACGACGCAAGCGCCAGCGGCCACTCAAGCCCGCAGCTGCACGGTGCCGCTTCCTCCGTCTCACAGGCAATGGTGGCACCTGGCCATGGGTACAGTGGGCCCATGCCGAGTGGGCCCATGGCTGTATACAACCCCTTTGTAACTGCTCATGGCGGGAGCAGTGACATGATGCCCCAGGGAGGGCCCCTGTACCCCCTTGGCCCTGCTGGCCCGTCCCCCCCCCTGGGCGGCCAACACCACGCGGGCGGGCAGTAGCCCCCCCCCCCCACACCCCCTGCCTCCAACATCCTCTCCTTCAGAGGCAGGCCAGCAGCTTGCTGCTCTCTTAGATGCTGTCCAATCTGTTTTACTTCAAAATTTATTATCTTCCCACACAGGGCACTGGTGCCTAAAGCACCCAGGAGAGTGTGAACATGTCAAAGAAATTGTATGAATTGTGGTCTCCTATAGCTATCAGCGACAGCCCATCGTTTCATAGCGCCGCTGCGCATCACGTGTCCAGGTCCATGTGTCCCCCCCATGGGCCCACCCCGGTGTACCCCCCTGTACCGGCTGACCCACCGTGCACGTGCAAGTCTAAGCTGCTGCCAGGCACAAGTGCATAGGGGTGCTCGAACCCCCCCCCTGCGCCTGCATGAGGGGGGGGTAGCCCCGAGCTGCTGGGGTGTTGCTGCCTGTGTTGCTGGGGCTCAGGGGGGGTGCTGTGCTGTCCAGGTCCAGGGGTCTGCCCCTGCCCCACCCCCTGTTGTTGTTGCTGCTGCTGCAGACCAGGTGCAGCACCGTAGCCGAAGTGGTGCGGCATGGAGCGACCAGCCCCACCCCCCTCCACGTCAAATACCCCCCCCTCAACTGGGCTGTTACTTGGGGAGCTGCGCTGACCGGTGTAGGCGATGGCACCGTGTTCCCAGGTGTGTTCTCGGCTGTGCTGGAACACCTGCCCCGAAGGTGGCCCATCGGCGCCATGGGGGGGCAGTTGCCCCCCCCTTTGCTCAGGGAAGGGGGGGTACACTGCCCTGCTGCCCATGTCCTGTTGTTGCTGTTGCAGTTGATGCGCACGGTAAAGGCTCACCGGCATACCGGAGGAGCCTGCAGGGTATGACTGGGAACCGTAGCTCCTGGCAGTGAAGTCCTGCTGCCTGGAGTGATAGCTCGGCAATGCACTGTGCATCACCATTCCGGCACTCACATGCTGTGCTTGCTGCTGGTGTATATACTGCGATTGAAGCAGCCGCTGATGTTCTTCGTGGGACCGCTGGCTCTGCAGCAGTTGTTCCTGGTGCGATGCCGGCAGGGCGTAGTGCTGCAAATGCACTTGCTGCTGCTGCTGCTGCTGCTGTGTGTGGGTATGGAATTGCCCGTTGGGCGCCTGCACCGGCAGCCACACTGTGTGGCCGTGTTCATTCCGGAACGCTTGCATGGGCCCACCCATGTGAGAGTTTCTTTCGCCTTGACCCGCCCCATGCGGAACACCGTGCGTGTTCGTCATGGAGGCGGAAGCACCACGGGGGTCAGCTCCAGCTGCATGCTGGTGCCCCCCTGCACCCCCTTTGTCACCTTTGGGCTTGCGTGGCTTGCTGGGCGCCCGCTTCTTCTTGGGCTGTGTGGCAGCTGCAGTGCCGGTGAAAAGAGGCTGCTGCGCCACTGAAGGCTGCTCAGTTGATGTCGTCACCGTATGGGCAGCGGGCTTGGGGGCGGGGACTCGCTTGACTTGTGCAGGCTGCGCAGCGAGGTTGAAGTCTGCCTCTGTTCCAACTTGAAGTTTCGGCAGCAATTCCGGCAGCAAGGGCAGTGTTTCCCCAGACTCAATCAGCAGCCTCACCATGGCCTGCGGAACTTCGTGGGCCAACTCAGCCGCAGACTGCAGCGCAATTTGGCTGGGAAAAACGTCAGTGCCGCTGCCGCTGCCGCCGCCGCCGCCGCCGCTGGCACTGCCGCCAGCACTGCGTCTGTGGGGAACCTCTGCGGGGAGTGAGTCTGGTGCAGGTGTGTCTGTGTCCACGGAGTCACGTCGGCGCTTTTCACCCCCTAAACGGTCCATTGAGCCCCCCTCGACCTCCGAAACTGCAGCCTGCGCAGCAGCCTCCGGTGCGGAAATTGAGACCTGTGGCCCGGCGGGCGATGTATTCGTCGACGCAGGGAACAAGGCGCTCCAAGACACCCCGTGTTCTGCGGTGAACTTCACTTTGAGTGGCGCGAACAGCGGCAGCACCACGGCATCATCTGCTGCCGCGGCCGTTCTTTGGAACTCCTCCCAGCGCCATTCAGCCAGTGTGACCTTCCATCGCTCCCGCGCGGCGACACCCTTGGCCAGGGTGAGTAGCTGCTTCACCTGGCGCTGTCTGTCCTGTAGCTGCCGCAGGCGGGGTGGGAACACATCAGGGTCGTCCCGTCTCACCCAGCCTGCAGACAAAGTGTTCCTGCCTATCAGTGCTGGCTCATCCCCAGGCAAGAAACCGACAAAGGATGTGGGGTTGCCGCCGCTACTTGTGCTGTTGGCACGTCCACGGCGGGACCCCCCTGTGCTGCCGGGGGTGGGGGGGGCATCACCGGGTGTTCCGTCCAGCAGTGACTCTGTTCCGGGAATGGGCGCATCGTCCGAGCGCCACCAGAAGTATGCCCCAGATAGAAGAAGTGACATGGGATAAGCGAACCCCCCTTCACCCCCTTGGCAGGCCGTAGGCACCCCCATCCAAACTGGCGAGCAAGACAGCTCACACGCGTGCCCGTATCGATTGCTCTTCACGTGGGCAAGGTTGATGGCTGAGAGCGCAGAAGTGTCTTCAAAAAACACGCCTTCCGTGGTCAGGGCACAAAAGGCGTGGGCCCACACCCGCCCCGCAGCAAGTGCGCCCACTGTGACTCGCTGCAGCGCATCAACAGACATCAGTGGTGAAAGCGCTTCAAGAACACTTCCTTTGCTGTGTTCCGGCATGTGAAATGCCGTGAAACCCCGCATCCTCGGGAGGGAGACACTGGTCAGGATGGGCTGTGGGTTGGGGTCCCCCGTGCCCCGCCCCTCGCGAGTCACCGCCCTGGCTGTGCGGGGCATGGGCCATGGAAGGGGCAGCACTTGTGCCAGCTGGTGCACACGCGCATCAGAGGTGGGCACCACTGCTGTGTGTTCTGTGTCGGCTTGTACGAGTCCCCACGCCAGGGGCACTGTCTCGCCTTTGGCCAGCGCCGCAGCACGCTCGGCTTGTCGCTGTGCGACCTCCTCATGCACCGGCTGCGTCTTGGCCAGCTCCATTTCCGCTGCCAGCCATCTGCGCGCAGCCCCAAGTCCCGCGTCTTGGGCGCTGAACGGAAGGGAGTTTCCCACGCGTTTCATGAGCCCCCCCTTCATGGAACACAGGGCGCACTGGGGATCCAAACCATGCAGCAGATGCACGCTCTCCATCAGCTGTCGTCCCAGCCACATGGCCAGGGGCGGCGACAGCACGTTGCCCCACGC
>Ga0307982_1001950_pt1 | contig 16772 bp, 10 predicted proteins | sample OrgLakmetagen989_FD_201847 | JGI IMG/M metagenome (GOLD analysis project Ga0307982, IMG submission 201847) | Saline water microbial communities from Organic Lake, Antarctica - #989 | ecosystem: Environmental > Aquatic > Non-marine Saline and Alkaline > Saline | place: Antarctica: Organic Lake...
AATGCCCCTCCCCCTCATGTATCACTCCGCACTTGCTTTGTTTGCGCAACGCACGCGCATTCCCACTTCTGCCCGCAGCATTGGCTTCTGTGTCATCTGGGTTTGTATTAGTTCGAGTTCGAGTTCAATAAATCCATTTCCCCCTCGGGGGGCTCAGAATAAAATCCAGTAAGTCGCACCCAAGGACCCAAGGGCGAAAGTAGCTTCCTCTGGCAGCCCTACCTATATTACCGAACTCATGTGCATCAAGACCTCGCGTTCCGGAAAGGAGTAGTGCTTAATCTATTACTGGTTTCGTTCTCCCTCACGTACGTCTCTTAGCCCTTTGCATTAGTTTTATTCATACAGGGATATTTAGGTATTGGCTGGCTTAACGTAGACGAAGGCACAGGCGCAGGTGAGGGAAGTACGAGTGCGATATCTGAACATAGCCAGTCTGCACTGAAGGTATAGATATGCCCGTTTTGACAGAGGACCCGAGGGGCTGGAATTTATAAAGGAAGAAAAACCTTTTCATAGTTACAGCGGTACTGCGGTGTACTGTATATATGTAGTGCAGGTCTAAGTACTGGTCTACTACTCTACAGGTCTGCTACAGATACTACAGACAAGCAGCACGTCGCTAGCTACTGTAAGCTATAAGAAGGAAAGTCTTAGCAAGCTTTCAGCTTTCTGCAGCACACACAATGCTACCGTCATTTGAGCAAGGCTAGCCAGCTAATTTGATAGTTATTTCGCCTTGTATGCTCCAAGCCATGAACCCTAAAAGCCCTTTCGACACAGCGATTGCACGAAGTCGCCAAAAATTCGCCGTAGCACTCCAATCAGCTTTGCGCTTTTCGGATGCATTCACTTTGGCTTCGATGCGAGAAGTAGGGATGTCTTGCTTGCCTTCTGCAGTAGCACACTTACCGCCACTGCTCCCCAATGTGCGTTGGGTGCAGCGTGCTGCCTTGGCTGATTATTCAGCGAACTCCAATGTAAGCACGAAAGCACCTACCAGCAGAGTAGCTGGGGACCCATGCGCCCAGGCTTGGCTAGCTATGTTGCAGTGCCAAGAACGAGCCGTGGCTGAGTTCCACGGGGTTGGCACCGATTTTGCAACGTTGGTTGAGGAATGCTGGCCCTCTCTACAGCGACTTGCTGCCGAAGGTGATGCCGAAGCAGCTCTCCGACTAGGTGTGCTCCTAGACCCAACTGGCCCGCGTGGATGGAGCACAGCAGGCGAGGCCGCGCGCGCTCTTGCTGCTAAAATTCCTGCTACTAATGCTAATGCTGCGGCTACTCGTACTACTTCAAGTGTTATGATGAGCACTACTGCCCATCCTGATACTCCGATTGAGATTCCAGAATTAGATAGCTCCGGAAGCTCACATTGTGCACGAAGAGCCAGCATCAACGTCACAGCTAGAAATACTAGTTCCGAGGTAGGCGCTTCCCGTTTAAGCTTAGAAAATGCTAGCATTTCGAAGCGTTCAGCAGCCAAATTAGACATTGCAGCGGCTGAATTTTGGTTGCGGCGGGCTGCAGATGCTGGGTCAGCTGAAGCTTGCCACCGCTTGTCACTCCTACTCTGGCAACGGCGCAAGGCAGACAAGGGCAATGGTCGTGGCCGTGCTGCTATGCGAGCAACTTCAGTGATAGCAGGCAGTAGTAGTGGCGGAAGCGGGGCTGCGTATGGCGCAGAAGCACAGCGGCTGTTGCGGCGCGCTGCGAATGGAGGTTGCAGCTCGGCACTGTTGCTAATTGCTTCAAAGGGTGCACAAGACGAGCACGCTTCGTCAAGCATAGCAGAAGTGACGGGAAAATCAGGAAACTTCTGCATAGCTGATGCAGTAGATCGGCTAGGAGACGCAACAGCTCTAGGTATCAAAGCTGACGACGCAGTGGCGCGTAGCGACTTTTCGGGGGCGCTCTCCTTGAGTTTGCGGGCAGCGGCAGCGGTGGCTGGTCCATCAGTGCCGAATTTAAGGCGCCGTGTTTGCTTCCGCAGCGGTAACACAACTTCAGTTAGAAGTACTCTTGCTAGTACCAGCAGTGCTGCGGCCTCTACTGCGACTTCTCTTCAATGCTTTACTGGTGGCGATTGTCTCTGCACCGAGGCAGATGCATGCAGTTGTCTGCCAGGAGTTGCTTTGAGTCGAGTAGGACAAGCTGCTATATTGCGGCTAGCTGACTTCTTTCATCTCATTGACTCTTCTTCTAGTGCAAAAACGCTCTGGCTACAGAAAGAAGGCGTTGATCAAGCAGCCACTAAACGTCTCGCGTTGCTCTGGGCAACCCGGGCAGACTCTGGCAATGCCCAAAAATACAATGGCAATAGTAGGAACAGCAAAAACGGCAACAAGGAGGGAAACAGCCCGAGTGACAAAAACGTTAAAGGTTGCGCAGGCCACGCATTAGGCTCTCCTCCAAGCAGAGAGCTCGAAGCTGAGAGCGCTTCTGATGGCAGCCTTCCTGCATCTACCAACAAAGAGGGCACTATCTCTCCTTCAGCAGCTCCGTGGTCAGTCGCTGATATAGTCAGGCTGCATGAACGCAACGCTGGGCGACCTTTGGCTGAAATTGCATCGTGTGGCAATTACTTTAACCTGCTGAAAATTGGTCTGCACGCAAAGGACGTACCTGCAACTATGACAGCGTTCGTTCTCGCACGCCAGGTGTCAAAAGTGGCGTTTGCTCAAACAGTAGCAGGGATAGGTGAATTAGATCAGGATGATAGCGATTACAGTGTTACTAGTAGTAGCAGTCGCAGTGGTGGCACCTCACGTTTGGGCCTGTCGCACAATAACGCTCTTGGTGCAGAAGGAGCGATTTCCTTGGCAGATTATTTCATGCAATCACAGGGTTACAAAGACTCTGAGGACATCACCTTTGTGCCGGTACCTGGTCAACGTCGCGAGAATGCTAACGAATGCAGTAAAGATTGCATGGTCGGCAGCAGCACAGACATTACGCTGCACCTTGAGCAGGCACCGCGAGAGCCTATTGGTAGTTGGCTGAATGAGCTGTTCATGAGTGACTGCAACGTGGGACCTTTAGGAGCAAAAGCGCTTGCTGCTGCGCTTCCGTCCTGCATAATGCTCGAAAAGCTTGGCCTCAACTATAATAACCTAAGTGACGATGGCGCAGTCGCTCTTCTCGACGCCATCACTGAATGCGCCCGCGCACGGAAAATCGCCAGCAGTAGTTTAAGTTCCACAGGGTTGCAGACCCAAAGGCTTGGACTTCACACGCTTGGTCTAATTGGCAATGGTCTCACAGACCGCACCGCTTTTGCCGCTGCTGCTTGCCTTTGTGGCCGTTCTCAAGGGGATAACACCGGCAGTAGTAGTGCTGGCAACCAGCGGCCAAACACTGGTGGTCAGAAGCCGCGTCAGAGCATTGTATTGCCTCATTCGAATAGCGAAGGAGCAGAGCTAATTAGTGTGTCCAAGATTGATGCCATCAACGACTCAAGTAGCGATTTTTCCGATGAGGACAGCAACACAGAGACACTAACTTCTTTGTGCCCTCTCAAGCGACTTTACTTCAACGAAAATGCCATTGGTAACGATGGCGCCTCCGCTTTGGCCGGCGCGCTTCAGGAGGCTGCTTCTTGGGCACGCCGCCATCGTAGCAAAAGCTGCATGCAGGCAACCGCGGACAATTGCGCTCTGCATGACTCATCCGGTACCGAGGCTCAAGCAGATCAGAACGACACGGAAGCCAGTGGCAAACATGTCCAAGTGTCGACGGCAAGAAGCTCAAGCTCAGGCGGTAAAGATCGAAAGAAAGGCAGCGACTTGGCGCCCAGTCTTTGCCTCGAGCGATTAGGCTTAAGTGATAACGCCATTGGTACCACTGGAGGTGTCGCCTTGTTGAGTGCTTTGACTCATGGCCAGTGCTCACTTGATAAACTTTGCTGTTCGGACAATCGCTGGGATGCGCCTACACAGCGCGCGCTTTGCTCTTTACCCAACGTTTTTGCAGGCTCTAAGGTGACTCGAGTACGAAAAGGATTAATGGATGCGTGCAAGAGCTAAGTTTTGTGTTTTTCGAGCATGATTTTTGCATCATTTCAAATCTAGTAATCCTGATTTTAATGTATTTTCACGGTGCAAATTATTTCTTCCCCGTCTTTGTCTGTCGACGTGCATGCAGCCTCGCAAAGGTCGTGCGGCCCAAACTCTCAGCGCTGAAACTTGCCGAGTTCTTGTGGTGTGGCAACCGCAACTCCAGTGCTCAGTGTTGCATTAGCTCTGGCTGTCTTTGTCGGAGACTTTCACCACCGCTAAAGGCGATGGCTCCCCTCTTTGTCTGAGCCGCCATCTCATGCATAGCTGCAGCTCGCTGCGAGAATTCCGAGGGATTTATGTACTTATGTGACTCTAAATGGATCAATAAAATACATTACTTCGTAGCTCCCTCTGTATTTGCGCCACTTGTTGGTTGTTCGTTGTTGCTCCTTGTTTTGTTTATGACCCATGATTCCTCCTAGAATTCCGATTAAAAAATTGGATGCCTAACTGATATTATAAAATTGGCATTAGAACCAGAACTAATATTGAAATTTATTAGCACTAAGTGGGCATATGTGCGAAAATAAATACAGATAATACAAGGAGGGCGCTGTTAGACCTCCTTAGGTTAAAGTTACAAGTGGCATCCGGCCATAGCAATTCTGGATCTCTGAGGAGTATGCTCAAAAGTATTTGTCAGTTATAAGCGCAAGGACTGCATGCCAAAGCACCAGAATGCTGTTGCTCGTAGGTGGAATTCAAATTGACGCGGTTATAAGGTGAAGTAAGTGTTTGTGTTCCCGTTGTTCTTTGTAGCACCTTACTTAGTGCGCGACCTTTTTGAGTTGTTGTCCCCGTGTGCCCATGTGGTCCGTTTTCCTTTTTGCCAGTTGGGTTGCAACTGCATCAGGATTGATATTTAGGGTCGAATGCATTGTAGCTCTCTGCACTTGTAATCTGATAACTGAGATTTTACTAGTAAATGTAGCGTATTCGAACGACGAAGGCAACATGCATTCCTCAAGATATGCATTTGGTTTTTATATATTTCGATGATTGTGGCCATAGAAGTGATGACTATTGCCCAAAGCGGCCCGCTGTTATCTTATACTGCCTGTCAGTTACTAAATCCAGTTCCCTCTCAAGGAGGCTCAGAAAATCGTCAAAAGGAAGTGCGTGGAGGACAGCAAATTTATAGGATTTCCGCCATTTGTGAAGTGGAAAAAAATGTTCATCATGAGAACTTTTCCTTCTCTGATCCCCCTTTTTTTTCTGAGCCCCCCCCGAGGGGGACTGGATTTAGTTACTAACAGGCAGGGTGCCATCTAATCGGCGTCTACAGAGTCCCCCGGGCCGGACTGGAAGCCTAGAACGCTTTAATTTTTTGGAATTACGAATTTCAAATCGCCTAACTGGCAGAGCTAAAGGGGTCACTTTCCGTAAAAGCGGAAATTTTGCGCTTTATCGGTATCGGCCTATTCGCATCATAGACGCAATTTAATTATCATTTGACGCACAGATGAGCCATATCTGGTATACCCGGTAGGGCCGCGACGTCGAACCACGGATTTTTGTCCGTTGGATACTATTATCCTTTTTTGGCTCCTCTCTTGCACTGCCAGTGCAACTCAACTGCTCTGCGGATTTCGATCGATTTTGGCCTATTTCAGGCCCTAAATTCAGTTGAATATCGTGCTTCTTGGTATCGGGATTCCCCCTCGATAAGGTCAAAATATTGGACCACAGTGGTAAGGCCGTACGAAGTTCGGTTAGGGGGAATCTCGCCTCGATTTGCGTATACTATGGCCAATAAGGGTGATATTTCGAAAGTGACCTCCAATTAGCTGCCAGTTGGACATCACGCATGTAAATATATATCTATGACTCCGCCATTCGTATCATATTTACAGACCGTACTTGCAGAAGTTTGCGAAATTTTTGTCCAGCCCCGTTCACATGCCGCAAGCCATAGGTTCCAATGGACCGTGGAGCCCCGTGCTGATGATACTTGCTCTTCAGACCAATCCATAGAACCGGCATCGAGGAAGAAAGAAATCGAGGTATATGAATAAACGCCATGGTTCAGAACTGAACGGCACATACCCACAGCCCACTACCTGTGACCACTGGCCAGTGTGATTATCTTCAACAGAAAACGCACGCCCGCAATTGCCACTGTAGAATCTTGAGCCAGCGAGCCAGCGAGCTCCCAAGCCTTGCGCATCTGTTATAAAATTATGAAGTCTATACCCTTACAACCACAGGCACTATAATTCTCCTTTTCTGAGCACCCCCGAGGGGGGACTGGATTTAGTAACTAACAGGCAGGGTGCCATCTCCATTTCACAATGACGAAAACTGAGGAACCCGTCTTTACTTACTTCAAATTTAGCACCATCCGGTGTCACTTGCCACATTTCCGCTAGGTTAGCTACTTGAATATTCGCATAAATCACGCGGAAATTACGCGGATGGTGAATTTTTAAGATAATGAAGTGATTCACGTTAAGTGGATTGGTTTATACTACAGCAACGCCAGCAGAAGGCCTTATGCTGGTAGAATAGAAGCCCACGTGAAGAGCCTTTTCTGAGCCCCCCCGAGAGGGGACTGGATTTAGTTACTAACAGGCAGGGTACCATCTAATCGGCGTCTACAGAGTCCCTCGGGCCGGACTGGAAGCCTGGCTCGGGGTTCATATAACTTTCGTAAGCGGTCTCTTCGTCGTAGTCGTTGCGAGCACGGGGGTGTTTTTTTACCAGCAAGGCCACTTTTACACCAGTTCGCCCTGCTGTTCATCTTAACAACAGTCGGCACAAACAGCGCCCAGTCGCCTTGCCCATCAGCTCCATTTATCACCCCGTCAAAAAATGAAACCCCACCGGCTTGTTTGGCAACTCCGGCGAGTTCAATAAGTAAAAATAATAGGTGCACAAAGAAGAACAAGTGCACTTATGGCCAGTGGCCATGAGCACCGCAGCGGAACTGAGTACTGATGCCCGCGGGGTCGAGTTTCGAGTATAAGGGATTAGGGAGGAATATTTAGGAACCCACGCGCCACGCGCCACGGCCGCCACCGCGCACCAAGCCGCTCATCAGCACGCGACAAAACGCCATCATTTTATTCCCAAGAATTCAGGTAGTTCTTAGTCTAGTGCTTAAATCACGCGCGAAGAAAATTACAGCCTCCGCACGTGCATTACGCGTGCACATGTGGCGTTATGTCTTCTTAGTTTCAGTTCACGCCAGCGGCAGTCTCGGCTGCTATGCATCACCACATTACCAGCCATGCCAACACAACCACCAATTATTTTCAATGAAAATTACTGGTCCAGATGCCAGGTACCTATAGGTTACCATACAGTCAGTTCCGAGTGATAAGAGTGGGGGAATTTGGTCTCAGCCCTTATTCTCTTAGCCAATCCCATATTTCTCTGCTTGGAACCCTCGTTCCCTTAGTAGCCTTCAACAGGAGCATGCACCGAGTTGAGTGGCGGCGGTGTACATCTGCGGATGAAACCGTGTTCTCTTAGCGAAAAATACCAAATTTTGACTCCCGTTTCCTAAACGTGGCAACCTCTTATCACCCGAAACTGACTGTATCCGCCATCTCAATAGCCCCGCTGGACGCGCGAATTGCGCGTGCACGTAACTTTCTACACTGAGTGTGCCTGGTACTACTAGAGTACTCTGTGCTCTCCACAGAACAATCCCAGATATCGACGCGCCGTCGCGTAGTCGCATTCGCTAGGAGGGCCCGCCGGGCCAACCCTACCGATTAGTCCGGCAAATAGGCAAACGGCAAACAGTAAGGGTTGAACCACCCCCACAAGGCACAAGCCACGAGAAAAATTCCTCAAAAAGCCTTCACATCCAAAACTATGGATTCTATAAGAAGTAAACATTATGTTGATACCAAAATGTTTTCTCTCGTGTGCGCAGCTATCGCCCACGAGGCCGCCCCGAATGAACTCCCCTCTGTATAGGAATAATTCATGACAAAAACTGCCTTCATCTCTTCTTCTCTTCAATCTCTGGAACGAATATGCGGCCGTGCATATTTTGTTCCCTCCAGCGCACATCCGTGTGCGCAACTGCCCTATCCTTCCCAAGATCCTCACATGTTAATTTACGAATCGAATTGACTGAAAATTTGGCCACATTTCAGCAATCGAACGCAACGTTTTGTTCTACCGTCTGTAGAGCACCATCGCAGGGTGCGTAACTACGAGCCCATACCTGTTGATCTGGAAAGACTTGGCAGTGACCACGTATCATTAACGAGGTAAGAGCAGCGCATCGCCAACAACAGGAACCCTCCATGTATAGCTCTGCAGCTCCTAAAGGAGACCACAAACCCCCCTGTTCTCACATGAACACATTAACGTAATTGAACCCGTATTCCCTCTTGATCCAATACCACTTTATCTAACCAGTAACCACTAATTATCATAATGTACTATTTATACTTAAATCGAGCCCCCTTCAATGCACCCTCCGCAGTAGACACAGTAGGAATGATTTTCCGTGGAAGCTCTTCCTTACTGAAGAAAAGAAGCCCTTTACGCGCGCTCAATGACATCAGGGTCGACGACCGCGGTGGCAGGAGCGCCGGCGGCCTTGGTGGGTGGTTGCAGGAAACCAACGTTGGGCGCGCAAGAGAAGAAGCAGCACGCGCACGTAGGGCCATCCACGAAGCCCTTTAAGAAAGGCAGCGAAGCCGCAACCTTGAAGCACAGCATTTCGCCCTTGGCCTTGACGCACACGGTTGGCACTTTGAGTCCGTAGTAGCAGCACGGGGCCCCAAGCTTGCAAATGTAGTCTGAAGGCATTCAACGGCACAAAATTTGGGCGATCGCCACGTGTTAAAATTCAATCGCTCTCACGGATCAGTGCGCTTCAACATCGAAATGCACTTCAAATGAATGATATGTAAAGGGAGTAATTACCTTTGTCTTCGATCATCCCACAGCCGGGATTGATCTTTTCATCGCCCTGTGCACAGCAGAATTTCACGCCGACGCAGAGCTCTTCTCCTTCAGCCCGGCAGCCCTTCACGAGGTCGGGGGTGACGGCAGTGTAGCAGCAGATGCATGCGCCGTAGATGTACTCGGTGGTGGACATGTTTAAAGATGAACCTGGGGCGGGTGGACGGGTGGACAGGTATAAGGAACGAACGAGATGAGCGACTCTCGGTATCTGCCTTATGCCAATGAATCGGGAAAATAAATCAACAAAGGCATGAGCGCGAGGAATCAAAAGCAACAAGTCATTCAGCATGCGGCGTCGCTGGCTGGGTGATTTGTGTCTCTGCGCCTCACTCGAAACCCAGTTCAATTGATATTGAATTCAAAAGATCGCTTGTGGCTATCCAGCTTGGGGATGACGGTACATTTCTCTTTAGGCGCAACGAATGCACCCAATGCTCACCGTGCATGGCTTCTGTGCCATTTGGGTTTGTATTAGTTCGAGTTCGAGTTCATGACTGTGCCTCGCAGACAGACTGTGGGTGATCGTTTCCACTTTTGCCCTACTTGGGATCTAGGTTCGGAATTCCGCGTGAATCACGCGTAAATTACGCGGAAAGTGACTTTTGCACCAATCAGACGTGATATCCTTGAGGAAATCTGCTCATGATATAGTGACGTCATCAACGAATCTGCCACTGGAAATTTTCGGTGAACTCGAGGGATCATGGAAACTATAGCGAACTGATTGTAGCCACCTGAACGGCGCCCAAGGCGGGAAGGAGTTCCAGTATCCTCTAGAATGAAACCATGGCCATAACGGAGGTACTGCGTAGTGAGGTGCGTATCCCTTGCGCGGCTTCTGGGTGGAAATCTGTTCACTGCAACATAAAAGTGTCGACAAGGGATGCATTGCGACTAAGCTCTCTAGCGATGGTGGTTTCCGTGACGCTTGCAACGGCTTCAGCGGCATCGAGATATGTCTCTAGGTTCCCCCGAATATTTCTGACCGTGCCAAGATTGAAATGGTGGCGAAGGCAGCCAAGATGGCCTGCAAATCGAGCCTCGGTTCAGTTGGCCAAGTGATGGCTTCGAATAAAAGCGACGCGCGCGCTAAAGGGATGCAGGTCACGCTCCCGCAATTGGACAACAAGGACACGAAGCGCATAAAAGCTGACAATATACTTTCGGACTTGTTTGACGGCAAAGGCTAGGTCCACAATATAGTGAACGGCAATTTGATCCAGACTGCTGTTAAAAGGGCACTCTGGCTGCTTGACCCAATTACAGAATGCCGAACGGCAGCACTTGAAGTGACACCATCCTGGAGCGCCAAAATGAAGCGCTTCAGACTTGCCAACCAAATATGTGGGTATGACCATGTAGGATGTATGATACGTGGCGCATCGTGGTTGATGTTGTATGGTCTAGGAAGAGGGCCTACGGCAACAAGAAAGGCTAAGTTTTGGTGCGCGAGCTTATGCTAGGCCGCCACGATGACGAGATTACAGGCACAGAAGACAAGGAGGCCAATCTTAAACCGTGCCACTTGCGTTGATACCATCGCCGCGGCCAACGCTTGAAGTCGCTCCATGATAATGAAGTCCGCCGACGACGACTTTGGTGGCGAGTTAAGAGCTAAAGCCGAAAGAGAAATGCGCGCACCCCTGACGACGTGCGCTGCAGCTGAATTAAGGCGAACGCGGAAGAAGAGGGCAATGAGACGGGAGGAAAGGAAGTAGGAAGAGACGCGCACCATACACGACAAACCGGTCAACGGCGCAACGACACGAGTTCACAGCACAATACAACGCAACACACAGCACACAGCACCACCAAAGCACACCGAAACCCGTATATCCCGTATATTTGAGGATTATACCGTATATATACCACACGTGAATCGCGCGTAAATCACGCGTGAAGTAAATTTACAGCCTCCTCACGTGAATCACGCGTGGACGTGAAACGCGACCTTGCTTGGGATCGACTCTGGATTCACCGCCATGAGCCATGAGCTCCGGTGTCCTGGTGCGAGCTAGAGCTAGTGGCTTTACATGGAAGAGTGCCATGTAGGCGGCATCACACGCATACGAACCACCAGGTCCGGCTCGAAAGCAGGGCCCGGAGTTCATTAGGAATGAGGAATTAGCAAGCTGGATCCGCTTCGACCTGCCCTTCGCCCTTCGCATTGTAATGGCAATACACAGTGCTCATCAAATCCGGCCAAAAGATACCTGTAATTCCGGTCCCTCGGGGCCTGTGTCAAAAGATACCTACAAGCCTTTGTAGAACAGGGCTGCGCAGCACTGACGTCTAAAGTCGAAGCGTGCACAGGCTCGCCATCCCACCGCCTGAAACACCCAGTGACCCGCGATTCCATCCAGGAAAATCGGATGGCTGTGGTCCTCTTTGGGCAGTTCGATTTGGCACCTCCGCAGCACAAGAAGGCAGGCCACTGCGCGGCGCGAGCACCAGCGATCCAGCAACTAGCCCCAAACACTCCGACATTCCTTCAGGTAGCAACTGTGCGGCTTTTCCTATCGTTCCGGCGGCAGCGTCAGCAGTGGCAGGAGTAGGCGTGGAAGATGGTGCGCTACTCGCCATGAGAACCGCCTGAAAGTCTGCTGGGCTGCCTAGACGAGAATAGGACTTGTTTGTGGCGGGATCACCAGCAGCATCATTCTCGTCGTCGTCGTCGTCGTCGCCGCGACATCTCAGAGCCCACACCTCTGTACTACTGTTGCCACCATTGCTGCTACTAGGGCAGCTCACAAAGAGCATGTTGCGGCCCGCCCACAGCAGAGACGGCGGGTTCGAAGCTGCCGCCATGGCTACACTGGTTAATGACGCACGCAGCGACAGGGAGCTGCCTTCTAGCTGCAAAGCAGGAGTGCGTCGTGGTGGGGGGCCTCCAACGACTGCCATGACGAAGGCGCCGGCAGCGCACAGAAACGCGACGCGCGGCTGGTCTTCTTCTTCGTCGTCGTCTTCGCCTTCGTGGCCTTCATCTACCGAGGACTCGGCGCAAGTCGTGCTGCCGCTGCTGCCACCGCCACGGCCACCACCACTGCTGCTACCGTCGCGTTGCTTGCAAACAGGCGGAGGCAAGCTGGGCGCCCAGGCAAGCGCAACCGCTGGCGGCAAGGCTCCGTCGACCGCGGAGCCCACTGGGCGCAACAGCACTGGTGTACGGATCGGAGCGCTTGCCGCGCTCTTAGCGCTTGCTGGTGGTGCTCCAGAGGAAGGCGCAGCAGCAGAAGAGGAAGCAGAAGAAGAAGAGCCAGCGGTTGGAGAAACTGGGTCGAGCGAAAAGAACGCTGCCGACGAGGGTGCTGCCATGGGCAAAACACCATGGCTAGAAGAAGAAGAAGACGAAGAAGATGTATGGTGCAGAGGGTCTGGGTAGCCGCCCGAAGCACTGAAGTTGACGCACAGCAAAGGCCCGCCACCCAGGAGGCCAGAGGCTGCAGACGCCGACGAGGGCCAGCCAGGTGCCGTAGGCGCGTCGCAACACAACGCTTCGTACGGGGGGGTGTAGCCACGCTGCACTGCGCTGTAGCCACTGCTGCTGTTGCCGCTGCTGCTGTTAATTGGGCCCTCGAAAGAAGACCGCCGTCTCTGATCGTCGTCGTCGCCGTCAACTCCTGGCTGCTTCGCATTCGCCGAGGCAGGCTGCTGCCGCTCGAGTGGGATGGTAAAGACCCGCAGCACGGTTTTGGCGCCGGCTGCTCCACCGCTCATCCCGGCGGCAGCCGGCCCGTCGGCTGATGTCGCACGCCGCCGCCCGAGCGTTCTAACTCCAATGCCACTACTGCCGCCACTATTGCTGCCGCCGCTGTTCATCCCCGAATCAGGCAACGGTTCTTCTTCAAGTGCTGCTAAATACACAATGGCGGGGGGTAAACTGGTAGTGGCAGTAGCCGCCGCCGCTGCTGCAGCAGCAGCAGCTGCCGTGGCCGCTGCGCCGCTTCTCACGCTGTTGCGACGCCCTCGAGCTGGCGGAGCAATGCTGGCAGCATCTACTGCAGCGCGCTCCGCGGTTGCTTTGGGAGAAGGCGCCGTGACCCACGCGAGCGAGATGGCGCGGCCTCGGAGCACTTCTGTGCCGAGCCACGGAGACGCGAAGCTTCCTCCGTCGCTGCTAGCACTGCTGCTGCTGCCGTCGCTGGTGGAGGAGAAAGAAGCAGCGCGGGATAAGCGTGCGTCAGGATTGTGCGCCAAGCGGTACACTTGGTACATGTGCGTGAACGGCCAGTGCACTGCCACGAGGCTGCCGTCCGGAGACGCGAGGACCGCGGGGGCCACCGTCAGCTGCCGATTCGAGTCGGGAGGCGAGAACGGCGCCGCAGGCAAGGGCACGGGCGCGAGGCAAGCCGGCGGAGCCTGGGTGAACCAGGGCGGCGCCCCCAGGAGGGGAACATCGAGCAGAATGGGCGCTACGTCGCGCAGCCAGGCTCCATTACCCCTCTTGAGTGGGCTGCCTCTGCTGCTATCTTTGCGCGTGGTGAGTCCGGTGATCGTGTTCGCAGTGCTTCTTTGCTGCTTGTCTTGTGCATCTTGGAGAGGGTAAAGTTCGCACAGCCACAGCTCTTGAGGGCCGGGAATCACTCGAACTCCGCGCCGCGCTGCACTTGCAACGGTTGGCAATCGACGCGACTTACGAGTTCTTTCTGACTTTGCGAGGTGCGCCTGTGAGTTCGCTACGCCATTTGTCTTCCGATCGATTACTTCTCTACTGGTGTCTCTGCTGTCGTTGTCATCGCTGCTTTCGCTACCATCTTCCACTCCTTCTTCTTCTTCCTCACTGCTGCTGCTGCCGTTTGCTTCCCCGTACGGGCGATACGGTCCACCAAAAGCAGGAAACGACCACGCTGGGTGCATAACAAACGCAGACGCCGAGCCAGTGTGCCCACCCATTGCGGCACCCCACCCTGCCTTCAGCACCACGAGCCCAGCTGAGGTCGCGATGGCCAGCACTCCACCGCCACCCCCGGCACTGATGGCGGCTATCCTCAAATCTGCGCTATTGGCGGTGCCGCCTTGGCTGCTGCTGCTGCTCCCCGACGTAGTCCCACCTGAAGCACCACCGCCAGTCGCCGCCGCAGCTGCGGCTAGCCCAGCGGGCCCTGACGCGCCTGGTGCTCGATCCACGAGCCGCCGCAAATGCACTGAGGTGAGCGTTAGAGCTAGAGGTGTTCCCGCACTGCTAATGCTTGTGTTCGCTCCGCTCCTGCCGCCTCCTTTGCTGCTGGATTTGCTTTGAGCTTGTGGGAAGAGACCAGTTACAGCCGAAGCACTGGAAGACGCGACTGGGCGAAGTGGCAAAGATCCTGCCGCAACGAGCTCGAGAAATCCGGTCTTAGAAGCCACTGCCACCACTGCGGTGTCGCCGCCTGCAACGCGCGCATCGGACAACAGGGTAGCAAAAGCTGCTCGCTCACTGTTGCCACTGCTGCTACTGCTGCCACCGGTACCAGCTGCTGCATTGTTCGCGCCCGGCGCTCCAACGCGCAAGCTCGAGTAGTTGCGTTCAACAATGCTGGCGTCCTGAGGGGATCCTCTTGACAAGTCGAAAGTGGCAAAGCGGCCGTCGATGCCGAGCATCGCGACCTAATGAAAAAGGAGAAGAAGTGACCACGAAGGCATCGGTAGGCAAATACACCGTAACAAGGGAGAAAGCTATCGTACAGTAAAAGAAATAATTCAAAAAGAAGCGAATAAGCTTAGCTGCCCAATTAACGATAGCCAAGAGAAAAACGGTCAAATTAAATGGTTTGACATATCTGTAAAAATGATTGTACGCACCCGATCCTGTTGCGAATCATAAGTCAGTGATGTTGGTGCTGACATGGGCCCCCCGCTGCCGCTCTGCGACCGTGCTCGGCCTTCCACCAGCCCCTGCTCACTGCTGCTGCTACTACTACTTCCGGTGGAGTTGTTGCCGCGGCCGTCCAAACGAAGCGGTTGCGAACCTGTCACCGTAGCCCCCCGCGCGACGAGCTCCCAGAGCCGCGCACTGCCGTCCGCCGACGCCGAGGCGAAGCGCAAGTGTTGCGGTGGCGTGGCACTGCTGGTGCTGCTTCGAGCAGAGTGCTTGCTGTTTTCGTTGTCGTTACTCCCGAGCGGGGGGCGCGCTCCGCCAATGGCGTGAAACCCTAGGCTGCTGCCACCGTGCGCGTTGCCAAACCCACTCCCAAGCAGCATGGCGTCTGAGCCCGCAATCTCTTCACCGCCACCACCACCATTGCCGACAGTATTAGAGCTCCCATTGAAAGGGTCTTCATCGCCGTTGCCACTACCGGTGCTGTTTGGAAAGCCGCGCGCAAAGGACATCTCGTTCGAGAAGCAAGCGTTGCACATGTGCGTCACCGGCACCACGTCGCCGCTGCCGCCGCGCAAAGTGCGCACGCGAAAACCTTTGCACAAGTCCCACAAGCGCACTGCGCCGTCGCTGCAGCCTATCGCCAGCAAGCGAGAGCTGATTGGCAGCACGGACGTGGGCCGCGTTCCTTCGAAATCGTCCACCACCTACGATTGTTGGATGAAAGCGAAAGGCAATGAATGTATGAAGCCTCGGCAGGTAATGGTCGCACGAGCTACCCAAACTGATTATTACTAACCCACAAAAAGTTATCTTCTACCCTCTACCCCTTTCCTCAAATCTCCCTAAACGAAACAATCAACCACCTGCACGCGACCAGGCCCAAAATGCCGCAATTCGACCAGCACCACTTTGTGCTCGCACAAGCACACGGCGTGATTTGGCGCCGGGTTTGCTGTGCATCGCTCCATCGGTGCAGTGCCCTTTGATCGGCAGGTGGCGTCCACGGAAGCTTCGTCGAAGAAGCACAGAGCCTTAAGAGCGCCTACAGCCCCACCTCCGCTACTGCTGCTACTGCTGCTACTGGCACTACTGCTGTTGCTGCTACCGCTAGCACTGCTGCTCTCGCTACTCCTGCCGCCATCGCCATTGCTGCTGCTGGTTCCGGCAGAAGTGCTGTTTGTAACCAAATCAGCCAGAGCGGCAGGCTGGAATACGGCTAGGCGACGGCCGGCAGAGTAGTCGTAGAAGGAAACGAATCCAGCTTCATCTCCTAGGAGTGCTTGCGGTCGGGACGGGTGCACTGCAACCACTTTGGCTTTTGCGCAGGGGGCGAAGTACAGGAGCGTGGCAGCTGACGCCGACTGCAAGGGGGCAAGAGTGCGCGTGGATGGTTTGCCTGTAGCAGTGACGGGGGCTACACTGTGGCTACTGTCGAGTTGACGTTGAGAAGGACGGCGCCGGGCTGCTGCCATGGTCCTTTCACAGCAAAGGTCTTGAAAGCAGCTAAAAGCTAGCTAAGGCCTTAAAAGTCTAAGACCCTCAGTGTCTAAGGAGTGTAACTAACTATAGAGTGGCCAGCAAGGCTAGTATGCCGCTTAGTGTAGTAGCCTGTCTGTCAGCCTGCTATATTATATCCGCACCGACCGCGCGGTTGCAAAAGATGCGGTGCCGCGGTGCCGCAGTTGCCGCAGTACCGCCGTCGGTCGGTCGTGCTATATAGCTAATAAGTACAGGCAGGCTACAGTACACTACGCTACAACACTGTGTACTCAACAGCTCAACAACAGTGGTTAGCACAGCGTGTGGCAAGTAGCAAGTAAGTACTAACTTATAGCTTAGCTAGCTAGTAAGTACAGACCCAAGTAAGAAGATTTCAGATTTCATACTACAGTAATCTGACTTAGCTCCTTAGCTTTTGTGATTGCCGCTTAGAGGCGTAGCTCGACTGAGAAAGTAAACCATAAGTTGGTGGTTCTACG
>Ga0307982_1001954_pt1 | contig 16744 bp, 3 predicted proteins | sample OrgLakmetagen989_FD_201847 | JGI IMG/M metagenome (GOLD analysis project Ga0307982, IMG submission 201847) | Saline water microbial communities from Organic Lake, Antarctica - #989 | ecosystem: Environmental > Aquatic > Non-marine Saline and Alkaline > Saline | place: Antarctica: Organic Lake...
TACAGTCGCAAGTGCGCCCCACGAAGATCGTGCCATAACGACTCACGGCAATGGTTGGCTGCCAGCTCGCATGGGCGATGGTTCAGAGGAGCACTTGGAAATTGACCTGGGCACCGTGTGCTCTCTCACGGGCATTGCGGCCACGGGACCTGCCCAGCAAGCCTCGACTTCAAGTGCGATGACCACTTCGAACCCGGCTAGTGCAACCACAGCAGCTGCAGTGTCGCGCTTGGAGCTTTCTGTGAGCCAGGACCGCGTGCGGTGGAGCGTGCCTGTGGCCTGTGCCGTGTCAGCCTTGGCGGCTGCCCAAGGTAAACTGGTGGTTCGTTCTTTGCCCGCTGGCGGTGTGGTGTGGCCCGATGCTGCTGATACCAACACCAGTGCCTCGAGCAACAGCCAAGGCAGTGATTGGACGGCGCGTTACTTGCGCGTGCGGCCAATTGAATGGGCGAGTGCTCCTCGGCCATCGTTGGCGTCTGCGCCAGATCAAGGAGGCGCAGGAAGCAACACTTCGCTGCAGCCATCGAGTTACTTAGGGCTTCGCGTTGAAGTGTTTGGCAAGTCGTGTGGACCGCCGCTGGGTCTGCAGAGTGAAGCGATTGGGCACGATCAGCTCTCAGCCTCCAGTTTTACCCCCAAAGGGCCTCCTTTTTGCGGGCGATTGGGGGGTGCAGCGGCCTGGCGGCCAGACCCTGACGCATGCCGCACTTCCAGCAGCAGCAGCCCCCAGTGCTTCACGGTGAAGCTCAAGGGACGCGCGCTCCTGACCGGCATCTGTACGTCAGGCGCAGCTGCCGAAAGTGCCGATTGCGGCGCCGGGTGGCCGGCCGCGTATCGGTTAGAAGTCGCCGACGACCTACCGGGCAGTGCAAGCAGCATCAGTGGGGGGGGTCCGGTGAGCTGGCGCAACATCGGGCACTTCGAGGGCAACGACGGCCCCTCATGCACGCGTGCACATGTAGTGCGCGGGTCCGACCACAACCCTGTGGCCTGCAAGCTCGTTCGAGTGGTGGTGACCAAGTGGGGCAGCGACGTCGATGAGAGGGCACCAAATTGGGCGCCTGCCCTGAAGCTCGAGCTTTACGGCTATGGGGTGGAAGAGCCTGCGGGACTTGGGACTGGCGCTGTGAGCGACCACCAGCTCACGGCGTCCTCGGTGGGCTATTCTAGCAGTGCGCCGCGGCTTGGGCGTCTCAACCAATCAAATGCTGGCTGGACGGCGGCCCCCACGGACACTGAGCCCTGGTTGCAAGTGGACCTGAAAGCCATCCGGACTGTCGTGGGAGTCGCGACGCAGGGAAGGCCACCTGCAGTGCCCCATCTCCTAGAGGCTCCGCCGCCACCAGGAAGCCCCCTTCGCGCGTCCACTTTCGTCAAGGCTTTCTCCATAGAGCACTCCACGGACGGCGTGATTTGGCAACCGGTGCGGCACGCAGGCTTGAGTTGTGGCGCGGCGGCCACTGCCGGTGCTTCCAACGCAGCTGCTGTGTTCCGAGGCAATGTAGACGGGAGTTCTGTGGTGACCCAGTATTTACCGTCCCCCACCATCTGTCGTTTCGTGCGAATCAAGCCGAAAGCGTGGAGTGGTGCTTGCAGTGTGCGGCTCGAAGTGTACTGCGCGGCGCGGCCAACGGCAGCGGCCGAAGATGACGAAGCGGCCCTCGAGGATGCTGACACCGCTGGCGAAGGCCGCGCGCCGCTTTTGCTGGAGTCGAGTGCCGAAGATGCAGCTGCGGTGTCTGCAGCAGCAGCAGCTACTGTTGATGCTGGTGCTGCGGTGTCTGCAGCAGCAGCAGCAGCAGTAGGTTCTGGAGCCGCTGCTGCTGCTGCAACAGGAGGAGGAGGAGGAGGCCCAGGCAGCGCAAACGTGGACGCAGAAGCTACTCTAGTGCCAGTGGCAGTGGTCAGCGACGAGGACCTTACCACTGCGCAGCGGCTTCGCAACGGCGGGGAGCAAAGGCCAGTGCTGCCGCGGCCCGGCATGCTGGTTCATGTAGTGGGCCCCCACGGCGACTACACCTTACCGCGAGACGCCGCGTGGGCTGCGGAGATGCACTCGAGGGCCCCCATCATCGCTCCTGCTGCTGCTTCCGGTCCAAGCTCGGGGATGGTTCCGCACGCGCCCGGCCGCCGCGGCCGCATCTTGCAGGTGTCTGACGATGGCCAAGCAGCTTGGGTGTCCCTTGAGCGCTGTGCTGCGGCGGATGCTGACCCGGCCGTGCGCCCGCCGCCGTGGTGCTTTGGTCTGAACATTGCTGGCAGCGCCAGTGGCAGCATTGGACTCCCTCGCCGCCAATCAGACGGCAGTAGCAGTGGCGGTAGCAGTTCTGCAATTAGCTCCCTCATTGCAGCTGCGCCTACGCTTTCATCAGGTAGGAGCGCTTCGTCGTCGTCGTCGGAGGGTGGCACTGCGTTCGACTTGGAAGATGAGGTGGTGCGTGTGCCTCTGGCGGAGTTGCGGGCGGTAGGCGCTACTGTGGGAGGTTACACCCTCAAGGGAGTAAACGACGTGCGATCCTTGGGCTTTGCCACTGACCGTGCGCTGGCCACGCATTACGCTCGCAGCGCCCTCTTGAGCCTCGTCGGGGAGTGGCGCCAACACGCAAAGAGCGCGATGCGCCAAGCCTCGAGATCTAGCAGCAGCGACAGCGCGCCATCTACCGGCTCCACGAGCGAGCTTCTACTGCAAGCACCAGATGCCGTGGTGGCATTACGGCGCAGTTTCAGCAGCGGTGGCGGCCGTGAGCGGGCTACTCATGATGGCAGCGCTGGTGCAGGAGAAGGTGGTGTAGTAGGCGACGTCGGCCGCCTTGTCAGTTTGGTGAAATTAGTCGCTGCCACTGAAGGCGCACTTGAAATGAGTGGCAGTGGCGACATTAGCAGCGGTGGTGCTGACGATGACAATGATGATAACGGCGAATTCGAAATCAACAGCACCAGTGTTGGCGGAGTAAGCACGACTACCAGCAGCAGTCGCATCGTCGAAGGCACCGCTGGCGGCAGCAGTGGTAGCCTAGGCGGTGCAGCTGGCAAAGTAGCGTTGATTCGTGGGGTTCTACAGGCCCTTCTTCGCGTAGAAGCCCGTGAAGCATCCTCAACAATGGGAGCTACCTCTTCTCTATCTCTGTCGACATGTGCGCCGTCGTCGCCGAGGTCGAAGCAAGAAAGTGCTACGGCCTTAGCGCCTACGCTGGCTTCACTGCTGGTCAACGAGTGCGTGTGGCATTTCGGCGAGTCCACCAAGCCTTCTGACGGACGTCGCGTTTTGATGCGCGAATCGCTGCACCCTTATTACCCGGAGTGCGACTACGCCGGCGAGGTCCGCTGCGCTGGGGCTACAGCGCTTCGAGTGCACTTCGACCCGCGCTGCCGCACCCACGAGACCGGCTCGGTGCTTTTACTCAGTTTGGACAAAGCAGGTCTGCAAGTCATCGGGCGCTTCAGCGGAGGACCGGCCAAATTCCGGCCAGTGTTGGTGCACGGAGACCGCTTTTTCTATCGCTTTCGCTCGCGCATGCCGGCCGCCTCGTCCAGCAGCACGCCGTACCTCGGGTGGGGCTACCGGTTCAGCGCGACGCCTCTCCTCGGCCTGAGGTGGCTCCGCGAGCAGCAGGTGGTGCGCCACGAGTCGAGCCTGGAATGGGCGTGCTGGTTGCTGGACCTGTTGCTGACCCACGCGCAGAAGGGCCTCCTTCCCAACGGCGCAGTGCACAACTCGAAGGTGTTTGCGGCCCTCGTGCGGTACATGCGCAGTGGGGGGGTCCCTTACAAGCACCGGGTCATTGGCCTCTTGACCCGCCTCCTCCAGCACCCGCGCTGCTTTGCCCCCGCGGACCCACCCCCGCTGCCGCTGTTGGCGGGGGTTGCCGAGCTGGTGCGCGAACACTGCGATCGCCCCGCAGACGCGGCCGTTGCCGCTGCCGCTGCTGCCGAGGCGGCTGCTGCGGACGGTACTCGTGCGTCTCGGGCAGCAGCAGCGGCGGCGGCGGCGGCCGCGGCGGAGGCTGCTCGTGCGGGCACCTTGGACGGTGCGTCTCTGCCGCCTCGTTTGCAATCTCTCGTGGAATTGGTGGCAGCTGCTCAGCTAGCGGACCGGGAAATGCACCGCTTGCGCAACCTGCCTTCGCCGTTGCCTCCACCCACCGCAATTCATCTTCCAGCTGCCTCTGCCTCTTTGGCTGTCTCCGCACCTTCGGATCCTGCTGCTGCTTCAGCTGCTGTAAGCGCCACCCAGCATATTGAGACGCTGGAGCCACAGACGGCGATGGTTCCAACCGTTAATATTGCTCCTCATCCTGATGCAAGTGTCGTATCAGCCGCTGCAGCGAGCGTGCTGTTGCCCACTCCTTTGGACAGGCAGCCAGTGATGGACGTGCTCATGGATGTCTTGGACGCTGCGTCAGCACTCTTAGACCCCACGAGGCAAGAACTGCCGCCGCCGCTGGTTGCCGAAGCTTTCTGGCGGGCGATGGGCTGCTCAATAGTGGTAGACGGAGATCTGCTAGCGCAGCAAAGTGAAAGCGAGAGCGGTGATTTGTCGGGGAAATTGCGCTTCGCCGGCGCGAGAGAGCTTCACGTGAGGCTCTTGGCAGCGGACGAGGCCAGTGTTTCGAGTGAAGGAGCTGACAGTGGTCCTAGTGGTGGCGGCGGTGGTGGTGATGGTGCACTAGGCAGCGGCGGGGTAGATGCTGGTGAGAATGATGACGACGAGTGGCGAGACTTCATTTCTATGGACGAAACTGCGAGAGGCGAACCCATGGAGGAAGACGACGACGACGACGAAGAGGACGACGAAGACGACGTGGGTGAGGACGACGAAGAGGACGAAATGCTTCGCTTCTTGCGCCGCGCGAGGCAAGCCGGCGGCCTCCCCATGCCTATGGGCGGAGGTGGCGGAGGCGGCGCTGCTGCCGCGGTGTCGTTTGGGCTGGAACCTCCGGATGACCCTGCTGTAGCAGCTGGCTTACGCACTGGCACTAGTGGTGGTGGTGGTAATGGCGGTAGTGGATCTACGGATAACAATGCCAGTGGCAGTAGTGATGCGCGCTTCAGCGGTTACGTGCGTGCTCTGGCCGCGGAAGGCGCGCAACTGGAGTTGGAATGTATGCTGGGTGAAAGTGCAGACATTCTAGAAGCCAACGCTGCTGACCTCACGCCGCCGTCGGCCGAAGAACTTGAAGCTGAAGAAGCGAAAGACGCGGCTGAGGACGCCGCTCAACTGGCCAGGGAAATGGAGGAAGAAGAGTCGAAAGTGGAAGACGCTGCCCAGGAAGAGAAAACGAGCGATGAGTCTATCAACAATCTGCTTCAGCAACCAGCTGCAACTCCTCCTCTGTCGTCATCTTCAGCATCATCCCTGAGGGCAATATCGCCGGTGTCGCCGTCTTCGCTGTTGCAGTACCAGCAGCAGCACAGCAGCCCGCGCAACGCCAGCATCGTGGATCGCATCCGACAACGGAGCGTGAGTGACGGCCCTAGTGGCAGTGGTGGTGGCAGCGGAATGAGCCCGTCCAGGCGAATGCGGCAGCAGCAGCTCCTTGGCCTCGCGATGGTGCGCAACGCCGAAGCCAGCCCTGCCGAGGCGGGTGAAGAGGCAGGTACCGCAGAGACAATAGCTGGGGATGCGAACCACTTGCCTCGCTTAGACGATGTGCAGTCGGTGATTCAAGCTCTAGTAGATCGAGACGACCACGAGGCTGCGCAACTGGTGGCGCAGATTTCGGCAGCATCGAACCCCGATGCTGCGACCCGAAGTGAAATGAGGCGGGCCACTTTGTTGGCTGCTCGATCTGACGCTGCGGCCGAAGGAGCCACTCATGCAGGCAGTCTGCGTCAAAACGTGAGCGAACTGAGGCACTTAATCCAAGAAAGTTTATCGTCCGACTCCCAAGAAGTCAGGACCTCCGTGCAGTCACTGCTTGACAACTCTCTCGGCTTAAACGGTGGAGGAAGACCAATTACAAGCGCTGCTGCTGCAGCTGCTGTAGAGCCTCAAGTCATCACTCTTGACAATCCAGCACCTACCAGTGATAGCACCCCATCCTCGGTGTCCTCGCACTTGGCTCGCATCAACGCAGCCGCTGCAGCTGCAGGTGCTGTAGAGCCTCAAGTCACCACTCTTGGCAATCCAGCACCAACCAGTGATAGCACCCCATCCTCGGTGTCCTCGCACTTGGCTCGCATCAACGCAGCCGCGGCGCAGGCGTCGGAGGGGGCGGAGGCGGCGTCCAGTGCGGCCGAGCGCATTGCTACTATATTAGCGCGCCAGCCAGACGGCAGCTTAAGCGACGCCGAGGACGTTGCCAATCTGGTTGCTCAGCTCGCGGCCCTGAACGCGCAAACCACAATGTCGCCTTTAGCTGATGCAACAACAACCGTAGGGTCGCCTACGGGAGCAGCCACGGGAGCAGTAGCAGCTTCTACGCAAGCTTCAGCAGGCCGTGCTCAACCTGAGGCTGATGTAGACAGCTTCATGGGCTATGTGGCGCCGTCCGCTGCCGATATTATGGCCGGAGGGCCGGGAGATGGGGTCACGAGCGGGGGCTACATCGCGCCAGATGCTGCTGACGTGGTGTCCGGATTGTTTCAAGGCGACGACAGAGGTGATACTAGTGCTCTTGCTGAAAGCAGCGGCCATGCGGATTCCACTTCTTCAGCAAATACACGTGTGGACGACGAGGCAATGTCTCGTGAGACAGGAAGAGCACAGGCTGTCAGCGGCGATGGAGACGTGCCACACGAAGGAGCATCCTCAGACGAAGAAGCCCCGGGAGAAGGGTCCCAAGGCGACGAAAGCAGCAGCCACGAGAGTTACGACGACGACGAAGCAGCAGCCATTGCCATGTCGTTGAGCGCTCAGCCTACGTGGGTGACAGAAGCGTCGGCCGTGGTGTCGGAGGACATCGATCGTGATCCTGAAGATGGCGAAGATGACGAAGACGACGACGACGAGGAGGATGAAGAAAGTGATGAAAACGAGGAAGAAGAAACAGAATCAGACGAAGATGAAGAAGATGCAGAAGAAGAAGCGTGGGTGCTGAACGAGCTCATGATGAGCGAAAGCGGGGAATACGAAGGTGGCGACGGCGATGAAATGGAAGTCGCCATGCACGCTGAAGGAAGGGGTGGCAACCGCGACGAGCACAACGACGAGGGTGCAAGCTCTGACAGTGGCGACGCAGCGAATATGGCTCAGACCCTAGCGGAATCGCGACAAACTTTTGAAGGAGCGAATGCTGAAGCATCTCTTGAGGACAGCAGCAACAACAATAGCAATCCTGGAGGTGGCGGAGGAGGTACCGAGGAAGAGGAGGAGCCGGTTAATCCGCAGGCCTTGGAGGAGATGTTGTTGATGGGAATTGACCATGACGCCGCTGAGTTGGGCTTACAGTTGCACAGCTCCAACGTAGAGCTAGCCATAAACTTCGTGTTCAACCACACGGAGGACATGCCGAATTTGCTGCACGCTCGAGATGAAGCGCGCCGCGCTCGTGCTCAAGCTGCTGCTAGTCGAGCTGCTGCTGTTACTGCTGCAGCTACGAGCACTTCTCCTGCAGCGGTGATAACAGCACCATTATCCCGCGCAGCTGCAGAGGCGCAGGAGGTAACATCAACGAGCTCTGCGGCCGCCTCCGAGGAGGTGCCGAGTGCACCGTTGCCTGAAGCTACAAGGGCAACTGAGAGTGTTCAGGTTGCGTCTGCTGCTACCTCAGACGGCACTCCCAGCGCGGGCGAGGCCTTCTTCTTGGGCGATGCCATTATTCGTAATTCAATGAGCGCAATAGAAGGACGACGACAAGAGCGCCGCATGGCCTTCCGAGTGCCGCCCTCCCTGACTGCGACGCAACGTTCGGCATCTCGAGACGAAACTTCTGTTGAAAGAATGGCCTCCGAGCGCGAGCAGATTCAATACGAAGAAGATATGCTGGCCATTGAAACCCGCGAAGCGCACTCCCGGCGGGCTTTGCGAGCGTCGGATCAACCAAGCTCCTTTGAGTCAAACCGTGAATCCACCCGAAGTGTTGCGTCGTCTCGTTCAAGCCGCGAAGAAGAAGGAAGTGGGGGTGGCTCTAGTGGTTCTTCTTCTGGCATTCGCGCCGCTGCAGAAGTTGCCATCGGTGAAAACAGTGAGGCCAGTGGTAGCGGAGGGAGCACAGTGACGCGGCAGTCCTTGAGCGCTGACATTGCCCGGCTCTTAGCGCTCACCTCGGAAGTGTCTCATTTTGGCCAGCCGCTCACCGAAGAGCAAGAAGCCGCCATGGCCGACATTCGACAGGCCTTGTCGCAGTTTGACGTGTCGCAGGAAAACTTCAGTGCTGCTGAATTGGCGCAATTGGCGGACATGGTTCAGGGAATCCAGCGGCAGCTCAATCCTCAGGGTGCGCAAGGAGGAGAAGCGAGCAGCGGCGAAGGTGGAAGTGGCGGAGGAGCTGGCCACGGCGCGTCTACGCCTGCGGAAGGAGACTGGCAACCATCGGAGGGCCTGTTGCCGATTGGCAGGCAACAGCAGCCAGTGGGCAGAGAGACAGACGCCACAACACCTGCTGCTGCTGCTGCCGCTGCGGGCAGTGGCGACAGCGAAGCAGCGCCGTCTGCTGCACCTTCAGCTGAGAGCGCTGCTCTGGTGCGGGCGCGGGCTGCACGGGCGGCTCTCCAGCAAGTGATTCAGGACACGGCCGCTGCGACCTTTGCTTCCACAGGCCGCCTCGAAGAGTTGCAAGCGAGCTCCGAAGAAGTTGGTAGAGGTAGTTCAATTTTCGGCACTGATACGCGTATGGCGGGTATTGCTCGCAACAGAGATAGATTTAACACTTCCAACCCCAACCCAACCCCGAACACCATGCGCCGACGCCGGTTGCACGTGCGTGCTAATGCGACTACGGCGGATGCTTCGACCGCTGATGGCGGCGGCGATGTCAGTGGCTCATCCGGAAGGAATGCGAGCGGAGGTTCGTCGACTGATGCTACTTCTGGAGCGTCTAGAGGCGGTGGCAGTGGAGCAGGAGCACGAGCCGCTGATGAAGCAGGCAGTGCGGTGGTGCCAGCGGTGTCCGCAGCGGCTGCGAAGAAAGCCGTGAGGCGCTTGGCCAGGTTGCAAGCGAAACTCGGCGGGGTAGCAGCAGCAGTGGTGCTGGCGCCTGGCCTGCGGATCTCGCTGTGTGGCGATCGCGGTCAGCCTACCATGCGCACTAAGCTCAGCGCTCCGCTTGTAGTGAAATCCAGCGGTGGCGGCAGCGTCGGCATAGCGGAAAGCATTAATGCACTTGGGTCAGATAACGCTATTTTCACGTTGCGAAGGCACCCGGCTTCTGATCGCTTAGTTGCTGAAGCAACCGCCGCTGCTGCTGGCGCTGCTGAGGGCAGCAACACGGCTGCTGACGAATTAGAAAGTTTGCCACCGCAGCCTCGCGTGTTGTTCCTGCTGGTGGCAGGCGCACCAGGCGCCCCTTACTTGTGCCGTAGCTCCGATGGGAGCGTGATGCTAACGCACGATGCCAATGATGAGAAGGCTGCCTTTGCGCTCTTTCCGAATAAAGACGGGAGCGCCATCATGCTTGCCACTCCTGGCTGCCTTGGTCGACCATCGTCTTCGTCTTCTTCTGCTGTCGCGAGCAGTGGCAGCTCTTCTACGACGAGCACGGCGCTTCGCGTGCACGATTCAACGGGCCATCTTCTCGAATCCCAAGCTAGCACAGCTGACGTGCTGCTGGACAAGGACGAGAACCCCAGTAACAACGCGTGGTTCAAAGTAATGGTGCGGACCAGCCTCCCTGCAGAGCAACAGCAGCAGCCTCCAAAGAACGGCTACGAGTTCGTTCCCAGCAAGGTAACCACTTGCACTCCCGGTCGCCCGCTCGGCTGCAGCAGCCCCAACGGCTTGTCGCTTGCCAGTGCGGCGGCTTTCCGAGTGGCAGACACTCAGCTGCAAGCGTCGTCGTCGCACAGCCACCCGGGCTTGCCCCCAGGTCGATGGGGCGCCGCGGCTGGCCGGGTGCGGTGGCCGCTGCCTCGAAGCTCTTCGTCAGCCGCTACTGTAGGAGGAGGAGGGCACCAGCTGCTCGACTCCGGTAGCACTGGCGGCGCTCTGGTAGGGGCCCCAGGCGACCCCGCAGCGAATGTTGGGAGCCCAGACCGCGCTCCTGGTGCGTGGCTGGCGGCGGCCAAGGACAGCGCCCAGCACTTGACGGTGGACCTGCTGCACCTCACAGTAGTGACGGGCTTTGCGGTGCAGGCCCCTTACGGCGAGAACATGCGCACCAAGGCCTTCAAAGTGGAGTTCAGTGGTGACGGCGAGCTTTGGGCTACTTTGCAGGCTGCTCAAGGAAGAAGCAGCGAAGCGAGTGATTCCAACAAGGATAACTCCGCAGCAACAGCAGCGGTGGTGCTACCTGGGAACTGCGACAACGTGCACGTGGCGTGTTTCACTCTGAACCGGGCGGTCAAGTGCCGTTACGTGCGGTTTCGCCCCACGGAGTGGCACGGCGCCATTGCGCTACGCGTGGAGCTGTTTGGGCCCCAGAAGTACCGCTTCGTGAACGGCGGGGCGTCGTCACCTTCGCAAGCGGCAGGAGGTGGTGCAGGTGCAGAAGCAGCAGCGACTTTGCGTTTGCCCGCACGCCCACCGAAAGGCGGGCCGCCACTGGTAGTGCCGGGAGACTCTTTGCGATACGAGTTTTCTGCTCCTTCGTCTCGGGCACAGGCAACACAAGAAGAAGACACAGCAGTCGTCAAGGAAGGTGAAGCACACCCGGCAGGAGATGTGGAAGCAGTTGCTGCTGCTACGAGTGAAATGGAGGCGCTAGCTGAGAACGCTTCAGCAGCAGCAACTACCACGGCTGGAGCTGAAAGAAAAAGAGAATCTTCGCCGGTAGCGCCGGATAGTTGTAGTGGTGGCGGTCGGGTGCATTATCGCTTTCAGGTGACTGCTGTAGGTCTGCCGCGGGAAGCTATCGAGCAGTGGTTGTCGAAAAACCTGGGGCCGGATCTCGTGCGCGCGGCGTCTCTGCTCCAAGCGTGGCCCGCAGAGGCCGACACAGAGCTGGTCGCCTGGGCGCACGCACGGTCGAGTGCGATGCGAAGTGGCATGGACCACCACGGCGCGGCTGCTCTTTCGCCTTTGGACCTCCGACCGTTGAGCAGCCGCGAGCGAGCGTCTTTCCCCAGGCTAGACCCAAGCCGAGTGCCGCGCTGGGAGTCGCTCCGTGCGCCAACTTGCGACACCATGCTGACGCCGATTAGGCACAGTAGGTCGACAAGTGTTTGCGCAGCAGCAGAGGAGCCTGTGAGAGGCGATGATCAGGCCGCAAACGAAGCTTCATCAGTGGCTGCGGTAGCCACCAAGGAGGAAGTCGTGCGCCACGGCTGGTCTCCAGTGAGAGTCGACTTGTTGCGCATTCGGCTCGCCTTTTTGCAAGGGTTGAATGCGCGGCTCCGGCGCTGTTTGCCGTTTGTGGACTTGTCCGCAGGGGCACCTCACCGCACCGGTTACAAGCTCCGGGCGTTAGGGCACGTGGTGTTTTACAATTTAAAAGCTGAGCTTCTAGAAGCGAGTTTGAGGGCTACTTCGGCGAGGTTTACTTCCAACAGCCAAGTGCGCGCGGTTGGTCTCCATCTGGACCACGCCAAGAAGACCATGTCTCAGGACAAGGGCACGCGCGAGCCCGCCAACTCGCAGTGCGTCTTCGCTCAGGCCTTCCACCAGGCGAGCCGGGTGAGCGGGAACCAAGTGTACCGCCAAGCCGACCGCATTTTCAGCGTGAGTTTTGTCGGGGAAGCGGGCATCGACGCCGGCGGTGTCTCCCGAGAAGCGCTGACGGAAATGGTGGGCGATTTACACGCTCCGGACTTCAACCTCTTCGTGCTGTGCCCCAATGGGGTGCACAAAGTAGGCACGAATTTGGACAAATACCTCCCGAACAGTGGCGCTACCTCCCCACTGGCCATCAGTATGTTTGAATTCGTGGGGAAATTGATGGGCGTCAGCCTGCGTACCAAAGCCACGCTGCCCTTTAACTTTCCCTCGCTGGTGTGGAAGGCCGTGTTGGGCGGCACTTACACTGGACCCAGCAGCTTGAGTAGCGATGGCAGTGGTAGCGGTGGTGGCGGCGGAAGTCGAAGTACTAGTGGCAGCGTGCACGCGCTCGATGTGAGCGATTTGGAGGCCGTCGATCATGTCACCGTGCAAACTCTGCGAACGCTCCGAGCGGTCACGAGCCCTGAAGACTTTGCCACCGTGCTGCCCGGGGACGACGACGACGACGACTACGCCACTGGTGGCGGCGGTGGAGCTGACGCTGCTTCTAGCAGTAGTGGAGGCGGCGGACCTTTCTTCACGACGCCGCCGTCCAATGGTCTAGGTCCCGCGGTCGAAGTGGAGCCAGGAGGGGCTTCTCGGCGCGTGAACTTCGAAAACCGAGGGGTCTATTGCGACGCCGTGGAGAAGTTCCGGCTCCGGGAGTTGGACCGGCAGCTGGCCGCCATGCGCCGTGGCTTGGGCTGCGTGGTGCCCCTAAGCTTGCTGCAGCTGTTCACCTGGAAGCAAGTCGAGGAGCTGATTGCGGGGAAACCGGACGTGGATGTGGAAGATTTGCAGCGGCACACCGAATACCGGGGCTACACCCCACACTCTCCGGTGGTGCGGGCGTTTTGGAAGAGCATGGAGATGTTGTCGCCCGAAGAGCGCAGCAACTTTGTGCGGTTCGTGTGGGGACGGAGCCGGCTCCCTTTGAAAGGCCAGCCCTGGCCGCAGACCTTCAAGATCCAGCGCTGCAGTGGGGGAGACGCCATGCTGCCCACCACGCACACCTGTTTTTTTAGCATTGAGTTGCCGGAATACTCGTCGGAAGCGGTGTGCCACCAGCGGCTTTTGACGGCTATCACCTATGGTGTAGGAGGCATCCTCAACGGCTAAGTCGAAATGGCTAATGGGAAAGCTGTATGTTATTTAGCACACCAAGAAGGCATCACCGATAAAGCACACGCGTGTACTGCTTCAGCCGCATGTGCAAAATTCCATATCACACCGAGAAGTTCATTTATATATTCATAGTACAAATTTAAGTCAAGCACTACAAGGGCTACCTGACTAGGACCAGAATCAGCTCAAGCCAATTACTGTGCCTTTTGTCTTTTGTTTTTGTTTCTGCGTCAGTTAGAAAGGGAAAGGCGTAAGCCAAAAATGTTGAAACTGCGTGCTTTGAGCTATTAGCTAGGCCAAGTGAGTCCAACTAAGGGGTATAGTTCCATTTGGGTTTACCTGTCTACTAGTATGTGTGAGCTCAGTTGGTGTAAACGCCACAAGACAACAAAAGAGTATTCTAGAGTCCCGGTGGTATAATTATGCCATGTGTGGGTGCACCCGCCAAGCAGTCAGAGCGCCACCAGCACTGCCCATGTCAGCAAGGCCGCCGTCGACAGTCACCACCCGGCTCCCCGGGTTCACAGGCGGAGGCAAAGAAAGAGATCCAGAAGTGCCACCTTCGTTACCGTTGCTGTGGCTGGCCATCGGTGAGACCACAGGCGGCCCGAAGCCCATCCAACTTCGGCGCGGCAACTGCCTCTGCGGAGGTCGAGCGTCGCCTTCTCCGCCGTACCGGCCTGGCTGCCCCCTCTTTTGCTTGTTGACAGCGACTCCAATAACAAGGAGGTTGGCGGAGCTCGGAAGCTCAGAAGCTACTTGCACGACCGAGATAGAATTCGGCATGCCATTAGGATTGTTTGCCGCATTCGAAATACTGGGTGAAGCTGGGTCCGGCAGCATGGCAACTTTCTGCACGCGGAATTTCTGGTTGGCTTTTCCCGTAGGGGTCCACGTGATCAGTTTCCGGCCAGGCGACGCTGACTCCCCTGCTACGTCGGCCACCAATCCATTCAGCTTCGACAGTAACCCCCCTGTACTTGGGTCCTGGCGCCACAGCTGGTTGTCTGGGAAAAACAAGTGCCCCTGTTCCGTGGAGAACTCCCCCCCCGACCAAACAATCAGCGGCGCGCCTCGCCGCCTTCTGGCTCCGCTCACGTCGAGGAAGAGCCCCGACGCGCCCCCAGTAGCAGGCCACTCTAACTGGTCGAACAGTTCGAGCGCAAACCACCCCTCGTCGGCGAGGGAACCTCGGCGAAGGCCTCCGGAAGCGCCCTTGGCTGCAGCGGGCGCGTCTTCGTCTCCGCGACTGCTGATGCCCTCATCGTCTCTCCCCAAGGACATTGCTTCGAGGAACAGCTGCGCGCCTGCTGTTGCCGTGTCTCGGGCATCGCCATCGCTCCTGTTGTTGTTGTTGTGACTGCCCACAGGAGGAAAACCCGAGGCGCGAAAGAAGGTCAATTTGGCTTGGCCAAGCACTGCCTGAGCTTTCTGGGCTGCTGACAGCACTGCGGCTGAGCTCGCGTACTCCATGACTGCTTTTCCACCTACTTCTATCACCTTAAGTAGGGAGTCGAGCACAAAAAGAACAGGAGTGGGCAACATCAAGATGGCGACTCTATCAAAATATGAGACCTCGAAAGAAGATAATCAGGTCTGAGACACATGGCACTTAAAGACTCGAACATAGAGCAATTTCTACGTATTTCTTGCCTCATCGTTGGCTCTTACGCCAGCCCTCCAGGCGATGGACTTTTCCTCGACCGCTGACACCAGTACCCGAAACCCAGCTCTGCTCCGCACGTCGACCAGTTCAACTCCGAGCGTTTCTGTGGCTGGCACTATCACGTCGCGGAGCTCAAGCTCTTCCTCTTCTTCGTCTTCCTCATCTACGTCCTCATCTCCAACTTCAGCGTCCTGATAAGCCTCGTAGAACTCTTCAATGGACCCTTTCTTTGGTGCTGGCACTCGCACGCTGCCCTTCTCGACCGTCTCGTCGTCTGTTGAGCTATCCTCAGTTGCTTGTTGCTCCAACCACGCCTATTGCCAAGGTCCACGCACAAGTTGAGTTAAGTCATAGCAGCCTTTGCATCCAAAACAAAATAGGCAAGTGAGCAACTAGGGCGTTACTTGCAACATAAATATATTGAGAAGTGCGACAAAATCAGTGAGACTACTGTTAGCTAGTTGCTCACTGGCCTATGTAATATGTATATCTACACCTACACTCTGAAAACCTATCTCATCGCCTAATGAATTTTTGTTTGCTCCCTTATCTCTATCATACATTCATATGCCTTGCTAGTACACAACCGAATCGCATTAGGACAAATCATGATGGACAAAGAATAGAAGAGTTGACGAAGCTAAGTAATTGTGTGAAAGAGAAAATACATTCAAGTTGTCACCGGACTTGGAGCCTCCTGAACGGTGCCGAATATAGCGCTAAGCCCGCCAATGCGATCACCCCTAACCTTCCGGCCCTCCAAGGATGACATCTTTGAACAAGGTTTGTCCTCGAGCTCGCTAGCTAGGTAGCACTAGCTCGCAGTCTCGCGGTGTTGAGTCTATGCAGCTGGCCAGCATTGCTTCTTCTCGGCCTTTTTGTTGTATCTGTAGTATCTATCTGTAGTAAGCTGTGATAGCGCCGTAGCCGTAGTATACAACACTTATCTTCAAGGATGACATTCTAATATAATACACCGGGCAGTACTTTCGTAAGCACACACTCAACAAAATAAGATACAGAAAGTATAACCGTAGACTAGCGCAGGCACTAGCACTTCGTTCATATACAAGGCGCGTTTACGCGTCGCGTATAGCTTGATCGCTGCACCAATGCCTGACAACGATGAAGAAGCTCGCTATGCTGTGGGAACATCCTTTGCTAAAAGGAGAAGAATCAGCGAAGGTCGTGGGTCAGAAACAACTAGTGAGTTTGAATAAGATATTCGATGGGAGCAGACATGTTGCGTTGTCAACAACGAACCTCGCTTAGTCTAGACCACTTTGGCTACACTCTACCTTAATAGACTCAATAACATTTCGGTAATGGGCGTTGGGTATAACATCAGAACGTGAAGGGTTCACTAGATACAGCTTGTTTTGGATTCGAGTTGTCTTCAGACATTCTAGCTAGTTATAAGTAAACTTCTTGAATGTCCTTCAATAGAACAGACTGACACAATTGTATGATTTCATGAATAGATCGCGATAAGTGGGGCGAGTATGAAAGCGGCAGTGATGACGATAGCGAGGATGATGACAAAGATGGTGATGATAAGGAGGAGGACGATCAAGAAAGCGATGAAGAAGATGATAGAGATAATCGCCACGATGGGGAGCTCGAGATTAATTTTGAGGGCGGCTTGTGGTCGGTGAGATATTATATGATTCTGAAATTTAATATTTTCCGTCGCCGTTAATTTACCTTTTTGTCAAAATAGTTACTAATCTCAAAATGCTTTTCTTTCCCTCATCTGAAATTGCAAACCGTCTCTACTAAAGCGTTGGAACGAGGATGTGCATGGCAGCATAGATACCAACGCTAATCGACGCAAGCATCCTCAGGGCTTTTCATGGACCTGCTGTGGCGAGAATGGTGCGACCTCTCGAGGGTGCTGCGATAATCGTGGAAGTACTCTCGAGGAGCTCTACGCCAGCAGTGAGGAATCCGAGAACGAGGCATCGCAAGATGAAGACGAGAGCGACGATGAAGAGGGAAGTGAAGAGGAGGCGGACCCTGACGGAAAGGGGGATGTGGAGGATACTGGTGACGATAGCGACGAGGACGATGAGGAGGGTCGAGGTCGCCACGACGGAGAGCTCGAGATCGATATGGAGGGCGGCTTATGGGCGTTGAGCTACCACATGCCATGAGTGCTTGAG
>Ga0307982_1001955_pt1 | contig 16734 bp, 10 predicted proteins | sample OrgLakmetagen989_FD_201847 | JGI IMG/M metagenome (GOLD analysis project Ga0307982, IMG submission 201847) | Saline water microbial communities from Organic Lake, Antarctica - #989 | ecosystem: Environmental > Aquatic > Non-marine Saline and Alkaline > Saline | place: Antarctica: Organic Lake...
TTTCAGCTAGAAGCTCGATTCCAATGGCAAAATGGAGCTCAGAATTATAATAAATGCGCATGCTATTTGTTTGAAACGTATATTTGTCCTTTATTTTTGAGTTAGGGGTCTGGGAATGGCCCATGTGCATTTCCAAAGAAAAGTAGGCGAAGGGTATTGGTCGGCGGTCAACTGGCTGTACTTAAAGGTATAAAGTCGAGGTGCAAGTTTTCTGGATGTGGTTTTGATTTCATTTCCCGAATCTTTATCTGGTTCTGTTTCTTCTGCCTTCTATGTGCGATATATCAAGGAAGTGGCAAGAGCAGCAGCATGTCGACTTCAAGCCATGAAGCCAGTATCTTTACCCACTCCACCTATCTCCCAGCGGATGTTTGTTGCAGCCAGCCACGGTTGAGAGAACAGAGCGCTTGCAAGAGCACTGTTAAGCGCAACATCTCTTCGAGTTCACTGAATTTCACCACTACTTCGCCCCTTTCTTGGCTCAAATAAGACGACATCTGCATCGCATTCCTTGACGACGTGTTTTGAGACTGCACCTGACCTGCTTGGAGCATACTACTGCAGCGTTTCCCTCGCGGGCTCCCTAATTGCATACTCCCGGGAGTAACACTACTGCTCATATTACCACCACCACCTCTGCCACCCACTGCATTCTCACTGTTGGAGGCGCCGTTGGCACTGTTGTTGTTGCTGAGTTCCCGAAAGGCGCGGACGAAGAGTTCAGCGTTGGCGGCAGAGACAGGAGGGCCAGCGCCAGACGAAGGCCAGTTAAAACCTCGTGACGCCATAGGATGGGCCAACAAAATCGCAACTTCGCCGAGGCTCAGCTGGCCGTCATGGTTGGTGTCGAGCTCGTAGAAAACGCTACCAGCGCACTTTCCGAAGAGACCTGTGCAGTTGCTTCTGGTGCCTGCACCACTGGGAGGACTATTATTACCGTCTCCTGCTGCGGCTTGCGCCGCTTTTATGGCTACTGCAGCTGGAGTTAAAGCAGCTGCACCGCTGTCGCTGTGGTGATTGCTCTGAGTTGCCAACAGCTGAGCTGGAAAAGCTGGCACAGTAGCTGCAGTGGAGAGAAGAGCGAGCTGAAAATCGGCGGGCAAATGGGCATGCAAGGAAGTAGCAGCGAGCAAGTAAGGCCGCAACGACTTGGGCCCGCAGAGCACCGCAGGGCTCAAAGGAGGGGCAAAGGCAGGCAGGGCTGAGAGAGCTGCGCAGGCACCCACGCAAGACGACACTTCTTCCGTGCCATTGTCCTTCACTGCTGCTGCTTCTTTCGGAGGTAGTCTCGATCGAGGAGGTGTTAAGCCTGGCCGAGCTGTTGAAGGAGGCGGCGGAGTGCGCGGTCGAGCATTACTGCGAGGAGGTGGACTGCGCCCATTGTGGCGTGCGTGCCGGCCATTCAAAGCTCCAAATGTGACATCATCGTCTTGAACACTGACCACCCCTGCTGCTCCATCCCCTGTGGCAGCAGCTGCTAAAGACAATGAAGTTGCATTGTCACCGTCGTTTCCGTCGTCATTGTCATTGTCAGCACGAATCGCAGCTGCCAGAGCGAATGGTGTGCCACGCGTTAAGGCTTCCACCAGAATCACACAGCAGAAGCGTGCAAAGCCGTGTGCATCGAGTCCGCCACCGCCAGCGGCAGGCGGGCCTAAGGCACGCAGCACCGCACGCAAAAGCGCGGCACACACGGCTATTGCTCGGCTGCCACAGCAGCGGTCGTTGGAGTGGTGACCACGTTGCTGACTGTAGGCAGAAGCGTCAACATCCTCGCCTCGGGGCTCTTGTTGTTGTCGGTGTTGGTCTACTTCATGAGCATTTTTCAATGAATTGGCAGCGTCCTGTGCAGCAGCAGCAACCGAAAGAGGTAACGGCAGAGAAGACGCACTACGGCTGCTGTAGCCACTGTAGTTGCTTTCAGGGCTTTCAGTGCTATGATTGTCCGAGGGTGGGCCTCGGCATCCATTCGGAAGAGGGCTCAAGAGGTCAAGCACAACAGCTGGCGTGACGTCAGTCCATGGCCAAATTTCACCTTCAACTGCCGCATCTTCGAAGGTGTTAGTCGCTTCGCTCGGTGGCGCATCAGAATCTGTTGGATGAATGTGGTTCAACCGATGCCGACGGTTGCGCGCTTGAAGAAGTACGTTGAATCGAGCCTGGCAGCGGGCAGTAAAGAAAATTGAGCCTCCACCATCAGTTATGGGGCAACTGTTTTGGTGGTCACCACCATTGCTATCACCGCTAGCACGGCTGCTGCTTTGGTTGCTGCCACTGCCGTGCTGATCGTCGCTTCGATTATCGGATCCACTGAGGCGCAGTGCGTCCGCAAGTGGGGTTGGCAAATCAGCCAGCGCTGCAGCGCAAGCCTCTTCGCATGCAGCCAACCGTGTGAAACAGGGGCGCTGGGGAGTGGCAAGTTTAGTGAATTTGTTGAGCCGTTCGCACAAGTTGTTGAAGCAGGTGCGGCGGTGGCCAGAGGTAAATGGCACGGTTTGGTGTTCAAAGAGGAAGGGCATTCCGCTTCCGCTGCCACCGCTTCCACTGCTGCTGCTGCCTTCTGCGCTGTTCTCAGCACTGTTGTTATCTCGTATACCGTTGTGGTCAAAAGCAGCCCCCGACGAGAGTTTGGAAATGACGTCCCGAATTTCGCGCAAGCTTTGCTCGTCTTGGTTGAAGATGGCGACCACTGGGACGCCGTATTGTTGCGCCAGCTTCCACTCTTCCACACACCTAACGGAGGAAAGAAAAAAATTGGCAGGGTCATAAAATAAAATCCGTGCGAAATCGTAGATGAGAAAATAATAAAAGCAATAAAAACATGAAACAAAAAAGTGCCATCCCGAGCATCTCTGCATCGCATGCCACTCCAAGTACAAACACGCCCATAACACCGCACCATTTGCTTTGCGCTGTTTCGTCGTTTAGGAGGGCCAGCATGCACACACTGCTGGCAACCTTCTCGCGAAAGGAAGCCGAAGTGATTTCGCAAATGTCGTCCAAGTCCAGGCAACCAACGAAGCCTCGCTCTTCGAGCACCGACTTGAGAAGCACGGCGAGGGCTTCAGCACTGCAGCCCAAGCTGGAGTGCCACTTTTTGTGGCTCACGAAGAAATGAAAGCGCTTGCCAGGAGGCAGGCCAACAGGCTTCAGGGATTCTTCGGTGTGAAAAGCCGACAGCGTACAGCTACTACTGCTAGCGCTGCTGAGGTCGTCAAATCCTGCAGCAGACGCTTCTACTGGAACTTCCTGTGTTGGATCCGAGCGCGGTGTAGACGGCACCACATTTTCGCTCGATGAATTGTTGGTCTCACTCGGAGAAGAGGCTTGGTGAGGCGCAATACGTGCCAGCGACCGCCGCACAATTGCCCAATGATTGCGCCGTGGTGCTAGCTTATTTGCACTTATATTAGGAGCTGCTTGGTCAAATGTGGCGGCTCCCGCTAACATTGCATCATCCATCGATGGTTGCGTTGAGTCATCGGTGACCACAGCCACAGAGGTATTTTTAGCTACCAAAGGATCAACTGGAATGTCTTCACTAGGGCCTGAAGATGCTGTTAAACCAGTCGCCGTCGCGTACTCGAAAAGTCTCGCCAGCACCGCAGCCCCAAGCCCCACGCAAGCCACGTCATCGCAAGATACCAGCGCCGACACGTCAGAAGCGGTCAAGAGAAAGCCCCGCTGCGCCGCCACAAAGCCGCGCCGAAGCAACTCCCAATTACGTCTCCGCACGCGGTGCTCGCGCGACCCACGCCGCTCGCTGCTGTTGAGGCTGCTATCAGTTGGCACCATGAGAGCCATCTTTTTCACACAAGAAAACAGTGCCGCTGCGTCCGCCGTCGAGTGCGACACAAAGCCGTCTAAATGCAACGCGACAACAGCTACGAGAGCACCGCCAGTTAGCAGATGGGGAGTGGTGTGGACGTCTGGGCTTTTGGGTGGAAGCACTGTTTCAAGCCATAGCGCCAAACCCGGGCATGCAGCGAGTGCAGAAGTAGCTGCTGCCTCTTCTGCACAGCGCTCTTCTTCCAGCGAACGGAAGACGCCCGAAGCGCGGCTGTGGTCATGAAGAGACGGGACAAATGGCAAGGGTGGCACAGAGGCGAGGAAGCGTTTCTCCCGCGCTGTCTCTCTAACCCGTGTAGGAACGTCGATGTTCTCCTTGTCGTCAATGTCTTCCTCATCGTCATGCATCTTACTCTACGTAGATAATCCCACAAAATAAGTGTTAAGAGCTCACAGCAGTTAAATTGATACTTTAAGAGAGGATGGGATAATCCAACATTCCTATGGTGCTCCGAGTAAGGGCAAAGCTACGAATGATTTGCATGTCGCGCATTCTTCATTGTTGAGCTGATGAGCTGATGCGATGAGCACAACGGTCTCAAATCTCGAGCCTCGACACTAATTACAGGGGGATATATGAGAAGTCAACGGTCGAACACTCGAGCATCGAGGCGAGGCGCTCTCAGGCACTCAAGAGGGTAGGGGCAGAGCAAGTTCGTAGCCATAGAGCTGGGCACTCACGAAGGGATTACTGAATTAAGCCATATTGTGAAACACTAAGTAACGTCAATGGCGGAGCTCACAGACGATCAACTCCAGCGGCTGTACACATGGATCGACGAGATACCGCTCTCTCGACCAAAGCGCAACATTGCGCGAGACTTTTCAGATGGCGTCTTGCTGGCTGAAGTGATCAAACACTACTTCCCGACAATGGTAGAGCTACACAATTATCCAGCAGCTAACTCTACGCAGCAAAAGTTATACAACTGGACTACTTTGAATTCCAAAGTTCTTCGAAAGCTTGGTTACAATATGCCCAAAGAAGACATCGAGGCAGTGCTGCAGTGTCGGGCCAACGCAGTGGAAAAGGTGCTGAATTTAGTGCAAATAAAAATGGCGCAGTACCGCGCCCGTGCCCGGTCCGCCACGCCCGAACGGCGCGGCCACAGCGCCCCTGGTCATAGCAGCGTGCCTAGAGGCAGCCGGCCCGGGAGCGCGCAGTCTGGAACGACGCCACGTGGCTCATCGGCGTCACGCGCCCGGGCACCTAGCCCAATTTCCTCACCCAATCGTCGCGGGCGGCCAGGTGCAGAGTACCAAGGAGATTGGCGGGGTGGCGGTGGAGGCGGCGCTGTACCACCGCCTTATAACAACGGATGGGAAGGGGCAGCTCGGGGAGGGCACGGCGGGCACGGGACAGCTGCTCAGAGTCGCGGCAGCGGCGGCCTAGGCTTGGGCGAACACAGCCATAGCACAGTTGAAGCGCGTTACGCGGCAGCGTTGGCTGAGCGGGAAGCGGAATGCGCCGAGCACAAAGAAACAGTAGGGATTTTGGAGCTCAAAGTGGCAAAACTCGAGCAGTTGGTACGCTTGAAAGACGCAAAAATTCAAAAGTTACAGGCTGCCGTGGCACAGAGCCGCGCGCCTGCTCCGTCGAACTTCAGCGACATCAGCAGCGCCAATTGAGTGTTCCGGTGCTTTGGCTGAAGTATTCTATTCACTTATAGGTTAAGCGGACTGCCTGTCTGGCACAGATCCACTGCATGCAACCCACTGCCATTGACCATCAAACCATAGACCATAGCCATAACATAACACATCACCATCACACATGCGCTGAACACTGATCAACTCATGACCTCTGTGACATTTGATTTTCGTGGATTTTCGAGTTGCAAGGCACAAGTGGAGTATTAAAAGATACCGGCCAGTTCCCAGTTCCGGTGTTGTTTAAGTTCATAAGAAATGGACACGCCTACTGCCTACTTAAAAATCATGATTCTCCATTTCCAAGGGCGACAAAAGCAAAAGACGGAATGTTGAATTATTTCAAGGCTCCGATCTCTGAAAGAACAAGGAATCGAATTCCAAAGTATTGAAGTCCGATTGGGGAAATCAAGCATCTTATGGATCAAGTAGATCGTCTAAAAGTGTGTCGTCCTCTTCACTATCGTTCGACTGGAATGGAATTGCCGGTAAAGCCGTGCCAAGGGCCTGTGCAATTGCCTGCGCCGCTGCAATTGGGGCTGTCTTTGGATCCGGAGGTTTCAAAGGAGCCACAGTAGAGTTCGTTGGTTCTGACCTTGGGCCTGGAGGACGAGGAGGCGATGCATTTAAATCGTCTTCGGTCAGATCCCACAGCAACCCGTCGTCCTCGCGGTCATCCTTTACCTCCACAACTGGAGGCGCGAGATTTGGGTTTGATAAGATTTGCGCGTTTCCGCTGTTTGTAGGCGCTATTCCAAGGCTTGGCCTTGTGAACGGACCATTCAATTCGGACGCTTGAATTGAAGGCTGCGTTGACCCTCTATCACCACCATCTAATTGAGGATTGATTGTAACGGAAGGCTTGCTGACTTTCGGAGACAAAATTGAGTCAACTTCACTGGCTGCTATAGTGATGCTTTGGCCTTCCACCCTTCGCATAACCGGAGTCGTTGCATAGCCAATATTATTCTCACTTCCAGTGCTGCCCATGGATCCAACCGAACCAACTCCACGACCTGATTCTCTAGGATCGGAACCTCTGCGAATGGTTTCACCCACTCTTCTCAACGCAGTGGTCGGGGGTGGTGGAACGAAACGTGTGGCCGCAGGCCAAAGCATCATGAGATTGTCGGGCGTCACATTGAGGTACCAGCTTCCGATCTCTGTGCAATCCAAAGAGTGAGGTTTTCGTGATTACTGAAGCAAAAATAGAAGTCATACCTTTAGGTGCACAATTAATTCAACCGCAAATTACCAGATCGGTTGTGAACTAGCGCAGCTTTCTTTATCAGAACCACAGCTCCAGTCGTAAGATCAGGCCCAGCATCGGCAACTACATTGCAGTGCAAGTAGGCTTGGGCGCGCCCGGTTGGGTCGACCAATTGCACGGTGCAGTCCTGGACAGGAAGAGTAAATGGTATCCATGGTAAAACACAGATATGATCGATAGCATGATTTCAAGGTATTCAAATATAGTCAAAAATTGCGCGTTACTTTGTCGGTGTGATGATGTACAGCTCCAATCACTGCTAGAAAAACTCCGCTGCGCTCGCGCTCCCAATGATTAGCAGCTAGGGCTCGGAGTGGAGAACCCATGTACTCTTCACACATTGCGGCAGCGTGGGCTTCGCTCGGGTGCTCCTGCATCGGTGGATATCCGAGAACACTCCATGCAGACATCCATGCACCCGACGCCCACCACGCGCTATCTGCACCTTGAGAGACCCCTTCCATCGCCGACTCATCTTCCTGATTATTTAGGCCGCCACTCGACCACGAAGATTCGAGATGATCCTGGTTACTTTTGTTGTCCAGAAGAGCTATTGGACCCGGAATTTTGCGCTTCCGCGACGAGAAAGACCCACGTGTTGGCGGAGGATACATTCCTAGTTAAATGTCACTTCAAAAGAACTACGCTATAATGATCTACAATGCAGCAAAGAAAACGATGAAAATAATATGCTGTCGACGCTAGATAAGGAATGTTGCCGGTTGTAAAAAGGTGGTGCGATCATTTCATATTCAGCTCGTGGTCGAACCAAAAAGCCATGCAAAAATATAATTTCGAGGTAGTTTACAGAGGATGCTAGGTGTACAACGAACTTGTCAAATAATTTCAAAGGCTCGGAGCTTTCTCTCAACTTGCGATGAGAGTTAAGAGCTCGTACAAATTCTACCGGTAGGTAAGTTAGCGGAGCGGCTCCCTTACTGCAGTGGCTCCATTTTCAAAAAGTCTTGTGATCTGTGATACTGTGAACTAAACTTCTTAACTTTTACCTTGTGAAGAACTTTTTGGTCCACTAAAAATATATTATGTTAGGCAGATTTCGAATCTTGCTACTTACGTTTCGCATTTCGCGCGCTCGGGCCTTCTAAACTTTGAAGCGTGGGCAAGCACACGGTCAATCAGGTGAGGACGTCGTCTGAACGCTTTCAAAACCCTCTATAGATTCGATATTTTTGATGAATGGCTACCTTCATGTATCATTTGTTTCAAGTCAGCTTAGCTTCTGACGATTCTGCTCCCAATCACTGCTGCAGTTGCGTTGGAAGCGTGAGGATCATGGCAGATTCGTTGACCTTTACTACGGCGGTGCCCAAAGGCCCGCAAAACCTTTTCGAAATGCTAAAAGACGAACGCTATGCTAAAGGACGAAGCTTGATCAATGAGTATGTGTTCTTGACGTAAAATCCTACACTCACGCGCAGCTTGTACAACTATCACCTTACATTCACGTTTTTCTTTTGTTGCTCCTGCAGTGGAAAGTTTGACGCTGCCATCGATCACTTTCAAGATCTTTTGGAGAAAACGTAAGTGCTTTGAATGAACTTGTGCACTTCATTGGATGGCTGCGTCGTGTTTTACTTTCGCTACCGCGCGATTCTTGATGTTTCCTTGAACCGTTGCATCTATATTCCGTAGCATCGAGGACACGGATGAGCTATCAAGCGCCGCAGCTCCCGTGTACTACCAGTACGGAGCGTCGCTTTTTCTTAAAGCAGAAGAAGCCTCGTCACTCTTTGCAGACGGCGTCGCGGATGGCCCTTCTGAAGAAGGCCATGGCGGAGAGCCTACAAGTGGCGCGGGCCAAATGGATGGCGAGAGCGGCGGCGAGGAAGAAGAAGAAGAAGAAGAAGACGAAGAAGACGCCGTCAAGAGCGCAGTTCAGGACACAGTGAACGCCAACAAGGACTTGGTGGAAGAAATGGAGATTGCTTGGGAGGTGCTGGAAGTGGCGCGCAACATTTTGGGCCCCATGGCCGATGACATGCAGGTAATTGGAATTTGACTAGGGGGAATACAATTGAGAGACTAGGGCGTAGAATGGTTTGACAGCGCTTCCTTGCTTGCTACCAGAGATATTGGTGTAGCACCAAGATACCATTTACTAACATATTTTTTCGTATCTCTATTTTGATCCCGGCGTTTGCCCTGTTCTTCACCGTTGCGATAAAACTATGACTAACCGCGCTGGCCGGAAAAAACAAATACACACCCACCATAAATGCAAATATCAAGGCTCGCGATTTGCTCGCTCGCGTGTACCTCAAACTCGGCGACGTGCAAAAGCTCAACGGCAAATTCGCCGACTCCTTGAGCGACTACGGGCAGTGCCTCGAGCTAAGGCTCAGCTTTTTGCCGGCCGCTTCCCGTGGAATCGCCGACGTGCACTACCAACTCGCCATTTCTGCCGAATACGCCGCCAACGAGTTGGATTCTGCCCAAGACGAGACCAGCGGCGACACTGGCACAGCCGGCAGTTCAAGCAGCAGTTCTAGTAGCAGCAGCTCCAGTAGCAACTCTAGCAGCAGCGGGTGCGCTGCGACCGACGCGCAGGGCGCGCTGCGGCAAAAGAGCTTGCACCACTACGAGTCGTGCTGCGCAGTGTTTGAAGCCATTGCCGCGGAGATTCAAGGCCGCTGCCGCAACGGCGGCAACCTGTCAATTGCAACAACCTCCGCCGAAGGCTCCACGGAGCAACTGCTTGCGGGCGCGTCCGCGGCGCTTCCTCTGGCGCTGGAAATTGGCGACAGCGAGCCTCTGTCCCTGGAAGATGCCGAAGAGCTTCACGAAATCAAGGTGAGTGTATGCTTCAATGACGAATCGCCAAATAGAGCGCGCAAATCAGTTCTTTATAGCACACGGCTGCTTGAAGAGTAAGAAGGAGAACATGCGCAAATGGCATGAGTGAAAACAACACGCTCACTTCTTTTGGCTTCATCTTCCGCTCCTGTCTAGTTCGTTATGCGTTTATCTCCGTTGTATTTTCCCTTGAAAATTGCCTTCCAAGGAAATTGTGGACGAGCTGAAGGAGACCATTGCCGCCTTCAAGGACGGGTCCGGGCGCGTGGACAAGGGCGACATCGCCTCAGCAGTGGCTGCGCAGCCCGCCGGCACTTACGGAAGCGGGGCAGCATGGGTAGTTGGCGCGTCGTCGCCTGGACCTGCCTCAGGAGTGACCACCATTGGGTTCGGGAATTCGTCGTCGTCGGCGGCGGCGCAGCCTGCGGTGTTTGGGGGGGCTTCTTCGTCGTTTCCTACCTCTGCCCCGGCGTTACCCTCGTTCTCGTCGTCGTCGTCGAGTGCTCCGGCTGCCCCTCTGATGGTAACAAAGAAAAAGAAGAAGGCACCAGAAAGCGTCGGAGTGGCTGCCGAAGCCAGCGCCGAAGCCGCCGCCAAGGTGCCTAAAGCCGAGTAAAACAGAAACCGACGACAATATACTCGGAGCACACGGTGGTGCTTGGGAATTGGCACTGAGCCATGATTTTCATTGTTTTGGTATCAGGCACTTCAAAGGACTATTCCGCGCTGATGCAAATTTCGAGATCCATGCGGCTCCCCTTCTAGTATAATCTGAATTTTATTTCACTTCCACCTGTTAGCCCGCTCATTCCGGCCCTTTAGGGCTTCAGGGCCGTCGTGAGTCGTGAAGAGACCCACACCCACGACCCATGTGTTTACTATTTCGTATTTCCTGGACTTTCTTTCGATTTACGTACACGCGTAGTTTACGCGCCTCGTGCTCAATTTTGAGACACTAGGCCCCGATGGGCCGAAGAAGGCTAACAGGTAGAGAGATAGGCAAAGCAGCGCAAACTATACCTAAGAGCTAATCAGGCGCACATGCCGTGCTCATTTTTAACTTTACACTTGACGCGTAATTTACGCGCAATTTACGGCAAATATTTACGCGCAATTGTAATTGTAATTTGTTGCCATACGCGCGGTAAAAATCGTTAAAATCCGGGCTCTTGGTATTCCTTGGTGGTGCTGAGCCCTTCTCAACTCCCTTCTCTACTTCCTACTTCACTAGCTCGCTGCCTTTTTGCCTGTGTGCGATCTGCCCTTCTTTTGCCACATCCTCCGTAATGGGCGTGGTCACTGCCGAGAGCCGAGAGGGAAGTGCTACGCTTCGCCGGCATGGACACCGTTCAAACGAGTCCATAACGAAGTGTTGTTGTGCTGATGAGTTACACCCAAGAGATCCAGGGGGATTCTGCGGTGACGTCACTGTAGTATGCGCGGGATTTTGTGACGTAATTTACGTCTGATTGGTCGCGTAATTTACGGCGTAAATCGTAACCTAGCTTTCTTTTGTCTACCGAGGTACCGGGCGCTATTATTTACGACTCATAACTAGTAAACGCCTTTCGGGAGCTCTAGCGTGGCCTTAAACAGCATTAGCAAGGTATAATATTGGTGGTAACGCCGGTTGTGGCGCATGAACTGAACTGTGAACAGTGAACTGAACCGAACGACGAGCGACGAGTGTCCGAGCCTTCCAACTAAGTTACTTCCGTCACCAGTTGTTGGGCCAATTCCCCCCTTGGGAATAGTTCCAGGTTGGAATGGAGCGAAAGATGAGAAAATGAGTCTTCAGTCTTCAGGCGTATGCATGAGGCTAACTGGTGGGTGAGCTTCCCTATCGTGAATTTTACCAACAATGAATGATGCTGCGATATTATATGCATGCTTGCCTCATGTTTCACCACCTCGTGCCGCAGTATTAAGCCTTTCGGGTGTTAGGGATTTTTGTAAATTACCCGTCCATGACGCAGTAGGGGTTCTGAAATACTTCCGCGCATAGATTCCTTGCGCGTAACAACGATGACATACGTCTTAGCGAATTTAAAATCAAGTCAGCACGGCTTGGCATATCTAGCTTTCTGCTTGCGATTGCATTCTGCATGTTACCCTTTAGTATGAACCCTTCCCATCCGTTCTCGTATTGAGCTCATGACAAATATTCCCACGCTCCTCTGGCCTCTTGATAAAACAGAAAGTTGAATTTGTACGCACGCTTTCCGTAGTCATGATGAGATTGAGTCTCTTGACTTGGGTGTTGTTGGCGGGAGACGCTAGCGCACAGGGCCACAAAGCTCTACTTCGTGATAAGGGCAGCGATGGTGCAGTCGCAAGCTCATTGGACGATGGCTTCCAGGACATACCACTATCGCTCCAAGTCGCACAAACCAGGACACTGGTCAGCGCAGGAGCCCATCGTTCAAGTGATGCTAGCAATTTTGAATCGCCATGTAGCGTCGCAGTGAATGCAGCACAGACCATTGCCTTTGTCGTAGACTGCGAGCACAACGCGATTTACAAAGTTTCGAACCTTGGGGTCAGTAATGAAGTGGCACTCCTAGCAAGCACCTCGACTTTCACCGAGCCCCAGGGTATTGCTACTGATGATGGCGGTGGCATTTTGTTCGTCGCCGATGCTGGCTCTCATACGATCTTTCAAGTTACGGTAGCCACTCAAACGATTAGTACCTTGGCTGGTGCTGGCACGAGCGGTTCTAGAGATGGTTTCGGAGTAGACGCATATTTTAGGTCTCCTCACAGTTTGGCGTGTACTTCGGATGCCGCTGTCGTCTTCGTGGCCGACACGGGTAACAACCAGATTCGAAAAATCGCCGTCAGCACAGGACAGGTGTCTACGCTCGCACCGATTACTATTTTCAGTAAACCGCTTGCTGTGGCGTGTACGAGCAATGGTGCAAACGTCTTCGTGGCTGATACAGGGAACCACTTGATTCGAAAGATTGCAGTGGGCACACAGACAGTGACTACACTTGTTGGGTCAGGGGAGCGTGACTCTACGGATGGATTCGGCGAGAAGTCAGCACTGGATGGCCCTTTTGGGATTGCTGTCGATCCCAGTGAAATGCATCTATTTGTGGCAGATGGCAAGGTGACACGTTTGCGCAAGGTCAATTTGATTACGAATGAAGTGACAACCTTAGCAGTTTTGCCAGTGGGCGGTAACATTGCAACGGGCACAGGTGCTAGAGCCGTGTACTACGCAGACAGGACGAAGCGTAATTTTAACGCAGTTGGCACTGGAGTTTTCGTCAGGTCACCAACATTGCAACCCAGCGAATCCATCTTAAAACCTATAATGGATTATATTTATGAACCTACTCTAATGCCCATAATTCAGTCTTTGAAGAGGTTCATTTCTAATCCTTCGGGTGAGCACAAGCCTTCCCTGCTTCTGCCCGAAGAAAAACCGAAACCTGAGCTTGAATCACGGCCGACTCTGACGACTGAGCTGACGCCACAGCCTGCACTGGAGCCAATTCCATTAGTAACCTCAAACCCTACCATTATTTCGGACTCGATTGGAGTCCTCGACGAGTCAAAGGCTAGAAGACGGGTAGATTCCACAGACGCATCGTATTTCGCCGATGGTCATCCCCAGGATGCGGAACCGTTAACACCTGTCACGAGATCTGTTTTGACGACACCAGCCCCAACCCACGTTCCCACACCGCCCCCCTCGCCTCTGCCCACCGCAGAACCAACCAATTTGCCGATGCCTCAACCTACCCCGGCGCCCACCTCACTGCCTACGCCAGAACCCACGCCGGTGCCATCGCATGTACCCACGCCTGACCCATCGGGCATGCCGTCCCCTTTGCCAACCTCAGCGCCTGTGCCAGCGCCAAGTTATGCACCTATTCCTCTGCCCTCTCAAGAACCTACGCCAGAGCCCACGCATGTGCCTACGCCTGAGCCATCTCAGTTGCCTACACCTCAGCCCACGGAACTTCCTTCAGCGGCTCCAACGCATGACCCTTCGCCTTTGCCGTCACCTGAGCCGACTCCAGGGCCGACACACGTGCCAACGCCTTCGCCATCTCCCAAGCCCACGCTTCAACCAACGTCCGTGCCAGTGCCGCTACCCACTTCGCTGCCAGTGCCGCAGCCAACATCTGAGCCTACTCCTGCGCCGACGCATGTGCCTAGCCCTGGGCCTTCACCGCTGCCGGTGCCTGCGCCTACATCTCTCCCCAAGCCGTTGCCAAGCTCGCAGCCCACACCGTTGCCCACCTCCGAGCCTACTCCACAACCCACACATGTGCCAACGCCGCCACCAAGTACTCGTCCAACTCCAGCGCCGTCAGTAGCGCCTATTCTGAAACCTTCTCGACTGCCAACGCCGCTGCCAACACTACAGCCGACTCCGAGCCCAAGCCACGTGCCAACCCCATTGCCTTCAGCGGTGCCAGTCCCTTCGCCGACGCCCGAGCCAACTCACGTCCCTACTTCCGACCCCTCATTAAAACCTACACGGCATCCGACGCTGTTGCCCACAGATGGGCCCACTTTTGAGCCAAGCCTCCTCCCTTCTTTGGCGCCATCGTCGCAACCCACTGAACGCCCTACTCTCACGCAGTGTTCGTACAACTTTCTGAGCTGCGGTGACACGGTTGTTGCTTCTACTACCGGAGTAGGGTCGTATGTCGGGAATCCTTCAAGCGATCAGCGCTTCTTGTTCGCAGCCACTAGCCGTGTAGCAGTTACTTTCACGACCTGCCTTATAAACACAGCGTTCGATACTTCCTTAAGCCTCTGGAATGGGTGCCCAAGCGAGGCTGGGTCGCGCTTAATTGCAAACCAAACCAGCGACTTTTACTGCTCGATTTTGGAGTACGGTATAGCGACTACCGGTTCCTATTGGTTAGTGGTGGAAGGAAAGACGGCAAATGACGAAGGCACTTTTGGTCTCGAGCTTTCATGCACTGGAAAGCCTTCTGTTGCACCGAGTGCCCAACCCACGCTCTTGCCTTCGCCTGAGCCCAGCGCCACACCTTCCTTGAAGCCAAGTCCGTATCCAACGGCATTGCCTTTACCAGCACCAACGTCACTGCCAGTGCCTCAACCTACGCCGCTGCCAACACCTTCTCCTAGTCACGTGCCTTCCCCTGCGCCTACGCCATTGCCTGTGCCTTCGCCCACGCTATTGCCTGTGCCTCAGCCTACGCCTTCTCCTACTCCATTCCCTACCCCGAAGCCCACACTGTCGCCCACGCACGTGCCTGCACCAGCGCCCTCACCAATCCCAACGGCGCAGCCTACTCCAGCACCCACGCATGCACCGAAGCCTGCTCCATCATCGCTTCCCTCGTCTGTTCCTTCGCCGCCTCCTGTGCCTGGTCCTACGCCTCTGCCCACACCACTTCCGTCACCGGAGCCCACCCCACCGCCCACCCACGTGCCTACTCCTGTGCCCACGCCAGTGCCCGTGCCTTCTCCCTCATCGTTGCCGATTCCTGCGCCCACTGGCTTGCCTACACCTTTGCCGTCTACGAAACCAACCCCGCAGCCGACGCACGTGCCGAGCCCTCTCCCGTCGCCGTTGCCCACACCACAACCCACGCTGATTCCTACTCGGTCTCCCACGCGAAGCCCTTCACCAGAGCCCACCATCCGCCCGACACCTCAACCTACGCACGTGCCCACGCCGTTGCCGTCGCCATTGCCCACAACTGAGCCGACAGCGCCACCTATGCCTCAGCCCTCCAGTACGCCCTCGCCGCTACCTTCGTTCGACACACAAGCCCCTTCTCACGTGCCAACCCCGTCCCCGTCAGAGCTGCCTACAGGAAAGCCCACCTTACTGCCCACGGAACAGCCCACGCGTGCGCCCACTCTGCAGCCCACGATTCGGCCTACGCCGCCGCCCACGCACGTGCCTTCTCCAGCACCCTCGCTGTTGCCCACCCCACAGCCAATGCCAAGCCCCACTTACGTGCCAAGTCCTCAGCCTACGCCGCAGCCCTCGTTTGACACCGCTGCGCCCACGCATGTGCCTACGAGTCAACCGTCGCCACTTCCAACGTCTCATGTGAGATACGAATGAGCGCAATGTTTGAATGTTTGTTTGCTTGCTTTTTGTGCATCCACTCTTTTGTAGCCATAACATGTTTTTATCGATGATTTACGTCAGAAGTCGTGCTTTTTTCATTATGATTCCATGCGCTTCTAATTATTGTATGATCTCATTCTCTCTATGTCGCAGCCTACGATGGTTCCAGTGTTGAGGCCCACTCATCAGCCAACCTTCAAGCCAGTGCCACTCCCCACGCCGCAACCGACGCGTGTGCCCACGCCAGCGCCGTCCGTGTTCCCTACGCGACAGCCTAACCCAGTGCCTACTCCATTGCCTTCACTGCAACCGACTCCAGCGCCCACGGCAGAACCTTCTGCGCCACCTCTCCCTGCGCCAACGCTGATGCCGACGCCTTACCCAACGCGCCCGCCTACGCCACCCCCTGCTGTGAACCCTACCTCGCAGCCGACCCCGACGCCTACGTTGCAAGCTTGCACCTACGAGTACGCTCCTTGTGGTTTCAGCGCAGTTAACTCCAACGAAGGCGTTGGGTCATACGTTGGGAACCCCTCGGGCGATCGGCGCTATCTCTTTGCAGCCACTAGCCGTGTCTTGCTCACTGCGTCCACATGTTTCTCTGCCACGTCCATTGGCACGTCGCTCACGCTCTGGAACGGCTGCCCGAGCGAGCCGGGTTCTGTGTTGGTCGCCAACGAGTCCACCAACTTTTACTGCTCTCTCTTGGAGTACGGCATCGCGGATCCGGGTACCTATTGGCTAGTCGTGGAGGGCGAATCAGCGGGGGTAGAAGGTACTTACGAAATCAGCATTTCATGCGCGGACAAACCATCTACAGAGCCGACGCCGTCCCCGTCCGTGCTGCCTTCGCCAGAGCCAACCTTGGTGCCTGTGCCTTTGCCGACTGGGCGTCCTACCCTGCTTCCATCAGGAGCTCCAACGGTATTCCCGACCCTCCTGCCGTTACCCAACCCGACTCCGGAACCAACGCACGTGCCTAGCCCTTTGCCCTCGCCAGCGCCACAACCAGAGCCGACGGGGGTCCCTACTGGGGTACCAAGCCATGAGCCAACGCTGGTGCCAACGTCATCCCCAA
>Ga0307982_1001957_pt1 | contig 16723 bp, 11 predicted proteins | sample OrgLakmetagen989_FD_201847 | JGI IMG/M metagenome (GOLD analysis project Ga0307982, IMG submission 201847) | Saline water microbial communities from Organic Lake, Antarctica - #989 | ecosystem: Environmental > Aquatic > Non-marine Saline and Alkaline > Saline | place: Antarctica: Organic Lake...
TGGACTCTTGTTCCGTTCTTCACAAATCTACTCAGGCTGTGCCTCCTTCCAGGCGCCCCGCCCCCTTCTCGTACTTGTCCGGTGTAGGGGCCTCAATCTCTAAACCCATGGGCCTCTTCTGCATGCCTGGCTGGCAGCGGCGGCAGCTTGCCAAAGGTAGCGCGCGAAACAGCATGGACACACTCCACGAGCCAAGATAAGCCACCCGCTACCAAAGGTTTACTTTCGCAGTTTGGCGTGGTTTGCTTCGCGCGATTCTCAAATCGTGCAGGCCTGCAAAACGGCGTGTCACTTCTGTCGCACAACGCATCGCCCTAGACTGACTGACTAAATATGGCTGACCCAATTGACCAGCATGTTCTGCAAAAGTTCCAGATTATTCGAAAGCTGGGCAAAGGTGTACGTCCGCCCCAGTGATGCCCAAACTCCGAGGCGGTTGCTGCCTCGCACCGCGACACGGTTTGCGACATGTGCAATATTTGTTCACCTACAGGCATATGGCGTTGTCTGGAAGGCAAAGGACAACCGAACTGGACAAGTGGTTGCATTGAAGAAGTGCTACGATGCCTTCCGTAATGCGACTGATGCTCAGGTATGCTCTTCTCTGTACGCTTGCAAGCCGACCGAAATTTTCAGCCTTGCCCGCGCAGCGCACGTTTCGAGAGTGCATGTACCTGACAGAGTTGCGTGATCATAGCAATATTGTGAAGCTTCTGAACATTCTGCGTGCCGAAAACGGTGAGTGCACATGACCTGCCGATACCCACGACATCGCCAAGTCGCACAGCGAACTGCCTCGCTGTTGCGCTGTGTGTTTTTGTCACCCCTGCGCGACATGCACGACACCATGGATCCACTATTGCAGACCGTGACATTTATTTGGTGTTTGAGTACCTGGAGGCCGACCTGCATGCCGTCATTCGTGCCAACATCTTGCAAGACGTGCACGTGAGGTACATCGTGTACCAGCTCCTCAAAGTGCTCAAGTACCTGCACTCTGCGGAGCTGCTGCACCGCGACGTGAAGCCCAGCAACATGCTGCTGAACGCAGCCTGCACCATGAAGATGTGTGACTTCGGTTTGTCCCGCTCCCTGGCGGACAGCGGCACAGGCAGCGACGTGGTGCACACGGACTACGTGGCCACCAGGTGGTACCGCCCTCCTGAGATCCTCCTGGGGGCCCCCAAGCACACCTTTGGGATTGACATGTGGAGCGTGGGCACCGTCCTTGGGGAGTGCTACCGCAAGAAGCCCATGTTTCCCGGGAACAGCACCATCAACCAGCTGGACCTGGTGCTGCGGGTCACGGGGCGGCCCTCCCGAGAGGATATCGCCTCCATTGGCAGCAAGCACACGGAGCAGATGATTTCCAAGGTGCCCAAATCGTCCTCCCCGACCACCTTTGCAGACCTGTGCCCCGATGCGCCCAGCGATGCCATCGACCTCATGGAGAAGTGCATGCACTTCAACCCGAACAAGCGCATCAGCGCCATCGAGGCGCTGGAACACCCCTTTGTGGCGCAGTTCCATGATTCTGCCCAGGAGATCACCGCCAGCCGCATTCTGCGCATCAAGCTTGACGACGACACCAAGTACTCCACAGACCACTACCGCAAGAAGCTGTACCAGGAGATCAAGAAGCGCAAGGAGGCTGCCCGCAAGGAGGCTCGCAAGGCCGCTGCAGGGCGCGCAGCTGAGGGGGGCGACAGCACCCCTGCCTCCACCACCAGCACCTCCGCCAAGTCCAGCAGCGCCGCTGCAGCCGCAAGCTCCTAAGCAGAGCAGGGTGACAGTACTATAAGTCGAGAGTATGTGCGGAATGTATGTTCAGGATTAGTCGACGCTCAGCGGCTGGTTTGGTGCACGGGAGGCCGCAGGGTTCAGGGGGGCAGTATGAACTGAATCTGTATCTGCGGCACGGCCAAGGCTGGCTGCTGGCAGTCAGGCAGTGCAGTCGCCAAACAAAAAGTCCTTTGACAGAACTCCTCACGACTTCTCTAACAAGCTCTTGCTTGACTCTTCTTGTGTCTTTTGGGTCTCACAATCGTTTTACGAACAACATAGTTACAGGCATCAACAAACATGGCTGACGCTGCGACTGCTGGTACAAACGTTGTGCACAAAGATGCAGTAGTCATCGACTACGAGGACCTGATCAAACCCGTGGGAGACTTGAAAGAGAAGATCAAGGCAGCATTCGGGTGCGTCAAACGCACATCATACTCGCCCTTGTGCTCGAATTTCTAGTGCAGTGCCCTTGAGCGTGTACTACGCTGTGAAGCGACTCATTCGCCTGGCACACCCGCAAAATCGCAGATACGATGGCCTCGGCATCATTGCCATCACAAATGTGCCTGGATACATGGAGAAGCGCAAGGCTCTGCTGCCCATGGCCCGCAAGTGAGTGCCACACTTCTGACCATTCCTGATGTGTGAAATTCCGCACTTGTTTGGCGATGGCCACCACCTTGTCTTGTGTGCAGGCTGGCTAAGCTTCCCCAAGACGACCTCAAGAAATATGAACATGCAGCTTCGCACTATAGTGTTGGCTGGAGCCACGGGAAGGAAATTTTCGAGGGTGAGTTCGCGCGCAGACATGTCGTTGACTACCTGTGATGCACGGAGTGCCTTTCATCTCAGGCAAGCCCGACTACGCAAAGGGATCATTCTACGCGAACCCTCTGCATGACAAGCCAGTGGATGACGAGGAACTCATCAAGAAATGTTCGTTACGCATTGCTGTTTCCACTTCCCATGCTCCATCCAGATTGTGCACAGACCCGGCATTCCTTGAGCCAAACGTTTGGCCCACAGAGCACCTGCCAGACCTGGAGCCCGCAATGAAGGACCTGGGGCAGTTGATGGTGTCTGTTGGCTGCAAGCTGGCTGCGTTCTGCGACAGCCTGGTGGGCTCTGAGAACACCCAGTACCCTGAGGAGCGACTGAGCAAACTGCTCAAGGAAAGCCGCATGTGCAAGGCACGCCTGCTGTACTACTTCCCCCGCAAAGAGGACGACCCGCCAGTGCCACCAGTGCCCGCTGCGGGCAGCGATGCCGACACGATGGCTGCAGTTTCAAACTGGTGCGGCTGGCACAATGACCACGGAAGCCTCACTGCACTGTGCCAGGCGATGTATCTGGACGACGCTGCAGATGGCAAGGACATTCCCAACCCGGACGCAGATGCTGGCCTGTACATTCGCTCTCGGGATCATGAAGTTGTGAAGCTGAAATTGCCTCACGGCGCCATGGCATTTCAAATCGGCGAATCGGCACAGATTCACTCAGGTGGCGCGCTGCAGGCAACGCCACACTGTGTGCGTGCAGCAGGAAACCCTGGTATCGGCCGCGCCACACTGGCTGTGTTCATGGAGCCGGAGTGGAATGAACCAATGGCTCCGCCACCAGGGGCCGAAGTGCACAGAGTCACAAAGGGAGCACACGGCGAAACACTCCCCCCGGGAGTGCCTGCCCTGGCAAGCAGATGGAATGCAGACATGGATTTTGGGGAGTTCACAGACGCAACGTTGAAGGCATACTATTGAGCGGTACGAATTGGCGCCGCATGCTTGTGTGCAAGCGTCCAAAGTTGTATCAGCCAGCACCACCGAGTTGTCAAAAATAACGCCACCCTCATTTATTAACCTTATTCTCAAAATACATGCCACTTCAAATATAGTTTGGGCGCCTGGTACGTTTGGTTTCTGCGGACGAACTCACAGACAAAAAAATGAAGTGCGGGGGAAGCCCCTCCCCTGCTGCGGGATGCGGGGTTTGCCCTCACGTCACACTGACATGCAGCCGCCAAAAATTCGAGCTGTGCTTCAACAAAACAACCCGGGCAAAGCATGTCCGGCGTGGGCTGGTTAATATTTTTTTACCGCACTCAAATTGCATGCGCACAGCACGGATAACCGAGAGCAAGCACCTCGCTGGCCTACACGGTGCCACTGCCTCGTGGACAGCCTGGCCAGGACACTGTCTGTTAAGTTTGCTACGAATCCAAACAAGATGCCACTAAATGTACATCAAGGCATGCCTGGTGTACATGGCGGGCGCAAGCGAAGCAGGCAAAATTCTCAGTCACCTCTGAATTTGACGTGCGTATTTTTTGCTGACGATCTCTGTCATGTGTCCGACAAGATTTGCTTTTGCAGGCTGGCCAAACTGGTACTGAAGTGTATGAACATTCAAATTGGCGCTTTTGAGGGGTGGCGGGCTCACACCGAGCCGGTTGCGATTGTGCCGCTTTTTACATCTCCAGCAGCTAACAGTCTGCCTGGCTCATCATCCACACAGCACACGGTGGGAGCAGCTGCACCGTTTCCAGACCGAAGTACAGCATCAACGATGCCACAATACCCAGACCATGCACCTCACACCGATTCAGGTTCTGGGCCTCCTTCTTTGGGCGCACCAGTGGTTGCTGATCAAAAAGCTCTGTCGGCTGCTTTGGCCGGCGAATCAGCGATTTTGATCGGCGGGGCTGAAGCTGGACACAACTCTGCAGTGACGTTGCCACCAAGAGACAAAAAGGTAGATGAAGGAGACATGCTTGCGCTTCAAGGGGTTCTTACCATGCCCCCACTGGCTGCAGACACCACAGACCCAGCCATCCTAGCTGCCCGGTTACAGCTTCATCCAGCTGGTGCTGACCAGCTGAACGAAGGACTATTCCACTATTTGATCACTCGCCCATGGGTTACAGACACGATTGACGGCGTGCAGTATTTTTGTGCTGAGCAAGTTTCCACTGCTTTGAGTGAAGAGCATAAAGCTGCGTGCTGCCGACAGCAGGTGAAGGTGTTGCAAGCGGCATTTGATCACGAATCCGAGTACCTTGCTGTCCTACTGCATGGCACGGCACAACAACGAGCACGTGATGGTTGCAAGGAATCAACTGGTTTATCTTCTGTTTCCGAGCGTGTGTCAGCTTTGGTGCAGCACATCGTGAATTCAGAGCCGGCTGATTTGCTTCAGGACCACTCCCACCAGTCGTTGGCTCACGCGCTCAGAATGAGCCAAGCGTCAATGCCTCCTGCCCTCGGCGTGGCACTACAGCGCCTACGTGAGCGACACTTTCAGCTGCGCGCCGCACAGCTCGCTGCACAGGCTGTGGCTGCCGATGCCAAAGTGTACCGCGACGCCGCCTCTCAAATCGTGTATCAAAGCCACGGCCTCATGTGCCTGTTAACCCTGACGGAAAATTCCACGTGGGACCCCATGCGAGACGTGCCCCGTCTGCAGCATGCACGGCAGCAACTTCAGTCCCAGGAGCAGGTGTGGGGGCTGCTCTCCGCCTTGCAGGACTCGCAGTGCTGGTGGGCCACCCCTGCGGCCCACGCAGCCGTGGCGGAGGGGTACTCGTCATTCCTGCGCCAGTGTGTGCGTCTGGCGGTGCGCACTGCGATGCAGACGCGGCAGGCTCAAGCTGAGGCGCTGCGGCAGCGCATCAACCTCATCGCCAGCAGCTGCATGCAGAGCGCACAGCAACTGGGCAGGGTCATGTCCCAGCAGGAGTACGCTGCAGCCACCCGCCTGCTGCCGCCCCCGCCACCCTTGCCTGCCATTCTAGATGCCGCCATGCAGGGTGTGGATTGCCTCAACCCCTTTGTGCCACTTGTTGCGGATGCCCCCCCATCGCACCCGTTTGCACCCCCCAGCACAGCTGAAATGCTGGGCTTGCCATCGTCACAATCTGCAGCTGCAGCAGCATTAGGTCTGGCGCCTGCGCGCAGCCACGGTCACTCTTCCAGTGCCCAAGAGCCTGACGGGAAGGCTGTTGCAGCCACTGTGGCTGCAGCTGCTGTCGTCAGCACAGCTGAATGCGATGGGATGGCTGCTGCATCCCTCAGCACAATGCAAGCAGGTACAGAGGATGACCACGATGGCTTGCCTGCAGACATCATGGCGTTAATTGAGAAGGAGATGCGTGACCTAGCCCCCCCCCTATCCTTTGAGGAGCAGCGGGGGGTGCTCACGCTGGCGGCCCGCCTGGGGGGGGAGCACGACCTCCTGGCCAAAGGGGTCCCCCCCCCCATGACATACCCGCCCAGTGCGATGGACTGCTTGCAGTGGGACACCTCCCGCGGTGAAAGTGCACGGGGGGGCACACATGAAGCCAACCGCAGCTTCGATCGGCTCGCATACCCTGAGCCAGCAGGCAGCACAGCTGTTCCGCAAGAGTCTGACGTACTGCACTGGATTCAGCACGTGCTGCAGGCCTGCAGTATTCCTGAGGACAGTATGGACATGCACTGCGCATGCATCGCCCTCACTGTGCAGCGCGTCCTTGTCGCCAGCGATTTGCTCAGGCAAGCGCACGCCGCAAAAGTGGTCAGTGACCAGTTCAAAGACTTGCCCCTTGTGGCCATCACCCCGGCCTCCTGGCGTGGCGTGCTACTTGGGGCGTGTTTGGCCTGGGTGGGCCCTACCACAGACTTGAGCAGCGCGGAGTCCCTGCTGCCCTCTGGCGCCGTGCGCTCCACCCAGCCTGCAATTGCTGCTGCAAAAGCTGCAATCGAGGGTGGGGTGGCTCCGCAGCCAAGCTTGGAGCCAGACGGTGCAGTTCCGCGGGTGCCCCACCGAGAGGCGCTGAGTCTTGCAGGGCTGCATTCTGGCCTGCAGTGGCCGGTTCACTGGCAAGGGGCGCGCTGGGGACAGCTGGTGGCCAGCGAGGCGGCGCTGGCGTCGCCCCTCGCTGCCCTGCGTGAGTGGATGTCTGTCCTGTGTGCCTCGTGCCCCCAGCTTGTCGCTGCGCACAGCCGAGCGGGGGGCTTGCGCAGTATGGGGCGGCTGCCGGTGGACGCACCGTGGCAGGTCGCTGGAAGTGGCGTGCGAGCTGCTTCGTCGGGCAGGGAGCTTGACGAGAGCGGGGCCAGTGTGGCCCAGACCAACCCCATCCCATCTCGTGAGCTACAGCAGGCACTGGATGACTTGCGTGCGATCTAGATTGCTGAAAAACAGCATAGTTTGCATCATTGCACGAGATGGCTGTCTTGTCATTCTCCCGCTGATGCCAGAAAATCAATTCTTTCTATAGCTTGCCCTCCAGTCATGAGTCATCATGAAGCAGCTGATGCCGCAGTGTTCAGCACACACCTTGCTCAGTTTAAACAAGCTGTGGGACGCAACTACATTGACAGCTCATCGTAAACACAAGCTCCCATAGACAGGCAGTGCTGGCAATAAGAGAACATGTTGAATGTAAATGTGTGGCTATAGGACGTTGCTGCATTGTTGGCTATGGCTCACTAAGAGTGTCGATCCACACACAACTCCGCCCCGAAATTGCATCCATTGCTTTCTGCTTTACAAGCGGCCGCCGGAGGTTCCGATGGTCTCGACGTGGCCCTCGTCGACCTTGGAAATGGCCTTGCCAGAGTCCTCAGCGCCGTCACCGTGCACGTCCATGAGGCGGGTCAGGTCGAACTTGGGTGCCTTGATGATCTTCACCTTGCGGATGAACACGTTCTGCATGGGGAAGGTGCTCTCCACGGCCTTGACGATCTCCTCGGCGATGCTGCCAGCGATGAGCTTCTGGAAGAGCTCCTTCATGTCGCCCTTGGTCACCTCCTTAGTGATGGTGTCCACAAAGGTCTTGCGGATGGCGCGGATCTGCGCGCTCTGTGCGTAAGCGGTCTTCTTGATCTGGTTGGGCTGCTTCTTGGTGAAGCCAATGCCGAATACGCGCACGGTGTATCCGTCAGTGGTCTTGACATCAACATGTGCCTCAACAAGGGTCTGGAACTTGCGGATGAGCGAGCACAGCTTGTCGCGGGTGAAGTCCATGCCGTAGAAGTTGCACAGCACAGCGGAGCCCTGCACCTCCTCGCATACCAGGCGGACCTTGCGGAAAGCAGCATCCTCGGCCTGCTTGTTCAGGTCACCCAGGGAGATCTCGAAAATGCGGCCCTTGAGCTGCTCGGAGGCGATCTTGGTGCCGATGGTCTTGGTCACAGGCGTCTTCCCGCACAGGCGGTTCTGGAAGATGGCGGGGACCTTGATGTCATACCAGTCCTTCTTGGTGAAAGGGTCGACAACCTTCTTCTTGGAGCCCTTGCGGCCCTTACCCAACTTCTTGTTCTTGCCAACTGCCATGGCTGATGCGTGTCGTGGGGCTGGATGCTCACCTGAGGAAAAGATGACTCGTGCGCTGGTGAACATGTATGCATCCGAGACACGCAGGGTTCAAAAGAAACAGAGCAACTCGTCAAACAATAAAAACACGAACAAGACGCAAGACAAAACCAACACGACCGCATTGCCAAAATGCCAAGACAAACGAGGTACGTTTGCGGAAATCGAAGTACGACAGCGGCTCTAGGGTCTGCTGCAATGCTTCCCTCACTCGTCACAAACGACCAAACCATGAGCACAGAAATTCACTCCACAAGCAGGAGGACACAGCAAAAAAATCAGGAGCAGCGACCCGAGGGCGAATTCAAGGTTGCTGGGCTGAGGCATGAAATTCAGTAGGCAGCACTCCCGCTGAATGCACACTACCCGATGAAGGCCAACTTGAAACCACAAGTGTCAAAAATGACGTGTGTGTATGGTATGCAAGTGCACCTAGATCAGTGAGCTTCGCCGGTAAGTTACGATCAAAACCCTATCTACTGCTGCAGCAATTGCATAGCTTGCAAGCTTCCCAAGCTGGCATTGTTGGCACAACTGAGGGGAAACACAAGCTGGGGCCAAAGTAATTCTGACTTAATACTTACAACGACAACGAAATCAACAGATGTAATGCATGGATCGCGATGAAAGTACTCGAATCGTGAGACAAGAGGCAAAAAGCTCTAATATGATGCGCGTGAATGAATGTAATTGAATTACAACGAACGGTCCGAACTTGACACGAGTGCAGAATCGCCCAAATATGCAAAGGAGCTTTTCAATGCCGCTTTAGTAGATTGGTTTTGCCATGGCTGTCCAATTCCATGCAAAGCGTGCCTTGGCAAATGCTCTTCCTGCGCTGGCATATCAGGCGCACTGTCCGACTTCAACGCTGCCCGGTACGCCATCACGTAGTCAGCATTCAAGCGAGAGTACAGCGCATCACGCGCAGCATACTCCAGCGGCCGCGTTGTTAGTGGTCCCAGATTCCAATTACCAACAGAGTGCAGCTTGCGTGACTTCCATGTGTGTGTGCCGTGAAGCTGGCGACTCTGGCGGGCCAGACCAGCAGGAAGGCCCATGTCGCCAGCCAATGCAGCTGTATCCACACAGGCCATTCGCGACACACCCCAGTTTTTCTCCAAGTTGCTTGTGTCTTGCTCCACTGCAACACCTGCCACGCGGGGCCGAGCTTGCAGCTGCAGCTCCTCACAGCTGGAAGCCCCCAAGTCGGCAGCTCCACCGTCGCTGGAGAAAGCGCTGGCCATAGCAATCAAGCCGCTTGGCAAGTAGCTGCTGGCACCCAGGGGCTGTACAACAGGCACATTATGTTCCTGGTTGTCTGCAGGCGGCCAAGCCGGAGCGTACTCGCTTGGGGCGTTTATGTTCCAAGGAGACTCGGAAGCGCCCATTTGCGCGCTGAGAGCATCAGACAATTCAACAGGAACCTGCAGGCGCGGCAATTCTGTTCCGGCTTTCCTTGCCTGTTCCCAAGCCGCAAAGCCAGTGAACACAGCAGAAGCAAGCCAGCTGTCCAAGACGTTTGAGTACAGCTCAGGGCTGCGGCGTGTTCCGACTGATGCATGGTACACGAGTGCAGCGTTTGCCGTGGCCAGCTGCAGAACAGCCACTGTGGGTTGCGTGGATGACCACTCAGTGTCCAGCCCCAGCAGAGGAATGCCTGGCGCCAGCACATGTGCCACCAGCCAAGCATGCACGACGCTGGCGTCTGCTGTGTACGTCAAAGCAGCCTTGTGGCCTTGGGTGGCGTCTAGTTCCTGGAAGAGACTGGGCCAGGGGGCGTTGGAATCCTGCCGGCTAGCTATCATGCGCAGCGCACTGACTGCGTTGAAGGCTGGAGAGGACAGCAGCACGGCAGCAGATGCTGCATCAGCTGCCGCAGAGCTGTCGGTTTGCGTGGGCACCTCCATGGATGAGGGCTTCTCCACAGCAGGCTTCCCAGCGCCGCCTTTGCTGGTTACATCTTGGCTCAGGTCCGACTTGCTGCCCTCCGTGAAGTCTGAAACCAAGGGTGCCGCCGCTGCTGCCTCTGCAGTCAAGTCATTGGTATCTGCCGTTGGTAGTAGTGTGAGGGCTTCGGGGACAAGTCTCTGCGTATGTAAGGTGGGGTGGGGAGCGCGGGGGGCGCTGAGCACGGGGGGGGTTACGCACCCGTAGAGACACTCGCTGGGAGTGAGACAGTTTCAGCGCTGCAGCCTGCTCCACTGTTAAGACATCACCCACAGTGTAGCGCTTGTGGTGCCATCCCAGCTGCCGGGCTATGCGTGACCAGGCTGCAGACGTGTGGGGCTGTCCTTGGGCGGCCTCTGCTGCAGCCGACACCATGTACGCCAGCAGCATGTCATCCAGGCAGGCATCGGGCTGCACGGATGCAGGCACAGAGGCAACTTCCGCAGCTTGTGTTGGGACAGCTTCAGGCTGGGCCGGGGCTGGAGCCTGAACCAGGGCCTGCGTGTGGGTGTGGGACGTGCCGCTGTCCTGAATTTCTGGGTGACCGGAAGCCATATTCTCTGGGTCCAGGTCACTGCCTTGGTCAATACTGTCATCACATGCATCAATATATTGCACATTATGTAAGCCAGCTCCCTCACCACTCTCTGCTGCGGTCAGCGATTCGCAATGCGGCTCATGATGAACGGCCAAATCAGAAACTTCATTTTCCGCATGCCCTTGGCTCTTTTGCTCTGCTGGCGACGGGGTCTGCTTCTGCTGGGCTGCTACAGTCAAAGTAGCAGGGCGCTTTTCTGGGGGTGGGCATTCGCAACCAGGCTCGTCTTCAAATAAGTATGCAAATGGCGAGTAGTTGCGGGCTATTGCCTTGGATACATTTCTCGTATTGCGGCCTGTAAATCAAGGCAAGCATGTGAATGGCTTTGGATACAGAATGAAGCATCCCATACCCGTTGTTATTAGGATTCTTGAAACACTGGCTGCTTGCTGAAGCTGACGCAGTCTAAAAGCCATGTCAAAGGCCTTGAATGTGCCTCAAGAAAAAATGAGCTCACACGAAGTTGCTGCCTGCACCGAGGCATCGACACTAAGAAACTTTGAGGCTGCCAATGGCTAGATACGGTTGCCACAGCAATGAAAACTTGGATTTGTGACAATAATGGATTTGTTGAAGAGCTGAGTACTGCATGCGCTGGCAATGTTTGCGAGCATTGACCCAACGCTTTTGTGCTGGGCACAGGAAGGGGGGCCTGCGCAGCCTCACAAATATACGATTCTGGAAACGAGTTCTAGAAGGACATACATCTGGTTCATATTTATTCTGTATTGTCTAGGTGCATCAATCATCTCAAGAGCTCAGTCAATCCTGGGTACTGCAGGAATTTAGCACAGCAAAGCGCAGATTCCGCAGCGCGCGAGCTGTACTTATGCAGCATGCATACACTCATTCCGGGCACACCCGCCCTAAGTCTGCATCAAGAGCCTCTTATAGAAGTTCTGGCCTAAGCGTTTCTGGATCCTCTGCCGCAGCAACGTCAAGTTCACGCGCGTCCAGAAGGTGCGTTGCAAAGTCTGGTAGCCTCGCGCGCGTTTCTCAGCAATTCACCCGTGGCAATTAATGCAGGCCAGCATCTGCGGCACGAGTCTCGGGCACTTACTCCAATAAAGCTTCAGCTGGGACACCGTACGCGTTTCAGCCAAGCCAACAGAGGTCTCACTCAAGTGGCAAGTACCGGGTCCGCAACACCAATCCAGCACCCAACCCAAACGACGGTGGTGCAGCACACATGGTGTATCTGCGGCAGCAATTGGCAGCGCTGCGTCAAAATATAGGCAAGAATGGCACTAGTAGCAGTCGACAAAGCGGGTATAGTGCCCGACCAGCATCTGCAAGTCAACGCAGCGCAAGCCGAAGCTCGAGCCAGACCAGATACAATGGTAGAGTGGAGCAGACAGCGTGGGGTCAGACAGAACAATCCAGCAACCCATACTTGGACCACTCCGCTCAAGAACGCAGCAGTATTCGCCACCGATCAGCTTCAAATTCTCATCGAGCTGCAGCCACGAGGTCTGATGCCAGCCGCAGCCGCAGCCGCAATTCGAGTAGGCCCTCGTCAGCTTCCAGTGGAACCCAGCCACAGCATCAGAATCCTTCTCGTGCATCAGCAAGTTCGGGGGCTTCAGCTTCTTATGGAAACTCTGTGAGGCCCAGTTCAGCAACTCGGTGGGCAGTGCCCAGTACTTCTTCTGGGCGAAGTCACCAGCCTGAAGATGACATGACAGTTGGGTTCGTAAAGATCGCAGGTGTCTCAAGACCAAGCAGTCCCCCAACTCTCCACGAAGAACCCTTGGCAAAACAAGGTGGCTGGCCCGGTAGGAGCTGGAACCTGGCCAAGTCCACAGCACAACAAAGCCAGGGGCTGCGCCGCCCCGCTGTGAAGGCTTCCAGTGCAAGTTCCAGGTCTGCATGGGCACAGAATCCAACCCATGTCCAAAAAGTAGCGTTGGGAACAAATAGCTCGCAGTCCAGTGCAGGGGGTGCTTCAAAAACTAGGCCACAGTCTCGATCCAATTCGAGGAACAGATATGAAAAGCGTTCAAATGCCACAAGCGAGACAGCAACAGATTCATTACCCACGACAGCGATTGCACAGCTCGAAAAGCAAGGCAAGACAGCAAACGTGCAAGGCAGAGAAGCGGCAACTCAACCCAGCAAACAAACCGATGTCCACAGTGCAGCGGATCGTACCAGGTTGCCAAGCCTGACTCCACGATCTGCACAAGTGGTCGAGATCCAATCACCGCCATCACAAGCTAGTGCGCCATCTCAAGCGCATGGTGTTCAAGTTTCAGCTCGTGGGTCACCCCAGCGAGCAACTACGGACTCTTCTGCTGCCAATGCAAAACAGCTGGACAAAGCCTACTCAAAGTACTTCGGCAAAACCCTCACTTCAAAAACAGCACAGTCTGTGGCACCTCGACACAGAGGTACAAGTGCAGGAGATTCAAATGTGGCTGTGGTGTCCCACAGTGTATCAGAAGATGGCCCCCAGGGCAGCCCGAAGCGGCCTGCTAGTATCACAGCAGAGCAAGTCAAGGATGGCAGCGGGAACTCGCCAAGGCCAAGAAGAAGCTCGGCATATGATCCAAAAGCTGTGCCATCGGGGACATCTGCTGCTCAAGTGCAGGAGCTTGAGCAAGCAAAGGCTGCGGCAAAGGTCAAGCGAGAGAAGGCTGAAGAGGCGATGCGCGAAGCCATGAAACGCGATAACGCACAAAAACAAGCACAGCGCATCAAGCTTGGCGACCAGCGCGATGCAGATGAAGCTGCCGCGTTGATTGTCGCTGGGAGCGCTGGGACTGATGCATCGGTGCAAGCTGCACAGCGAGACAAGGAGGTCGTTCTGAAAACCCGATTGAAAGCTTTGGTGGCTTCGCCAGGGTTCGAAGGGCGTGCTTCTACCGACTTCTATGGATTTGGCAAAGTACTAGGCCAAGGTAGCTTTGGTAAAGTCAGGCTGGCATGGCAAAGGCTTGCTGGCACAAAGGTCGCGATCAAGTCTTACGAGAAAAGCAAAATGACAGAGCCGCAGCACTGGAAACGTGTGCAACAAGAAATCAAGCTTATGGAGAAGTTGAACCACCCGCATATCATCCAGATGTTGGAAATGATAGATTCGCCCAAGCGTATTCACATTGTCATGGAGCATGCCGGGGGGGGCAACTTGTGCACGTACGTGAAGCAGCGCAAGCGACTGGCAGAGCCTGAGGCGCGCAAGATTTTCATCCAGCTTTTGCTGGGCATCGAGTACATGCATGATTTGGGCATTATTCACCGCGACATCAAACTGGAAAATGTTCTGTTTGATGATGACAGAAACATGAAACTGGTGGACTTCGGCTTCTCCGTCGCTTGCCGTGACCCGAACAAGCGCTTGAAGATCTTTTGTGGCACCCCGTCGTATATGGCACCAGAAATTGTCCAGCGCCAAGAGTACTTGGGCAGGCCAGTGGATGTTTGGTCGCTTGGTGTGCTGCTGTATGCCTGCTTGTGCGGCTGCTTCCCCTTCACTGCCAAGTCTTATCCGGAGCTGTACAAGAAAATCGCGGCAGCCCAGCTGCGCTTTCCCGACCATTTGTCCCACGCATCGCAGAATCTTTTGCGCCGCATGCTACACCCAGACCCTACAAAGAGGTTGTCATTAGCGCGCATCCGAAGGCATCCTTGGGCAGCCCCTGTTGCTGCTTCTGCCATGCGCGCTGTGTCGGCGCCCAAAGATGATGCACTCATTGTGTCTGAGGAGCCTGAGGACGATTTGATCGATGCAGCCCTTGACAAAATGGAGGAAATCGGGTGCACTAGAGACGTTGTTGTGTCATCAGTGCTTGCTAAGGCAAAGAATGCGTACACAACAACGTACTACTTGGTACTGGCGCGTTACGGCAGGGAAGCCCTCAAGAGCATGCCCGCCCATTCGAGCGTTATCGATGCACCCATCTCGCAGCCTTCCACGGGCACACTGGCGTCAAACCCCAGACAAGGCACTGCAGTTCCACCAACAAAGCCCTCAGGCCAGAGTGCTCAATCGGAGCGTCCCTTGTCAGCTGCTCCCCGGGCGCAACACAGCAACACTGCAAAAGCGCCTTCTGGGGACGGCCGATTACTTATTGGGGCAGATGGTCGCCATCGCGCAGATTTCGCACACATTGCCAACTGGTACAACAACCGCGGCGGCAAGAGTGCAGGTGCTGGGGCAGATCGCGCCCGAACAATGAGGCCGTCCTCCGCTCACCCACGTACTGGCTCGTCCAACATTGGCTCATACTTGAGGCGTGTACAAGCCTCTGCCGCTGCCACTGGCATGCGGTGATACTACTAATAAATACTCTTAAGCGTGACAATTCATTGTGTATGCTTCTGCAGCAAGCCCCCCACTGGCAGCTAAGAGCTTGCGTCGGCAGCCGCAGCAGCTGCTGCAGTTGTGCCGGCACTCTTGGCCATCTTGGCAGACTTGCCTGCCCCAGCCAGCTTGGCAACAGAGGCAGCAGTGAGGTCCCCAGCAGCCGGAGCCGCAGGCTTCCCTTGCTTGACCCGCAGTGCTGCGATGCGCTCTGCTCGTTCCTTGGCCTTTGCCATTTGCGCTTCCTCGGCTTCCTTGGCCATGCGCTCCGCCAGGTTGTCCAGCTTCACCTCCTCCTCGAACAGGTCCTTCAGCAGGGAGTCACGGTAGTCCTCGAAGTCCTCCTCCCACTGAATCACCTTCCTGTCGCCTTCAATCACCCACAGGTGGCAATCGGTGGCTTGGATCAGCCGGGCGTCGTGGGACACCAACACGACACCACCGTTAAAGGCAGCGATGGCATCTGCCAGTGCATCAATGGACTCAATGTCCAAGTGATTCGTCGGCTCGTCCATGAACAGGATGTGGCTGTCTTGCTTGGAGAGGGAGGCAAACACCACCCGGGCCTTCTGGCCCCCAGACAAATCTGTCATCTTAATCTCGTGGGCGTGGCTCTCCAGGCCGAAGCGCCCCAGCAGTGCGCGGGCCTCCTGGTATCGCACATCGTGCTTGCGCTGCAGGAACTGCACAGGAGTCTCTGCCATCGGCAGCACATCCACAAAATGCTGGTTGTACTTGCCAATGCGCAGGAAGCGATTGCGGGTGATTTCGCCCAGGGTGGGCTCCAGGTCACCCATGATGAGGTTCAGCAAGGTGGATTTGCCCACACCATTGGGGCCCACAATGGCAATGCGGGAGGACTGGTCGATGCCAAAGGTGACCTCTTCAAACAGCCACGGGTACTTGTCCCCGTACCGGAAAGAGACGTCCCGGATGTCAAGCACCGGCGGCGCCAGCTCAGAGGGGTTGGGAAAGTTGAAGTTCACAGTGTACTCCTTGGGCTTCTCCAGCAGCTGCAGGCCCGCAGTGGCCTCCTCAGAGGTCTCGGCGGCGGCACCCCCCTTGCCCCCCTTTTTGCCGGCGCCCTTGCCTGCACGGCGAGCACTATCCTCGGCAGCCTTCCGTGTCTTGCCCTTGTTCTTGAGGGACTTGATGGTCTTCTGCTGCTGCTTGTATTCCTTCACTCGCTTGTCAAAGTTCATGCCCTGCTGGGCCTTGTAACTGTCGTAGTCACCGCGGTAGTAAATAAGCTTGCGATCTTCGATGCTGATGATGTCTGTCACCACACTATGCAAGAAATCTTGATCGTGGGATACAACCATGAGAGTGTTCTTCCAGTTTTGCAGGTACTCGTCCAGCCACAGCACGGCGTTCAAGTCCAAGTGGTTCGTTGGTTCGTCCAGCAGCAGCAGCGTGGGCTCCACAAACAGCGCCCGCGCCAGGGAAATGCGCATGCGCCAACCCCCCGAGAAATGTCGTGTGGGTCGCTCCATCATCTCCAGCGTGAAGCCCAGTCCAGCCAGGATCTTGCGGGCTTTGGGCTCTGCCCTGTGCACCCCATGGATGCTCTGCTCGTCATACACCTCCCGCAGCCGGGCCTCTGTCGCCTCCCGCTGCTCCAGGGTCATGAAGCCGGGGCCACTCTCCCTCTCCGCTTCGTCTGCTTCGTCAGCCGCCTCCAGGGCAGCCATGATGGAGGCCTCCTCCGTCAGTAGGCCGTGCCGCACGCGGTC
>Ga0307982_1001958_pt1 | contig 16721 bp, 17 predicted proteins | sample OrgLakmetagen989_FD_201847 | JGI IMG/M metagenome (GOLD analysis project Ga0307982, IMG submission 201847) | Saline water microbial communities from Organic Lake, Antarctica - #989 | ecosystem: Environmental > Aquatic > Non-marine Saline and Alkaline > Saline | place: Antarctica: Organic Lake...
AGTCATCTGTGGACAACCAATCGGTCGAGAATGCGATACCCAACCAGTCAGTAATTGCCGTGGCGCCCGGCTCATGGGCATGCGTGCGACGTGGCCAGCCCAACGAAGGATACGATTATGAAAGTAGCTGTCGATGTCAAGAATGCCCAAGCGACGGAAGAGACTCGCAGAAGTGATATGGGTGATAAGAAAGCAGGAAAACGGCCAACCCCCTCGTTTCTTAGGCAATTTCTTAGATTTCCGCGTGAGCCCCCCTCAGTTTCGTTGGCGACTAGCAGACAGGCAGGGCAGAAAGGCCCTCGTTTCTAGAAACCGGAGCCAAAAACCCTCAGTTTCTTTAAAAAATCACTAAATTTTACCCCTCAATTTCTTAACGAGAGTGTTTCTTTTCACCCGCAACGGGCTGTAGTGGTCCCAGGACGAGTGAAAACTCCACCGACGCGAAAATCATTTTCGCGTCGGTGGATTTCGGAGTTCGTAGGACATCTCGTGAGTGTTCGCCCTCTCGAGGATAGCTAGGTGCGAACGCCAGCTACCATCGATCGATTAAAGCATGGCGAAAGGTGGAGTTTTGCCGAGCTTCTTTAACGCAGGCCGGCGACGCTACCGGTCGAGCAGTAGAGATAGGCGCCGCTATGCTTCTGCATACCAAGGCACATCAGCACAGGACGAGCCCGGGTATTTTTCAAAACTTTTAATATCATCATTGCTTGCATGTTATCATTACAATAACTTTCGTTTCCTCGTCAGAGGCTTGTTGTTCAAATGTATATGCTGTGCAACATTCATTCTTTTCTAAGTATTGCGGTGACTAGGCTAACGGTTGTCTTCCTGTGCCCGTTAGGTGCTGGGCGTACACTATCATGTTTTGCGGTGGCGCTCTCGCAATAGGCTGGGGTTTAATGCTTCTCATAACGGCTGCTCGAGGCCAGCGCGAAGTAGCGATAGCTGCCTTTGCGAGCACGATTTCAAATTGGACCGACTACCGCCGTGAGCTGGAGCGAACCAACTTTAGTTTGGGCGTGCGCATGGGCGCTGCTAGCGCTCCGCTGCGACCAGCGACGCTGTGGCTGCCAGAGGACGACAAATTTGACATTCCTGGCGAGCCAGACCAAGAAAGTGGTTTGGATTTGCCCGACTACCACCCGCTGAAGTACTATTCCCCCACAACACCGCACCGCCTGCTCCCCACCCTCAATTTCACGATGCCCCCTGAGGACGACGCGATTTTCGAAATCACCGCCTCTTACCGCCCCATGGGAGGAGGCGGCGGGGCAGCTAAAGGCAGCAGCAGCAGCAGCAGGGGGGCGCCAATTGTGTCTACGCTAGTGCTGCCCAAAGCGCTGCCACTTTGGACCAAACGGTCAGTGAGTGGCGCCACCCCAGTGCCGGAGCGGAAATGCCCGGAGCAGCAACACGGCGTGTACGTAGGGCACATGTGCGAAATCTATGCGCGGCTCGCGTCGGTGTGCGTGGCAGTGGATTTGAACCGGGCTACGGGAGAATGGTTCCTGTCGCCTCGGCATGCGAGCAAACCGGAAGGCGTGGGCTGCGAAAAGGTGCGCGCACGTGTGTGGCGAATTTGATGATGAGCTTCTTTTGGTTGCGTTGTGTACTTCTTCGTATTCCTTACGAATGAGTTGGTACTGTGTAAAATTCTTGCCTGTTTATGATCGTTGTTTTAACCTAGGCTTCTGTATTCTGATTGGAATAATTAACACGATGACGTTTTTTTTTTGTGGCGTGTAAAAAAAAGGGCCACACCTCCGCAACTGTCTCTGCGCACGCGCTGAGTTCCAACGGCCAACAGTGGAATCCTGCGAGGTACAAGAACATTCAGCCGACCTACGACGGCCACGGAGTTTACCGTTTCCCTGAAACCACGCTTGACGACGTTCAAATGACGGTTCGCAGCGCTCACGACCCTTACATTGAGGCCGAAAAGGTAAGTGTGCGTGTTGTGCATTGCACGGTCTTTTTTTTTCTTCAATGAACGGTTGAAATGTTTCGTGATTGCCCAATTGATTGCTTTCTAGATGGGATTCGATGGATGACTCTACTCTTGTTCAATTGACTTCACACTGTAATACGTTTTCACTTTATTTCTGTGTCATGCAATATATTCTACGTCATTCTGTTCCCAACTGCAACTTCCCAAAAGCCTCTCTCAGCTGTCATCATATCAACTTTCAATGCTGTTGTACTTTTTCTCGACCAGGCCACCCGCGGATCGCATGACTTTGGCTGGAGTCGGTCAACTGCTTTGATTGTGGGCTCTATCCTCTTAGTAGTGGGCCTATGCATGTGCTTTGCGCCTGCGTACGCCTTTTGGCAGTGTTACAAAGAATACGAAGAAGACCAGCGCCTGGACCCTGAAAACCAGAGGTACAGCTTGTATTGATTCACTCTTCTAGCAACAAAGAAGCAGTCTTATATGAAAGGCTACCTCAAGTCTTGAAACGTATGTATAGTTAAAGAGTCACCATTATAGGAGAATTACACCGTGATTCCTCTTGGCCTGTGCATTGCGTGCCTTGTGCACTGACTGGCGTTTGTTTGTGGGTATAATGCCATGCGTCAGGTACACGGCTGTGCGTGAGTTTGGAGTCAACACGCACGGCGATGTCGAAATGGTAGGCTCCAGGACCAACCAAAACTTGGGCGACGATGACAACAACCAGCTTGGAATCGAATCGGACGACGACGACAATGACGTGTACAGCGATTCCTCGGGGGCGGACACTGTGAGTGCGATGCACAGCAGCACGAGCAGTGGTGGGTTAAGGGGCGAAGAGCAGGGAGGAGAGATGGGAGCCACTTTGCACCGAGGAGGCAGCACGGAATTAGCGGGTGGCGCCAAAAAGAGCAGCACTAATGGCCGAGGCGGGTCCTTGATTGGGCGCCGGCCTTCGCCACCTCAAGAACGAAAGGTTTGAGACAGGCATAGCAAAGAAACCGGGCCTTGGATTTCATACAGCGCTTTCCTAGTCGGGTGATCTAGTACGAACCCGCGACCATCGGCGGGCTTCTTAGTTCCCGATCTGCGGAATATGGATGGCACGGCGGCCTTCAGCCATAGCTTTATTGATTTTTATCTGGTTTTCAGTAGTAAATGAACGGAAGTTATATGAAAGGAGAAGCAAGGTCAAGGTCACTCACCTTCTGCCCCCAACTCGACCAGAACTCCATAAAATTAGGCATTTGCGAATAACCGCTTTAAATAGAAGTGTAAATTGCAAATTTCTTTATCTGATTCGGAATTTTTTTTCTATCTTTAAATTGCTTAGCCAAGAGGAACACAGCTGTCTAAGCGAAGTTAGATTAGGTTAGATTATACTCCCCAATTGCAAAGAAACAACACAAATAGCACAAAGCTTGATGACTTGATGAATTCTCCAGAACAAGTCTGACTGGGCTTAGTGTCCGATCTAATTGAAGAAAAGGCTCTTCGACAGAGCTTCCCTTATCTATCTGCGATATCTCTGTACAAGGGATCCATTAACAAATAGGCCCGAGGCCCTATCAACAGGCGTCCCCGCCCAGGGGGGTATTCAAGTAGTCCAAATGGTCGCTCACGCTGGTGCAGTGGGTTGGACCACAGCTGTTGGAGCAGTCCGGGTCTTCGCCGCTGCCGTCGCAAGTTCGGTGCGTGGTGGAAGGCTCGTCGTAGTACACCTCCGTGGAGACGTGGTGGTAGCCGACGAGCTCTTGAGGCATGTGAGGCACCTGAGAGTGCGCCACAAGAACCGATAGTTCGGAGAGCAAATCAAAATTATAGATGGGCAGTCAAGACAAACACATATGGAGGACGTTTGCTGCACCCACGAGACACCAACACTTACAAACAGAAAATTTACGAACGTTCACGCATAATAGAGGACCGGCGACAGCATTCAGGTGAAAAGAAAAAATGCGCTTCTTCTTACCATGTCGTGGTAGTGCGTGACGCGCCACTGCACGTATTGCGAAGCAGGAATGAGCTCCGCGTGGGTGCTATAGAAATTCTCGTCGCCAGTGCGCGGTGACCCAAAAGTCACCACTTGCGCTAAAGTGAAGCCCGCGGTCGCGTCGGCACCTCGCGCAAGGTCAAACGCGTGCAACGTGGCGCAGCTCGCGCCGGCCGAATGGCCAGTGACGGCCACCGTATACACCCCGTACTTTTTGGCGGTTTCCTGCAGGGCCGAAGTCACGCCCGGTAGCAGGTAATTGTACCACTCCCAGAAGCCGAGCTCCACGGACACGTCAGGCATATCGGGGTAGGGGGACGTTTTCACGAACTTGACCTGCATGAAGGAATGAGGTTTTATGTTCGACCATGAGTATTTCGATGCATAAAGAAGCGTGGGGTACGCATCAACAGCTTCGACCAAAGAGCAAACACCCGGGCCCAATGAATTCAAATTTTGTATGCATGCTGCAATGTGTATACTAACATTTTGGATCCAGTTCTGGATGTTCGAGGAGCCGCGGTACGCTACAAACAAATTGTTGTTTGTCGTGTCCATGCCTACAAGTGCTGAGCCGCCTTTGTTCTGCACCACGGCCTCCAGAACGATCCCAGAATCGCACGTGGGGCAACTCCAGTCCATTGAAGTGACGCAGTACGCTGCTTGGCATAAATTCAACTGCAGCCAAAAAAAGAAAGCGGGATAATTCTTTAATAAAAGGGCACGCCAACATCACGTGGCATCATCTCAATCAACAACAATCATTGGAACTCTAAGCAATGGAATCGAATAGGTGAATACGCGCATGGTTGAAATATACGCTAATGAATCTTGGCACAGTGCCTCCATCTGGAATAAAACACTTCGCCTTATCCCCAGCACGTGACGTTGTGTTATGCACCGACATCACCATGGCTTTATAAGTGCATCAGCATCGTACCTGATGCTGGGCGATGCCTTCGTCGTAGCTGACTCCGAGGGTTGCATTACTGTATAGAGGTGCACCACGCAGCCCCGGCGTGGTTGACGAGGCTGCGTGGCAGCTGGCAGCGAAAGCAGTTGCTAAAAGCAATTTCATGCGTACTATCTGTACCATTCCAGTGGAGTTGTCGTGATCATTTCTGATGTTGATTCTGAAGTCTTGTTTTGATTGGTGCAAATCATAAAACTGTTGATGGATGGTAGATTCTTTTCGTCGACGTGAAAACATGACAGCGTGACTGTGACCGCCCTCGTTGAATAGACGGAGGAGCCAAGACGCGAAGGTCAATGGTTAGGATGGTCAGTTACCTACAGTAGTTCGGTAAGAAGACTAGCCTATAATCTAACTGGCAAATATTTGAGTAGCTATGAGAAGGCCAAGGGTCTTATTGGCGTCTACTTTGACTCTACTAGTTGGCCTAGACACCACACAGCTCTACGCTAAGATGCTGGTGCAGGTTGACGGGTCTGGCCCTCAAGAAACTTCAAGCACAACAAGTAGCAATGATGTACCACAGCCCCAGGCCTGGGGTGGCGAGCCTTGCCTTCGCGGCGTCTGCCGACCGTCGTTCCTCATCATTGGCGCTGGCAAATGTGGCACCTCCTCGGTTTACTACTACCTTCAAGACCACCCTCAAGGTCTAGCCTATTTTTCTATAGGGCTAGGCGTGTGAAAGTATAATAGTTCACTGACCTGACTTCTCTGGCTTACTAGTAGATAAACTACCACTCCTCCGCATGATGTTCTGTGAACAGTTGAAGCTGCCCAAATGAAGCAAGTGCAGTACTTTGACCATCAATACAGTCGAAGCTTAGTACACTTCTACTTGAAGAAACACTTCCCAGCTCATTTAGACTCAGGCCATATCACAGGCGAAGCTTCACCAGGGTATCTGGTGTATGCATCAGTGCCAGCTCGAATCCAATCCTCGCTTCCTGAGGTGAAATCTAGCGATACATTTGTAGGCAATCCTTCTTGCAAGCTACCCGTATTTGGATATTCCGTGTACAGGTTCTTCACTTATGTCGTATTGCAACCCGTTTTGTTTCTCTTTTCCTTTTTCTTGTTCACATTTTTGGGGGTGTTTATTGTCTGCTTCTGTGCGCAATTGGCTATCTATGCTAGGTGCGGTTGATTGCAGTGGTTCGCGACCCACTGAGCCGCTTGTGGTCTTCCTTTCACTACAGCTACAGTGACTTAGTGGCTAGCGTGGTGAAACCCTCGCTTGATGCCGCCAGTTCTACGGTAGCTGCACATGCCATGCACTTCGTTGAAGTGGAGATTGGCCTTCTGGAACGCTGTTTTGCAGAAAAAGGCTACAACCCACGGCGAGGCTCCAAAGCTGGAGCTTTTGTGGACATCACAATAGACTGCTTTGAATCTGGGTAAGATTTAAGTTCTAGAAAGAGGTAGACGAGCGTCAGATAACACCTCAAAGCATGACCCATTGACCATGAAGCCACGCATTCATATTTTGCCTCTCATAAGTGCAATTAAGTTGCAGTGAACTGATCCGTGTGCTCACTGCGCGTATTTGCGAACAGGAAGAGCGGAGAATCTTCACACGTTGAAATCATTCGTGCAGCGCACCGTCGATGGGCGACCGTGAGGCCAAGAGAAGGAGAACCAAGGCATGGCGACTCTAAGAGCCATGTGTCTTCCGACATCGACGAGAAGGACGAAGACGGACCAACAGCAGAGGAGCGCGCTGGCGCTGGGCGCGTGGTGTTTCCGCGCGCCAATTCGCACTTGTACCGGCAGCTAGTAGCCCGGGGCTGCTACAGCGCAATGCTGGAGCACTTCTATGCAGCTTTTCCAAGCCAACAGTTGCGAGTCTTGTGCACCGAGCATTTAGCGCCCGACTCTAGTGATGGCAGCCACCACTTCTACCAGAGCCAAAATTATCCACACGCCAACCTTTACAACCACAGCCGCAGCAGAGGCAGCGGCAGCGGCAGCGGCAGCGGCAGCAGTAACCTCAGCGATGGCGGCACGATTAGCACGTCAACAGCAGCTGCCACGATGCGCAGCCTGGCGTCTTGGTTAGGGCTCGGCGGGCGAGAAGTGCACGACTTCGAGGACACCGTGAGCAGAGGGCGGTTCAACACGGGGGAAAACCGGGGCTACGACAAGCTTACGGCGTGGGGCAGCGGCAGCGGCAGCAACGACCACGGTTACAGTCACAGCCACGGCCTAAACGCACAGCAAACCACCACCCCCTTGAGCCCTCGCCCCGCGATGCCGGCGTCCTTGAAGCGAAAGCTCACGGCGTTTTACGAGCCCTTTAACGAACGGTTGTTTGAGCTGGCACACATGCGCTGCCCTTGGCCGGGCTCTGAAGATGGTTAGGCAATCCAAAATACACGGCTCGCCTTCAATCGCCACACTTCTCCAATGATTTTGTGGCCACGAAAGGCCATGTATGGTACATCGTAGGCATCGCTGAGTTGCATGGGGCATTGGGTGGCTGTGTTCACAGCGGCAGCGCGCGACAGAGGAAGTGGAAAAACGACACCAGCTGAATCCGCACATGACTCAGGAGAAAGTTACAGGAATTTTACAGAACCCGTTATGAGAATCAAGACCACAAGCAAGCGAAGCACGAATCACGAATTACTAACTTGCCGACTTTAGAATAGCGATATCGAATTCGGGGTTAGTAGTTCGATTTATTTCATATAGCACATATTATAATCGATACTGGGTACGATACGGGTAATCGGATACGGACATGCCCGGATCCCTATTCCGCTACCGGTTACCGGGCAGGGTTGCGATTCCCGTTTCCGCGTATCCGCGGACTTCCCGCGCGATGGCTAAAAAATTCACTTCACGTGGATTCCGCGGGATTTCCGTGCCTTAGTCATAAAGGCACTGGTAAATTCCCGTCGCGGAAATCACGTCTGATTGGTAAAAAATTCCCTTTCCGCGGGAATTCAGCGGAATTTCCCGCGGGAAACCGAACCTAGCTACTGGGGCGTATCGTGTATCTTCACTACTTCACCTTCAAGTCCTCGAATTTGGCTCTTTCATCCCCGAACCATAATTGATAGATCCTTGCTCCAATTGAATAGCTTCATTAGTAATTTATTGTATGTATAAACCCATAAACCTATGCCTCCTTCCGAGAATTGATCCTGCAGAGTTACGAGTTCATGATTCATGAGAGTGAGAGTAAAGGTGGGCGTTGCATTACGCAAAAGGACACCCAGCCACTCAGCCCAGCCAGACTTGTTCTGGAGGATTCATCATTCATCAAAGCGCAGCTCTTATCTCTATGCTGCTTGTTGTTGTTTCTTTGCAATTGGGGAATATAATCCAATCTAATCCAATCAAGGTTACGATTCCCGTTTCCGCGGAATTCCCGCTCGATGGCTAAAAAATTGACGTCACGGTGAACCGTTCACGTGGTATTTCCGCGGGATTTCCGCGCCGTGGTCATAAAGGCACTGCTTGCTTTCCGTCGCGGAAACCACGTTTGGTTGGTAGACGTTTCCCTTTTCGCGGGAGTTCCGCAGGATTAACCTAGAATCCAATCTGATAACTAATAATCCACATGTATTTCGTATTTGTACACTTAATTTGGAACTTCTCATGTGAAATTAAAAGAGAAACAGCGCAGGTCTATCTTATACAGCAATATAGGCCGAGGAGGCCACAGGCGGTGTATTTGCTCTCGAGGTGGCTGTGGAATCATCAGGAGCGGAAGCGGGTGCAGGAGAAGGAGCGGTGGCAGGTGGAGGCGCGATAACAGGAGGCGCAGGAGCGGAAGGAGCAGAAGCAGGCTCCGCTGGGGCTGCCATAATATCAACCGTCGGTGGATTGACAGCTACTGCTGTGGCTGCTACTCCTGGGGCAGAACTAACTGGAGCAGCCGCTTCAGAGGCAGTAGTTTCGGGAGCAGGAGCAGCAGCTGCTCGAACAGCCGCGGCCGCAAGCAAAGCTGCGCGCTTGGCCGCCGCCGCTTGAGGTGTGTCTTTGCACCCGACGCAAGCTACCTCCGCGGCTCGCACGGACTTCCCGCAGCCGCCTGCGCAGCGGTAGCCTCCTCCGTGGGTCTTGCAAAAGGGGCTGGGGTCCTGCGCGCTGTTGCTGCACTCGTTGGCGGCGCAGCGCCGGCCCCCGCCGTGCTTCTTGCAGAAGCGCAAACCCTGGCTCCGCGCTGCCTTCGTGCAGCCGGGCTCCGCGCAACGCACCCCACCGCCGTGGCTGATGCAGTGCCGAGTGGCTCCGTCGGCAAACTTGGTGCACCCGGGCTCGGCGCAGCGGCGGCCGCCGCCGTGCTTCGCGCAACGCTTGGTTTTGTCCCGTGCAGCTCGAATGCAACCAGGCTCTTCGCACCTGATCCCAACAAAGATACAAGAAACAAATCGTTGAGGTGAGTTGGGCGCCATTCAACAAAGTTTTTTTGCACTGACAACTAGCAATGATTAAGATTACCTACCCGCGTTCTCACAGCGCACAGTAGTATACTAACTCAGGCATTCTTTCCCTTGTTACTCTTTACCTAGTGCCACCGCCGTGAGCTTTGCAACGGTCAGTAGGGATCCTCGCCACTTTCCCACAACCAGGCTCAACGCAGCGTTTGCCGCCACCGTGCACGCCGCACGCTATTTTGTCGAGAGCCTTGCGATTGCAGTCTGGTGTTGTGCATTTGATAGCACCTCCATGTTTCACACGGCAAAATCTGAGACAGAAAGCAAAATACAATTTGAAACACGTAAGCGCTTTTGTTCTCAATGGAGCAAATGATTGGAGATTTTTCTCAAGTTTTTGTGGGGCGAGAAGGGTGGATTTAATGACTCAAAGGACAAAAGAACATTTTGCTCTTCTTCAAAGCACTTGCAGGGGGTTCAAGTAGAGCGTACGAAGAACTGCCTCACCGTCCAGGCTTCGCCGACTCGTTACAGCCAGCATTTGGGCAAATGTTCATGCCATCTGCACCACTAGCTGCTTCAGCAGATTTTGCACAGCATGCAGCACAGACGCCGTCGGGGTTCAACGCTTCGCTGCACCTTGGGCACGACGCAGAAAGGGCGTCGGCTTCAAAGGTACCGTCTTCGACCTGCAATAAACATATTTGACTTCGATTAATTCATGTATCGCTTCTCACAGAATAACGTTGGTGAAAAATTTTAGAGACAGCACTTGAGCATGTCAACCGTTCACACAAACCTTGCGACGTTTTACTAAGGACATTTCAAAAGAGGGCACGAGGTTCAAGGATTGGGAGGGCACGCGGTCACTTTTCTGAGTTCAGCCAAAACATGAGCACCCAGCCACAACACCACAACCCACCAAGCAGTTCGCACATGAAGAGAAAGAATTTACGTAATGCGACGGAAGAAAACCTACGTGTTATTTACGAAGTGGATGCCTTTATGCCTTTGCTGCTTGTGCTTGTTGCTTGTTGTGTGCCTACTATAGTATGTGCCATGCCAGAAATTCCTTCGAGACATGGAAGGAAAGCCCTATGGCCGTATGAGTAACAAGCTCGGCCTCCTGACTCACTTCTCGAAATACAAGGGGGCTTCTATGCATTAACTCTTTGAGATTCCGACATGCGCGCATACACTTCTGCCCGCAGGGTTGGCTTCTGTGTCATTTGGATTTGGGTTTGTTCGGTGTGTTGTGTGTGTTGTGTGTTAGTTCGAGCAGCCCGGTCCGGGAGGTCCTTTAGACGCCAACTAGATAGGTGGCACTCCGCTCTGTTGGTTGCCAGGTCAAGTGTCCTCTTGATTAATTCGGAAGAATTCGCATTTGCAGTAACAGTAGTCCGTAGTCCAAGTTCAATCAATTCGAGTTCGAGTTGCGTGTTGGGTGTTGAACGCATGCATGCGGGTGCGTTGCGTATTCATTGACGTATTCACGTGCGTTACTGCGCGGCTGCATGGCATGGTGCGCGTGTTTTCCTCTTGTGTTCCTCTGTGACCACCTCCTGACCTCATTGCTGTAAATCTCATCAGAAATAGAGCTGAAGTTGGTATCTCGTATCTCGATTTGCGATTTGAAATGGGGAATAAGATGATTCTCACTTCCAAAATTATTTCTATCAATTCAGTACGTGCTAAGGGACGCCCGTATACGGCATTTCCTTGTCAAGTGAAAATTCGTCTGCCTTCGTCCTGAATTGCATTTGACATGAACTTTCACGTCAAGGCGCCACGCCACCGAATCCTTTTCATGTAGGGGCGCGGTTGCGCAGCAAGAACGTTTGCGCGCACGCGAGCAAGCGCTGCTGGTCTCGCGGGTAAATGCCCGCTTCTGTGAAGCCCACTTGCTTGGCTGCCGCCACGAGCAGTTCAGGCAGCGTGCGAGGAGGCTCCGGAGCCAGGTGGCGCAGCATCGGTTCGAGGAAACCCAACTGGCACTGTTCTAAGAATTGCAACATGCGAGCGCTGGAGGTCACGTCCGAGCCGGACCCTTCGCCACTACTTCCGCTGCCTGCGTCTGCCCCAGCCGAAGAGCTGCTGCTGCTGCTAGCGCTGTCCCATGAAAGGTGGTCGCTTGTTGTCCCTGAGGCTGCGTGCTCCGAAGAAGAAGGACTTCCTGTTCCAGCCGCTGGCGATGACGTTTGGCGATTCTTGCGTGCGTTGGTTGGCTTGTCCTGATTCGCGGTGCTCCGGGATGCTGGCTCCGTCGTGGACGACGTTGCTGAAGTCGACACGTCATCGTGGGTGGCGCGTGGGGCAGGGGAAGAAGCAGCACCTGCTGCTGCTTGTGCAACTTTCCCTGCCACGGCGGACTCAGCTTCTACCGCGGCGTGCACCGCCGACACCAGCCGCCCGTGCTCGGCAAGCACCCAATCCTCGAGCCCGCGGGCCGTGCCGTCGGCTTGAGCAGCCGCGGCCGCACCCGTCAGGGCATTCACCTTGCACTGGGGCTTGGTGGCTTTGCCCCCCGACCACACCCCTTCGGCGGCGCACTCCCGCAGCGGGAACCCCCCCGCGAGTTGGAAACCGGCATCGCAGCTGAGGGAGACCACGTCGCCGAGCTGGTACAAGTCCAGGGCGGGGTGCACCTCCCCGTGCATGAAGCTCGCCACGGGCGCGCACCCGGGCGCCGCCGCGCGGACTTGGCTCTTAGAGCGGCTGATGGCCTGCGCGGCCCGGGCCAGCGTCATGGCTTCCCGCGCCGCAACCCGCGCTTGCACGGCCGCTTCCAAGGCAGCTGCTGCTGTGTCGCGGGCTAGACCCTGGGCGCCGGTCGTGCGGCGTAAGGTGTCGCCAACATTATCTACCAGTGTAGCCTGAAGCTCGTAAGGCGCAACGGCAGCGGCAGCACCTCCGCTTGCTCCAGCTCCTTTACCTTTGGAGGTCGTGGCAGCAGCATCCAGCACTGGAAGCGTGGTGTCCAGTTTCCCGTCGTGCGAGACCCCGTGTACCGTAGTGTTGCCCCACAGCCGGCCCATCGTAAACCGCAACCCTCGCCCGTGCTCTCGCGACGCTTGCCACTCCCCCAAGTGCCGTGACCCGTCGGCATAGAGGTATAGCCCCAAGCCGCTTCGCTCGCCGCCGCGCCACACGCCGCGAAACGAGTTCCCATTCAGCCACTGCCACGCCCCGAGGCCGTCGATTTTGTCGTCGCGCCAATCGCCTTCGTAGAGCGAGCCCGAGGTGGAGACGAGTCGGCCCCGGCCCTTGCGCTTGTCGGACACGAAGTCGCCTTCGTATCTGTGTTAAGTTGAAACATGGTTAGGCGTTATTGGATGTTCCAACGAAAGAGTTAGGAGTCAGTTAGGAGCGTTGACACTTCGCTTTTTATCCCTAGCCAGGGATAAGCTTCGTAAGACTAAATATACATTAGGTGGAGACAAAATCACAAGCAGAGGAAAGAAAACACCCGCCCGCCCACCCATCCACCCACGCACAGCAAAGACTTTAGGGCTAGAGTCTATCCAGATTTACCGGTCGCCTGAGGGCCAAGTATTAATGCCGTGCCCATGCCGCTTGCCCAAATTGTAGTCCCCTTCGTACATTTCACCGCCACTGAACAAATAAATACCGTGGCCGTGGTGCAAGTCTGTGCGCCATTTCCCCGAGTACCGAGTTCCGTCTGCCCACGTCCAGGTGCCGTGCCCATCTTTGGTATCGTTCAACCAAGCGCCCTCGTACTTTGAGCCCGACTCGGAGTAGAAAGCCCCTAGACCATGGCGCCGCATCTTCTTGAAGAACCCAAAATAACGATCACCATTGGACCACTCCCACCATCCGTACCCGTCTTTGCAGTCTCCTTGCACGCAGTCGGCCTCCACATGCCAGGAGTTCCACCCCGTAAGCACAGTTGCCGCTACAAAACCAGACAATCTCATATAGAGCACGTCGATGGGGGCTGCGCTTCGCGCAAATAAATCTATCTAAAACTCAAGATAAATCACCGGAGCTCCTCGGAAACGGTTAGCGCCTTGCTAGCAAGCTAGCTAGCCTTAAAGGCCTCGAGTGCACAGCAGCACGGCAGCACCGCACAGCTGCACAGCTATACTTACTTGCTTCTTGCTTCTTGCTTCTACTTGCTACAGTACTCGCTTCTCGCTTCTCGCTTCTCGCTCGATGAATCAGTACTTACAGGGTAGATTTACCAAAATATTTACCCTCTTTCTGCCTGGCTGGCGTGCGTCGATTGTCGTGTTTGTTGTCGCTGAAGTCGCTGAAATTTTGTCTTAGGGTGCGTTTGTAACGTCTCGTGAAGAGTAGCGCAGTAAGTCTACCTCCCCGCCACCTGAACTCGGCATTACCCTCGATTGTTTATTCATTCTCTTATTATTATCTACGACTTCAGGTCCGTTTGAAATGCCTAAGGATCGCGACGAAACGCCGGAGCAGAAAGCGGAGCGCAAGGCAGCCAAGAAGTCCAAGCGCGCCGCCGAGGGCAAGCCTGAGGCAGAGGACAAGAAAGGCAAAGCAGCCAAGAAGGCTGAGAAGAGAAAAGCTGAGGCTCAGTCACTTGACTTCTTTGCACCTCTTTCAGGTGAGCCCTCTATGTGGAGGTTCCGTGCTCATATACTTTGCCGTATTGCAGTTAACGTTGCAATAGTAAAAGACATTGAATCCAAGTAGTAATTGATTATTTTCATATCCTCGATTGTCTCTATTTAGGCGATGGACCACCAGCAAAAAAAGTGAAGGGTGAAGCCAAGAAGTGGTACGATGAAGAGGAGAAGGAGTCCAAAGAAAAGGGCACTGCGCGCACGGGGCGCATGCGCACCCGGTCCATGGGCGACGAAGACGATGAAGGTGGTGGTGGAGGCGCCCCTAAGCCTGCCGAAGGCAGTTTGGCAGCCATGACGCTCGCGTCAGAGTCCATGTCGCCTCAAGAGTACCGCACCGCGCACAGCATCAAAGTGATTGGCATGGGCAGCGAACCTTTGCCCGACCCCGCCACTACCTGGACCACCTGCCGGTCGTTCTTCGAGGCCAAGCTGGTGGACCCTCTGGCGGCGGCAGGCTTCGTGGGGCCGAGCCCGATTCAGGCGTGCGCGTGGCCGATCGCAGTCCAGGGGCGGGACTTGATCGCCGTGGCGAAAACCGGCTCGGGCAAAACCCTGGGCTTCTTGTTGCCCGGCTTCAAGCATCTCGCCGCGGTGCGGCCCCAGGCTTACCGAGGCGACGCGCCCAAGATTTTGGTGCTGGCGCCCACCCGCGAGCTGGCCGTGCAAATCCAGACGGACTGCGCGAAGTTCGGCAAAACCGCCCGCGTGCGGTCGGTGTGCTTGTTCGGAGGGGCCCCCAAGTCCCAGCAAATTCGGGAGCTGCAGAATGGCGTGGACGTCGTGGTGGCGACTCCAGGGCGCCTTAACGATTTACTCGAAATGCGCAAAGCCAACGTTAGCGAGGTAGGCCCCCTTTTCCATTGTCTGATTCGTTCGCACTTCTGTTCATTGTTTATTGAAGAGCGAGGGAGCAATGTGCAGTAGTCTTTCCCCCTCCCCAACTTCTCTTCCTGGGTATACCGATGAAGTGCGCATGATTAGAACACGAGCCTCATTTGAGCAGTACGAAGGGTGTCGGAGTAATTACCGCCCCTTTTGACCTCTACACTTCCGCCGTTTCTGAAGCACTTATCACCGCAGCCATTTGCATTGATTTCTGTCTCCGCAATAGAATTGTCCTTTTAGCTTCGCTGACAGTTTGCACGCCTCTCGTCGTTCATTCCCATGGCTCATATGGCCGTTGCTCTTTGCTTTTGTTTGCTCTCCTTGCACCCACAGGTGTCCTATTTGGTGTTCGACGAGGCCGACCGCATGTTGGACATGGGCTTTGAGCCCCAGATTCGCGACGTGCTAGGCCACTGCCCCCCAGCGAGCATGCGCACCACCCTGTTTTTCACGGCCACCTGGCCCAAGAAAGTCCAGCAGCTGGCGGCCACCTTCTTGAACAACCCAGTGCAAATCAACATTGGCGACACCGAGGTACTGTTCCAATACATGTGCTGAAATTGCTGCATGCGTACTTGTACTTTGTGCACAACAGCTTCGAAGTATTCGAGCAGATTCTTTCCCGTTTATTTTTTCTTGACTTTCTTCCTTCAGTGTGTACCTTTGTAGTCTTGGTGCGTCCACATTTGAAGTGCGCATGATTAGAACACGAGCCTCATTTGAGCAGTACGAAGGGTGTCGGAGTAATTACCGCCCTTTTTGACCTCTAAACTTCCGCCGTTTCTGAAGCATTTTTCAATTAGTTCGAATTGTCCACCCATCGAGGAAGCAAGCTCTACTTAATCTTGCTTTGTTCGCCACCTTCTCCTCGATCGCCATCTTTTGTTAACAACCATATTTTTCGCTCACATCAACAACCGTCCCCGTGCGTTTTTATGTAACCATTTCGCCCTGTCTGTATTGTACTTCAGGTGCTCACGGCGTCCAAGACCGTGACCCAAACCGTGCAAGTGGTGCGCGGCGACAACGAAAAGTGGGACTTGCTCTGTGCTTTGCTGAAAGACTTGCCGACCAACCACAAGACGCTCGTGTTCAGCGCCACGAAAATGGGCTGCAACCAAGTGGCTGACGCGCTGTGGAAAGCGGGGGGGCAGGTAGATGCGCTGCACGGGGACAAAATGCAGTGGGAGCGCACCGCGTGCTTGGACAAGTTCAGGAAAGGGCTGTTGAGCTTAATTGTGGCTACGGACGTCGCTGCCAGAGGCTTAGACATCGACGGCATTACACATGTGGTAAGAGATGAATGAAGAAAAAGCGGAAAGCGCCTACATTGAGTGTGAGGATATTTGACAGAGGAAGAGGGGGGTTGTGTAATATTTGTTTACTACAAAGAATGTATGATGTTTCTTTCGGTCTCAATCCATGGTGTGCTTTCATTGCCTCCTCTATTTGTTTGCTTTTTTTTTCAACAAAAGGTGAACTATGACTTCCCGGGAGGCCACGGCGCAGTGGAAGATTACGTGCACCGAATTGGGCGCACGGGACGAGGCAACAACACCGGCAACGCCATCACCTTCTTTGACGCGTCGAAAGACCGCAAGCACGCGGGCGACTTGGTCGCGATTATGGTAGGCGCGGGGCAGCACATTCCGGCAGATTTGCAGGCCCTGGTGCCCAGCAATTGGCGTCCCGGAGGCAGCAGCGGGTTTGGGAAAGGCAAAGGCGGAGGCAAGGGCAAAGGCGGCGGGAAGGTGAATAGAAACTGCTTTCTTTAGTTCACGGACAGAGCTAGCACTGTCGGCATCTCTTCTGTTATATATACTAGACTTTTTTTTGTAGAGTGTTCCGACGCATTCTCGACCGCATGCGTTAACCTGCTTTTGTCGGCACAATTGACCCTAACCTTCTTGTTTGTACT